>Ga0315336_1002007_pt1 | contig 34107 bp, 28 predicted proteins | sample ASW5metaG_FD_204512 | JGI IMG/M metagenome (GOLD analysis project Ga0315336, IMG submission 204512) | Ammonia-oxidizing marine archaeal communities from Monterey Bay, California, United States - ASW #5 | ecosystem: Environmental > Aquatic > Marine > Intertidal zone | place: USA: California...
CCACGTCGGCCGAGGCCGAACCCACGCGATCGCCACGCAGAGCTGTCTGCGTCTTGGAATTTTAAGCGCCGGTGGGGAAGTACGGAAAGCGTCTTATAATGTTCTAAGTGTTAACCAGGATCGACGGCGGCGCTCGTAGCGACGGTTCATCGGTGCCGATGCCCTGGCTAGCTCGGACCGCAACGCTCCCTAGTGAACGACGACACGTTGGGGATTAGCAATCCCAGTGGCGCGATATTCCCACGTTGGCAAAGGTAGTTACAAACGCCTTCCCCAGTCTTGTCCCGCGAGTACGGCTATTGAGCCGGAACGGTAACGGTGTACAGCCCCGTATTGAGGTCCTCGTAGATAGCCATTGCGCGCACTTTCTTGGTCGACGTACTCACGGCGAACTTACAGCGCGCACCGGTTGTCGACGGGAGGCCGATTCCACTACCGGTCTCGAGAGTAGCGGTGTCTTGGTCTACAACTGCGCCGCCGTAGTCCAAGGCCTCGATCGTAACGGTCACCGTTTTTTTGTCTATGTTCGCGATGGTGCAGTACATGGTGTCGTTGTTGTTGAAGTCCGCCTGCGCGGGTGCGGTGTACAGTACCTTCCCGGCCAACGCCGGACCAACGTAGAGCATCGGTACAAGGGCGGCCGCGAGGACGATTCTAGATATGCCTTTCATGACTACAGTTCTCCTTTGGTTGCCACGCAACTCAGCGAGGTGGACGTGACGTCCCAATTTAACGACTACACGTTGGGGATTAGCAATCCCCGTGGCGCGAGAGTCCCTGCGTCTAGGAATTTTAAGCGCAGGTGGGGAAGTACGGAAAGCGTCGTATAACGTTCTAAGTGTCAATCAGGATCGACGGCGGCGTTCGTGGCGACGGTTCATCGGTGCCGATGCCCTACGAATTCAAGCTTTCTCGGGCGGTTCAATCTGCGATGACGCACACGGGGGCGTCGTCGGTGCTCAGGGCGGCCGTTGTTGTTTCCAATCGAATCGCTCGAGCAACGTTGCGTCTAGGAACTTTAAGCGCCGGTGGGGAAGTACGGAAAGCGTCTTATAATGTTCTAAGTGTCAACCAGGATCGACGGCGGCGCTCGTGGCGAGGGTTGATCGGTGTCGATGCCCTGGAAGGGGCTACACCCATTCGGTACCCAAACGCAGGGGTCGCTCCGCCGACATGTTAGTTGCTGATCGAAGGGAGCCGCGCCCCGTGATCGCTGCGCCCGACACGCATGATAGGGGCACCGTTTGCCCGCATGACGTCTTCGACGTCAGCGAAAACGTCGCGGTAGCGGTAGAAGGGCACACCGGGGAATAGGTGATGAATCGAGTGGTAGTTTTGAAACAGCCATAGCCACGAGACCAGACCATCGATTGGCTTCGGAAAAATAATGGTCGATGTGTCCCGGTAACGCCCGATCACGTCATAGGGGCGGTGGACCAACCAGGCAAAAAGGGTCAGCAGCAGCACAAGGCCCCCGAATGCACCGAGGACAAATACAACCAGCGCCACATCCCAGAAACCCAAGGCAACAATTGCAAGGCGCCAGGCAATCATGGTGCCATATTCAAGGAGAACAGCGGTGCGCTCCATCAAAGAGGCGTCTTGCCAGTTGTTCTTCAGGTAGAAGATCAACTGTTCCGGCAGGGCAACGAATGCCCCCCTAATGACACTGGTGAACCGACCGTCCGATACATACAAATCAGGGTCCTTGCTCGGCTTATTTGTGTAGCGATGATGGGCGAGATGTTGCTTGCGGTGCGTGGTGAACGCTGCGCCAGTGATCTGCGCTGCGGCGCAACCGAAAAGCGGGTTCAACCACTCCAGCGACTTTGACTTCCCGTTTATGTTGCCGTGAACAGCTTCATGGGTGACGGTGTAGCTTGGATAATAAAGCAAGACCGCAGCGATGAGCGCACCCCAGAGCGACACCGCACCTGACATCGCAGCAGCCAATAGCGCGCCGTATCCAAGCAAGACGAAAATCCCCAGCGCCATCGTTGGCCACGCAATCCCGCCCATGCGTGCGCGCGCCACCGCATTCGCCCGCGCCTCCATCTCGTTCAATGTGCTCGACATGGTTCTACCATTGCATGCTACACCGATGAGTACTTAACAACGAACGCCCGCGGAAGCGGAAAGGAAATTCAAGTTGCGGGCGTTTGCTCTCGCGCAGCGGCTATTACCGCGCCGCGCCGGCCTGTCGATCAGTCCCTGGGTTCCAGCAACGTACCGCGCGTGCTTCCAAATTGAGCGGCGATGATAGAAGCTTTCCCCGTACTCGCGGCCACGCGTATGTTGGCTATCCGACCTCTACCGATACCGGTGATCGCTCCGGCTTGAAGCGGCGTGGTCACCAACAATTCGACGACATCACCCGACGGACTCACGCGCGTGTTGAGCGTGAAGTTGCCGCGGCGAAGTCGGCGCGACAGACGCAAGCGCACGATCTCGGTGTCGCTGGAGATCGTTGCGCGCACCGCGGCGATCTCATGTGCAGCAACGCCGCGATAGGTGAGACGGGCGCGCGCTCTCTTGCCTTTCGGCGTCGATTGCGGGCCGCGTAGTCGCAGCCGTGCGGGGACCGGCGACGACTGCAGCAGGTTGCCTATCTGAGGTGTATTCAACGGGCCATCGCACAGATCGACATCCAGGGCGTCGATGAGTCGCAAAATTCCACATATCGGATCAGATGCCTCGACCGACGCGACGCAGTTGCAGTTCGCACCGCACTGGCAGTCGGCACCAGAGGGCGCCTCCCCGATTAAACACAGAATGATACAAATCGGATCGCCGGCGTCGAGCACCCCGTTCCCGTTGCATTCGCCGGGCACAACGTTGACCGTTGCCGCGCAGAGACCAGCCCCGTCGCACGCGACGTCGGTGCAGACGTTGCCGTCGTCCGTGCACGGAGTGCCTGCCGGCGGATCCGGCAGGTCATCGCAGGCGCCGGTAGCAGGATTGCATAGTTTGCCGCCGTCGCACTCCGAGATGCCTTGACACACGACCGTTTCGGAGTTGCTGCACGCTCTGCTGGGAACATCGCAGATATCGGTCGTACACAGATTGCTATCGTTACAATCGGCGTTGCTAGTACACTCCGGCGTGTTCTTCCTGATCGAGAAGCGATCGGTGATGACGCCGTCGTGACGGATGTTCCTGACGCTCAGTATGTCGCCGTCGACGGTCAAGATGCATGAGCCGTGGTCAGCTTCGGCGAAAAACATTACGGGATGCAGCGAACTCAAAGACAAGGAGGCGCCCCCATGACCTGCAACGACGTACACAGCGCCGTCGTTGGAGTTGAGCCCGGGCGTTTTCGCGTAGGCTCCGGTCGTGGCCGGATCGCCGCTGGTTGCATCGTGAATGTGCCCTGCCGATTGCAGTGTCGCGAAATCGGGCGTCGCCAGATCGGGCGCAGCGCCGCAGGTAGGGCAGTGGACACCGTCGATTAGATACGAACGTTCGTACGAGTGCGAGTGACCGGTCAACACTAAGTCGACTCCGCCGGCTTCGAGGATTGGCACGAGGTTCTCGCGCACGGCGAGGTGTCGGCCGCCGGAGTCAGTGGCATCGTCGGAGTCGTGTGAGCCCTTCGTATACGGCGGATGGTGAAAGATCGCGACGAGCCATTGTTGCGTAGTATCCATCAGATCGTCGATGAGCCAATTGAGCATCGTCGCGCCCGGCGCCAGCGAGGTATCGGCAGTATCGATGACGATGAAGTGCACGTGCGCGTAGTCGAATGAGTAGTACGCTTCGGTCAGTGATGGTACGCCGCCCGCTTCACCGATGCTCGGCAACACGAACGCTTCGTAGTACGGGCCGGTTTGCGTTGGAGAATCAGAGGAGTCGGCTTCGTGATTGCCCATGGTCGGCCAGAATGGTGTGTTGCGCAACACGTTCGGGTAAATCGCGAAATGATTGTTTGTAAATTCGGTGTCAGTGCCGTCCGAGTACGCGATGTCGCCCACGTGCAGGTACAAGTCCGGCGGGTCGCCGGCGGTGTCGGCAAACATCGCCGCCAGTACATCGGTCTGTCGGGATGTGCCGGTTCCCGAATCCCCGACGATCCATGCTGAGAAGGGGGCAGCGATGCCCGTTGGCGGTGCGGTACGGAAGAAATGGTCGGGGGTGCCGCCGCCTTCGACGGTCGTGGTTGATCCGACATTGTAAAAATACTTCGTATCGGGGGTGAGCCCTTGGATGGTCACGACGTGGTCGGTCGTTACGGTCGCGTCTATGACGTCTTGATCCGTTGTGACGGTTCCGTACTGGACCCGACTGGAGGTCGCCGAGGTGCTTCGCCACACCACCGTGATCGACGTGGGTGTGACCGATTGCAGGTACGGTTCGCGTTCGAGCACAGCCCCGGCCGGAGCGGCGCAAAGGGAGACGCACGTAACTGCCGTTGCTGCTGCAGCGCGCGCTCTGCGTGCATACGGACGCCGCGATCGAAGCTTCGTAGTGCACTTCATAGCAGAGCCTACATTGCGACCGTGCGTTTGGTACACGCGCGCGCAGATTCCAAGACCTCGCGCGCGGCGGCCAGTGCCGGTACGCGTCGCATAGCCTGCGATGCATCGGCTGTCGCTTCCGCGCAGTGACCGAGTGCGAGTCGAACGCGTGCGCGTGCCAGCAGGTTCAGCGGCGTCGAGCGTTTCGAAAGTACGCTCTCGGCTTCGGCAAGAGCGCGGTTCCGATCGCGTGCTGCTTCCTCGTCTCGACCCGCGGCATCCAGCACGGTTGCGCGTTGCAGATACCAGCGCGTTTTCACACCGGCACGCGCCAGACCGGTGTCTACGAGTTGCAGCGCCGCGTCGTATCGGCCGCGTGTGGTCTCCAGCTCTGCCATCGCCCGCAGTAGCGAAACAGAGCGCCCCAAGCGAGCTACTGCATCGCGATATCCGGTAGCGGCTCGGTCAAGCATACCGTCGGCGATCAGTAGGCGCCCGCGCTCTAGGTATGCCGGAAGACTCGGGTGGTGTGCGATCGAATCGTCATAGTCGGCAATGGCCGCTTTGGCGCGTCCGTTGCGCGCGTGTAGCTTCGCGCGCTCGTTGAGTGCAGCGATGGCGGCTGGATTTTGCTCGATCAGGGAGTCAAGCAGTACCACGGCTTCGTCATCACGGTGCAGATTGGCGAGTGCCAACACCTTCTCGTAAGTGGCGCGTCGGTCGCTGGGACGATCTTTGAGAACGAGGTCGAGGTCGACGAGTGCCGCGGCCGATCGACCGCGCAGTCGCTGCAGGCGCGCGCGTTCGATCAGTGCCTGTGGATCGGCCGGGGTTTGCGCTAGAATTCGCGTTTGTTTGGCTACGCTGTCCGCAAGCGGCGCGTGGCCGAGTGCTGACGACGCACTCAACGAAACGCAAATCGTTACTAACCCCGAGGCGGTGACGAGCTTGCGGTGCTGAAAGTTGGCGAACATGATGAATCGGTGTTCTTACAGGCGGGCGATTCGCTCTGCGAGATGCGTTCGTGCCGGATGCGAATAGAATGCTGACACGGGTCAACGGGTGTGTCACCCGATAACTCGATGATGGCGGGAAACGGGCGCGTAACTGCCCATCGATGCCCCACGCAAGCGGGGGTGCGGCGTGTAGTGGCGTTGGTGCATGAATGGGAATTTCCGCGTATTTTCCCTGCCCAGCCTCCTGAATCATGATCTGGAGATGGCTAAACGCTCTAAGGTCCACCCGAATTACAAAGCTCGATAACGCGTCAGCGTCTAGGAAATGGTCGGAGGGCCGCTTTGGCGCTGTCTAGTTTCCCATAATTGGCGTGCATCGGCGACAAAGGAGCGGTCGAGTAGCGGCCCAAAAACGACGTAGCCCGCAAGCACAGCAAGCCCAGCGAGCTGACTTTCGGGCGCGAAACGAAAGTGCATCGCGTACAGGACGGCGGCAACCAGCAGTGGCCGAAACACACCCAAGAGTGGTATCGCGGCAACTCGGCGCGCCGCGAATGCGTGCGCGATCATCCACACGCTAACGGCAGAAATCAGCATCGTCGCGGCACCAGCGACGGCACCATAAGTAGGAATGGTTGCAAACCCGACCAGCAACGTGATGCTCAAACCGCCAAGCTGCGCATACAGGAGATATTTCTGTTCTCCGCCGGCAACCAGAGCCGCTCGACAGTGACCCGAGAGCAGGGTTACAGGAACGGTCCAAACCAGGACTTTGAGGGGCTGGGCAGCGGGCCCGAACGAGTCACCGAACACGGTGCGACACAGCAACTCGGCGAAGAGGGTCGCCGCCAGGGCGACCAGGATCCCCAGCCATGCAATCGTGCGATAGGAGGCGCGCACGAGCGAATTGAATGTAGGGAGTGATTCAACCAGTTTGCGTGAAACCGACGGAAATAGATTGGTGTGGTAAACAGCGCTGAAAGACCTTAAGGCCATGGCGATGCGTTGAGAAGCGCCGAACCAGGACATCACTTCGCCGCCAACAAGCGAACCAACCAGAAATGCGGGTGTGTACTGATTCGCCGCCCAGACGATCTGGCTCAATCCGACAGAGGCACTTTCATGAAAAAGTTCTCGAAGCGCTCCGGGCTGAAAGTTGACGCGCACAGGCGCAACTCGGAGTTTCTGAGCCGTGACATAATACAGGGTCGCAAATGCGGCTGCAGCAATCTCGACTTTTCCAACGGCCAGCAGATCACCGGGTTCCTGAACAAAGATCACGACGCCGAGACAAAATACACTCGCCCGGACAACTGGCCCGATTGAAACCAGCTTCATCATTTCGAGGCCCTGGAACAACCAGCGTTGAAACCAGGGCACCGCCAGTAGCCCGACGCTAAATAGCCACACCAGGTTGATTGTTGCTTGAGGGAGTCCCGCCGCCATCGCGACACCACCCATCGCCGGGATTGCGATAACCGCCATCAACAGGCGAGCGGCGGGAATTTGCGCGGATAGACGGTCCACCTGCTGTCGATCACGAGCGATCGTGCGGGTGCCGATCGTGCCCAAGCCAAAGTCGACCAACATTGCAAAAAACAGCGCGAGCGCGACGGCAAGCTCAACCGAACCGTACTCGCTAGGTTCGAGTCGCCTCGCCAGCACAGCAAAGGTCGCAAAGCCGATGAGACGTGTCGCGACCTCGCCTGTCGAGAGGCTGACAAGGTTGCGCAAGAGTTGCATCGATCCGCTCAAATCAGTTTTGCGTGACCACAGAGAAACCTCACAACATCGCCTCGTGCCAGAGTTCCAGCACCAACAGGTTCCAGATCTGAAAATGCCAATTTCGCTTGCCCGTGCAGTGCTCATCGACCAGCCGGGCAACGACCTCAGGACGAAAATATCCTCGCTGCCGAGCCCGCGGGCTCAAGAGGTGGTCGTGAACCATCTCCTTGAGGTCCCGCCGCAACCAGGTTTCCACTGGAAGACCGAATCCCTTCTTGGGCCGCCGGAGAGTTGCAGCCGGTACTTTCCCTTGCAGGGCTTTGCGCAGAATCCACTTGGTGGTTCGTCCCTTTAGTTTGAACTGCGAAGGCACCTTGGCCATGAACTCCATGAACTCGTGGTCGAGAAATGGTGAACGGAGCTCGAGAGAATGGGCCATGCTGGCCATATCCACCTTCTTGAGAATGTCTCCCGGAAGATAGGTCTTGCAGTCTACGTACAGGCTGCTGGCCAGCAGGTCTTCGCTTGAAGCCCGACCGAAGCTGCTCAGCAGGGACTCTCTTGAATCTCGATGGCCAAACGACTCCCAGAACTCATCTGTATAAAGCGCCTTCTTCAATTGGAGATCGCAATGTAGGAACCACTGGCAGAACAACTCCTCGGAAGACATCTCACCCATCTGAAAGAAGCGCTCCAGGCGCCGAGCAATATGTTCGCGTGGAAGGAACGATGGCATCAGACGTCGCAATGCGGAGGCCGTGGCTTTTCTCACCACGGGTGGAAGCCGATTTGCAGACTCAGCCAGCGAATTTTTCACATAGCGATCGTAGCCCCCGAGACATTCGTCTCCGCCGTCTCCTCCCAGTGCCACGGTAATCTCCTGGCTTGCGGCCTGAGCGAGAAGATAGGTGGGAATAATGGAAGGGTCTCCGAAGGGCTGATCCATATGACCCACCAGCTGAGGAAGCAGGTCCACCACGTCCGGTCGCACGGGGTACTCATGGTGGTCGGTGTGGAAATACTCCGCAGTCAGTCGCGCCCCAGAGCTTTCGTCGAAGTCTTGATCTTCCATCTTCATGGTGAAGGTCTGAATCGGGCCCGCATCCAGACCTCTGAGTAGAGCAGTCACCGCCGCGGAATCGATCCCTGCACTCAGAAATACACCCAGCGGCACATCACCCATGCGCCGCATCTCTACGGCTTCTCTCAGGCGACGCAGAACTTCAGCAGAAATTTCATCTGGCGAAGACAGCCTGTCCACCTTTGCTTCGTCAAAGGTCAGGTCCCAATAAGCCTCGATGCGGATTTGTCCTTGCTCGTAGACCAGTTTGTGCGCCGCGGGCAATTCGTGAATCCCCAAAAATCCCGTGGAACTGCCCGGCATGTAGTCCAGGGTCAGAAAGTGATGCAAGGAGAGAAGATCCGGCTCTCTCTGAAACGATTCATCTTGGAGCAGCGATTTGATTTCGGAAGCAAATAACAACTTACCGTTTGCCTCACGATAGTAGAGCGGCTTCTGACCCAGGCGATCTCGGACCAGGAAGAGTTTGCGCTGGGGCGCATCCCAGATCGCAAAAGCAAACATCCCTCTCAGGTGGCTTAGACAGTCTTCTCCGTACTGTTCATAGAGCCGTAGAACCACTTCAGTGTCGCAGTCAGAACGGAAACGAATACCCTGCCCTTCCAAGCGATGTCGTTCCGCCTGGTGGTTGTAGACCTCTCCGTTGTAGACGATCCGGATACTTCCATCGTCATTGGCCATGGGTTGACGGCCGCGATCACTGAGATCCACGATGGAAAGCCGTCGGTGACCCAGCCCCACGCCGGGTTCGAGGTGAAGTTGTTCATCGTCGGGTCCCCGGTGGGCCAGGACTCGGGTCATGTTTCGAAGCAGGGGTTCGGAAATTACCGCTTCGGAATCGCGTGCGACGATGCCACATATTCCGCACATGGCGTCATTCCTGCCTGGAAGATGGGGAACGCAACTCTCTCAAATAGCCTAAGAACTCGCCCCAGGACCAACCCACATAACCAAGCACCACCACCGGAAGACAAATCAAAAACCTGGGATAAACGGACGGGCTGTTGCCCAAAAACAGAAGCGCCCGGGCAAGCAGCAGAAAGGGTAGAAGAGGTGAAACCAGCACATGGTAGAAAATCTTCTGGTTGGTTAGCCGCTGCTCTCGAACCCGCACATGGGCGAAACACTCACCGTGAAAAGCTTCGTGGCTGGCGTACTCAGCGATGTCTTCGAGGTTGCAGTGGCGAACACGAAGACTGGGGTCAAAGCGAGGTCGAAGGCCGCCTTGCTTCATTTTCCAGTGAAACGCAGTGTCTGAACAGTAGGTGCCTGTAATGAAGGGACCGTACTGCTCGAAGATCGATCTTTTCATTGTCCAGCAACAGCCCGGAACATCATCCACAAAACGAGCTTGTCCGGAGGGTATCCAGCGAATGAATTCAGTGAAGTAGTAGCCCCAGCCTAGGTAAGACTCAGGATTTCCGTTTTCTACGGCCCCGCCGATGACGGGATGGTCGACCTCGTGAAGCAGAGCCACGGTCTCCACCCAATCTGGCGGAGCGATGCAATCCGCATCGGTGAAAGCCAGAATCTCCCCGCTGGCTTCTTCTATTCCAAGGTTTCGTCCGTCGCCAGCAAATTTTCGCTCTTCGAAGCGAAGAAGCTTCACGTCGGGGAACTGCGTTGACACGATTTCCGCCGTATCGTCGCTACCACTGTCCACCACGATCACTTCAAAGGGGCCGCTGGTTTCCTGCCGGGCCAGAGATTCCAGACAACCGGAAATGGTCGCACTGGCATTGAACGAGGGGATGATGATCGAGATCTTTGCGTCTTTCACGCGTGCCCTTGATGATCTGTAAGCCGAAAAGCTAGATCATATCAGACAATGGTTTTCATCGACGCCAATAGCGTACGCCAGGATTTCTTTCACGATGCGGATCTGTGCATCGTGGGCGCAGGTGCGGCGGGAATCGCACTGGCCCTTGAATTTGCTGGAGGGCCCGTCCGCGTCTGCATGCTGGAAAGTGGTGGCCTGGAATTCAACCACGAAGCCCAGCTGCTCAATGATTTCGAAAATGTCGGCGCACCCCTGAACGCAGACTGGCCTCTCCGGCAGCGAGCGTTGGGTGGCACTACCCGTTCTTGGTTTGGGCGCTGTGTCCGCTGGGACGCGATTGATCTGAAAAAACGCCCATGGGTTTCGAGAAGCGGTTGGCCCCTGACCCTGGAAGACCTCGACCCATTTCTGAGCCGGGCCTGCCAGACCGTTGGCGTGGCTCACCCGGAAGCCCTGAACCCCGCCCATTGGGTGAAAAAGCCCGGCTTCGCTGACTTCCAGGAAAATGGAATCACCACCGGTTGTCACGCCTTCGCGAGCAAGCTCAATTTTTCTCGCGCCCACGCATCCAGCCTTCGGAGTTCTTCCAGCCTCTCGCTCTTCTATCACGCCACGGTTTCGGAATTGACTTCGAGCGAAGACGGGAAAGCCGTTCGTGAAGCCAGAGTGACCACGCCGGGAGGCGCCGCCTGGCGCGTTCGAGCCAAGGTCTTCGTATTGGCCGCGGGCGGCCTGGAAAACCCTCGGCTGCTTCTGGTCTCCAGAGGATTCGATCCGCGTGGTCTTGGAAACCAACACGATCAGGTCGGCCGCTACTACATGAATCATCCCCGCAATGAAGGGCTGGCCCGACTGATTCTGAATTCGGAGAATCCCAATTACCGAGCCATTCTGGCTCGACTGGATAAGGGGTTCGAAGCGTCCATCGGCGCAGATCTCCAGATGTTCCTGACACTATCTAGAGAGATTCAGGAAAGAGAAAAGCTGCTAGGGGTCAGCGGTTTCTTCTTCGCCCACCTTTCGGGAGGCCTCGCACCGCTGGCCGAATCGCTCCATGCGCTGCGCCGGGATATCCATAACCGGACGCTTACACGGGAAACCCTCCGCACGGGGCTCAACCTGGCCGTGGGTTTTCCGAAACTCCTCCGCGCCGGACTCCAGAAAATCCCAGGAAAGCCTCTCGCAATGGATCACTTGGTTTTGGTCGATCAAAGCGAACAGGAACCGGACCCCGAGAGTCGGGTGACTCTCGCTGAGAGCAAGGATCAATTGGGTATTCCCAGGCTTCGGCTGAATTGGCGGATTTCCAACAACACCGTGAAGAGCTTGAAGCGATTTCACCAACTGCTGGCCGATCACGTCAAGACGCGGGAAATCGGTCGCCTGGAGAGCCCCCTGCTAACTGACTCGGACTTCTCCCCGAATTTTACCGACGCTTCTCATCCCTCTGGTACGACCCGCATGAGTGAGGATCCTCATCAAGGCGTGGTGGATCGGAATTGTCGGGTCTTTGAAACCGAGAACCTGTTCGTGGCGGGCAGTTCCGTTTTTCCCAGTGGTGGGCATGCCGCTCCCACCCTCATGCTCTTGGCCCTTGTGGTTCGCCTGGCGGATCATCTCAAGAAAGATTTCCAACTCTAAGCTCTAGGGCATCAACCTCTAGACCATCGAAAACGCTCAATCGTCTACGCCCTATGAATTCGTTCTCTGACATAGCCTGCAGCGATGGCAAGCTGAGAGAGGGCGACCAGCAGGACCATGGGAAGAGCCTCGCCGACTGAGTGTTTGTGAAAGGGTGCGCTTAGAATTCCCCAATAAAAGTTCAAACGCTCCAGCGGAATCCATTTTCCATCCAGCTCCGCTGCTTTCTTCCGAAATCGAAAAGCGCCACGGCCGTAATGAAAGTGCTGTCGAAAGAAACTTTGGAACCCCAGGGTGTGCCAGTGCACGACTTCGGCAACCGGGTCATAGGCGAGGCAGCCTCCTTCCAGGGCCCAGCGTCGGCAGAACATTCGATCTTCCCCAGCCGCAAAGAGAAAGGTTGAGTCGAAGCCTCCCATGGCCAGGAAGGGCTCCCGTGGAATGCTCAGATTACAGGTTGCAAAAAATGTGGCGTGCTGGGGATCGGGATTGAATGACCGATAGACGTAATCCATCAGCACCTGGGAGGTCTCGGAGTAGACGCTGTGGCTCGCGCCGTTGCATACGCTCCCGCCGATGACGGTATTGGTTGAATCGCGCTGGCTTTGAAGGACCTGAGTCAACCACCCGGGAGCCGGCTCACAATCGTCATCGGTAAAGGCCAGGATCGTTCCCTTGGCAGCCTTGGCACCGGTGTTTCGAGCCTGAGCGGGTCCCGATTGCTGCTGCCTGAGCAATTGAACAGTGAGACCCTCTTGGGCGTCGCGAACAACCGCGTCCAGGGGTTCTCGGCTCCCATCATCCACCACGATCACCTCGAAACGAGAAGTTTCCAGTGTGGACTGGGCGAGCGCTCGCAAGCAACGAGCGACCAGCCGGGGGCGGTCCAGAGTGGGAATGACCACCGAGATTTCCGGAACGTTGGCCCCCACTGATTGGCTGGTATGCACGAGATCCCCTGCCACCATGGACGTTAGAATGCTATTGCTTAAGGCTCCGTGTCCAGGGAGTCCGTCAGTTTTTTCCAGGTTCGAAACGGCTCGTGGAATCCGTCATTTAAGACAGGAAATCCAATGGACGAAGTAGCAGGTGAATCAGCCGGCCGCCTGGACCGGCAATTCACGCACTTGGAGGGGTATTCGTATGAACTCTGACCCGAGATCTTCACCGCCCCTTCTCTCAGCCATCATCGCCTGCCCCGACAACTACCAGACGGTGCGCCGACTCACCCAGTATTTGCGGGTACAGACCATTCGAGACCAGATCGAATTGGTTTACATCATGCCCTCGGCGGCGGACTTCAATTTCCACGAAGAAGACATGGCTGAAATGTGGGGCTATCAGTTGGTGGAAATCGGCGATTTCCCCTCATTGAACATTCCTCGGGCGAAGGGCATTCAGGTCGCCAAAGCGGATATCGTGGTTTACACCGAAGATCACTGCTATCCGGCAGCCGATTGGGCGGAGCACCTGGTCAAAGCCCACGAAGGGCCTTGGGCTGCAGTAGGCCCACAGATCGGCCTGGCTAATGCGCATAGCTATACCAGTTGGGCCAATTTCTTCATCCAATATGTGAGCTGGATGCGCCCCTCTGAGGGTGGCATTGCGGAGGATGTTCCCGGGCATAACAGCAGCTACAAACGAAAAATTCTCTTGGAGTATGGAGACGAACTCTTCCATCAGACAATTTTCGATACGGCCATGAATCAAGACCTTCGCCGCAAGGGGTATGAACTTTACGTGGAACCCAAGGCACTGGCGTTCCATCTCTTCATGACAAATGTCATGCCCTTCATGCGAGAGAATTTCGTGATTGGTCGCGCCTACGCGAATACCCGCAGCCAGAGTATGAAGCTTTGGGAAAGAATTCTGCGCTTCTGCTTAGCGCCCGTCGTACCTTTCATTCGAATCAAGAGAGTCATAGACGAAATCAAGAACCGAGGCTGGGAAAAGCAGCTTCTCCCTGGGATCATCCCTCCGCTGTTCCGTGGCCTGGTTTTCAGTGCATTGGGCGAAGCCGCAGGCTGGCTATTTGGTCTTGGAAAATCGATGGAAGTCAGCATGGAATTGGATTTTCACCGGGAAAGGTTCATCGCCCAGAATGAACGAGATCGAGTTCTCTCCGACGAACTCTACGATTTCAGCTCGGATCCCATAGAGCCCACCATTTCGAAATAGAACGGGTCGCTGCTGATGACAATGCCCAATTTCTTCGTGATCGGAGCAGGCCGAAGCGGCACCACATCGCTGCATAACTACCTCAGTCAACATCCCGACATCTTCATGACCGAGATGAAAGAACCCTCCTACTTCGCTTTTGAAGATGAAAGGGATCTGGGACGAGGAGCCAGATCTCGCTGGCTACGAGACAACACCGTATTGGATGAGCCTGGATACCTGGGCCTCTTTGCCCACGCCGGTGCCGAAAAATTTCGCGGCGAGAGTTCTCCTCGATACCTGGAGACAAAAACCAGCCCTGGGCGAATTCTAAAAGCGGTTCCCGAAGCCCGCATGGTCGTGATGCTGCGCCATCCAGTCGATCGCTGCTTCGCTCAGTACAACGGCGAAATTCGGGATGGCTGGGGAGACGGCAAGAGCTTCGCTGATTCCCTGGTCGCGGCGCGTGGTAGCGAGGGTGTCGACGGGCCGTATTCCAGAAGAGTGGAGATCGGCTTCTACCACCGCCATCTGCGCCACTGGCTGGAACACTTTCCCCGGGACAGGTTTTGTATTCAGCTATTTGACGATTTCGCTTCCGATCCTTTGGCTGTCGCTCGGAATGTCTTCGGCTTCCTGGGGGTGGATGTAGATTTCCAACCCGACGTCTCACGCCAGTTCAACCAGAGTGGCATGATCCGAAATCCAGTGATCCGATTCCTGTGGACCCGCTCCAACGGAATCCGCTGGGCGTTGCGCCCCTACCTCCCCAAGACCATGAGAGACAGGGTCTACCATGCAGCCGTTCGCAATGTGGAAAAGCAGACCCTACCGGGAGAAGCTCGAACCCGTCTTCTTCAGATCTACCGCGAAGACACCCTTGAGCTTCAAGATCTCCTGGACCGAGATCTTTCGAAATGGTTAAAATGAGCGCGCCGTGGCAACACGATGCTGTCGGATCATTTCGACGTCGTATGTGACGTCTCGCGAATCAATGCCTAACCAATACACGAAGCGGCCGGTCATCGTAGGGGGTGGCCTTGATCGCACCCATTCAGCTGTCGATCCGCAGCAAACACTCGAGCCACCGACGGTTCCCTCATGAACTCCACCCCCCGACTCCCGGATGTCATCGGCATCGGCGCCGAGAAGTGCGGCACGACGAGCTTGCACTACTACCTCGGCGCGCACCCAGAAGTCGGCGTACAGCGCGTCAAGGAGATGCGCTTTTTCAACGAGGAAGGCGGGACGTGGCACAAGGGTGTCGAATGGTACAGCCAGCAGTTTCCGTCCGATGTCAAGACGCTCGTCGAGTCTCACGGCGGCGGGTACACGGCGTACCAACGTCACCCCGACGTGCCGCAGAAGATCCATTCCGTCGTTCCCGACGCTCGGTTTCTGTATCTCGTTCGGGATCCCATCGAGAGGCTCGTCTCTCGTTGGGTGCACAACTATTCAAATAGCGATGAGCACCGAGACGTCGATACCGCACTGCTCGATCTCGATGACGTCGAATACGCTCCTCAGAGCCTGTACTACCAACAGCTGGAACGCTATCTGCCGCTTTTCGATCCATCGAAGTTTCTGATCGTCGATCAGGGGGACCTGCTCCGAGAGCGGAGATCTACCCTCGCGACGATCTTCGATTTTCTCGGCGTGGACCCCGAGTACCAGGGCGCCGAGTTCGACGTGATCCGCCACCCGTCGGAACCCAAGCGACGGAACAATTCCGTTGGCATGACGATCCATCGCGCATTTGGCCGGCGAATTTTCGAGACGTTGCACGGACCGTCGCGCCATTGGTTCAAGAAGATCCTCTACACGGGGGTCTCGCGGAAGATCGAACGGCCAAAGCTCCGGCCGGAAACCGAGGACCGACTTCGATCGTGGTTCCAGAACGACGTGCGTCAGCTCGAAGCATTCGCCGGGCGCCGATTCTCGGGCTGGCTCGATTGATAATCCATTGCGCGTCTCCGCGATCCGGCGAGACTACGGCGAATCGAACGAGTACCCGTCGAAGAATTTTACCTTCGCGATCTCCGTTTCGACTCTTCGAATCTGCTCTGGCCGCCACTCGACCTTGTTTCGGTGCCGATGCCTTGGCACACGCGGCTGAGGCTAGCCGCGCGCGGCGCTGTTGACGCCGGTTGATCGGTGCCGCGCCTAGCCGACGAGATCCGAGACCCGGTCGAGCTGATCCATACTCTCTGATGTCGGCACGAGCACCATGTCATCCGCACCCACATCTTCGAACGCTCGAATGATCTCGCGCAATCGTTCGGGCGTTGTTGCGGTGCACTGCTTGGCGAGCGATGTGGCAGCCTTCTCACCGAAGATCGCCAGATAGCGACGCAGGTAGCCGTCCATCTGTTGCTCGGCGTTGGGACCGAGGGCGTAGAAAAAGCTGGTGATCTTGCGCGGCTTGCCGCTTCGACCGTGATCGTCCCAGGCTTGGTCGAGTGTGGTGAACGCATCCTCGACCTGCTTGATATCAGGCCCGAAGGTAAAGCCGCTGATGCCGTCGGCCCAACCGGCGGCAAGCTTGATGGACTGATCGGTCAAAGCGCCGACCAAGATCGGCGGCCCGCCGTCTTGAATGGGTTTAGGTCCGATCGGGGCCGAGCCCTCGTGCGGCGGCTCACCGGCCCACAGAGACCGCATGCGTCGAGCCTGCTGCTTCATGCGGGTGAGACGTTTCTCGAACGATGCGCCGACTGCACGGAAATCCTCTTCTCGGCCGCCTGTGCCGACTCCGAGCGTGACGCGGCCGCCCGATAGCACGTCGAGCGTGGCAATCTGTTTCGCGATCAAAGCTTCGCTGTGCAACGGCAGTACTATCACGGTGAAGATGAGTTCTACCCGTTCGGTCACGGCGGCGGCGGTGGTCATCGTAACCATGACTTCTACGTTCGGGAACGTGATGCGCTCGCCCAGCGCCAGCGACGAGTAGGGTCCTTCGTCGATCGCGCGCGACCACGAGTGGATGTCGTCGCGCGTGAGGTCGGGGACCATGGTGGGCAATGTCATTCCAATCTTCATGCTTGTTACTCGTAAGCCCGGTTTTTAGGGATCGATCAAAATGCCCGGATTGAGGATCGCGCCCGGATCGAGTTCGCGTTTGGCGGCGCGCATGGTCGCCGCGAACAGGTCGGGCCGCTGCTTGTCGTACCAAGGCCTGTGGTCGCGACCGACCGCGTGGTGGTGGGTGATGGTTCCGCCGCCCGCGTTGAGCGCTTCGGATGCGGCGATCTTGATCTCATCCCACATCGTGAGCAGTGAGCCGCGTTTGCCGGGAGCCATGACGCTGAAGTACGGCGCCGGCCCGTCGGGGTATACGTGTGTGAAGCGACAGGTCACCGTGCCCGCGCCGCAGATCTCCTTGACCGCGGCGCTGGTCTTCTCGATGACCGTTTCGTGAAACTCTTCGAAGCGATCCCAGGTGATTGCGGTCTCGAAGGTCTCGGTGATGAAATCCAATCCGACCAACGCGTCACGAAGGTAGGGCATGCGCAGGAATGCGCTGCGCCACGCGCCTGCCGCTCCTTCTTTGGAGGCGTCTTTGTCGCTACGCGTTTTGCCGGCGCCGTCGGGGACGATGCCGCCGGCATCTCGGCAGATCTCCAGCGCGCGCGACATCGGGGCGTCGAGATCGTGGTCGGCGGATTCGAAACCGACAATCAGCACGTGGTGCGAACCGTCACCGGCGCCGTTGATCATGGCTTCGGTAGCATCGAGCAGTCGCAGGTTGGTGGGGAAGAGTCCCGACTGGCTGATCAGGCGTACCGCTTCTACGGCCAAGTGGTAGTCTTCGAACGTTATCGAAGTCGAGTTGCGAAATGTCGGGCGGTCTTGAAGCCGCATCCATGCTTCGGTGATGATTCCGAGCGTGCCTTCCGAGCCGAGCATCAGTCGGTCGGGACTGGGGCCGGCACCCGAACCGGGAAGCCGTCGCGATTCCATGATGCCGGCGGGCGTTACCGACCGTACCGACTCCACGAAGTCATCGATGTGCGTATATAAGGTAGCGTAGTGACCGCCCGAGCGCGTGGCGATCCATCCGCCTAAGGTCGAGAACTCGAACGACTGCGGAAAATGTCTGAGCGTCAAGCCTTGCGGGCGCAGTGTGGATTCGAGAGCCGGGCCGTAGATGCCGGCTTCGATGCGCGCCGCGCGAGACGCTCGGTCGATCTCGACCACGCGACCCAGCTTCGACATGTCGATCGATACCGCGCCCGCGTACGCGTCGCCGATGCGCGCCTCGACCCCACCGCATACGCTCGAGCCGCCGCCGTAGGGAATGGCCGCCGCCTTCGCGTCGTTGCACCAATCGAGGATGGCGACGACGTCGTCTTCGTTTTCAGGAAAGGCCACCAAGTCGGGCGCAGGTGAGAAGTCTCTATCGTAAGCGCGAACGACGTCGCGGTAAGATTTTCCGTAGGTGTGTCCGGCCCGGTCGTAGGTGGATTCGGAGAATCGCGACGCGATCGCCGCTGGTGGCGACAGTCTCGATTTCGGCAGCTCGATTTCCGCGATCACGGGCGGCGCCTGGATTTTGGGCGCCTCGACGCCGAAACGTTCGGCCAGCAAGGCGGCGATTTTCTTCTGATGCTCGGTCTCGGGCGCGGCTTCTTCGTAACCCCAGCCCCAGAATTTTCTTTTCTGTGTCGCCATTGCGTTCCTCGCGGTGCGGTTGTGCAGGTCGATGGCCGCTCGGCGTACGCCTGACCCGTGTGTGAGTCGGGTGCTGCCGCTCGAGCACGGTAGAATGTCTAGCAGGGATCGCGCGCTAGTGCCGAATAGGGGCGCTTTGCTGCGCCGAAGCGCCCGGCCCATAACCGTCAACGATGGCTCCTACGATCTCCATTACCTTGGCCGCGCGTGACGCCGAGCCGTGGCTGAGCGAGATGCTGGACTCGGTTCTAGCCCAGTCGGACTCCGACTGGCGGCTGCTGGCTCTCGACGACGGTAGTCGTGATGCTACCGGAGAAGTGCTTCACCGGTTCGCCGAAGCCGATGAGCGGATACACGTTCTGGAGCCTCACCCCGAGCCGCTGGGAGTGTCGGCGGCGCTGAATCGTCTCCTTGCTGAAGTGACCACTGCGCTGTTGGCCCGTAGCGATGCTGACGATATTTGGTTGCCCGAACGCCTTGCGCTGCAGCGAGCATGCCTCGCTGGCGACGCAACGCTAGCGGCGGCTACGTGTCGCGTCGAGCCGTTTCCCGAGTTGAACCTTGGAGACGGTATGCGTCGCTACTTCCAGTGGCAGAACGAATTGCTGACACCCGACGAAATAGCTCGGGATCGATTCGTAGAGAGTACGATTGCGCATCCGACCCTTATGATACGAACCGATGTATTGCGCTCGATTGGCGGCTGGCAAGATCCGGTTTGGCCAGAGGATTGGGACCTACATCTCCGACTGCTCGAGGGTGGTCATCGTGTCGCGCGCGTCGATGCGGTTGCGTATCGCTGGCGCGTTCACGCGACACAGCTTACGCAGGCTGACGCGCGCTATAGCGAAGATGCGTTCCTCGCCGCCCGTGCTCACTACCTGGCACGCTTTCTCATGAGCGTGGCCTCCGATCGACCGCTATGGCTTCTCGGGGCAGGGCCGGTAGGCAAGCGCTTGGCCAAAGCGCTCGCCGATGAACGTTGTGTACCTGCGGGTTTCGTTGACGTAGATCCGAAGAAGATCGGCGGTCTCATACACTCGGACGCGCACCGCTGGCCGGTGATTTCCATGGAGGATCTATTCGCGACCGTGCCGCGACCGATGGCGGTGGCGGCAGTAGGACTCGTCGGCGGTCGCGAGCGTGTCAGGCGACTGCTAATGGATCACGGCTGGATGGAAGGCCGTGACTTTGTAGTCGCGGCCTGACCATCCTAACCGACGAATCGCTCAAGCTAGCGCGAGTATTGCCAGCCCACCGTCAATATCCAATCGGTTTCGAGCTGCGGCCCATCTAGGTCCTGCACCACGGGGAAGCCTATCTCGAAAGCGAGACGGTGTGCCTTAACAATTCCTTTGGCGGCGACCAGGTTGATTCCGAACAGCATGTCGAGGCGGTCACCGCCTCGACGATCCGGGTCTGCGGTAGGTACGATCATGGCGCCGGGCGCCGGAAGCTCGGGATCGACACCATCGATGTTCTCCCAGTGGCTATAGTTCAGTCGGAGCGAAGCCATTAGTTCATCGGTGAATCGGAATCCGTTCCAGACCGTAACGGCCGCCTGATTTCCGAGCGTGTAGTCTTCGCTGTTCTCGCCGAGTCGAATCGTTCCGGTTGTTTGCGCGCCCCAGTACATATCGCCGCTTTCACCGTTGTAGGTCACGCCGGGCAGCAAGTCGTAGGTTCCCGATCCTAACTGCATAGGGTAGGGCAGTTTCGTGTTCGCTCCCATCGGTGTTGCATCGGTTTCATCAATACTGCCCGTTGGAAACGACAAACCGGCGTTGAAGTGGAGGCTTTGCCGACCCTGCTCCCAGAGCTTTATGAGCGCCGTTGCACGCGTGTCGCCGAAGCCATTTGCCTTGGTCGTGAAGAGGGTGCCGTTGCGATGCTGGTGATCCATCTCGGTTTCTACGATGCTACCCATGACCATCAGAGTGACGTTGTCGGTGGGTGCATACATCATGCCCAGCATGTGCATCTTCATGTCCATCTCAGTGGGGCTGATCACGAAATCGTTGAGCACCTCGCTCGTAGATCGACGCGATCCGCCGTCTCGGTTGCCCGCCATATGCATTTGCATGAAGCGGTAAGAGAGCATGATTTCACCCTTCGCATGCATGTGATCGCCCATGACGCCGATCGGCGCATGCACGCTGGGACGGCTATGGCCTCTCCCCGATGTAGCAGGGTGATGGGAATGACTGCTGTCTTTGTCGGTTTGAGAGAGCTGGAACTCTCCGCCCGCCACCGCACCGACGTGAATGTTGCTTGAGGGAAAGTTCTCTAGGGTTTGGGCGTCGACCGGTGTTGTCACGCTCGGCAGAGCAATGGCGATCGCCATCAGCGCGCGCGTGGTTAATCGTGTGTATTGATTCGAGGTCATTAATGTCTCCCAGATCTGTTGAGAGGCCCGATGCCTCGACCTCTCGTTCTCAATTCGAGTGCACGCGATGCTGATCCCGAGCCGAGGGCGCAGAGGGATCGCCGACGAGGTGTGTCGCAGATTTGCCACGACGCATGTAGTGCCGGACTTCGGTCGGTGGCTGCGTACTACGAGCGTGCGCGAACGAGTCTGGGAGGAGGAATATCGGGGAGATCCGCGAATGATATGGGCTGCGTCGGTTTACATGTATCTGCGAGCTGCTCTTGCACGGACATGCTCATACTATGGCGCGCGATGAGCGTTCTATCGGGAACGCTGATGCCGTCGGCACCGTGGTGTCGACAACTACAGGTGTTGGAGGCGACCGACGCTCGGGTCCGGCACTGGCAACGTTCTTCGTTGCTCGCTTCTTGATCGCCGGTCGGTCGAGCAGGCGCTTGATGGCACGATGGTTTGTCGCGCTCGCCGTCACCACTGTCGTGGCTGTGTTCCGATGCGCAGTGGCATCCGAGTTCGCCTCTAGGCGCGGCTGAGGTGACGTTCGGGCCGAGTCCGAGCACGAGCCCGATCGATATGATCAGCGCTAGTCTGGAAAAACGTCCTATCCTATACCGGCAACGCATGGGCGAGTCGCAAGCCTCGCCCATGCGCCCGACCCGCGCAAATCTCGTGAGCGTGGGCTCGGGCCGGTGCGTGATCCCATTAGGGACTGGGGGGATTGGTCGTTGCGGGCTTCGATTAGGGGTGCGCGCGGCATAAGTCAGCTCCCTAGTGATCTCGGCGTCGCGACACTTTCTGTGCTTCGATGAGTACGTAACTATGCGGCATCCATATTCGTATGTGGTTGACGTACGCGGTGATGCTCGAGCCCGCAATTCGCCGAGCTATGGCCGAAGAGTAGCCCCGGTGACACAGTGGGGCTGATGCTGATTCTTGGTTTCTACGTCTGCATTGCCGTCGGCTCACTGATCGTCGTCTGGGCCGCGATGCTGCAGTGGCGAGGGACGCCGACCGACGCGGTCGCGCCCGCCAAGCCGCTCGACATGATGCGCTCGCTGCGCGACGAGAAACGTAGACGAGAACAGCAGGATCCGAGCCAGCTAAAGGAGAGTCGCCCATGACCATGCAAAGAACGCCCCTGTTGATGTCGCGTTTGCTCGACCGCGGGGCGTGGGTGTGTCCCGACGAACAGATTGTGACCCGCACGGCCTCCGGTGTGCACCGTGAGACCTACGCCGAGGCGAAGGGGCGTGCCCATCAGCTGGCGCACGCGCTCAAGGCTTGCGGTATCGAGCACGGTGACCGTGTCGCCAGCTTTATGTGGAACGGCTACCGCCACGTCGAGATGTACCATGCGGTACCCGCGATGGGTGCAGTGCTCCATACGCTCAACATCCGTCTCGGTGAGCGTGACCTCGAATACATCATCAACCACGCCGCCGATCGCATTATTGTGGTCGATGCCGATCTCATCCCTTTGCTCGAAAAGATGCAGGGAAAGATGCCGACCGTCGAAAAGTTTGTGATTGCCGGTGAAGGCGGTGACTGGAAGACCGATCTGCCGGGCGCCGTGGACTACGAAGAGTTCATTGCCGGTCAGCCGACCGAATTCGAGTGGCCCGATATTGACGAGAACGCACCGATGGGGCTCTGCTACACGAGCGGCACTACCGGCAATCCAAAAGGCGTGATGTACACGAACCGTTCTACGTATCTGCATACGATGGCCATCTGCATGGCCGATTCGATCGGGCTCTCTGCGAGAGACTCTCTGTGCGGAATCGTTCCTCAGTTTCACGCGATGGGCTGGGGTATGCCGTATGCGGCCCTGATGGTCGGTTCGAAACAGGTCATGCCGCACCGATTCATGGCGGCTGAAGAGTTGCTCGACATGATCTCGGCCGAAGGCGTGACGTTGTCGTGCGGCGTGCCGACGATTTGGCAGGGCGTACGCGCCGCGGTCGAAGGCGAGCCCGATCGTTGGGATTTGAGTAAGCTCGAGCGTGTTACCTGCGGGGGGTCGGCACCGCCCGTTTCGTTGATTCGCTGGTTCTGGGAGAAACTCGGCGTCGAGATGATCCAAGGCTGGGGCATGACCGAGACCAATCCGCTGGCGACGCTCTCGCGCCGCATCGCGCGTCGCGCAGATCTCGACAAATCCGATGACGTCCTGTTCGCGAATATGGCGAAGGCGGGAATGTTGATGCCGGGCCTCGAGATCGAGATTTTCGATGAAGAATTCAACGAAACGCTCCCGCACGACGGTAACGCGGTCGGTGAGTTGCTGATTCGTGGGCCGTGGGTTTGCTCCGAGTACTATAACGATCCACAGCCGTCGAAATTCCACGACGATTGGCTCGTTACGGGCGACGTCGCGAAGATCGATAAAGATCAGTATTTGATCATCTCCGATCGCTCCAAGGACATGGTCAAGTCGGGCGGCGAATGGATTTCTTCGGTGGATCTGGAAAACCACATCGTGGGAATTCCCGCGATCGCGCAGGCGGCCGTGGTCGCGCAACCGCATCCTAAATGGGACGAACGCCCGGTCGCGCTCATCGTACTCGCAGAGGGGCAGACCGTTACGAAAGAGGAAGTGCTTACGTACTGCGAATCAGCGTTCGCGAAGTGGCAGCTGCCCGACGACATCTTGTTTGTCGATACGATCCCGCTGACATCGACGGGCAAGATCGACAAGAAGGTGATCCGCGCGCAGTTGGCCGACGAAGGCTACAAACTGCCGGATTTACGTGAGGCCGCAACCGGGTGATGCTGGCCAGGCCTCTATAAAGGAAGAGAAATTGCCGAAACCTCGAGTTGCCACCGGCGGCGGATTGGCCGCCATCATGTACACATTGCGCAAGGGCCGCGATGCGGGCGGTGTGCTCAAGTTGTACCGCAAGATGCGCAGCAACAATGCCTGCAAGACCTGCGCGGTGGGCATGGGCGGGCAGGCCGGAGGCATGACTAACGAGGCCGGACGTTTTCCGGAGGTTTGTAAGAAGTCCGTACAAGCGCAGGCCGCCGACATGGCGGGCTCGATCGACGAGGCCTTTTTCAAGCGTACGCCGATCGAGCAGATGAAGGCGCTGCGCTCGCGTGAATTCGAAAACCTCGGTCGTTTGGCATTCCCCGTCATTGCCGAACCCGGCGATACGCACTTTCGGCGAATCGAATGGGATGAGGCGATCAAGCGTTCGGTCGATGCGTTCGCGGCGGCCGATCCCGATCGAACCTTCTTTTACGCCTCGGGCCGCGCGAGCAACGAGGCTGCCTACCTGCTCCAGCTCGTTGCGCGGGCGTACGGGACGAACAACGTCAACAACTGTTCGTACTACTGCCATCAGGCATCGGGCGTCGCGCTTTCGATGGTCTACGGATCCGGTACGGCATCGATCACGCTCGACGATCTCGACGACTGCGACCTTGCTTTGGTGGCCGGCGCGAATCCTGCGAGCAACCACCCGCGATTGATTACCAAGCTCGTCGAACTGCGCGAGCGCGGCGGCAAAGTCATCGTCATCAATCCCGTGCGCGAGCTCGGCTTGGAGCGTTTTCGCGTGCCGTCGCGCGTGCGCAGCATGATCTTCGGTTCACAGGTGTCCGACCTCTACCTGCAGCCGAACGTAGGCGGCGACATTGCGGTCATGAAGGCGTTGTTCAAGGGCCTCATCGAGCAGGACGCGCTCGATGCAAACTTCATCGGCGCGCATACCACCGGATGGGATGAGGTGGTTCGCGATATCGAGTCTGAAAGCTGGGAGACGCTGACTGCCGCATCCGGACTCACGCGTGGCGAGATCGATCGGGCCGTCGCGATGCTGGGCGCAGCCCGCAACGGCATCCTCATGTGGGCGATGGGGCTCACGCATCACACCCACGGCGTCGACAACATTCTGGCGCTCGCGAATCTGGGGCTCGCGCGCGGTTGGCTCGGACGCCCGGCGGCGGGACTTCTACCGATCCGCGGTCACTCGAATGTACAGGGTGTCGGTTCCTGCGGTGTGACGCCCGCGCTCAAACAGGCGTTCGCCCAGAAGCTCGAGTCGCTCTACGACATAAAGATTCCTGAGGGCAAGGGGCTGGATACGTTCGCCTCGATCACGGCGGCCCATGAAGGGAAGATCGACGCTGCGTTCGCGCTCGGAGGTAACCTCTACTCGAGCAATCCCGACAGTGTTTGGGCTGCCCAAGCGCTTACGAACATTCCCTTCTCGCTCACCGTCAGCACCAAGCTCAACCCGGGCCATGTGTTTGGTCGCGGGCGTACCGCGCTCATCCTTCCCGCGCTCGCACGCGATGAGGAGCAGCAGTCTACGACACAGGAATCGATGTTTAACTTCGTACGTCTCTCTGATGGTGGAGAACAGTCGGTAGAGGGTGAGATGCGCTCCGAAGTCGACATCATTTCGTCTCTGGCAGAAGGCATATTGGCCAAAGGACGTTTCGACTGGAGCTCGTTGCGGTCACACGCCCGACTGCGCGACGAGATTGCGAAAGTGGTTCCCGGCTACGAACCGCTCGATCGTATCGGTCGGGTAAACGGTGAGTTCCAAATCGAGGGGCGAACTTTTCACGTTCCGAAATTCGCTACCGCTGACGGTAATGCGGCGTTTCACGTAACGCCGCTGCCCGAGCAACGATCTCGTGAAGGCGAGTTCAAGCTGATGACGTTGCGGTCGGAAGGCCAGTTCAACACCGTTGTCTACGAAGACGAAGACCTTTACCGCGGCAATACCCATCGCAACGTGGTGATGCTCTCGGCCAGTGATGCGAAAAAATTGGGTGTTCGAGAGGGTGACCGAATGGTGGTCGAGAGCGAGGCGGGGTCGATGATGGTTGCGGCATCGCTCATCGACATTCGGCCGGGCAATCTGGCGATGTACTACCCCGAAGCCAACGCGTTGGTGCCACAGAAGCTCGATCAGCGTTCTAGGACCCCCGCCTTCAAGTCGATCGACGTCCGGCTCAGGCCGATGAGCCCGAGCCGGCGAGGGTGAGAGGCACCGAGTCTCAAAGATCTACGCGACTAACTCTCCACAACCTACCGGGTTGTGAATGGCCTGCGCAGAGCTTCCCTAGTTGCAGGCCGGGCACTGCTCAGAAGCCGGCAGCTCGAGCGCTGTGAGCATCAGCAGGAAACCGCGAAGTACGATCATAGGAGTCTCCTTCTTCCAGGTTCTTCTGACCGCATGTGCAAGCGCCGCAAACGCCTGGTATGGGTGAAGAATCTCGGAGGCAGACCACCAAATGAGCGACGGTAACGGAACAAAGGGACTCAACCGCAACAGCAAGCTGATCACCGAAGGTGACAACCGCGCGCCGAATCGCGCGATGCTGCGCGCCGTAGGGTTTGGAGACGACGACTTTGACAAGCCGATCGTCGGTGTGGCCAACGGTCAGAGCAACATCACCCCGTGCAACGCCGGGCTTGGTGAGCTCAGCGAATCCGCGGCGGCGGCCATTCGTGAGGTCGGCGGTATGCCGCAGATGTACGGTACGATCACCATCAGCGACGGCATCTCGATGGGCACAGAAGGCATGAAGTGCTCGCTCGTCAGCCGCGAAGTCATCGCCGATTCCATCGAGACGGTCGCGCGCGGTCAGTGTCACGACGGCGTTCTCGCGGTCGGCGGCTGCGACAAGAACATGCCGGGCGCGATGATCGCGATGGCGCGCCTCAATATTCCTGCCATCTTCGTCTACGGCGGCACGATCAAGCCGGGCCACTACGATGGTAAGGACCTCACGGTCGTAAGCGCCTTCGAGGCGGTCGGTGAGTACGGCGCGGGCCGTATTTCGCAGGGCGACTTCTGCGAGATCGAGAAGCGCGCCTGCCCCGGCAAGGGTAGCTGCGGCGGTATGTATACGGCCAACACGATGAGCAGTGCCTTCGAGGCCATCGGCATGAGCCTGCCGTCGTCGTCGACGATGGCCGCCGAAGACGGTGAGAAGGCCGACAGCGCGGCCGCCAGCGGACGCGCACTCGTTGAGTGCGTCAAAAAGCAGATCCTTCCGCGCGATATCATGACGAAGAAGGCGTTCGAAAATGCGATCACGGTTACGATGGCCATCGGCGGCTCGACGAACGCGGTGCTGCATCTCCTGGCCATCGCGCATGCAGCGCAGGTCGATCTCGAGCTGGACGACTTCGAGCGAATCCGTTCGCAAGTACCGGTCGTCTGCAATCTCAAGCCTTCAGGCTCATACGTTGCGACCGATCTGCATCGCGCCGGCGGTATTCCTCTCGTGATGTCCATGCTGCTCGAGAAAGGATTGCTGCACGGTGATTGCATCACCGTCACCGGAAAGACGCTGGCCGAAAACTTGGAAGGTGTCTCGAGTACACCGCCCGCCGAGCCGAAAGTCGTCGTTCCGTTGGATAAGCCGATTTACGACGAAGGGCATCTCTCTATTCTTCGTGGCAACCTCGCGCCCGACGGTGCCGTGGCGAAGATCAGCGGTGTGGCTGAGCCGAAAATCACGGGCCCGGCGCGCGTCTTCGACAGCGAAGAGGCGTGCATGGACGCGATCATGGACGATGTCATCCAGCCCGGTGATGTTGTCATCATTCGTTATGAAGGCCCGGTTGGCGGTCCCGGCATGCGCGAGATGTTGACGCCTACCAGCGCGATCATCGGTAAGGGCTTGGGCGACAAGGTGGGTCTCATCACCGATGGGCGTTTCTCGGGTGGAACCTACGGTATGGTGGTCGGCCACGTCGCGCCGGAGGCGGCCGTTGGCGGCCCACTCGCTTTCGTCAAGAACGGCGACACGGTGACGATCGACGCGCGCGAGCGCTTGTTGCATGTCGATCTCGACGACGCCGAAATGAACGCACGCCGCGATGCGTGGAAGAAACCGGAGCCCAACTACACGACCGGCGTACTGGCGAAGTATGCGCGGCTCGTTTCGAGCGCATCGAAAGGCGCGGTGACTGACTAGGGGCGGTCGCCCGGCGGCAGCGCGTCGAGCAAGAAGCGGCGCGTGTTCTCTCCCATCACGAGTTTGATCTCGTGTTCGGGCAAGCCGATCCGCAGCAGTTCGTCGACGAGATAGGCCAGTCCCGTCGCGTCGAAGGGCGTCTCAACACCGCCGTCGAAATCCGAACCCAGCGCCGCGTGCTCGGGCCCGGCGATGCGCACCACGTGGGCGAGTGCCTCGGCGATCGGGCGCGCACCTGTACCGCAGACGGCTACTTCGAAGAATCCGATGGCGATCAGACCGCCCTTGGCCGCGATGCGGCGTACGTGGTCGTCGCTCAAGTTGCGCTGGTTGTCGCAGGTGCCGCGTACGCCCGTGTGTGAGACGACGAACGGTCCGTCAGACATTTCTAGTGCATCGTCGATCAACGCTTCCGAGGCGTGCGCGAGATCGATGATCATACCGAGTTCACCGGCGCGCTCGACGACGTCGCGACCGAACTGCGTGAGGCCTCCTCTAGCGAGGCCGGTGCCGGATCCACCCACGGCGTTGTCGAAGACGTGTGTGGGGCCGAGCATGCGGAAGCCCGCATCGTAGAGAGCATCGAGCTTCGTGATATCTCGCTCGAGCGCATGTGCTCCTTCGAGCCCGAGGAAGCCTGCAATCGTCGCCGGGTGCTGATCATGGCGTGCGAGAAACGAGGCGAGGTCGTCCGCGGATCGCAACACGGTGAGTCTGCCGGCGGATCGGGCTGCGGTATCGTCGAGTCGCCAGGCCTGGTGTAGCGCTCGTTCGTGCATGCTCGTCCACGTCGAGATCGGCCACAGCTGGGCGAACGCGAGAAGGCCGAGAATGTCGCTGTCGCCGGCTGTCCCCGCAGGATCGTAGGAGATCGGGAATTTGGTAGCGACGGTGAAAGCCTGCAGTGCGATGCGGCCCTCGATCAATCTGGGAATGTCTGCGTGGCCGCGGTCTCCGTGTACGTTGAGGTCGCGCCCCCAGAGCAGAGAATCGGTATGTAGGTCTGCGATGAAGAGTCGATTGAACAAGGCTTGTGCTTCGCTCGATGCGGTTGGTGGAGCGACCGTGTAAGTGACTTCGTTTGCTCGACGCTCGGCGATCTGGGAACCCAGCCCGAATATGACGCCGGCTGCGGCGGTCGCAAAAACGAGCAGGCCTATGCCGATCCGCTTCATACTAGAGATGCAGTGCGATGATTGCGCGTTGGCCGATGCGTCCGCCCAGGGTCGAGGCGAAATCGAGCAGTCGCATTTGCCAGCCGTACTTTTTCTTTAGCGCGGCGTAGACGCGGTAGGCTATCGCGGAGTCCTCGACAATCTCGCCTCGGCCGTCCGACCACTCGCCTGATAGCTTACCGGTGGCGTTGCACGGTGCGATGCGAATGCGCTCGTCACGGCGCAATCGCTTTACCTTGTAAGAAGTCCCGTCGGTGAACAGGTAGATCGTATCGTCGAGCGTGACGAACCACATCGGAGTCTCGACGGCGTCGCCGTTGCGCTTGAATGTTGCGAGATTGAGATAGGGACCTTTCATCGGTTACCTGCTGCTGGCGTGCGATATTGCCTTATAGCGGGGCCGTGTGGAGGAGCGAACAAGTACGGAAGGCTTCGGATTTCAATTCTAAGTAGTCACCGGAAACAGTAAGCGTGCGTTCAGCGCCGCTGATGCGCCGAGCGACACATCGGTTCCGATCTACGGCCTACGTTTGGTGCAGTGGCAGGTATTTTTCGCCTACATATCCACCCGTATTAAAGCTCGGCAGCGATGACTGGCTTTGCGACGATTTAACCGTCGACATGGCTCGGGGCAGCTGGCAGATGTCTCCCTATGAGTTCCGAAGCACGTGCCGCCATCGAAACGCTGATTTTCTCGTACGCTGAACGCCTCGACCTTGGCGATCTTCGGGGGGTCGGCGCTTTGTTCGCCGATGCGACGTACGGGGCCGGGACGAGCGAGCCGCTGCGCGGAGCCAAGGCTGTGGCCGATATCATGGAAGCCTCCGTCCAGCTCCATGACGGCATTCCACGCACGAAGCATGTGACCACCAATGTGATCATCGAGGTCGATGGCGAGCGGGCAACGGCTCGATCCTATTTCACCGTGTTTCAATCGGCCCACGAGGTAGGCCTGCAGCCGATCGTGCAGGGGCGATATCACGACACGTTCCAACTGCGCGGCGGCGACTGGGCGTTTTCAGCTCGGGTCGTCTTCATGGATGCGATCGGCGACGTGAGCCAGCATCTCAAGTTCGATCCGTCGGATTTTCTTGCGAACTAGCGCCTCAAGGCTTGGTAGCGGTAGTACGCGGCTGCGAATCCTGCGAGTGCGAACAGCGCGGTCTCCGGCTTAGCGGCGATGGTGCTCGTCTGAGTGAAGACGAACACACCCCAAACATAGTGCGTGGAGATGGATTCGACCCAGGCCTCTCGGCCGCCTTCGTCGGCCAAGCGACCGGTCGCGGCCAACACGACGAGCACGTACATGAGCAGATAGCCGAGTCCGCCCGCTGCGATGTCGACGATGTCGACGTCTAGGGCGAATTCCACCACCAGTGTTATGATCAGTCCCAGATGAATGGTGTGCGACGCACCAAGAAGTAGCATTAGATATCGATAGTTGCGCACCGCCCAGCCCGCCGATGACTCTGCTGGTCGCGTGGCGAACCATGGGCGCAGATAAGCGAGCAGGAATACGAGCATCGAGATCCGGCCCGTCCAGCGCGTGACCGTGCCGACCGATTCTTCGTTGTAACCGCCGGTGCCGACCGTGAGCGCCGTGTAGATCGCGATTACGAGCGTGCCCCACCCGACCAGTCCCATCGCTTCGGGTAGCGGAACCCCCAAAAGCATGGTTTCTTCGCGTGATTCTTCGATTTCTGCGGGTTCGTCCATTTTTCGTGCTTTCGTAGGGTCGGTGCAGGCAGGCTATTCCTCGCTCACGACAGCGCCCGCCAGACCTTCGAGCCAGTGCTGGTGGCGCAGACGAAGTAAGCGACGAATGGCTATGCGAAATAGTGAGGGAAACAGCCCGCTTTGTGTAGCCTGCGTCACCACGCGGCAGCCGTCGTTGGCCGGATCGATGACCCAGCCGTGGTAGCCGTGCACCCCAGGGCCCGCGGCGCGCCAGGCAAGACGGTAGGGCGGCTCGAATTCGGTGACCGTTGTTGTGACCCGTGCGCCAAATGTGCGCCAATTGAACGTGACGTTTGCGGCGAGGCCCGGCCCCGCGCCGCCCTCGAATGTCAGTCCGCGGCAATGGGGATAGTGATCATGCCACTGCGATGCGGCGATGAGTCGCGCCCAGACGCGCTCCGGCTCCGAGGGGATATAGATCTCGTTGTGCGTGAACACGGGCGCCGAGGCGGGGTGAAGGTCAGGCGGCCAGTCGATGTCTCGTGCGGGCATGGCACTGAGTACGACGGTTTGCGCCACCTCGCAAGGCACCGGGACGTGCGCAATCTGCGCAGTTCTCGCCCGGCGTCTAGTAGTATTGCCGCTGGCGCGGTAATTCGGCACTGGTGGCCCACGGCGATTGGTGCCGTCGTGCACCGCAAATGGCGAGATTGGCGGATTTAGCTGGTTCCCGCGCGCAACGTGGTACATCATGCAGATGCGTGAGCGTGCGCAACGCGCAACCCTCGAAATGGAATTAGCAGACGGAGTATCGGTGTAGTGGCGCTAACCAGTGAACAGCAAGTCGAACTCGACGCAGTAAAAGAACAACGATTCGAAACAAAGCGGGTAACCGTTGCTGAAATCGAAGAGGTTCTTTACGAGCCCATCCCCGTGCTTGATCACGGTTTTGTACGTGTGGTCGACTATATGGGTGACGACGCTGCGATCGTGCAGGCGGCGCGGGTGTCGTACGGCGCCGGTACCAAGCACGCACGTGACGACTCTGGGCTGATCAACTACCTGATGCGCAATTGGCACACCTCGCCGTTCGAGATGTGCGAGATCAAGCTCCATGTGAAGCTGCCGATCTTTGTTGCGCGCCAATGGATTCGCCACCGTACTGCCAACGTGAATGAGTACTCGGCGCGTTACTCTATTCTCGATCGCGAATTCTATGTTCCTGACGCCGGGCATCTTGCCGGGCAGTCTTCGAACAACCGTCAGGGGCGTGCCGACCTTCTCGAAGGCGACGAAGCCAAACGCGTGTTTCAGATTTTGCGTGAAGACGCCGAGACGGCGTACGATCACTACGAAGAGCTGCTCAACGAGAACGCCAAGGGCGATACCCTCGATGACGGAAAGTCCGGCTTGGCGCGAGAGCTTGCGCGTATGAACCTGCCCGTGAGTTTCTACACGCAGTGGTACTGGAAGACCGATCTTCACAACCTGATGCACTTCATTCGTCTGCGCGCCGACGCGCATGCGCAGTACGAGATTCGTGCCTATGCCGATGTGCTGCACGATCTTCTTCGACGTTGGGTCCCGATCACGGCAGGCGCGTTCGACAATCACCGCGCGGGCGCCGCGCAGCTTTCCAAGAACGGACTGGCTGCGGTGCGGGTGCTCCTGGCGGGAAAAGAAGTCGTGCCGGAAGAGGTCGGGCTCTCGAAGCGCGAATGGCGCGAGCTGCGCGAGATGCTCGAGATCGACTGAGTTTTACGCAGTAGGTCGGACTAGCCGCAACACTTCTTGAACTTCTTTCCGCTACCGCAATGACACGGATCGTTGCGTCCGATTCGCGCTTGCGTGCGCCGGTAGGGCTCGGCGGCGCGAGGGGCGTCGCCGGCGCGAAATCTCCAGCAACCGTCGACCTTGTCGAAAGTGCTGACCTCGTGGTGCTCGCGCTCGGTGCCGTCGGCGTCGTTGAAGCGCGCGACGAACTCGACCGTCGCCGACTCGTCGCTCGCTTGGCCGTCCTCGACGGCCAAGATTTCCAAGCCTAGCCACTCGGACTCCTCGGCCCAGGTCTGCGCGCTACTCTCGTCGAAGTCGGCCACTGTGTCCGGATGGTGCGTGGCCTTCACGAAGTCCATCTTGGCGCAGGTGTGGGCGGTATAGCGCGCACGCATGAGTTGTTCGGCCGTGGTGGGTTCTTTTCTGCCGTCGAGGAAGAGGCCGCAACAGCGATCCAGATCGATTCCGGTTCCGCAGGGGCATTCGTTCATACGGTGGCCCCGTTCAGGATCAAGACGCTTGTTGCATAGTCGATCGACATGGCTCACCCCCAGGATGATGCGGACTCCTCGTCCGGTTTCTCGTTAGAAGTCGGTCAGGGCAATAGGCAAGTCAAAGGCCCTTTTAGACGTAGAACACAATTAGTGGGCGGCGAGCCTCACCTGAGTCATCGCCACTTCATAGTCCTGGACGCGGAGACTTTTTTTAGGTTACCGTCAACTGTTCTATCCGTCGGCTCGGTCTGGCGGCCGCAAGGGGTACACGATGTTTCGTTTGAACTTAGTTTGGATGGTGTGTGCAATGGTTGTGAGCGTACCGGCTTTAACGGCGGCGGTGCTGGCGATGCTGGTACTGTCGGCCGCACCGGTGGGAGCTGCCGGCATGAAGTTCGGAGATGCGGCGCCGCTTAACAGCCACGCTGCTGTTGCTTCTGTCGCTGAATACCAGGCCCCCCATCTGACAACCGACAGCGCCGGCAACTGGGTGGCGGTGTGGACCAGTGGATACGACACGGGCGGTATCGGTAGTGATTATGACATCCTGTTCGCGCGCTCGACCGACAACGGCGCGACTTGGAGCGCTGCGGCGCCGCTTAACAGCTACGCTGCTGTTGATTCTGTCCCTGACTGGCGCCCCCCCCAGCTGACAACCGACAGTGCCGGCAACTGGGTGGCGGTGTGGGTGAGTGGATACGACACGGGCGGCATCGGTGATGATTGGGACATCCTGTTCGCGCGCTCGACCGACAACGGCGCGACCTGGAGCGCTGCGGCGCCGCTTAACAGCTACGCTGCTGTTGATTCTGATTTTGACTCCGACCCCCAGCTGACAACCGACAACGCCGGCAACTGGGTGGCGGTGTGGAAGAGTGATTACGACATGGGCGGCCTCGGTACTGATGGTGACATCCTGTTCGCCCGCTCGACCGACAACGGCGCGACTTGGAGCGCTGCGGCGCCGCTTAACAGCTACGCTGCTGTTGATTCTGCTTATGACCTCGACCCCCAGCTGACAACCGACAGCGCCGGCAACTGGGTGGCGGTGTGGGGGAGTCGCTACGACACGGGCGGCATCGGTACTGATGAGGACATCCTGTTCGCGCGCTCGACCGACAACGGCGCGACCTGGAGCGCTGCGGCGCCGCTTAACAGCTACGCTGCTGTTGATTCTGATAATGACTAC
>Ga0315336_1002008_pt1 | contig 34101 bp, 37 predicted proteins | sample ASW5metaG_FD_204512 | JGI IMG/M metagenome (GOLD analysis project Ga0315336, IMG submission 204512) | Ammonia-oxidizing marine archaeal communities from Monterey Bay, California, United States - ASW #5 | ecosystem: Environmental > Aquatic > Marine > Intertidal zone | place: USA: California...
TATCGGCAAGCAAAATGTGAGCTTCGAAGTTGGACTGCGATATTGGGCGGACAATCCGGCGGGCGCGCCTGATCCTGATGATCTCGGCTACCGTTTCAATGTGACGTTCCTGTTTCCGAGTTAGTAGGCAGCGCCTGTTGATCTGCTTCTGGACTCCGGTCGTCCGGCGCAAGCCGTGTGATGTCCGCTTTGGGTCATTAGCAGACATAAAGCTACTCTGAGTTTTATGTCCGCTTTACCCCCAAAAGCAGCCGTGCTGGCGACTGGCACTCAACGTCCGCTAATAGCCAAAAGCGGACATGGGGTAACTGTCGTTTAGCAATGTTAGCAATCACTCGATGTGCGGGACGCCTGTTGGGCTGGCTGTTATTCAGATTGCAATCAATTTGACGGATACTCACTGCGAGTTTCCAGGGCGACCAAGTCACCGTTAACAAAGCATTCCGTGGTTTAAGTTCATGAACTTGCTGAGTTCGTTCTCCAATGTGTTTCTGCGACCGCTACTTAGCGACAGTCGCGGCAACGTGGCCATCATCTTTGCCCTCGTGCTGGTGCCCATTCTCGGTCTGGTTGGGGCCACGATCGACTATGGCCGTTCGTTCAATGCCAGGAACCACTTGCAAGCGGCAGTCGATACGGCGGCACTCACGGGCTCGACCGGTGAATTTGAAAACGAAAACCTGCGCCTTGACGCAGTGAACACCGCGTTCAATGCCAACTTCGACACCAACGCCTATGGAATATCGGTAACGCCGGCGGTGTCCTTTGATGACACCATAACTACCGTGAGCGCCAGCGCTACAGTGTCTACAATGGTTATGGGCGTCATGAGCATCGACGATATGTATGTTGCTGTGAATGCCACCGCGATCCGTGAAGAAGGTGGCCCCATTTGTTTGCTCGCGCTCAACCCAACGATGGAGAAGGCGATCGACGTTATCGGCGGGGCCACGCTCGACGCAATCACATGCGCGATACACGCCAATTCAAGTCACAACAATGCCATCCATTCACTGGGCACAACATCGACGACAGCGGACTCCATTTGCGCCGTGGGTGGTGTAGTGGGGACCGGATATACGCCGCAGCCGGACGAGGGTTGTTACAAGGTGAAAGACCCATATGAGAACCTTGTGCCACCACTGACGGGGGGGTGCGATCATACCGGTATGAAACTCAAAAAGGGCAGCTTCACCCTCTCGCCGGGCATCTATTGCGATGGTCTTCAATTGGAAAATGAAGCGATCGTAACGCTGTTACCGGGGACCTATGTGATCAAGGACGGTGGCTTGGTCTTCGGTACAAAATCTGTGGCAAGCGGCCATGGCGTGTCCTTTTATTTTACCGGTGATGACACGTTCCTGAGCATCTCGGCCATAGCTGCGGTCGATCTATCAGCGCCAACCGCCGGTCCCTATGACGGATTGGTCTTCATCCAGGACCCGACCTCCAATCCCGGCCAGCCCCTTGGCAAAACCAATTTGATTAACGGCAGCGGGGCATTAAATATCGTCGGATCGATCTATTTGCCCACCCAAGGATTGCAGATCACCGGAGGTGGTCATTTCGGTGCCGCAGCGCCACTGTTGACTATCATCGTCGATCATCTGGAGTTGAGCGCCACGATGACTTTAAGGGACGACATCGTTGCTGCGGGCATGTCACCAAAAGTGCCCAAAACATATGATGGTGCACGGCTGACTAATTGATTTTCGCTGAGCTGGAAGGTCGGCTCACCTCAACCTTCTGCATCACTTGAAGGCCCGGACCAAAATCCGGGCCTTTTTTCCGTGTAGATGAAAATCCGACTAACTCGTCTCGGGCCCGCTGTAAGACCAAAACGGCGATCGGATCATCTGGGGCGCGATGTCCGCTTTGGGTCAAAAGCGGACGTAACGTCGCATCAGCGGTGACGACCGCTTTACCCCTAATAGCGGACATTCAGAACCGGCCTTTGATTGTGAATGCTCCATCTATATGTGGTATTGTAATACCGTCATCCCCACCATATGGGATCGACCGATCTAAACTAGAGCGAAGTAGGCAGGCTACTGATGGCAAAGGGCTTCAAGACAGGGGGCCGGCAAATGGGCACGCCCAACAGGGCCACGTCAGACATGCGCATGGCTATTGCTGAAAGTGGTGAAACGCCGCTCGAATACATGATCGGCGTCATGCGCGATGAAACGGTTGAGCCATCCAGACGTGATGATATGGCAAGGGCCGCAGCGCCCTACCTGCACCCACGGTTGTCGGCAGTAAGCCAAGTCAACGAAACCAACACACAATTCGTGATCCGCGCGCCCGCGCAAATGAAGTCGTCCGAAGAATGGCTAGCCAAACATCGCCCCAAATCGTTCGACGCAGAAGCAGACCCAGCAGAATGAACCGCACCAACCTGCGAACCGGACGACAGCTAAAGGCCGCACGGGCGCTTGCCGGCATCAAGCAGGTGGAATTGGCCAAGGCAGCGGGGCTACACGTCAATTCGATCCGCTACATGGAGCGCAAGGATCGGATCACAAACACGCCCTCTATCATCAAGCGTGTGGTTGTGGCGTTAGAGCGTTTCGATGTGGTGCTGGTGTCTGATCCAACACCCGGTGTCTGTCTGAACCGCTGACCTGTGTATAAACACCAATTTTTCTACGCCATCTACGCGCGCAGGTGGGGCACGTCAGGATCAAGCTTTTTGGCAGGCTGCCAACCCTCGAAAAACCGTTACTGCGCTTACTATGTGCTTACTGAGATTGCTCATTTGAATGGGGTGATTAGCTAACCTATTGAAATAATGGCGCGCCGGGAGGGATTCGAACCCCCGACCCCCAGATTCGTAGTCTGGTGCTCTATCCAACTGAGCTACCGGCGCCTGTAGGGTGATGTTGATACGGGGGCTTGCAAGAAAACTCAAGACGCACGCTTGGTATCGCGCCGTTTGGCCGAGAGCTCGACCACCCGATCGGGCAGCGTGATGCGGAACGTGGTGCCCTCACCGCCCTCGACGAGTTCGATCATGCCGCCATGGGCGCGCACCAACTCGACCGCTATCGCCAACCCCAACCCCGTACCGCCATCGTGCGAGGAACCCTGAAAGGCCTCATAGAGGTGCGCCTTGGCGGGTTCCGCCACGCCGGGGCCCGTATCGGAAACGTCGATAGCGACCACGGCGCCCGCCCGGTCGGCGCAGATTCGGATCTCGCCCGGTGTCTGGGCCTTGGCGCCATCGAGCGCCTGCCAGGCGTTCCGGCAGAGATTGGTGAGCACACGGTAGAGCTGATCCCGGTCGGCATCGATCTCGAGTGCGCCCGGCACCTCGACGACCCAGCGCACCGGATGGATCTTGGCGCGGCCCAGCGCATCGGCCACTTCCTCGACCAGCGGGGCAAGCGCGAAAAGCTCGCGCGCGGGCGGCGCTTCCTGGGCGCGGCCGTATTTTAGCGTTTCGGCGCACAGCCTTATGGCGCGGTCGAGCGAGGAGATCAATTTGGGCGCGAAGCGCTCGACGGTGGGGTCCTTGATGGTACCGAGACGATCGGAAATGAGCTGGGCGCTCGCCAACATGTTGCGCAGGTCGTGACTGATCTTGGAGACCGCCAGCCCCAGCGCGGCGAGCCGGCTCTTGTGCTTGAACATATCTGCGATCTGGTTCTGCATGGCGGCAAGCTCGCGCTCGGCCGTGCCAATTTCATCGCCCCTGCCAGATGGCATGATGACGCGCGCCGGGTTTTCCGGGTCCTTGCTGAAGCGCACCATATCTCGGGTTATCCGGGTCATCGGACGCACCAGCATCGCATTGAGCGCGAAATAGACGAGCGCGGCGGTGATCACCGAGATGAAGATGGAGAGGCCCAAAATATTGAGCCCGAAGCCGATCATGGCGGACTTCAACGGCGTTTCCGAAATAACGATCTCGACAAACTCGGCCGATGTCATGTCGGGCCGGCCTATGACGCGAATGAACCGGCCCTTGGGCGCAACATAGACGGCGAGCGCGTCGAAGATCAGCCGCGCGGAGGAGGCATCGCGCAGATCGTAATGGCCAGCCACCGTTTCAGGCATGTCCGACTGCACAATGAGGCGGCGCGTGCCGGCGCGCTTGACCGCGACCGAGCGCACCTGCGCGCTCATCAACAGCTCGTCACGTACAGCCTGCGGCAACCGGCCGCCAGGCACCGCCTGAGCGGCGAAGGCGGCGATTTCGGCCGACGACAAGCGCTCCATCAACCAGTTGCGACGGAAATTGGAGACCGAAGGCACAAAGACGAGCACCTCGGCGATCATCACGAACGCTATGGTGAGCACCAGCAGCTTGGCCGAAAGGCCAAGGCCTTTTTTTTGTTTCCCTGTCATGCCCTTCGGGCACTCCTCGCTAGCCCAACATTCGCAGCCAGCCGATCGCTTTGCGGATCAAGGGGCTGCTCAAGCTTGGCATATAATAGGTGATCGCCGCACGCCTGTTGATCTCCGATAGGGTCGGATAGGGCGATATCACGCCGGCCATGGCGCCAATCTTGAGACCTTGCGAGATTGCCAGTCCCCACATCTGGATGAGTTCGCCGGCGTGATTTCCCACAATCGCGGCGCCCGCGATGCGGCCGCGCTTGGTGGTGATCACCTTGACGAAGCCATCTATCTCGCGCTCGGTCTGGGCGCGATCGTTTTCGGCAAGCGGCCAGCGCAGCACCCGGATTTTCCCATGGCGTTCGCGGGCTTGCTCCTCGGAAAGACCCACATTGGCGAGTTCTGGATCCGTATAGGTGACCCAGGGGATGGCGTCGTTGGAGGTCTTCACCGGAAGCCTGAAAAGGGCATTCCGGATCACCAGGCCCGCGTGATAGTTGGCCACGTGGGTGAACTGCAGCCCGCCGGCAACATCGCCAATGGCGTAGACGCGCTTGTTGGTCGTCTTGAGGCCCTTGGAAACATTGATGCCGCGCTTGTCGAATTCGATGCCGGCTTTTTCCAGATCAAGTCCCTCGACATTGGGCTTGCGGCCGGCTGCGACAAGCAGATGAGAGCCCGAAACCTCTTGAGCCTGGCCGTTGGCGCCGATCAGGGCGCGCACGCCTTTGTCGTCGCTTTCGATGCGCTCGATGCGAATGCCATCGAGTATCTGGACGCCCTCATCCGCCAAGGCCCGCAGCACCACGCGCGTGAGCTCGGGGTCGTCCTTGCCGAGCGGCGTGAATGCCTCGAGCACGGTCACCTCGCTGCCCAGCCGGCGATGGGCTTGGGCGAGCTCCATTCCGATGGGACCGCCTCCCAGAACGATCAGATGCTCGAGTCGCACGGCATTATCGAAAATCGTCTCGTTGGTGAAATGGGGAACCGTGTCCAGGCCATCGACCGGCGGCAATGATGGCGAGGAGCCGGTCGCCACCACGAAGCGCCGCGCTCTGATCTGGGTGCCGTCGACATCGATCGTCTCTGCATCCTTGAAGCGGGCCTCACCCGCAATCACGTTGACGCCCAACCCGGTAAAACGCTCGACCGAGTCATTAGGCTCGATCGCCGCGATGACGCCCCTGACGTGATCGCGCACATGGGCCGGATTGATCATCGGCTCACCACCCTTTACGCCGAAAACAGTGCTGATGCGCATGGCCTGCGCCCGCTTGCCCGCCGCGATCAACGCCTTCGACGGCACACAGCCATAGTTGAGGCAATCGCCGCCCATTCGGCCCTTTTCGACAAGCACGACGTCGACGCCGAACTGCGCCGCCGCGGCCGCCACCGAAAGACCGCCAGAACCAGCGCCGATGACGCAAATGTCGGGTTCCAGAATCGTTGCCATAGGCGATGCTCCTTTTTCGGGTAAAGACTCGGGCTGGCCAGGGTTCACCCGGCGGGCCGGCTCCGTATTTTTTTGATTGCCACCGGGATCAACGCCACCAAACCCAACAGCGCGAACGCGATGAGCAATTGCGGCGTCAGCAACGCCCCCGGGTCCAGCGAGAACTGACAGGTGGCCGCCCCTTGGACGCCCGCCGCCTCCAGGCACGCCTCATGGGCCTGGCGCTGCGCTGCGATGACACTGTCGAGGCCGACGCCGGCATAAGCGAAAGCGAACGTGCCCGGCACGATGCCGACCGCGGTGCCGATGAGATAAGTCGATAGGGGCACCCCGAGCAACGCCGGCGCCAGGTTGACCAACCAAAACGGAAAGGCCGGCACAAGGCGCAAAAACAGTAGGTAGCTCAATGCGTCCTGCTGGAAACCTTTGCGCAGCTTGGCGAGCCATGGGCCGGCGCGCGCGGCCAGCGGTTCGCCCAGCGAGGTTTTAGCAATCAGGAAAATGATGGTCGCTCCAATCGTGGCGCCCACGATCGAGGCCGAGCCACCCAGTAGCCAACCAAACAGAAAGCCGCTGGTCACCGTCATCAGTGCGCCGCCCGGCAGCGACAGCGCGACGACGGCGATATAAATGCCTATATAAATAAGCAGCGCCAATGGCAGATTGCCGTCGATCAGCTCTTTGAGCGCTTCGCGGTTGGCGGCCAGCTGTTCGAGCGTCAGATAGCTGTGCCATCCCTGAGAAATGACGAGCGCGCCGACGCCGAAAAGCGCAACGAGAGGCAGCAGCCGACGCAGCCAGCTGGAGCCCTCTGCGTCACCCGCAGCCCCCTCGTCGGAGTCCTTATTGCTTGTGCGCAAGGTTTGCTCCTTTCGCGCCATACGCCGATCATACGCCTAATTGGCGCCCTTCGCCTCGACATCGTTGAGCGCCCAGTCATAGGAGAACTGGCTTACATAGTCGGTCCCGGCGAGCTCTGCCTTTAAGCCCGGCTCCGCGTAGCGGCGAATATGGTCAAGCACGTCTTTGGGTGTCTGACCGAAATCCCGGCGATACCACGAAAAAATCGACGAGGCCGCCACGACCCCTGACGTCACCGACACGCCGCGCGGACTGTTGATATAGTCGCGCGCGGCGGCATCCAGCATCTCTTCGAGCGCGCGCGCGGTGAAGGCCTGGCGCCGCAGATTCGGGCACCCGACCGAGGCGCAATTGACCGCGTAATGGATGCGCGGATCGCGCCAGATCGGACGCATGATACCGTGCTCGATGTCGTCGAGCGACAGCGCCACGCCGGAGACCTCAATCAGCTTCTTGCCCCAGGGGCCGTCGGCGAGACCCGGTGAAATGTCGATATCGCGAATTGAAGCGGTCGGATAATGATCCAGCACCACATCGAGGGTTAGCGCGTTGTAGAGATTGGCCCAGTAGGCGAATTGTTCGTCACGGTTGAGGCCGTTCGGATCGACACCCGCCAGAGAAGCGATGTAGGCCTTGAGCCTGTCATGGCTTTGCGCCTTGAAGGCCGCATAGTCGACCCGCGTCAGACCAGCCTCAGCTGGCACGACATGGGCTCGCAACAGCGCATCGAAAGCCGTGTGATCTATGCGTGTGGCCGATGCAGCGTCGTGCCCGGCAAACGTCTGCGCCGACTGGGCGCGGACGCCCTGAAGTCCGAGCACGGCCATGACCGCGAAAACCGACATCACCCGCACGGCCCATCCAGACCGATATTTACCTGCTCTCATCACTGCCACGCGCGCCCGATCCTTCTTCCGCTCAGTTGCAAAACTCAACATAGGCCGACTGGCCGTCTTGGGAACAGCTTCTCAAGCCATCGTGATGGCTTGTCAGAAAGTGTGAAACGGCCTTCAATGCGTTGGCCTTCCATGGCGCCGTCAATTGACTTGGACCGGCGCTGCTCCTATAAGCGGCGAAATCCCGGCATGGACGCGAGACCGTGCCCGCTGCTAGGCGTTTTTGGGCGGTGTTTGACAGCCTGTGGCACCTTTGCGACCCGGCGTCGCCTTGTATGGAGAATATGCGTGAAACGCACCTTTCAACCGAGCCGGCTTGTCCGTAAGAGACGCCACGGATTTCGCGCGCGCAAAGCGACGAAAGGCGGGCGCCGTGTCCTCGCGCGCCGACGCGCGCGTGGCCGCAAGCGGCTCTCGGCCTAAGGCGGCGGACGGCGGATCCGATCGTCCCGGCGCAGATCGTGTCAACATCGTGTGGCTTAAGAAACGCAAGGATTTCGTGCGCACCCAGCGCGGTCGCGCTTGGCGAACGGCGCCCTTCGTGTTGACCGTGCGCGCCCGCGAGGCAGCATCCGATGCGCCAAGCCAGGCGCGCTTTGGGTGCACCGTGACCAAGCGGATCGGCAACGCGGTGATACGCAACCGGGTCAAGCGGCGCTTTCGTGAGGCCATCAGGATCGCAGCGCCCGGTCACGCAAAGTCGGGACACGATTATGTCTTGATCGCCCGCAGCCACGCCTTAGATCATGGGTTCGCCGAGCTCACCGAGGCGTTGAGTGGCGCGTTGGAGCGCATTCACGCCAAGCAGCCGCAAAAACGCGGTACAAGCAACTCCGACGCCGGCGCGCGCGTCTAACTGGATCCCAAGCGATGGAAGAGCAAAAAAATCAAAATTTTCTGTTGGCGCTGGTCCTGTCCTTCGCCGTGCTGTTGCTCTGGAACGTGTTTTTCGGCTTCCCGGCCGTCCAAGAGGAACGGGCCCGAAAAGCTGCCGAGGAAACCGCCCAGACCGAGCAGGTCGATCCCAGCACCGCGCCGCGGCCAAGCACCAGCCGGAGCGCACCGCAGGCTGGCGCCGGCAGTGGACAGGCCGTGGCGGTAAGAATTCGCGACCGCGATGTTGTATTGAGCGAATCGCCGCGCATTGCCATCCAGTCGCCGAGCCTGACGGGCTCGATCGCACTCAAAGGCGGGCGGATCGACGACCTCACGCTAGCCACCTACACCAATACGATCGACCCCAAGAGCGGCCACGTCGTGCTGTTCTCGCCGTCGGGCTCCAAGGACGCGCAATATGCCGAGCATGGTTGGGTGAGCAATTCTGGCCTTCCAATGCCGGACTCCAAGACCCTCTGGCAGGCCGAAACCTCTGGTCGGCTCACGCCCGACAATCCGGTCACACTGGTTTGGGACAACGGCCAGGGCCTGATCTTCAAACGAACCATTTCGGTGGACGACAACTTCATGTTCACCGTGAACCAGAATGTACAGAACACGACTGGCCAGCCAGTAGAGCTGCAGCCCTATGCGCTTGTCTCGCGGCACTCGATACCCCAGGGCACGAGCTTCTTCATCCTGCATGAGGGTTTCACCGGCGTGCTGGGTGAAAACGATCTTGAAGAGATGGATTATGACGACGAGGGGCTCTACGACGATGACAACCCGACCAAATCCGGGCAAATCAGCTACAAGGACGTCAAAGGCGGCTGGATCGGTTTCACCGACAAATATTGGGCCGCGGTGGTGGTGCCCGAACAAGAGAGGGCCTTCGAGGGCCAGTACTCCTACATCACCAAATTCAAGGACCAACGCTTCCAGTCCGATTTTCTGGCCGAAGCCGTTGTCGTTCCCGCCGGCGGAAGTGCCGGCTATCAGGGCCGTCTGTTCGCCGGGGCCAAGCAAGTCAATCTGATCGATGCTTATGACGAGACGCTGGAAATCGACCGCTTCGATCTCTTGATCGACTGGGGCATGCTCTATTTCCTCACCAAGCCGCTCTTCTACGCGCTCGATTATTGCTACAAGTTGGTCGGCAATTTCGGCTTGGCGATCCTGATCGTCACCATCCTGATCAAGCTGATCTTGTTTCCGCTCGCCAACAAGTCCTACGTCTCGATGAGCCGCATGAAAAAGCTGCAGCCCGAGATGGAGCGCATCAAGAAGCGCCACAGTGACGATATGATGCGCCAGCAAAAGGCGATGAGCGAGCTCTACAAGAAGGAGAAGCTGAACCCGGCGGCCGGCTGTTGGCCGGTGTTGATCCAGATCCCGATCTTCTTCGCCCTTTATAAGGTGCTCTTCGTCACCATCGAAATGCGCCAAGCCCCGTTTTACGGCTGGATCAGGGATCTTTCAGCACCCGATCCCACGACGATCTGGAACCTGTTTGGTCTGCTGCCCTACGATCCGACCACGCTCATTCCGGTATCGCTTGCGTTTCTCAATGTTGGCGCTTGGCCGGTGATGATGGGGCTGATCATGTTCATCCAGATGCGTTTGAACCCGACGCCCACCGATCCGACCCAGGCTAAGCTCTTCACTTGGATGCCGCTGTTCTTCACCTTCATCCTGGCGCCATTCCCCGCCGGCCTGGTGATCTACTGGACCTGGAACAATCTTCTGTCGGTGATCCAGCAGGGCTACATCATGTCGAGCCAGGGCGTCGAAATCGCGCTGTGGGAGAATTTGGGCCTGAAGTCCAAAAAAGCGGACGAGAGTTCCAAGACATAACGCAGGGCCCCAACGCGGAGGCCCAAGAACAGGCAAACCCATGAGCGAACACGCCCCCAACCTCGCGGCGGGCGAGACTCTTTTTCGCAAGCCATGCGATTTTCTGATGGGTGTAGTGGCGGCCGAGGCCCTGCCCGCGCCGCGCGCCCTTGAGGTCGCCTTCGCCGGGCGCTCAAATGTCGGCAAATCCTCACTGCTGAACGCGCTGGTTGGCCGCCGCTCCCTGGCGCGGACATCGAACACGCCGGGCCGCACTCGCGAGGTCAATTTCTTCACGTTGGGCGAATACGTCTATCTGGTCGACCTGCCGGGCTATGGCTATGCCAAGGCGTCCAAGACGGCGGTCGCGGGCTGGAACCAGCTGATCGAGGACTATCTCAAGGGACGGACCGCGCTGCGGCGCGTGTTCCTGTTGATCGACGCAAGGCATGGCCTGAAAGACACCGATGCAGCCATTCTAGATCTTATGGACGCCAGCGCCGTCTCCTATCAGGCCGTGCTCACCAAGGCCGATAAAGTGAGCGCCGGCGAGCTCGAAAAGGTCATGGCGCAAACCGCCACGGCGCTCGCCAAACACCCCGCCGCCTACCCGCACGTGCTCACCACCTCAGCCAAGAAGGCGCTGGGCTTGGCCGAACTGAAGGCCGCCATAGCAACCTTGTTGGCCGATTGACGTTGTTTGCCCCCGTCCACGCGCTATAACGCCTTGGCCAATCGGGCGAAGTGGAAGAGTTGATGGCCAAGAACGGCTCAAAATCGAAGAACACGGCAAAGCTCAAATCAGGCGCCGCCGCCCAGACCCAGGCCAAGATACTGGCCCAGGCGCTGCCCTATATGCAGCGCTATGGCGGCACGACGGTGGTGGTAAAATATGGCGGCCACGCCATGGGCGACGAAGCCTTGGCCGAGAGCTTCGCCAAGGACATCGTGCTCTTGAAGCAGGCAGGCGTGAACCCGGTCGTCGTGCATGGCGGCGGGCCGCAGATCGGCCGGTTGCTGGATGAGCTCAACATCAAGAGCCGCTTCGAGGACGGGCTGCGGGTTACCGACAAGGAAACCTTGGACGTGGTCGAGATGGTGCTCTCGGGCGCCATCAACAAATCAATTGTCGGCGCGATCAATGCCCAAGGCGGCCAGGCGGTCGGTATTTCGGGCAAGGACGCCAATCTGATGATCGCCAAGAAGACCGAGCGGCGCGTCACCGATCCCGTCTCCAACATCGAGAAGATCATCGATCTGGGCTATGTGGGCGAGCCCGAAACGGTCAACACCCACATCGTCGACGTCATCCAGAAGTCCGACTTGATCCCCGTCGTGGCGCCGATCGGTGCGAGCACGGAGGGCGAAACGCTCAACATCAACGCCGACACCTTTGCCGGCGCTCTGGCGTCAGCGCTGAAGGCCAAGCGGCTCCTGATGCTGACGGACGTCGACGGCGTGCTCGACGCCAAGGATAAATTGATCCAGCAGATGGCGGGCACGGAAGCGCGCGCGCTGATCGCCAATGGCGTCGTCTCGGGCGGCATGATCCCCAAGGTCGAGACCTGCATCGACGCGGTCGAGAGTGGCGTGGAGGGCGTCGTCATCATCAACGGCAAGGTGCCGCACGCGGTGCTGCTCGAGCTCTTCACCGAACACGGCGCCGGCACGCTAATCGGTTGGCCCTCCGGCGCGCCCAAGCCGCCCGAGCGTTTATGATCGCCAAACGTCAGCCCCATGCACACGTTCGCTTCGACCGACTTCTGGATATTCGATCTCGACAACACGCTCTATCCGGTCGAATGCAACCTGTTCGCCCAGGTCGACCAGCGCATGGGCGAATTCATCGCCAGTTACCTCAAGCTGCCCTTCGACGAAGCTCGCCGCTTGCAAAAGGGCTACTACCTCGATTACGGCACCACGCTTGCCGGGCTGATGAGCCAGCACGGGCTGGAGCCGGCGCTGTTTCTCGATTACGTCCACGATATCGATTTTTCAGTGTTGCCGGCGGCCCCTGATCTGGGCCACGCGCTCGACCTGCTGCCGGGAGAAAAGTTCATCTTCACCAACGGCACCGCCACCTATGCCGAGGAAGTGGCGAGCCGGCTCGGCGTGCTCGGTCGTTTTTCGGGCATTTTCGATATCGCTGGCGCGGACTACGTGCCCAAGCCCCAAACGGCGGCCTATCAGAGTTTCCTGAAGGCCCATGACGTCGCCCCCGAGCGCGCCGCGATGTTCGAGGACCTGCCGCACAATCTCGAGGCCCCGCACGCGCTCGGCATGGCGACGGTGTTGGTCAAGTCGCGCTATTTCGACCACCCGGCCCAGCGCGACATCGAAGACTGGCAAGCACTGCCTGACCATATCCACCACATGACGGAAGACCTGACGGGCTTTTTGAACGAGATCGCCCGGGCCCTTACCGACGCAACCGGCCAAGACACCACCAAGGCATAGATTGACAGGCCGCGCGTTGCGCGCCCAAAAAGGGCGCCAACCGAGCGAACCCGACGGGAGCACCATGAGCCACGAGTCCCTTAAAGCCACGATCGAGACCGCATTCGAGGCGCGCGACGATATAAACACCGGCACCAAAGGCGAGGCGCGCGAAGCGATCGAGACCGCGCTTGGGCTCCTCGACGCCGGAGAGGTCCGCGTCGCCGAAAAAACGTCAGAGGGCTGGCGCGTCAACCAATGGCTCAAAAAGGCGGTGCTGCTCTCCTTCCGCTTGAACGATATGAGCGTCATCGAGGGCGGCCCAGGCGGGGCCGTCTGGTGGGACAAGGTGCCCTCCAAATTCGCCGGCTGGGGCGAGCGGGAATTCAAGGCCGCAGGCTTCCGCGCGGTGCCGAACGCCATCGTCCGCCACTCCGCCTATATCGCGCCCGGCGCAATCTTGATGCCAAGCTTCGTCAATCTGGGCGCCCATGTGGGAAGCGGCGCCATGATCGACACCTGGGCCACCGTCGGCTCCTGCGCCCAAATCGGCAAGAACGTGCATCTCTCGGGCGGGGCCGGCATCGGCGGCGTGTTGGAGCCCTTGCAGGCCAACCCCGTCATCATCGAGGACAATTGCTTTATCGGGGCGCGCGCCGAAGTAGCCGAAGGCGTTCTGGTCAGCGAAGGCTCGGTGCTCTCCATGGGCGTTTATCTCGGCCAATCGACCAAGATCGTGGACCGCGCGACGGGCGAAATTCACTTAGGGGCGGTGCCGCCCTACTCGGTGGTGGTCTCGGGCTCTCTGCCAGGCAAGGCGCTGCCCGATGGCTCCCCGGGCCCTGCGCTCTATTGCGCCGTGATCGTCAAGACCGTGGACGAAAAGACCCGCGCCAAGACCTCGATCAACGAACTGCTGCGGGGCTAGATCCAGTCTTTCCGACAGTCCACACTGGATAATCAACAGATTATCCAAGCATTCAGATTCACTGCTCGCGGAACAAACCATAAACGCAATAGGATGCCTCACGCAAAGGTTGCAGCCGAGACGGGGCAGATCAATGGCTTGGAAGCAAATCCTCTTCAGTTTCAGCGGCCGGCTCAACCGCAAGCTCTATTGGATCGCGATCATCTCCTTAACTCTGAGCTTCAGCGCCGCCGTGCTCATCGTGCTTTTGCTGGGCGAAAACACCGCCCAGCTCTTCAACGAAGACGACAACGACTACGCGCCCCAAGGCTGGGAGTTCGCGGGCGCGCTCATTTTAATGGTGGCGTTCCTCATGCTGGCCTACTGCAACCTCGCCATCGCCGCAAAACGGCTGCACGACCGCAACAAATCGGCTTGGTGGTTGGTGTTTATCCTGCTCGGCGGTGCCCTGTTCGAACTCGCAGTACTCTTTGGCGTTGCCGCTGTCGGCACAGATGCCGAAACCACCACACTCGGAAATGCGCTGATCGTGATCGGCGGTTTGATCAGCCTCTGGTTCTTCGTCGAACTGGGATTTTTCAAAGGCACCCAAGGCCCGAACCGCTTCGGCGACGATCCCTTGGGCGCAATCACCCCCGACGCGAGGCTCTAGAGCGATGACAGATTCATCGCCACAGACAGCGGCCAGTGACCCGCCGCCTGACCGCGGCTACGAACCTGGAGCACTCAACTATCTGAAATGGCTTTTTACGAGATTTAACGGCCGTATCCGACTGCGGGAGATGTGGTTCGGTCATATCGGCTTATATTTGGTGTTCGCAATCATCGGAGGCCTAGCGCTTGTTATGGCCGGCGAAACAGTTCCCGAGATCGATGAGGCTCGAGAGAGCGCTTATCAGGGTGGGAATTGTTTTTTTCTCCCGGTGTTCCGGCGTGGCTGTCAGCGTTAGGGCTAATCCTCTTCGGCTCAACGCTGTTTGGCAGTGCCGCACTGCAGGTCAAACGGCTGCAGGACCGCAGCAAATCCGCCTGGTGGTTGGGCTTTTTTTGGGGGGGTGCCATTACTGCTGGGCTTGCTACAGGAAATAATTAGCGCCGCGATGGGATTAGACCTTGAACAAGCGGTCGAGACTAGCGACCCAAGCCTCGTGGTCATCCTATTGGGGACGGCTGCGGGTCTCATTGGTATTTGGTGGTTTATCGAGTTGTGGCTCGTGCCGGGCACAAAGGGACCGAACCGATACGGTATCGATATGCGGCAAATACCCCCGACCTACCGCTATCAGGGCGCTCCGGGCACAACTCCTCCCGACGCGTAGCTGCGAGCTGCCCAGATTCGCATTCGCCCGATCGAAGTGAGCAATTGCCAATTCCATGAGACTTGGGTTTCGAGGTTAACCCCGTCCCCTTTCGGCCTCCATGCGCAATTGCCCGAGGCAGGCGAAGCGCTTAAGTTCGCGCGAACCGACACGAGCCCCGCGCAGAGCCGATGCCTAGCCCCAATCCCGATCCGGTCACAATCGCCCAAGATCTGATTCGTTGCCCCAGCGTGACGCCGCGCGACGCCGGCGCGCTCGACCTTTAGGAGGCGCTGCTTTCGGAGGCGGGCTTTGCTTGCGAACGCCTCCCCTTCGGCGAACCGAACGAAGACCGCATCGACAATCTCTTCGCCCGCAACGGACAGTGATGCGCGCCTATGACTTGGCCGCCTCGGCGAAAGGCGCGACATTCTCAGTTAAAATCTCACGCAGCGCGGGCAGGCTCGCACGCCGCAACAGATTGAGCGCCGGCACACCGCACAGCTTATCGACGAGCTTTACGCCGGCATCGGTGTTGGCGGCGGGGCCGCAGACCAGGTCCGGCTCGCGCCCGAAGGCGTGTTGGACGCCGAGCACCGCGTAAGGGTCGGACGCGCTCAGCACCATCATCGCGATAGAGCTTTCCAGCATCTCGACCGCGACCGAACCGTTATAGGGTTCGAGCGGCGAGGCGCCGGCCTCGGCGACGAAGACGTCAGGCTTAGCGTCCGCGATCCGCGCCAGCAGCCAGGGCAACTTCTCGCGGAACTCGGCCTCCGGGCAGACCGTCGAAGGGAGCCCGATATCGACGAAGTCGAAGATCGGCGCGGCACCCGCATCGCCAAAGCTCAAGACATCGCGGTAACGCGCCGCACCCGTAAGCTTGGCGGCGGCGACGGAGAGCCCCGCGCGCGTAAGCTCGTGGATAATGGTCCGCCCCGAGCTGGTCTTGCCCGCCGACATCGAGGTACCGATCAGCAGGATTACGGGGATTTCGAAGGGCCGGGCCTCAGACGCCGTCACGAATTCGCCCATGGTCACCTTCTCGCCCCGCACCACGTGGCCCCTGTAATGGAGATCGGTATAGGCGGGCCCGAGCGGAGAAGCCGACGTCACCTTACCGAACAGCCCGGCGATGGTGAGCACGTGCAGCGCCAGATCCTCGCCAATCGCCTCCCAGTCGCCGACGCCCTCGAGTGTGGCCATGCGCTTGCCGAGCGCGCCCACCACAAGATCGCCCTCCATGGTGCGCGCCAACCGCCCGGTGGGGAGCTCGATCTCATGACCCGCGCTCAGGGCGCCGCTCACCTCGCAGACGACGTAATCCCCCGTCGCCCATAGCTCCCGCGGAAGGGCCTGGACGTCGAAGGGCTTTTCTGCCAGATCGGAAATTCGCGTCACCGTGCTCAAAATGGGCCGCATGGGCTGATCCCCCTCCTTGCTCGTTCCAATCCCAATCAAGCGCTCTCGTCTGCCTCAAGTGGCGGTTGCAACAGCAGCAGTGTGACGAGCGCGGTGCGTTCGATGGTCTTATCGATATAGAGGAACTCGTGGCGGGCGTGCGCGCCATCGCCCACGGGCCCCAGTCCGTCCAGCGTCGCCGTATAGAGGCTCGTGGTGTTGCCGTCGGAGCCGCCGCCAGCGAGTCCCTGTTCGAGCGGTATCTCCAACTCCCCGGCCAAGCCCTGCGCCATGCTCCAGAGCGCGCGGTTGCGCGGCGTCGCTTCGAGCGCCGGGCGGCCGATTTGCCCGGTGATTTCGAGCGTCGTGTTCGGCGTGGTGGCCTCGATGCCGTGGATAGCGGCCTCGATACGCTTGGCGTCGGCCTGGGTCTTGACGCGGACGTCGATCACCGCGCTGCTCTCCGGCGCCACCACGTTGGGCCGCAGACCGCCTTCGATGGTGCCGACATTGACCGTGACGCCGCGTTCGGGATCGTTCAGCTTGAAGAGTTCCTGGATGACGTGGGAGAGCTCGAGGATCGCGCTTGCGCCCGCCTCCGGATCAAGGCCCGCATGCGCCGCGACGCCCTTCACCGTGACGTTGAACCGCCCGACGCCCTTGCGTTGGGTTTTGAGCGCTCCCTCGGGCCCCAGCGAGGGCTCCAGCACGAACACCCGGTCCATGGTCTTGGCGAGCCGCGCGATATAGCGTGTCGATTCCCGGCTGCCGATCTCCTCGTCCGAATTGGCGAAAACGACCGGAGTCACGTCGGGCTCGATCCCGAAGGCGCGCAGGGTAGCGAGCGCGAACACGATCTGCGTAATCCCCCCCTTCATGTCGAAGACGCCGGGACCCCGCACCACGTCGCCATCGACCTCGAAGGGAAGCTCGTCGATCGTGCCCACCGGCCACACCGTATCGTAATGGCCGAGCATCATTTGAGCCGGAGCGCCGCGCCGGCGCGCATTGGGGCGCGCATAAAGGCAGCCTCCGCTGGTGCGTCCCGGGATGCGGCATGCCCGGTATCCCTCGCCGGCCAGCGCCTCGGCGATCAGCTCGCGCGCATGGGCTTGCGTCTCCGGCACGTCAGAGGGCGATTCCGCCCGCGTCAACGCCTCGAGGAAGGCGATCATGTCGCCGCGGCGCGCCTTGAGATGATCGAGGATCTCGGCCCCTCCGGGGCGCGCGGTCGTGGCGGCCAAGGCGGTCATTTCTTCATGCCGGCTGGAAACGGAAACGCGTTCGTCTCCTTGATCACCGCGAACCGGCCGGGGTGGAGATAGGTCAGGAGCGGCGCATCGTAGATCAGATCCTGATCGTCGCGCTCGGACGCCCTCGCATAGGCCTCATCCACCGATGCCGCTACGATTTTTCCCACGATCAGGCTGTTGACGCCGAAATCGTCGACGAAGCGGTCGATTTCGCATTCGAGAAAGAGATAGCCGTCGGCAACCAAGACGCCATTGACCTCGGCGGCCGGAAAGGTCGCGACCCCCTTGAGCGATGGCTTTTCGCCGTCCCCAAAGCGCGGCGCCGCCGCTAGGCTCGCCTCCAGCCATTGGGTGGGCTTGGGATAGGTCACGGTAAAGACACCATCGCGCTTGATATTGGCGTAAGTGCCGTGACGGGGCGTGCAGACAAACCCGAAATAGTTCTGCCAGCCCATTGGCGTCACCATGTGCTTGGGCGCTATGTCGATGGCGCCGTCTGCATCGTGCGTACCCACGAGAACCAGCGGCGCGACGGTGAAAAAACGGTCCCAAATGGGATGGCGGATGTCGATGGATACGAGTGTCTTTGGCTGCGACATGGGCGGACTTCTTTGTCTTTGACAGCGATTGACTTGGTTTTACGAGATTAACCCAGTCCCCCTTTGGTCTCCATCCGCAATTGCCCGCACCAGGCGAAGCGCTTAAGTTTGCCCGAACCAACGAGCAAATTCGATGTCCATCGCAAAGCCCGATCCGGTCGCGATCGCCCAAAACTTAATCCGCTGCCCCAGCGTCACGCCCCACGAGGCGGGCGCGCTCGATCTGTTGCAGTCGCTGCTCGAGGCGGCGGGCTTCACCTGCCACCGCCTACCTTTCAGCCAAGCGGGAACGGCGGACGTCGACAATCTCTTTGCGCGCATCGGAGACGGCGCGCCGCATCTCTGCTTCGCAGGCCACGCAGACGTTGTACCGCCGGGCGATGAAACAAAATGGACCCATCCCCCTTTCGGCGCGGAAATCAGCGACGGTCAACTCTATGGGCGTGGCGCCAGCGACATGAAGGGGGCCATCGCGGCCTTCGTGGCGGCGGCACTGGGCTATCTCGCAGACAACAAAGGTACGCCCAAGGGCTCCTTGAGCCTGCTCATCACCGGCGACGAGGAGGGGCCGGCGATAAACGGCACGGTGAAGGCCGTTCACTGGCTCGACCAGCAAGGGCAAACGCCCGACCACTGCCTCGTGGGCGAGCCCTCCAATCTGGAGCAGCTCGGCGAGGCCATCAAGATCGGACGTCGCGGCAGCATGAACGCCGGCCTCACCGTCAGCGGCAAGCAGGGTCATGTCGCCTATCCCGACTTGGCGAAGAACCCCGTGCCGGGGCTACTCAATGTATTGACGCGCCTCAATGCGCTCGAACTAGACCAGGGCACCAGCTATTTCATGCCGTCCAACCTCGAGATCACCGGGCTCGAGGTCGACAACGCGGCCCAAAACGTGATCCCGGCCGCGGCGACGGCGCGCTTCAATGTGCGCTTCAACGAGCGCCATTCCTCAGAGAGCCTCAAAACGAAACTGCGCACGCTGGTGGCCCAAGCCCTCGAGGGCAGCGGCCTCGACCACCAATTGAGTTTCGGTGTCTCGGGCGAGAGCTTCATGACCGAGCCCGGCGATTTGGTGCAGGTCATGATCGACGCCGTCCACGAGGTCACGGGCTGGACCCCCGAGCTTGCCACCAATGGCGGCACTTCGGACGCCCGCTTCATCAAGGATTATTGCCCGGTGATCGAATTCGGCCTCACCACCACGACAATCCATCAGAGCGACGAACGGGTAGCGCTTGCCGACCTCGAGGCGTTGACCTTGATCTATCGCGACTTTATCGCGCGCTATTTCGACAGCTTTGGCTAGGGACCCTCGGCGAAGAATAGGCTGCCCTCGCTGCCATCCAGGCGGAACCCGACGACCGCCTGATATTCCGGCGAGTCGTACCAGGCTTGCGCCGTTTCCATGTCGGGGAATTTGACGATGACGACGCGGGAGGGTTTGAAATCGCCCTCCCTGTGGACGACCGTACCGCCCATGACGAGCTGGTTGGGCAGGGGCGCCAGCAACTCAGCCTTATAAGGCGCCAGTGTCGGGCCGACGGCATCAACGTATTTCTGCATGGATTCGGGGTTGGTCACGTCGTTTGCGGCGATCAGATACGCTGCCACGGGTTTGCTCCTTCTGATGGGTTTTGACCGGCGGCGCGCACGAGGTCTGCCTCGGCGCGCTTGGTCCTTTGGCTGGCTCTATCGGGTCACTCAGACTAGACCAGCGCCCGGCCCGTGAAAAGATACCCCGACATCGGCCATGGGACGCGGTTGCATTCCTCTCCCAATCCGGCCATTTAGCCGGCAAGGAATGTGACCATGCCAATTTCCGAAGATGCCTTCCATCACGTGCCCAACCTGAAGGGCAAAATCGTCGACCCGGATACGTCCTTCTACCGGGTAACGCGCGAGACCTTCTGGGGCCCGGAGGTGTTCAACGCCGAGCCCGAGACCTACGCGCGCAACATGCTGAGTCACGAAGTCCGGGAAGCCTCCCGGGCCCAAACCATGAAGGGGCGGCTCGATCGGGACTTGTGGCTGTTCGCCTATGGCTCGCTGATTTGGGACCCGGCCATCCACTTCGACGAGGTCCGCCTGGCACGCCTCGAGGGCTTCCAGCGCAGCTTCTGCATCAGAATTTCCCTGGGGCGCGGCACGGAGGAAAATCCGGCACTGATGCTGAACCTGGACCAAGGCGGCCAAGTCGACGGCCTGGCCTTCCGAATTCCCGCCGAAAAAATCGAGCAAGAAGCTGAAATCGTCTGGCAGCGCGAAATGTTCATTGCGGGCTACGCACCCCGCTTCGTCCAGCTCGAGACGCCCCAAGGGTCGATCGAGGCCCTTGCGTTTGCGGTCGACCGAACAAACCCGAGCTACACCGGAGTGATGAGCCTCGAACAAACCGCCTTGGCCATCAACCAAGGCGAAGGTCCGCTCGGCACCACCCTCGAGTATCTTGAAAATCTGATGGATCATCTCGACATCGTCGAAATCAAAGACCAGGCCATGGCTCAACTGTTGGCGCGCGCCCAAGAACTCAAAGCAATCGAAGAGTGAGCTCGCCCGCACGTTCGGCTATCATGCCGGTCAAGCACATGTGCCAGACGCGCCTTTGATAAATCGGGAGCATCGATTATGGCGAGCGAACCATACGTCGTCTCAAGCGTGAACTATCTGGACCCTGACGGTCCTCCCCCGGCTTTGTATTGGCGCTTGCCGCCACCGGGCACCCAGGACCCCCAATGGGAACCCCACGATGTTCGAATTCAGGACATTCGCGGCCACGAGCACGACTATACCATGGACGAGCACGGGTTCGAGGTGATCGACATCGGCGTCGAAGTCGACATCAAGGCCGATAAGAAGACGGTCCAGAGCGAGTATTATCCAGCGGTTTGCGATCTCGTCAAAAACGCCACCGGCGCATCGGAGGTCTATGCCTTCGATTACAATTTTCGCTCGAGCGCTGTCACCCAGTACGACGAGGTCGCCGACAAGCCAGCCTATCTGGTGCACAACGATTACACCGAAAGTTCGGCTGCGCAGCGCGTGCGCGTCGAGCTCGGCGACGAGAAGGCTGGCCGGCTGCTCGCCAAGCGCTTCACCTTCATCAATCTGTGGCGGCCGATCAACCATACGGTCGAGGACCTGCCTCTTGGCGTCATCGCCGGAAAGTCCACGACGGCGGATGACTATGTAACGTGCGCCATGTATTGGCCCGACCGCGACGGCGAAACTTGGATGGTGAAGCACAATCCAGCCCACGAGTGGTACTACCTCTCACGCATGCGCACCGACGAGGCGCTGCTCCTGAAGTGCTTCGATTCGGCCAAGGACGGCCGCGCCCGCTTTGCACCCCATTCGGCCTTCCAAGACCCGACCAGTCCGGCCGATGCGCGCCCGCGCGAAAGCGTCGAGGTGCGCACGGTCGCCTTTTTTGACTAACCTCGAGACAAGGGACCCACGATGAAGATCAACGGCGCATGTTTTTGCGGTCACATCACTTACGAAGCGGTGATCGACCCCGGCAAAGTGGCGATATGCCACTGCACCGATTGCCAGATCAATTCAGGCACCGCCTACGGCGTCGTGGCCGGCGTTGTCGACGACCAGTTCGAGGTCCTCAGCGGCACGCTCAAGACCTTCACAAAAATCGCCGATAGCGGCGCCAGCCGCGAACTGGCGTTTTGCCCCGAATGCGGCACGCGGATTTATGCCAAGCCCGCCGACGCCGGCAGCGAATTTTTTGGTCTGCGCGCCGGCACCATCACGCAGCGCGATCAGCTGAAACCGCGATATCAGCTCTGGATGGGTTCCGCACTGGATTGGACAATGGACCTGAGCGCGATACCGCAGTTCGAAAAACAGCGCTCCTGACAGGCCAGCCATCGGCGCCGTTCAAGCTTAGCAATCGTCGCGCGCCTGGTTGGCGTGAGGGCTCGGCCTGCGGCAGGGTTCATTGATGCATCTCAATGCGCCCACCTCCTTTCCAATGGCTTTCTGTTAGTGTCAGGGCGACCTGACATGACATGAACAGGACATTCGAGCGCACGAAATTCGACGAATTTGGGCAACACATGCTGGTCCGAGACGCGTGCGCCTTTACACTGGGAGATGACGATGCCGATGGATATTAATACCGCGGTGATGAGCGTGGTTGTCGTGACTATCGACGCACTGGTGATCATGCGGATCATGCAAAGCAGCGCCGAGACGCTCACTAAATTCTTTTGGATCGTCGTCGTGCTGCTGCTGCCGATCTTGGGCGCCGGCATTTGGTGGTTTTTCGGCCCTAAATGAACAGCGGCTTGGCCCGAATCCGGAGCTGGGAAAGCGGCATAAGGCCTCAATAGTCGACGCGCTCGAGATAGAGCCCGTGCGCCGGCGCAACTGGCGCGCAGGCCGCGCGGTCGCGTGCCTTAAGCGCGCGCTCGACGTCGCCGACCTGCCACTTGCCTTCACCCACGAGCTTGAGTGCGCCAACCATCGAGCGCACCTGGTTGTGCAAAAACGACCGCGCCACCGCCTCGATATGGATGATGCTTTTTTCGCGTTTGACGTCGAGACGATCCAGCGTTTTTTGCGGTGATTTTGCTTGGCATTGGGCCGAACGGAAGGTGGTGAAGTCGTGATTGCCCAAGAGCGCCTTTGCTGCAACGTTCATGGTCCGCGTGTCAAGACGCCTTGGCACCTGCCAAGCGCGTTGACGATCGAGTGCTAAGGGCGTTCTGCGGTCGACAATGCGGTAGAGATAGGTCCGCCGCGTGGCGCTGAACCGGGCGTCGAAGTCGGCGGCAACCCTTTCGCAGTCAAGCACCGCGACCGGGTCTGGACGCAAATGGGCGTTGAGCGCATCGCGCACCGTCTCGCACGGCCACTCCTTGTCGAGATCAAAATGAGCCACTTGGCCGAGCGCGTGAACACCGGCATCGGTCCGCCCGGCGCCGTTGACCCTCGCTGCTTCGGCGCTGAAGGCAAGGAGTGCGCGCTCAAGCGCTGCCTGGACCGAGGGGCCATTGTCCTGCGCCTGCCAGCCGACAAAGGGCGTGCCGTCGTATTCGATTGTGATCTTATAACGGGGCATGGGTGACGCATGTCCCATTGCGGCGTCTCATTCAAGCCCTTCGAAGGCCACCGGTTCCAGCAGCTCGCCCGTCATTTCCAGATTGCGGTCCGACTGCAGATCGATGGCCATCAAGGCATCTCCTGCCCAGCGGCTTTCGAGGCCGCGCGCGCCCTCGGAAGAAAATCCAAACCTGGCGTAGTAACTGGGGTCGCCAAGCACGATCGCCGTCGCAACACCCAGCTCGCCACATAGAAGCAGGCCCGCCTTTATCAGACTGGAGCCCACCCCGATGTTTTGATATTCGGGATCGACGGCTACCGGCGCAAGCCACGCCAGTTCATCGCGCCCATTGGCGTTCTTCAACCAGGTTCGGCTGAAGGCCAGATAGCCGACAACGACGCCGGAACGTTCGGCGACGAGCGACGCCACGATCTCGCCACCGCGACGCAATCTTTCGACAAGTGCCGCCTCTTCCTCGCCAGGGAAGGCGGCGCGCAACAGATTCGCGATCGGCTCTTCATCGCCGCCGCGCTCCTCTCGTATCTCGACCTGCGTCATAGGGGATACTAATACCTCGTTCCCGATGCCCAAGGCGAGCCGCGAACCGTGCGCCCCGACTTGATCCGGCCCGCCCAACGCGACCGCAACTTGACCGGGCGCCCCGCCCGAAGCCGGCCGCGATAGCTCGCAGTGGTCGCCTTGCGCCGGGGCATTGCTTGCGACGGGAAGCGCGCGGGATCGTAATCTCTGAAATTCCAATTGCGCATATGGCTCGCCCATCGCGATCCCTGTTCGACCGTGAGCCCGCCCTTGATCGTCCCGCGCCACGGCGAACCTTGGCGGACGGTCAGCCCACCCTTGATAGCGCTACGCCATGGCGAGCCCTGCTCGACGGTCAAGCCGCCGCCGATCCGGCTGCGGTAGGGTGAGCCCTGGGCATCGGTGGCGCCGCCTGCGAAGCTGCCGCAATAGGGTTGGCTCGGGGTCACTGTAATCGTGCCGTATGTGATCGAGACTTGATCACGCCGATCTACCTTATGACGAGGGCTCTTACACGCCGCGCCCGTGGCCCAAGAGCGCCGCATGCGGTAATAGCCGGGGAACCGCGTCTGCTCGGGCAACGCGAAGCCGGTGACGGGACCAAAAGATTTTCCACCCTTGATGACGCGCAGACCGCGGTGGCTGGGCAGACGCCCCAATTGGTGATCGATCTTGGATTCCGCTCGACCAACGAACCGTACTTTTGCAGCCCGGTCTGCGCCGTGCTCAAATCCTTTGAAGCGCGCCGCATTCTTCGCGCCTTTCTTGCCGGCGCGAAGCGCAGCCTTGGCCGCTTGCCGCTGTTCCGGCGTGGCGAATGGCGAGCGAAGCACGTCCCGCGGACTGGTCTTGCCGTCGAAGATGGTATCGGTTCGCGCGCTTATCTTGGGCTTGTTGACCACACGCTTGCCGGCGCGAAGCTCATCCCTGGTCGCTTGCCGCTGTTCCGGCGTGGCGAAGGGCGAGCGCAGCACCTCGATAGGCGTGGCCATCTCATCGAACGGGGAATTATGGCGCGCGTCGATCTTGCGCTTGAAGCCTGCACGTTTCTTGCCGCCCAGCTCATCCTTGGCCGCCTGGCGTCCCTCCGGCGTGGCAAAGGGCGAGCGCAGCACTTCGATTGGTTTGTTGTCTTGATCAAACGACGAATGATGCCGCGCATCGATCTTGCGCCCGAGATCGATGTGTTTCTTGCCGCGCAGTTCATTCTTGGCCGTCTGGCGCTCCTCAGGCGTGGCGAAGGGCGAGCGCAGCACGTCCCGCGGATCGGTCTTGCCGTCGAAGATGGTGTCTGTTCGCGCGCCGGCGTTTGGGTCGAAAATTCTGCGATTTTCGTCGTGGCGTTCGGTCTTTCGACCGCCCGCTACGGGCAACAAATCGTCGTGCGCCAGCCTCTGCCGGCCTTGGCGTTTTGCCGAGCCAAGCGCCAACCCGTCCCAAGGAACGCGAATTTTACCCAACATCGCGCCTGCCAAGCCGTCCTTTCGAACCAGCGACTGAATCGCTCCGGGCTTGGCAAAAAGAAGAGAGGCAGTCAGGCCCAACAGGACCACGGATAGTAGGATACGCAATACTCGCAACGGACGCACTCCAGCCACATGTGCGCCTCCTCGTCGACCAAACCTAGCCGATAGATGGAGCCATGTCGCGCGTATCCGCGGACTTTGTTAATTGCCAAAACGCGTGCCGACGCCAAGCGTCAGACCGCGCAAAAAATCGCGCGCGCCCATGGGCCGTTTACCGGCGCGCTGCAATTCGACGAGCCGCACTGCGCCGCTGCCACAGGCAACCAGCAGGTCGTCGTCCAATATTTCGCCAGGCGCGCCCGAACCCTCCGCAATGACCGATGCGAGCACCTTGACGCGTTGGCGCTTACCGCCTGCTTCAATCTCGAACCAGGCGCCGGGAAACGGCGAGAGTCCGCGGATCAAATTGTGCACGTCGCCCGCCGCACCCGACCAATCGATACGCGCCTCGGCCTTGTCGATCTTGTGGGCGTAGGAGACGCCAGCTGCTGCCTGATCGACGCAGTCGAGGCTGTCACGCTCCAGTGCTGCCAAGGCGCGCGTCACGAGACCCGCTCCGATGACAGCCAGTTCGTTATGCAGATTGCCCGCAGTCTGGTTGGGTCCGATCGCAACGCGTTCGACGAGACAGACCGGGCCTTCATCGAGACCTTCGGCGATGCGCATCACCATCACGCCCGTCTCTGCGTCGCCCGCCATGATGGCGCGCTGGATCGGAGCCGCGCCACGCCAGCGTGGCAGCAGGGACGCGTGCAGATTGAAGCAACCAAGTTTTGGAGCCTCCAGGATCGGCGTCGGAAGGATCAGGCCATAGGCCACGACCACCGCCAAATCGGGCGCCAGTTCAGCGAATTGCGCCCGCGCCGCGCTTGATTTGAGCGCCTTTGGCGTTTCGACCGGGATCCCGGCCCCTTCAGCGAAAACATGGATTGGCGACTTCTTTTGCGCCATGCCGCGGCCCGCCGCGCGCGGCGGCTGCGTATAGACGGCGGCCACCTCGTGGCCGGCATCGAGCAGCTCTGAAAGCGTCGGTACGGCGAATTGGGGCGTGCCCATGAAGACAATGCGGAGCATGACCGCTTCTCCCCCTGCCGATTGCCCGGACCCTTTTCGGCGTCAGGCTACAACCGTGTCCGATTTCTTCGATTTTACGAATTTCTTGATGACCATATCTCGCTTCAGCCGCGACATATAATCGATAAAAAGTTTGCCGTTCAAATGATCGATCTCGTGCTGCACCACGGTCGAGAGCAGTCCTTCGGATACCATCTCACGCACCTCGCCCTGCCGGTCGATATAGCGCACCTGGCAGACATTGGGCCGCTCGATTTCAGCGAAGACCTCCGGGATTGAGAGGCAGCCTTCTTCGTGCAGACGCATCTCTTTGCCGCGCGACAATATCTCCGGATTGACCATGCAGATGGGGTTCTTCTCGGGCTCCTCCTCCTCGTCTTGGTCGTCGGGAGGAACGTCCATCACCAGAACCCGGCGCGGCACCGCGACCTGAACGCCCGCAAGCCCCAGGCCCGGCGCATCGTACATCGCCTCCAGCATGTCATCCATGAGCCGGCGCAGGTCATCGTCGACGCGCTCGACGGCCGCGCTCTGCTTGCGCAGCAGCGGATCCGGCAGGGTTATGATTTCGAGTTTGCTCATGAGGATATTCGCCGATTTTCTTCCCTGACATAAGGACAAGCTCTCAGCCGGTCAACCGGCGCAAAAACCCGTACTTTTAACGCGTCCCCCTCGCGGCTTCGCCACTGGAGCCCTGTTGGAGCGGCGAATCAGTTTATATCTTTCAATCATGTTCCAGGAGCCGATCCAAATCGGCGGCACGGTGATCGATCCCGCCGCCGCTGTGCTTGTGCTTGCCGCCGCTGGCGTCCTGTGTCTCGCCATCCTCTTGATCGTCGCTATCGTCAATCTGACGTCGCGGTCGCGCGAAGCCGATAGCCGCACCGCCGAGGCCAGTCATCTTCAGGCCGAACTCGCCAAACTCGAAGGCCGTCTCCAAACGGTTGCCGAGATCACCGTGACGCGTCAATCGGAGCTGGGCCGGGCCGTCAACGACCGGCTCGACAAGGTGAGCCACCATCTGGGGCAGAACCTGACCGAGACCTCGCGCAAAACGACGGATTCTCTCTCCAAGCTTGCCGAGCGCCTCGCCGTCATCGACAGCGCCCAGAAGAACATCACCGAGCTCTCTTCCAACGTGGTTGGTCTGCAGCAAATTCTGGCCAACAAGCAGGCCCGCGGCGCCTTCGGCCAGGGCCGCATGGAGGCGATCATCGAGGACGGTCTGCCCACCAACGCCTACAGCTTCCAGGCGACGCTATCGAACGCCAAGCGCCCCGACTGCCTGATTAAGATTCCGGGCGCGCCACCGCTCGTGGTCGACGCCAAGTTTCCGCTCGAGGGCTTCGAAGCACTGCGGCTCGCCCGCGACGACGCTGCGAAAAAAAGCGCCGCCCAGCAGGTCCGCCAGCATATCGGCCACCACATCGTGGCGATCGGCGAGCGCTATCTCTTGCCCGGCGAAACCCAAGACCAGGCGCTCATGTTCGTGCCCTCGGAATCCATCTATGCGGATCTGCACGAGCACTTCGCCGACTTGCTGCAAAAGGCCCACCGCACCCGCGTCGTTATCGTCTCGCCCAACATGCTGATGCTCGCCGTCCAGACCATGCAGGCGATCCTCAAAGACGTGCGGATGCGCGAGCAGGCCGGGCTGATCCAGCGCGAGGTGGCGCACCTTATCGGCGACGTCGGACGGCTGCGCGAGCGCGTGCATGATTTGCAACGCCATTTCGGCCACGCCAACCAGGACATCGAGCGCATTCTCACATCATCGGAGAAGATCTCGAACCGCGGCCGCCGCATCGAAACGCTCGACTTCGAGGGCGAGGCGCCCCAAGCCGCAGAGAAGAAGGCCGTCGAGCAAAAAGCCGTGGCGCAAAAGAGCGCAAACGCCAAGCCCGCCGCGCGCAAGACCAAGCCCGCCAAGCCCAAGACGCCGGCACGCACGAAGCCTGCTGCCAACGGCGCGCCGAAGAACCCGCAAGGCGAACTGCTGGCCGGCGAATAAGCGCCCAAGTCCCGCTAAGGTCGTTTTGACGCATTGTTCGGGGTCAACATTGGGCCCAAGATCGCGCCATTGAATTTCTCGATCGGGAAAATCAATGGGAGGAAAAACAATGCGCACTTTGATTTTTGCCGCGATGCTGGCGCTTGCCGGCCTCGCACTTCAGGCCATCGGCCCCGCTTTTGCCGAAGAGGGCATAAGCAACCCGCAGCCGCAGTGTTCGCTCAAACTCGCGTCCCTGCAGGACTTCACAGCACCCGCAAAGACCAATTACTCGAAACGGTTGAGCTCCGAGGAAACAATAAAGGTCGCGTTCTGCGGGCAATGCACCACGAATGATGATTGCGGCGTGGGCTTTAAATGCGCCGGCCGTCCCGAGTGCATGGAATGCGTTAAATCGCCTTAAGGGCGACGCTTGAACCCATTGCGTGACGTTTGAGGCGTTTGAGCTCGCCGGGCTGCCAAAGGTCCGGCGCGGCATTGCTGCGCTCACAAATCTGTGGCTTACAATCGGCCTGGCGCCCGGCGTGCTCCACCAGTAGCACGGCTCGATCACGCTTGGCGGACACGGGCCGCTAAAGAATATGTCTCATTATGACGGCGCGTCTCGCATTAACCCTTAGCATCGACAACACTTCAGTTCCGGACCCTCCTGGCCTTAGGGTCTGTGCTGTTGGAGGCCAACGTCACTGCGGCGGACAGTTGGGTAGCAACCCGCATATCGCGCGACCAGACCGAAGGCGTTGTCATGTCTAAGCGTTACAAAGAAATTGGAAGCTGGGCGTTGCTTCCCAAGCCCAAGACCAAGCAGACCCCTGACTTTATTCCAGAGACCTTGCGCGAAGCCTATTATCAGGCCTGCGTTATCGCCGACATTAGCCCGCGCGCGGCCGCGGCACTTGCGCGTTATTGCCTGCAGCGCATGATCCGCGATTTCTGGAAAATTCCAGAGGCGCAATTCGGCAACTTGGCCGCCGAATTCGATTTCATTTCTGCGCGCATTCCACCCGAATCCAAAAGCTCCATCGATTTGGTGCGTACCTTCGGCGACATTGATAAATATCTGCGTGAACACGTCGACAAGATGATCGACGCCGACCCGATGGAAGTCGAACTTCTGATCCGACTGAACGAGATTCTGTTCGATGACTGGTACGTGGCGCGCCACAATCGCGAGCGGCGTTCGGCAGAGCTCCAGGATTTTATCGCCACGTTGGATCACCAGCGTCCCATGCAGTTGGAGACACTGACGGCGCTGCCCCCGAAAGGTGAGGCCATCACTAACGTCAAGCAGAGCGTAACAGGCGGTTAAGCCGGCCCGCGTCTACCCTGGTGGCACATCGTTCCGCTTGACTGTTGTTGCATTCCCTGGACATCCGCCCCATGCGACCCGACACCATCTCGAACAAATGCGTCATTGCCGAGGAGATCGCTATTGAAGGCAACGTGACCTCGCAAGGAGACTTGCTGGTTCGCGGCAAGATCACCGGCAATATCAACAGCAAAGATATCGCCATTGACCGCGGGGGCGAGGTCTCGGGCGACGTCAATGGCAATGAAGTCGTTGTCAAAGGCCAGGTTCAGGGCAATATCTTCGGCACGCGCGTCTCGATCAACGCCGGTGGGGTCGTTTTTGGCGACATCACCAGTGAAGCTTTGGCGATTGAGAGGGGCGCGAGTTTCGTTGGCGCCGCCCATCCCACGGCGCCAATGCAGTTGAGCGCCGACTATATTCGAACCAAGCTCGTCGAGCGCGCACCGAAGCTCCGCAAATCCGACTAGCCGTCACCCATTAGCGCCGCCGCCAGCGTCTTTGCCGCCGCCGCTCGTAAGGCTGCGCCAGCGAGCCCTTCACCGCGAGTAGGATATTGGTGTCCTTGGGCGGCCAACGATAACCAATGCCGAAATCGACCGGCGTGGTGCGCCCTTTTGCGAAGAGTTGCTCCATTTCGGGCTGGTACTTGTCCGCAAACGTCGGGATCGGACCGTAATAGGCGCCAAAGGGCCGCAGCGACCATGTGCCGGGTGTGAAATAGCGCAGCGGAATCCCCGCATCGTCCTGGACGATCGCCACGCTTTGTTCGAGCAGGAAATTCCGGGCAAGCGAAAAACCGTCCAAATGGGGAAGATAGGAGGCGGCCTTGAGCAAGCTGTCGGCCGGCCCCAGCGTCCGGCAGAATTTCCTGAAACCGCTCTTCTTCAGGCCGGCATTCGAGAGGTCGGTTCTTAAATAATAGAGCGTGCGCTGCCGCCCGCCGCTCGAGAAAACGATCCTGACGCCGTTCGCCTTACCCTTGGCGGCCTTGCCCCTGCGTGCCACCGAACCGTTCGATTTCAGGCTCACCAGACTGACCTCGTCTATCGTCTTGCCGGTCCGGGCGAGAAACACGTAAAGCAGCGGCAGGGTTCCCGTCAGTTTGCTGGCGCGCAACTGCTGGCTCATGTCCTTGGTGATGAAGTAGCTGTATTGCAGGATCTGCTGCAGCGGCGTCCGCAATGCCTGCAAGGCCGTGGCGCGGGCGCGCGCTGAGAGCCGCGTCACGTCGGGCAAGGCGCCGACGGGTTCGAGACCGCTCAACACATAGGTGGTGGCATCGGAAAAAAAAGCGTTGGCATAAAGAAAATCCGGCCCGCTGAACATGTAAAGCATGAGCGGGCTCTTTTGCGGCAAATACCGGTTCGACCAAGCCCGCACCCTGCCGAGCTGGCCCCGATCCGCCTGGCTCCATGCCTGGTCGAGCGCCTGGGAGTGCCAAAGCCAATCCTGCTCGCCCGCCAAGGCCGCCAACGGCGATTGCGGCGAGGGCTGGAGCCCTGCCAAGAAACGCGCAGTGTCATTGGGGCTCGCGCGCTCGGCCGATTTGGCGGCTGAGACGGAGATCAGCAGAGCGGTGAAAAAGAGCGCTCCGCCTATCAGTCTGGAAAGTCTGGTCACAGATCGTCGTTCCTCATGTGTCCCAAAAGGCCCGCGCGCGCCTTAATAAGCTGCGCGCGCGCCATTGTTGGGGTTGCTTATCCCGGCGCCTCTGCCCCAGCGAGCCAATGCGCGCAATCATCGCCAAGCTCGCTCAGCGCCAGCTCTTCGTATTTCCGGCTCTCTTGGTCGCTCAAAACATCGCGCCAGCGCCCGTTGGTCCCCTTGTTGACGAAGGTCTGCGCGCCACCGTCCCAAAAGGCCCCGCCCAGCGGCACGCTCTTAGTCGCATGGACCTTCATGTAGTCGAATCCACAGTGCTCGACGATTGCATCCCAGCGGCTCTCATCGATCGGAATTTCTAAAAATTGGGCGACGCGCCGCATCTCGGCCGGCATATCGGCCTTGAGCGCGCCAAAGTGCAGCAGCATCACGTTGGGCAGCTGCCGGACCTGCCACCAGGACCGCACATTCTCCCAAAAGGGCCAAACGGGATGGCCATCCCTATCGAGCCCGTCGTGATAATATTGGCGGACATCGTCAGGCGGCGGCTCGATCGGCGGGCCAATGCGGCCCGTTGAATCGTTGACCGCCTCGTACCAAAACGCATTGGCGTTGGTGTGGTGGTTGTACATGCTCCACAACACGTCGCATCCGTCGCGCCCGATATAGATGTATTTGGCTTGGCGCGAGAAGACGAGAGCATCGACGGGCAGGTGGGTCTTCAAGAACCGCCGGTGATCCTGCGCCTCGATGGCGGCCAACTTATCGGTCTTTGGCGGGACGCGCAGATCGAGCCATGGCGACATTTCTGCCACCTCCAGATCTTCGGCGCCGTCGAACAGCAGCTGCGCGATGATTTGCTGAACCCACGTCGTGCCGGCTTTCGCGTAAGTCGAAATGATGATGTCGTCGTCGCGGAACTCGAAGTCGTTCCAGATCGTGGAATCGAAGTGGTGGTTGTGAAGCTCCCGGGTTTTCTCGGGCCACTTAAATTCATTTTCGCTCATACCGCCCTCTTTCCATCACCTGGGCGCCCGCGCCATCAGAGCTGCTTGCGCGCCTTGATTGCGGCCGCCAGCGTGCCCTCGTCTAGATAATCGAGCTCGCCGCCGACAGGCACGCCGTGGGCAAGACGCGAGACGTTGACGCCAGCTCCTTCGAGCTCGTCCATCAAATAGTGCGCCGTCGACTGTCCCTCGACGGTCGCATTGAGCGCCAGCAGAATTTCGCCGACCTCCGAAGCGCTGGCGCGCGAGACGAGCCGGGCGATGTTCAGGTCCTCCGGTCTCACGCCGTCGAGCGGCGAGAGCACGCCTCCGAGCACATGGTAGCGGCAGGCGATCACGTTGGCGCGCTCCAGCGCCCACAAATCACCAACTTCCTCGACAACGCAGATCATCACCGGATCTCGCTTGGGATCCTGGCAGATGGTGCAGGGCTGGCTGGTGTCCACATTGCCGCACGCCTCGCACACCACGATGCGCTCGGCCGCCTGTTGCAGCGCCGCAGCGAGCGGGCTCATCAATTCATGCTTGCGCTTGACCAGCTGAAGCGCGGCTCTGCGCGCCGAGCGGGGCCCAAGCCCCGGCAACCGCGCGAGCAATTGGATCACCTGTTCGATTTCCGGACCGGCGGCCGTGCGTGTCATGGCGAAAATCCGTGGATGGCCCGCCCCTTCAAAACGGCTTGAAGCCGGGGGGCAGAGGCATGCCGCCCGTCAGTTCTTTCATTTTGTCCTGCATTGCGCGCTCGACCTTGGCTTTGGCGTCGCCATAGGCCGCGACCACCAAGTCCTCCAGAACTTGGCCTTCGCCCGGCTTCAACAGGCTCTCGTCGATATTGAGCCCGATCATCTCGGCCTTGCCATTGAGCGTTACCTTAACGAGGCCAGCTCCCGCCTCGCCCTTCAGCTCCATGCCGCCCAACTGCTCCTGAAATTCGGCCATACGGCCCTGCATTTCCTGGGCCTTCTGCATCAGGTCGCCAAATCCAGCCATGTCGTTCTTCCTCCCTCGCTGTTGCGGGCCTAGCCGTCGTCGCTCTTCGTGCCGTCCGCGTCGTTCGCTTCCTCCGTGGACGAGGGACGCACGTCTGCGATGCGGGCATCGGGAAAGTGCTCGAACACCGCACGCACGGCAGGATGGCGCACGATCTCTTCGCGCTCGGCCGCCAGTTGCGCGCGCGCCTGCCGGGCCAAGGTCTCCTCGCCCTCTTCGTCGGAAATGGAGACCATCCAACGTTTTCCCGTCCAACGCTCCAGCTTGGCGCCAAGCTCATTGGCGAGACCTTGCGGTGCGCCTTCGAGCAATCGCAACTCAATGCGCCCCTCGGCGAAACGCACCAGCGAGACCTGCTCTTCGAGTGCCCGGCAGAGTTTGAGATCCCGGTTATCCTTGGCGAGCGTCGCCACTGCCGCGAAACTCGCTGGCAATATAAGCGCCGGTCCCGTCTCATCCAGCGCCCGCGGCTCGTCCTCAGGCTCGGCCATCACCTCTGCCGCCGGCAGCGCTGCGGCGCCCGACGACGCCCTGACAGGCGATGTGGCCGGCGATGAGCCGCCGGTCGGGGGAGCGCTATCGTGGCTTCGGGCTTCATCCGCCCTCACTTGCGCAATCACTTCGGCCGGGCTCGGCAGGTCGGCCGCGTAGGCCAACCGCACCAGCACCATCTCAGCCGCCGCAATCGCCCGCGGCGCCGCCTGAACCTCGCCGTAGCCCTTGAGCAACACCTGCCAGGCACGCGCCAACTGCGCCATGCCCAGGCGCTCGGCGAGCGCGGCCGCGCGGCCGCGCGCGGCCACGC
>Ga0315336_1002009_pt1 | contig 34029 bp, 26 predicted proteins | sample ASW5metaG_FD_204512 | JGI IMG/M metagenome (GOLD analysis project Ga0315336, IMG submission 204512) | Ammonia-oxidizing marine archaeal communities from Monterey Bay, California, United States - ASW #5 | ecosystem: Environmental > Aquatic > Marine > Intertidal zone | place: USA: California...
TGATCAAAGACAACCTGGGCGTCGGTGGTGACACCGTGAACCAGTTGGTTCAGCGCAAGGCGCAGGAATCCGGCGACGTTGAACTTCTTGAAGATATCAACGATCAGGATGGCGAACTTGACGAGCAAACCACCGCATCGGTGATCCGGCTGGTCAATGAACTGTTGATCGAAGCCTTGAGTCAGCACGCGAGCGATGTACACATTGAACCTCAGCAGCACGGCCTGACGATCCGCTACCGCGTGGATGGCATGCTGCGGGTCCAACCTGTACCGGTCGAAATCAATCACTTCTATTCGGCCATCATCACGCGACTCAAGATCATGTCGCATTTGAACATCGCCGAAAAACGAAGACCACAGGATGGCCGTATCAAGCTGCGGATTGCCGGGCGTGAAGTCGATGTCCGGGTTTCCATTATCCCCATGATGCATGGGGAAGGCGTTGTCTTGAGACTGCTCGACAAAGAGCAGATGGTGTTCGATCTCGGCAATGTGGGCATGCCGGAAGACATCCTGCAGACGTTTCGCGAGATGATCCGCATCCCCCACGGAATCGTGCTGGTCACCGGCCCCACGGGTAGCGGTAAGACCACCACCCTGTATAGCGCATTGAACGAGATCAAGGATCCGAAGCACAAGATCATCACGGTCGAAGATCCGGTCGAATATCACAGTACGGGAATCAGCCAGATTCAGGTACACCCCAAGGTCGGGCTCACGTTTGCGGCCGGGTTACGGAGCATTCTGCGTCACGACCCGGACGTGGTTCTGATCGGCGAAGTCCGCGACGGAGAAACCGCTCAGAGCGCAATTCAAGCCTCGCTGACCGGGCACCTTGTGTTCAGCACGCTGCACACCAACGACGCCCCCGGGGCCGTAACTCGCTTGGTCGACATGGACGTGGAACCCTACCTGGTGGCCAGCACACTCGAAGGCGTCCTGGCTCAGCGCCTGCTTCGCAAACTCTGCAAACACTGCAAGGAAAAATACGCTCCTCAAGACGCGGATTTTCCACCCGACTTCCCCAGACCGCTGCCCGATTTCCTATATCGGTCGGTCGGATGCCGCGAGTGTCGGGAAACGGGATTCTCTGGTCGTACCGGAATCTACGAACTGTTGGTGATCGACAATGAAGTTCGGCGACTGTGTATCGAAAATGTCAGTGCCACGGATATCCGCGATCACGCGCTGAAGAGCGGTATGAAGACACTGCGGATGAGCGGCTGGGAAAAAGTGCTGGAAGGTGTCACGGACGTCGACGAAGTCACAAGGATCAGCAAAGAAGATATTTGATGTGTTGTTTTACGAGCGTCGATAACGGGAGCGTTTTGTTCGCAGGCTCGCCGTCGACAACGAGTGACATTCATGCCCGATTTTCAATACACCGCACGCCAGACCTCAGGACAACAAACCACCGGCATTCTGTCGGCGGCCAACGAACAAGATGCGCTGTCTTCCCTCGCTGCCCGTAGTCTGTTTCCGATCCAGATCGGACTGGCCGAGTCAGCCAAGGCGCAAGAGATTCAATCCCGCCGCAGGGTTCCCGTACGGTATGTCACGATGTTTTTCACCCAGTTGGCCGACCTGTTGAGGTCGGGGGTGCCCCTGTTGCGATGTCTGCAACTGCTGGAACGCCAATCCACCCACGGTGGTCTGCAATACGTGATTCGCGATGTGAGCGAAAAGGTCGCCGACGGCAATCGACTGGCCGACGCACTGGGACGGCATCCCCGAGTATTCGGCGCGCTGGCGATCAGCATGGTCCGCGCTGGTGAAGAGGGCAGTTTTCTGGAAGATGTTCTGAAGCGGATCTCTGGATTCCAGGAACACCAGGAGGAACTCAAAAGTCGGGTGATCGGAGCGATGGTCTACCCCGTGTTCCTGCTCACAGCGGGCACCGCCATCGTCGTCTGGATGCTGGTGCAATTCGTGCCGAAATTCGCCCCCATTTTTGATCGGATGGCTGCCGACGGCCAACTCCCCTGGGCCACCAGCACATTGCTGGGCATCAGCGATACCATGCAGCAGTATTGGCTGTTCTGTCTGCTGGGCATCGGCGGAGCGGGGTTTCTGCTGGTCCAGTGGGGCCGATCCGAATCCGGGCGCGTACGTGTCGATCGCTTCTGGTTGACGGCCTATGGACTGGGACCCATCGTGCGCAGCCTGGCCCTGGCCCGTTTCACCCGCATCCTGGGCACGCTGCTCCAAAACGGCGTCCCGGTACTCCACTCACTCAGGATCGCCAAAGACGCGGCCGGAAACGTCATTCTCAGCCAGGCCATTGGAGCGGCCGCCGATAGCGTGTCGTCCGGACAATCCCTGACCGAACCGCTGCGCGACAGCGATCAATTCCCTCCGGAGATCGTGGAAATGATCGCCGTGGGCGAAGAAGCCAACAACCTGGAACAGGTGTTGATCGATACTGCCGACAGCCTGGAACGTCGTACCAACCGCCGTTTGGAATTGTTCGTACGGCTATTGGAACCCATCATGCTGCTGATCATGGCCGCACTCGTCGTGTTTGTGATCGCGGCGCTGCTGTTGCCGGTCTTGCAGATGTCAGGAATTTTCTAGTTCATTTTGATTTGGAGCCATCCTTCAGTTGGCGATCATCCAACGGATTGTCACTCACCGAAATACGCAGAGGAACAACGCATGCAAGTTCATTCACAAGAAACACAACGACGATCGGGGTTCACGCTGCTCGAAATGTTGATTGTGCTGGCCATCATTCTGGTGATCGCCGCCATGGTCGTACCCAACCTGTTGGGACGACAGAAGAAGGCCAACATCGAAGCCACCAAGGCCAGCATCGCCGGCCTGGAAAACGCCCTCAAAATGTTCTCGGTCGATCACCAGGGCGAGTATCCTCACGGCGGCGACGACATCATGTTGACTTTGATCGAACCCGATGAAAATCCGCGAACCGGCCGCCTGACCGAAGCGTTGCTGGATCGGTTGCCGCTCGACGCCTGGGGCGAACTGCTGCACTACGAATATCCCAACCAAAAAGCTCAGAACATGACCAAGCCCGCAATCTGGTCATCCGGTCCGGACAAAAACGACGACAACGGCAGCGGCGACGACATCAACAACTGGGACGAGTATCAAATGCAGATCTGAGGCCAGTTTGACTGGGTTTTTGCATGCGCTACAACCACACAACACCAACCGTTCATCGCCGAGGCTTCACGTTGCTGGAGATCCTCGTGGCGCTCGCGGTGTTGATGTTGTTCGTCACAATGACGTTTCCATCTGTCGGTCGACTGATGGCCAATCAGGAATTGCAAACCGCCGCCAAGACGGTGCAATCCACGATGGCCAAGAGTCGTGTCCGGGCCATCGGTGACGGCCTGACCTACCAGTTCCGTTACGAACCATTCGGTCGTCGATTTATCGTCATCCCCTACGAACTGCCGCTGGCCAGCCCCACCGGCAATGCGGCAACCGGTGGCACAGATCTACAAACCGTGACCGTGTGGCGCGTCACCGGTGAATTGCCGGAAGACATGGTGTTCCAGTCACTGGGCGGTGAGCCGGAGTCCGGCCAACCGCTGGATGAAGAGTGGCTGACGGGACTGCCCGACCTTTACGAATTGAGCAAGACCATCTGGTCTGATGCCATGCTGATTCACGCTGACGGCTCATCGACCGATGGAGCATTTGAACTGCTGGACAACAAGACAAACAAACGTATCGTGTTCCGCATGCGCGGCCTGACCGGAATCGTCTCGATTTCGGAGTTGCAGGAGGTCGAGCCATGATCGTTCATCTGACGACAACTGCCGACCGCCGCTACCCGCGTCGCGCTACGCATCGCAGACCGGCCCGTCGACGCCGCGGACTGACACTGCTGGAAGTCCTTGTCTCCCTGGCCATCTTTCTGGGTTCGCTGGCCGGTTTGGGACAGCTGATTTCCACAGGCAGTAGCGCCGCAGCCAAAGCCCAATTGCAGACTCAAGCTGCACTGCGTTGCGAATCCAAACTCGCCGAACTGGTGGCGTCGTTCGAAACACTGCAGGCCACCAATGAAACCGCTTTCGACGACGACGACCTGTGGAAATGGTCGGTCGCATATCTGGACAGTCCCCACGTCGATCTGCTCAGCATCGAAGTTCGAGTCACTCACGAGAATTCGGTAACCAGGGACGTCAATGCCGAGTACTCTTTGCAGCGATTGATACGCGATCCTCAACTGTACCTGGATGCCGCCGCTGAGGAGGCCGAGGCTTCCGCAGAGGCTGAATGAGCATTGCTGATGAACCATTTGAAAACAAAACGATCTGCGCCGTCCGGCTTCACGCTGTTGGAGATCATGATCTCCATGGCGTTGACCACCGTTCTGCTGGGGTCCATCTATGGTGCACTCGATCTCTACTGGCGTTCGCAGGACACCGGCCGCGAGGAAATGCAACGTTCGCAGCTCGCTCGAGCCATTCTCAAACAAATCGCCCAGGACTTGCGTTCCGTCGTGTTTGTGCCCCCGGAAGAAGAAGAAGCCGAATCCGCGGACGAAGACGCTGAGGACGCCGATGCCGAAACCACGGAATCGGAACCCGTCGATGTGGATGAAACAACCGCCATGGCGGTCAATGACCTGGCGTTTTATGGCGACACTCAGACGTTGATTATCCAGGTCAGTCGCCCCGCGCGCGACATGAACTATGCGGCTTCGATCGCCGAAGCGGGCGCAGGAAATCGTGTCAGCGACCTGCAGAAAGTGTCCTATTTCCTGGCCGATCCCCAATCCGGCGGACTGCAGGCCGAAGTGGCCAGCCGCTACGCCGCCGAGGCTGCCGCGACTCTGAGCTACACCGAATCGCGCGTCGCAGCCGGTTCCATTCAAGGACTGGCTCGACTGGAACAGGACAAGTTCCTGGTCGATATGGCGGACGATTCCGGCGACCTCAGCAGTCTGGCCGAAATGACACAACTGATGGCGGCCGAAGTCAGCTACCTGCAATTCGCCTACCTGGACGGCCAGGACGTGTACGAGACCTGGGATACCGAAACCTACGGGCGGTTGCCCGCGGCAGTCGAAATCGTGATCGGCTTCCGAGAGGAATCCAAGGGCTCACTGGAGACACTCGCCGGGTACGGCGCCGTGCCCGTTCATACCTATCGACTCGTCGTCGCGTTGCCGACGGCACAGCCGTACGTCGTCGAAGAAGAAATCTGAGTTTTGTGTCGAGAGTACCTGCCTTGAACACCAGTACGTTTCCACAGAATCAACGGCACCGACGCCACCTCGACAGCGGCGCAGGACCGCGGTGCGCTGGCGCATCCGCTGCGCGGCAGGCTGTGAGCCAACCGCGGAGTGGCCAACCGCGGAGTGGCCAACCGCGGAGTGGCCAGCCGCGGAGTGGCAGTGTGCTGCTGATCGTGCTCGTGGTTGTGCTGCTGATGACGCTGGGCGCCTACACCTTTTCGGAAATGATGGTCACCGAGTACGAAGCCACGCACCTGTACAACCGCGGCGCATCGACGCGGGCCTTCGCTGAATCTGGAATCGAACTGGCTGCCACACTGATTTGCGACGCCGAAATCGACAACCTCTATCATGATCCCAGCAACTTCCAGGTGTTGTTGCAGGACCACGAAGTGGCGCGCGGACGCGGACGCATGAGCATCGTGACTCCCGTTGAAGGCAATTTCAGCGCCAATACCATTCGCTTTGGACTGGTCAACGAATCGTCCAAACTGAACCTGATTTTTCTAGCGGAAATGGAAGACCAGGAACAAGCCCGTCTGATGTTGATGGACCTGCCGTTGATGACCGAAGAAATCGCCGACGCCATTCTGGACTGGGTCGATGAAGACGATGACGTTCGGGACTACGGAGCGGAGAGCGACGACTACGCGGGCTTGAATCCACCCATCATCATGAAACCACTGACATCACTCGAAGAACTGCTTCTGGTCGACGGCGTGACGGCGGAGATGCTGTTCGGTGAAGACGCGAATCGCAACGGGCTGCTCGATGCACGCGAGAACGATGGTGAGAATCTTCCGCTGGACAATGAAGATGACATGCTCGATCTGGGCTGGATGCCCTACCTGACATTGCACAGCCGAGAAACCAATCGACGGGCCGACGGAAGCGACCGGATTCACATCAACCAGACGGACCTGAGAACACTGCACGGAGAACTCAGCGAAGAATTCTCGGAGGAGGAAGCTCAGTTTATCGTCGCCTATCTGGCCTACGGACCCGTCGAAGACCCCCTGTCGGATTCCGAAAATGCGGTCGCCGAATCCGGCCTGTCGATTGACGAAACCGAGGCCTTGGAACAGGCCGCTCAGGCGATGGCCACCGCCATGTTCGCCGCCTCCAACGGTGAAAACCCGGTCACCATTGAAGGGCTCGACATCTCGCCCGGCAAACAATTCACCATCAACTCCATCTACGACCTGGTCGACGCCGAGGTTGAAGCGCAGATCGACGACAAAACCGAGACTCTCACCAGCCCCTGGCCCGGCGACGCCAATGCCATGCAGGACTACCTGCCAGAATTGATGGACGCACTGACCACCAGCGACAAGGAAGTGATCCGCGGCCGCATCGACATCAATCAGGCCCGCATCGAAGTCCTGTCCGGCATCCCGGGAATGAACGACGACCTGGCGGACCAAATTGCCCGGGCCAACGTCGGTGCCGACGGGGAACCCATCGGCGAAAACATGGCCTTGCGCAACACCACGGGCTGGCTGTATATCGAAGGCCTGGCGGAACTGACCGACCTGCGTGCATTGGACCAGTACATCACCACGAACGGAGATGTCTACAGTGCGCAAATCGTGGGCCATTTTGACGAGGGCGGACCACAAACCCGCTTGCAAACCGTGATCGATTCGACCGAATACCCGGCCAGAGTGCTGCACGTTCGCGACCTCACACACCTGGGTGTCGGCTACCGCCCCGAACTGCTCCAACAATCAACTTCTCCAACAAATTGAAGAGTGATGACCATGGCAGATTTCCTTGCCCTCGACTGGGAACCCGGCCGACTGTTCGCCGTTGATGCGCAGACGCAGATTGGTGGAATCCGCGTGCGTCAAGCGGTGGAGCTGGTTTGGCCCGAAGATCTGGACCCGCAAACCGATGTCGTCCGCGCCGGAAAATGGCTCAAAACGGCCTTGCGGGAAGCGGGAATGTCGGCGACACAGGTCCTGTTGTCGCTGCCCCGCGAGGACGTCGTTGTGCGACAACTCGAATTGCCGACGGCGCCTGAGAATGAAATGCCCGACATGGTGCGGCTGCAGGCTGCGACCAAGTCGACCATCCCCCTGAATCAATTGCTGCTGGACTACCTGCCGCTGCCAGTCGAAAAAGACAGCGAAAGCAGCTCGGTCTTGATGACCACCGTGCCGACATCGCAGATCAGTCCCATCAAAGAACTGCTGGGGGCTGCTGGACTCGAGTTGCTGTCCATCGGTATCAGCCCCGTATTTACCGCGGAACTGGCCGTGCGGGCCCAGCGGAGCATGCCAGCCGCCGCGGATGAACTGAGCCTGATTATCTCGCGGCACAACACGCGTGTCGAAATCTCGATGATGCGCCAGGGGAATCTCCTGTTTTCCCACTCGACCCAGGTGCACGGCGAGGATACCACCTCGGACGATCGAGCCATCGTCGCGGAAATCAATCGCGCCCGCCTGTCGCTGCAGGGAATCCTCGAACGCAGCGAGATCGCCCACGTGTGGGTACTCGGATCCGAAACCGAAACCACGGGACTGTGTGGGTTGATTCGGGAACGGCTGGAATGCGACGTGCAGGCGCTCGACCCATTCGAAGCCGTTGATACCAAAGCCAAGGTGGTCGCGCACCTGGAACGTCGTTCGGGATTCTCCAGCCCCGTGGGGATGCTGTTGTCACAGGGCGGCGGCATGGTTCCCTCCATCGACTTCCTCAACCCACGCCGCAAACAGATTCCCCGTGACACGCGCAAGATCAAGATCGCCGCGGCCATTGCCGCTGTCTTTCTGGTCGCTGTCAGCGGTATCGGTTGGCACTGGATCAACCTGTCAAACCTGGACACACAGATTGCAACCCGCGGCAAAGAACAAGCCGATCTGCTCGCGCTGATCAAGAAGGGAAAGCCGTCACTCGATGCCAGCGCACAGATTGACGACTGGAATCGCCACAACGTGAACTGGCTCGATACGATGACGCTGTTCAATCAGTCGTTCGCTCAACTCAACGCCGATAACTCAAGCGACACGGAAATCGCAACCCGAAGCTCGCACCGCATCTATCTGTCCGAGTTGCATTTTGAAGCGACCGGCCAGTCGTCGCAGGGTCAGATGCGCGTCCAGGGATTTTCGAAAGTCGGCGGTGACGTCGACCAACTGCGGAATGACCTGTCCGAACAGGATTACCGTGTATTGCCCTACGAAATCAAATGGAGTAGCCGCGATCCCGATGGCTACCGCCGTGAATTCCCCATGGAATTCGAACTCGGCAACATGCCAAAAACCAACGCCCGATTTGGATCGCGGCGACGCGGAGTTCCCGTCGCGCGCAATCGCTGACCAATCCGAACTGTTCAATCACATGAGTAGGGAGCTGCCCCTTGTGGCTCCCGATCAGCCCCCGAGGTTGCTATGAGTGGAACAACAAAAATCCTGCTGGGTGGGCTTCTGGCCGTACTTGCCTTCTGGATCGGAAAGCCCGTCTTTGAAGACCAGTTCATCAAACCCGTCGATAAACGCCAATCCGACTTGGCGAAGCTGAAAATCCGGATTACATCTGCCAAGAAAGATGCAGAAAATGCGGCCAACGCCACCAAACGACTCAACGACTGGCGACAACGCAGCTTTCCACCGGACGTACTCGCCGCACAGAGCCAATACCGCGAGTGGATTACGCAACTGGCGCGACTCAGTGGATTCCAAGCCGATGACACACTCCTTGTCAAACCGGGAGCCAAGCCGAGTCCTCGTGGAACGTTTACGCCCGTCCATGTCGATCTGTCGGGAGAAGCCAATCTCCACGCCATCACCCGATTTCTCTATCATTTTCATCGCACCGATTTGCTGCAACGCGTGGCCAGCATGGATATTCTCAGCCCCGCCGCCGAAGGAAATCCCAATCACGAGGTGCGGATCAGACTGGAAGGACTTGCGGTCGCCGGAACAAAGCCACGCAGTCGATTGTTCTCCCGAACCACGCTGGACAAAGACACCGAGGACGATGACGACCAGATTTCGGTCGCGTCCAATGCGGGATTTCCCAAGGCCCCCGGATTTCAGATTCGAATCGGCAAGGAATACCTGACCGTCACCGAAATCAAGCAGACCACCTGGACAGTCAAACGCGGTGTTGATTCCACCAAGGCCAGCGACTACCTCGTCGGTGAAATTGTGGAGCTGGCACCGCGGCGAACGATCCAGGCCCGCCTGACAAAAGCCGTCAAAGCCAACGCCACCACAATCCAGGTGGCTGACCATGTGGCCTTTCCGCTCAGCGGAGGTTTCCTGGTACAGATTGGTGAGGAAACGCTGGCAGTCACCTCGATTCAGGGGACGAAATGGACGGTCCGCCGGGGAGTGGAAAACAGTACGGCCGCGGCACACAAACTCAATTCCACCATCGCGCTGGAGATGAGCCTGCCGGAATACGTTTTGGCCGCCACCCGGGACAATCCTTTCGTAAAGCCAGCACGCCCCAAACAGTACAAGCCGGAATTGAAAATCCGAGACGTGCTTGTGATTCGCGGGACACCCATCAAGGCCCAAGCCAAGCTCTCGAATCTGAATCCGAACTTGGGCAGTCCACTCTACCGGATCGACGGCGGTGACGCCGAGGGTCTGGCCATCGACGAGAAAACTGGCGAACTCACCTGGGAACCAGCCGATGCTGTGGCATCCGAACAATACGCCGTCACCGTTTCGGCCCGCCAGACAGAGAATCCCGAAAAATTGTTCACTCAGAAAATCAAAGTCACGCTCCGTGACCCGAACGAAACGCCTGTTCTGGAAGTTGTCAAGGTACACCAAGTCTACCTCGGCCAAACGGTGGCCTTTGTCGCAAAAGCCACCGATGCCGACAAACATAGGCTGAGCTTCAGCCTGGACAAAGGCTCCCCCAGAGGGGCATCCATCGACGAAGACTCCGGACAATTCACCTGGTCTCCTTCTCTGGAAACGAATCCTGGAGAACACAAAGCCACCGTAGTGGTGACCGACAACGGAAGCCCTCGCTCATCCAACAAACAGACGGTGACCATCGAAGTCGTGGAGGACGCGTCTCAATTCACGTACTTGATCGCATCGATCGTGCAGGACGACAAGCGGGAAGCCTGGCTCTACAACCGCGCCGATAATCAGCGCATGGTCCTGTTCGAGGGCGATCGTTTCGTGGTGGGCAGCATCGAGGCCAAGGTCGTGTCCATCGACGACAACGCACTGGTGTACCGCCGCAACAACGACACGTTTCGTATGGAACTCGGCCAAAGCATGCAGCAGGTCAAGCCTCTGGAAGCGGCTCCCAAAACCACCGCCAGCCGTCAACCCGCTGCGACCACAGACGACAAACCCGCAGCGCGAGATTGAAACAAGCCGACTTGAAAATTCAGACCCTTCTTCGGGATGTCACGAAGCCCTTAGGTGCGCAAGTTGGCTTTGTGCGGTTTTTCCCGAAGAAGGGTCGTTGTTTTTCCTATGATGAGAACACAACTCGCCACTTGTCCAATTGCATCTGCGCGTCAATAATTCAGCATCGGCCAATCCCTGTCCCTACACTGATCACGATCGGCTTGCAACCGACGACGAAAATTCACCGGTCGAAACCGCAAGGAAACTGAACGATTGGCCCGCATCAACAGGTCGGACGGCCCATGCACCACGACTCGGACCAGAACGAGCAACTCATCAGCCGCATGCAGGCCGGGCAGCCCGAGGCCTTGGGCGAGATGTTTGCGCAGTACCGCACACGCCTGAAGTACATGGTCCGGCTGCGGATGGATCGCCGGCTCTACGGTCGAGTGGCGCCGTCGGATGTGTTGCAAGAAGCCTATCTGGATGCTTCAAAACGGCTCCAACAATACTCCGAAAATCCAAGTATGCCGGCTTACCTGTGGTTGCGGTTTCTCACAGGCCAACGCCTGCTGGCCGTTCATCGCCAGCATCTGGGTGCCCAGATGCGAGATGCCGCTCAGGAAGTTGCCATCTTCCAGGGCACTCCGCAGGCCACCTCGGAGTGTATCGCGGTTCAATTGATCGGCGGATTGACTTCGCCCAGCCAGGCGGCAGTCCGTGAAGAAATCAAATTGCGGCTGCAGGATGCTCTCAACCGGATGGAGCCGATCGATCGTGAAATCCTCACCTTGCGGCACTTTGAAGAACTCACCAATAACGATGTTGCCTTGGTACTGGACATTCAAAAATCGACTGCCAGCAACCGTTACATTCGCGCACTGAAACGACTCAAGCAGATTCTGAAAGACATGCCCGAGTTTAACGACGAGTAGAGTCCATCTGAAACAGATGCGTACTTTGTCATTCCGACATCAACCACAGTCGGTGTCACTTGGAAAGTCCGATGACCGAAGAATGTTCAGAACGCAACCCCGTGGAAGTGCTGGCCGAGGAGTACATCCAGCGGCGGCGCAACGGTGAACATCCCACATTGACCGAATACACGGAACGATTTCCGGATTGGGCCGCGGAAATTCATGAAGTGTTTCCCACCCTGCTGATGCTCGAAAACCTGAAACCGACGGCCGACGAACTCGATCCACCCCACGACCATCTGCCGGTGGACAGCCTGGGAGATTACCGGATTCTGCAAGAAATCGGCCGTGGTGGAATGGGTGTCGTGTATGAGGCCCTGCAAGAGTCCCTGGACCGCCGTGTGGCTTTGAAGGTGCTCTATGGCCGAGCACTGAACAATCCTCGCCGCTTGAAACGATTTGAACGGGAAGCGCAAACCGCCGCCAAACTGCACCACACGAATATCGTTCCCGTGTTCGGCGTCGGCGAACAGGAAGGCATGCACTACTACGTGATGCAGCTGATCAGCGGGCAGGGACTCGACCGCATTCTGTCCGCGCTGCGAGGAGATACCACACCGCTCCCCAGTACGCAATCGTTCCTGTCGTCCGTCAGCGACGGAAAACTCTCAAACGCATCCGATTCCCACAGTGTGTCGCCCATCCGGCTCGCACACAGCCTGGTCAGCGGTCAATCTGAATTGCTGACCAATGAACGCCTGGCAACCGAATCCAATGGCATCCCGGCGGACGACATTGACTTCTCCCAGGTGGTTGAGCAGCCCGAGGATATCCTGAACACCAGCGTGCACGACGCCGCCCGCCTATTGAACGCAGAGGGTCCATCGGTCACGAAACTCGACCACGTGTACTGGCAAAACGTGACCAGCATCGGGATACAAGTCGCCGAAGCCCTGTGTTACGCACACGAACAGGATGTGTTGCATCGCGACATCAAACCCGCCAATCTGCTGCTCAACGGACAAGGCACCGTGTGGATCACGGACTTCGGACTGGCCAAATTGGTGGAAGACAACAGCCTGACAAATTCGGGAGATATCCTCGGCACTCTGTCTTACATGGCGCCGGAGCAGTTTGACGGCGTGTCCGATCAGCGTAGCGACATCTACAGCCTGGGCCTGACGTTGTACGAACTGGTCACGCTGAAACCCGCCTTCGACGACTCGGACCGACGGCGACTGATCAAACAAGTCACACAGAACACGCCGGTTCAGCCTCGCAAGATCAACCCGGCCATTCCCGTCGACCTGGAAACCGTGATTCTGAAAGCCATCTGTCGCGAACCAGCCGGCCGTTACCAGACAGCTCAGGACCTGGCATTGGACCTGCGACGCGTGCAGGAAGACCGACCGATCCGGGCTCGGCGGGTCAGCGTAGCCGAACGCACTTGGCGCTGGTGCCGACGCAATCCCGCAGTTGCCAGCCTGGCCAGTGTGGCCCTGCTGTTGCTGGTGCTGCTGTGCAGCCTGACATCCGTGGGCTTCATGCAGATTCGCAAAGCTTATTACAACACGAATGTCGCCCTGAAGCGCGAATCGTTCGAGCACCGCAAAGCGGAAGCGCAGCGAGAACGGGCCGAAGCGGAACGAGAACGGGCCGAGGGAACACTCGACGTGGCCCTGAAGGTGCTTGAGGAAGTGTTTCGGCAAGCGGCCCCCAGTGGACTCGAACAAGGCATCGATGCGAACATCGACGAAGCGGAACCGATCGCGGAGTTTGACCCGGTCGTGACCAGCGACAACGCCGCACTGCTGCAAGACCTGCTGGCGTTTTACGATCGACTCGCACTCCAGAACAACCAGACTCCCGAAGTGCAACTCCGAGTCGGTAAAGCGCATCGCCGCGTGGGAGACATCCAGAGCCGATTGGGGAATTTCAATCTGGCCGAAACGGCCTACCGCCGTGCGATCACGGTCTTCCAGAAACTGGCGATTACGAATCCAACCAAATCGCACTACGACCAGGAAACGGCCCAGGCCTACAACGCGCTTGGCGAATTGATGTACCGGCGACGACGATACGCAGCCGCGGTCTCCGCTCAACAAGAAGCCATGGCCATCTATCAGAAGCGACTGCAGCGTAAAAAGCCAAGTGTTGACGACCGATTGCAACTCGTGTTGACACTCAACCAGATCGGCAGATCCCTGGCGCGCGACCGCGAATTGAAGGATGCCGAAGTTCAAATGCAAGCCGCACTTCTCGAACTGGATACGCTCAGAGGATTGGATCCGCTGAACTCGGAGTATCAACACGCCGAGGCACGCATCTACAGAAGCCTGGTACCCGTCCTGTATACCCGGCAGAAAATCAACGAGGGACAAACGGCCTTCAGCACCTGCCTGCGGCTGCTGGAGCAACTGGTGGAAGACTATCCCTATCGCGCAATTTACAGCTACGACCTGATCCTCACTACCGGAATGCTGCCCACACGACAGACTCAGCCCGACCAGGTGGTCGAACGCGCATCACAGTTCCAGCGATCCGTCTCACTCTCCACCCAACTCACCGAACGTTTCCCTCAGGTCCCCGAATACCAAACCGCACGGTCCAACTCGCACAGCAAACTCGGCCGATTCCTGGAAACTCAAGATCAGCTGCCGGAAGCGGTGGAACATTATCAGCAGGCCTTCGACCTGCAACAGAAACTGCTGTCCGATTTTCCCGAGGTCACCAAGTACTACTTCGCTTCCGCCGCCGCTGCGCAACGTCTGGGCAACGCTCTGGCACAGGTCGGAGATCTGGCACAGGCCCGGCTGGCTCTGGAGACTGCCGTGAACAACCAAAGCCTGTTTCTCAGACGCGAACCCGACAGCCTGTTCAGCAAAGGCTATTTGTACCAGCACTATCGTTCGCTGGCCGAAGTTCTGGCCCTGCTGGGAGAGAGCAGCCTGTCCATCGAAGCCGACAAGCGATCCGCGGAGATCCGTGACGCTTGGCGCCAAGAGCTGCGTTCCCGCGAAAAAAGTACGCGCACCCAAGACTCCGCCAATTCCAGCTCCACCAACACGGGCACCTGAGCGACCGCGGCAACACGCACTCCGTGGCCCATTGCGGCCAAGGAGTCCGAATTTCGCGGTTTTCCCGGTGGACGGACCGGCCACCATCGCAGTTAGGAACCGGGAACCGTGTGGTGCGGGATGCCGCTGGCTCGACTGGTCTGTTCACGTGAGACCCATCTGTGGCACAATACGCGATTCCTCACACTCTGGACGAGCAAATCGCGTTTTTGCAGTTATAATTGAGTCCGCCAGTGATTCGCGTTTGCCGTCATTTGCACTTGATAGCCTGTTCAGTCTCCGGAGCTGAGTCATGAGATATTTCCTCGCCGCCCTGCTCACTGCTCATCTGGTTTGCCTGAGTTGCCCCCAACAGGCCGCGGCTCAATTTGGCGGCCGGGGTGGCGGCGACCGCGGTGGTTCCAGTGACGATCGCGCGCAGAGAATGCGGGAAATGATGGAGAGGTTTCGGGGCGGTGAAAGCGGATCACGCGGTAGCAGTCGTGAGGGCGGCAGTCGCACGACCGGCAGTCGCACGACCGGCAGTCGTGAAGGGGGCCGCTCGCGAGGAGGCAAGTCCAAGGAACCGCAACGTCGCAAGAAGATTCGAGTGACCGTTGATCTGCCCGAGGACTATTTGGACGGCGACCGCGACCGCGACGGCCAAATCGGACTCTACGAATGGAAGGAATGGAGAAGCCGCTCCGCCATCTCGGCCTTCTTTCGACTCGATCGCAATCGCGACGGATTCCTGACTCCCCGCGAGCTCGTATATGCCCAAGCCGACAGTGACGATTCCGACAGTGACGACTCCGACGGCGACGACTCGTCTTCCTCGGAAGACAAATCGGACACCGCATCCAGCAAGACGGATGGCGGAAAGAGCAGTTCTAAGTCCTCGGAAGACAAAGCAGACACCGCATCCAGCAAGACGGATGGCGGAAAGGGCAGTTCTAAGTCCTCGGCGGCGTCCAGCGCGACCAGCAAACTCGCCCTCAGATACTTTCCGCTTCTCGATCGAGACAAGAATGGAAAGATCGATGGCAAGGAGTGGGATCGTTCGAAACGGCTACGGCCCATGTTCGAGAAAGCCGGAGCCGACCTGTCGAAGCCGATGTCCAAGGACGAGTTCGTGGCAATGTACATCAAAGCGAGTGCCAAGAAGTGATGGCACTGAGCGCCTCACACACGCGGCACATCGGCTGAACTGCCGTCACTGCTGAGATGACTCTGCAGCCGCTCCCGACGACAGTTCCAGTAAATCCGCTGGTAACCGGGAAAGATCACCAGGGCCACGATCGCCAGATAACCACCGGCCGCGCCCAGGGGACCGTAGTGCTGTCCCAACAGCCAGACCGCGAGCCCGATGCCTCCGCTGCCCAGGACATTCACGACCAGCATGCGATCCTGTTTGTGTGCTCGAATGTACAAGTCCTGGCAGTGAGGAATGTGGAACAGAACGCTGGCGATAACGAACAGGAATGTGGGCAGCGGCCCCAGGATCCGATCCGCGAACGACAGCTGCAATTGGTACACCATCGCCACCACCAGCCAGATGAATCCGCCTCCGGCCGTGATCGTGATCAGCGAGATCCACGCCAGCCGCCGGAACAATCGGTCCAGTTCCTGATATTCGCCCCGTGATACCAGCACTCCGAACCGCGGCGCCCGCGACTGGACCCAGGCCATGGATCCCATCTGCAGAGCGCTGATCACGACCCAGGTCATGCCCATCCGCCCGGCCATCACCGCGCCATGGTAGTGGAACATGACCGGCGCGAAGATCGAAAAGGCAAAGTATCCGGCCACCGCCTGGGCCGCCAGTCGCCATTGCAACGGCCACAGTTCGGATTGCCAATGAACCACCGCGCCGCGGGGCTTGTCACGAAACGGTTTGAAGAAATGCCGGTAACGTACGCACAGAAAATACAGATCGCAGACGACACGCATCCCCGTCGCAATCACCGCCGCCCAAAGTCCGCCTCCGATCACGACCGTGGACCAGATCGCCACGTTCGCCAGTACGGCCTGGATCAGCCGCAGGCGATTGACATTGGCCACCTGATTGCAACCCTCCAACAGCGCATTGAAGGGCAGTGTCCACAACAAGATTCCGGTCAGTCCGACCAGGGCCATCCACGAACCGCGCCAAGGGACGCCCGACGGATCCTGCTGCAGAAACAGGGCGCCGCCATACCCCACGCCCACAACGAACAGCAGACTCGCAACTCCGTACCAACCGAAAATCAGCCGGCCGATGCTCACCAGTCGAGACAATGCCTGCGCGTCGCCTTGAATCTCTCCAGCATCGTCCAGACGCAAGCGGGACCACTCGTGACTGCTGACATTGATGACGACGATGTTGAAACCCAGTTCAAAGAAGGCCTGCAGCGCCATCAGGCTGGCAAACGTGTAATAGAACCCCTGCACCTCGCGCGGAAAAAAAGACGCGATCAGCACGGCGCTCACTGCGCCGCCGCTGAACTGCCAGACCCGCAATAGCAGCGCATACAGCGTAGCCCGGTCGATCTCCAGCGCTCCCGTGAGTTTGCGCACTCTCTCCGTCACCGTGCTCGCAGACGGTTCGACCGGACTGGACTCTGACATGCACGACTCGCTGTTGATGTTCGGCCGGAGACCGTAGACCGCGTTCGCGGCATGCTCCAGTGTCACCGGAACCTGGGCGACAAACCGAAACGGGCATACCGCAAACCGTAAGGGTCCTTTACAATACCCGCTGCCCGCAGCGACGTGAACAGAGGAACGGCCAGCGGAAATCGAAAGCATGCCGGAAACGCCGCCGGGACATCCCCCGACACCACAGATCACGATCATCACGCCCTGCCGGAACGCCGGCCAATTCCTCCAACGGAATATCGAAAGCGTGCGGGATCAGACCGGTGTCATCGTCGAACATGTCGTCGTCGACTCCGCCTCGACCGACGATACTCGGTCCATTCTGGAAGCATTTCCACACCTCCACTGGATCTCGGAACCCGATCACGGACAATCGCAGGCCTTCAACAAAGGACTGCGGATGGCCAGCGCTCCGCTGATCGGCTGGCTCAACGCCGACGACTGGTATGCCCCCGGCGCCCTCCAGGCCGTCATCGAGTCTTTCCACGACCACCCCCAAACTTCGATTCTCAACGGACACCTGGAACGCGTGGATTCCGCAGGAACACGGATTGAGTTTCTCCCGGCCGCCTACAGCAAGTGGAAACTCATCCACTTCTGGTTCGGCTGGTATGGCTTGAACCATCCCTCGACCTTTTACCGAACCCAGGTCTTCCAACAGGTCGGACAGATCGACGAATCGCTCCAATATGCCATGGACTACGACTTTTATCTGCGGGCGTCGCAACACTGTGAGTTTCACGATCTGGATTTCACGACCACGCAAATGCTGGTCCACCCACAGTCGAAAACCAGCCAGGGCTGGAAGCCGTTTGCCGACGACATCCGCCGCACGATCGCCAAAGTCTGGAAACCCGAGCACCCGCTGTTCGCAGCCTACGCCCTGGCCGGCCTGCGTGCGGTCGAAGCCGCGAAATACCTGGTGGATTCCTTCCTGGCCTTGCGCGGCCGGAACTATGCGCGGTGGTTGTCCCGCTTCGGCTTGGCCCTCCAACGCTGGCCTGTCTTGTTTCTGCTGCCGGGCTTCTACACCTACCTGGCCCGCTGCGGACTCCGGTTGCTGCTGGGCGAGAAGCGTTACAGCCGGCTCAGCGGTCGAACGCTGGACAACCAGCAATCGAGCTGACGCGCAGCGCAACGCAGACTCCAGCGGTTCGGTGTCTCGCACAACGACGGCAACCGGCGGCAGCCGATACGCGGCTCGCTCAGACAACCGCTGTGTTCGCGGCCCGTCGCAAGCGATCGTTCAACGCCCGGCCCAGCCCCTGTTCCGGAAACGACTCGGCCAGAATCAGATCGAGATCCGCGGAGTCCAGCCGCCGCAGCGCGGCAAAAAAACCGACCGCGCATTCGGACAAATCCCCGGTCTGAGACAAGACCTCGATCGCCGCAAATCCGGCCGAGTCAGCCACGGGGCCGCGCGACAAGAAACCCACCCGGCCACCCTCCCCAGCAGGTGTGGGTCCAGAAACTATTTTCACAGGGGTCCGTGGAGCATAGTGCCGGGGCAGCCGGCCGGGTGCACTCTGGGCCTGAAGCACCGGGTGCCCGCTGTCTTCTGCGATCGACACCGCTCCGATGACCTGCTGGAGTTGTTCAATGGTGACTCCTCCGGGCCGCAACAATTCACACTTCCACGATCCGGTCCGATCGGGATCGGACAGAAACCGGACCACCGTCGATTCGACTCCCACCGTGCACGAACCCCCATCCAGAATGTAATCGATGCCGGTCTGAAACTGTTCGGCGACATGAGCAGCACTCGTCGGACTGACACGGCCAAACAGGTTGGCACTGGGAGCTGCCAGCGGCCGATCGGTGGCCAACAGCAATGCGCGCGCCAGGGGATGATCGGGAATCCGGATGGCCACATCCGGCAAGCCAGCTGTCACCAGGTCCGGCACGCAATCCGCCTTGGGCAACACAATCGACAACGGCCCCGGCCAGAAGGCGTCCATCAGCTTGCGCGCCGACGGGATCACGGCCCGCGTGAGCCGAGGCACCCACGCCGCATCGGCAACGTGGACGATCAGCGGATCGAATTCCGGCCGCCGCTTGACCGCGAACACCCGCGCAACCGCCGTCGGATTCAGTGCGTCGGCACCGAGGCCATACACGGTTTCCGTGGCAAAGGCCACCAGCCCGCCTCGGCGTAGAATATCGGCCGCCCGAGCGACCTCGGCACCACAGTCAATCGCCATCACACACAGTCTCTGGCTGCAACCAGATCTTGAGGAACCAATGCACCCGCCAGCGAACACCCCGCGCGACCCGGACATGGCTTACCAATCCCATGCCAAGTCCGGCCGTTCGCGCCACCGGCCAGTTGCCCAGCCGGCCACTCAGGCTCCCGCGCGCACACGTTCCAGCAATTTGCGGGTGGCCAAAATTCCCTGGGCCTCATCCAGTTTCCCGCCTTCGTACTCCACGCCCACGTAGCCGTGATACCCGGCGTCCAACACGATCTTCATCATCTTGAAATAGTCCGTGTGGGTTTCGTTACCCTTGTCGTCAAAATCGTGTGACTTGGCGCTGACAGCCTTGGCAAACGGCATCAATTCGCGGACGCCCTGATAGCGATCGTACTGTTTGCCGCCCCCCAAATTGAAGTTCCCGAAGTCGGGCAGGGTACCGCAACGGGGATTGCCGACCGACTTGATCACGGAAGCCAGCCACTTGCCATTCGACGAGAGTCCACCGTGGTTTTCCACAATGACACTGATGCTGTGTGTCGCCGCGAATTCCGTCAGGCGGCTCAACCCGTCGGCGGCCAGCTTCTGTTGCTCCGCGTAGCTGCCGCCGCTGCCAGCGTTGACACGAATCGCAAAACAGCCCAGCGACTTGGCCGCGGCAACCCATTTGTGATGGTTCTTGATCGCCTGTGTCCGTTTGGCGGCATTGGGATCGCCCAACCGGCCCTCACCATCGATCATGATCAACAGACTCTTGACACCTTCGCCGGCGGCCCGTTTCTTCATTTCCGCGATGTACTTCGCGTTGCCGGCCTTGTCTTTGAAGAACTGGTTCACGTACTCAACCGCATCAATCCCAAACTGCCGCTTGCTGGCGCGGGCGAAATCGAGGTTGTCCATTTTCTTGGAGAACAGTGTCTTGTGCAGCGACCACTGTGCCAGGGAGATGGAAAACGCCGGGGGTGCATCGGCCGAGCGGGCAACGGCCCACGGCAGACCGCACGCCGCCGCACCGGCCAGGACACCTCCCGCGTCTTGCAAGAACTGACGACGATTCACGACAGATGATGGATGCGGGACCATGAGCGGGCTTTCCATTGATCGGACTTGAACTTCGGGACCGGCAACACAGCCAGACCGGCAACACAGCCAGACCGGCAACACAGCCAGACCGACAGCAATGTGCTGGCTCGCCAACACGTCACGGCGTTTGTGAGCAGGCGACCGTTTGTGAGCAGGCGACCATTGTAAAGCGGCCGTTGACCGCGAACAACAACGTGCATCCGTTCGTCGAGGGATTCTCCCGGAGCGGAGCGGGGATTCTCACCCAAAACGTCGTTCAAATGCCCTTGGTCGCCGTTTCCGCAGCGGTCACCGGTTGGTCCGACACCGCCTTGTTCAAGGCCCGCAGATAGGCCTGAGCCGCGGCGTCGATGATGTCCGTACTGACGCCGCGCCCCAAGTAATCACGGCCCTTGGCCGATATCTCGACCAGAACCTCTCCCTGAGCGTCCTTGCCACTGGATACACTGCGGACCTGAAACTCCTGCAACCGCGCCGAGACTCCCACGATGCGTTCCATGGCGTTGAATACCGCATCGATCGGACCGTCTCCCGTCGCCGCATCGCACTGGACTTCGCCCTCGTTGAATCGCATCTCCAGCGTCGCCGTGGGAATCGACCCGCTTCCAGCCGACGTATGAAAACTGACCAACTGCCAATTGTCGTAGGCATCGGCGGTAATCCGGTTTTCAACCAGCGCCACGATGTCGGCGTCGAAAATGTCCTTCTTCTTGTCGGCCAAAGCGATGAAATCCTGGAACAGCTCCTGCAGGTCGTCGTCTTCCAATTCGTACCCCAGCTGACCCACCCGATCTCGAAACGCATGCCGGCCGCTGTGTTTTCCCAACACCAGATTCGTGCCCACGAATCCAATATCCTGGGGACGCATGATCTCGTACGTCGAACGCTCCTGTAACATCCCGTGCTGATGAATGCCGGCCTCGTGAGCGAACGCGTTCTGGCCCACAATCGCCTTGTTGCGCTGCACCACCATGCCCGTAATGCTCGAAACCAGGTGGCTGGTGGGGTACAGCTTCTTGGTGTTCAGGTTGGTCTGGCAATCGAAATAGTCAACGCGCGTCTTGAGCGCCATCACGATTTCCTCAAGCGCGGCATTGCCGGCACGCTCACCTAAACCGTTGATTGTGCACTCGACCTGACGAGCACCCGCCTCGATCGCCGCCAGGCTATTGGCCACGGCCAGGCCCAGATCGTTGTGGCAATGACAACTGATCACGGCCCGGTCGATGTTGGGTACTTTCTGCTTGAGCTGTTCGATCACGTGATAGAAGTGCGACGGAGTGGCATAACCCACCGTGTCCGGAATATTGACCGTGGTCGCGCCGGCCTCGATCGCCCGCTCCACGACTTCACACAAAAACTCCATCTCGGTCCGTGCGGCATCTTCGGGCGAAAACTCAACGTCGGGGCAATAGTCCACAGCCCGTTTGACCATTTCCACGGCGGTGCCCACGATCTGTTTCTTGTCCATCTTGAGCTTGAATTCTCGATGGATGGAACTCGTGGCCAGAAATACGTGCAGGCGACGTTTTTCAGCTGCCTTGAGCGCCTGGTGAGCACGATCGATGTCCTCCACACGACAACGGGCCAGGCCGCAGATGGTCGACCGATCGCCAAAACGCTCGGCCACGCGCTGCACCGCTTCGAAGTCGCCCGGCGAGGCAATCGGGAAACCGGCCTCGATGACATCCACGCCCAGCTCGACCAGAGCTCGGGCCACCTCCAGCTTTTCCGAGGTGTTCATACTGCAGCCAGGTGACTGTTCTCCGTCCCGCAACGTGGTGTCGAAAATCGTAATCGTGTCGGGCATAGTCTTCTCCACTTCTGGCCGGTCGCTGTCAAAACAGCCACCGAACGCGGAATGAGCCAGAAGGCAAACAAACAGTCGGTGAACACACACATGCAAAAAAATAACCCTGAGACTCTTCGGAAGTCTCAGGGTGTTTTCGGCGAAGATCGTACCGTCGACAGTACCTAAGAACTCCCCCCAGACAGGGGCAGTCGAAGGCCTAGAGCAAGGTCAGTGTGAAACGGCATCGGTCAACTTCTTCAGGATCGAGAATTCGCTCGGGTAGATTCTTCATCGATCAGGCTAACTGCTGAAGACTGTTCGGTCAAGTTGATTCGGCGAGTTTTACCGCGTGGCCGTCATCACCGCTGCGCAGCGGTGGCAGCATCAGCTGCCGATGATGACCCGTGTCCCATCGCCACGGCCAACGCACCAGAATCGGATGACTGCCTGTCCGCCGCCGCGTGTCATTGTATGATCAGGATCCGGAATTTCCGGCGCTGAGCCGAAACATCCCGCGGACCGACTTCGCAGCCCACGGCAAATCATATTTCCGTTTGCAAAGTGCTCATCATGACCGTTCCTCACATCCTGCTCGCCGGCCTGTTCCATGAAACTCAAACCTTTCTCGAGGGGAGCACACCGCTATCCGACTTCGCGATGCGTACGGGCGACGAGTTGTTTACGGCCCGCGGTGACGGCTCGCCGCTGTCCGGTGTCCTGGATGTGGCGACGACGTCGGGTTGGCGCGTGACTCCCTCGATCGACCTGCGAGCTACGCCCAGCGCCACCGTCGACGACGAAGTGCTGGAAGCCTTCTGGTCGCGATTGGACCACGACCTCAGGTCCGCCTGCGCGGAAGGTCTCGATGGAATCTATCTTGTGTTGCACGGGGCGATGACCTGCGCATCCTATCCGGATGTGGAAGGCGAGATCCTGCGGCGGCTGCGGCGCGTGCCTGGATGTGAGTCGATTCCCGTGTGCGGCGTTCTCGACCTGCACGGCAACATTTCCAGAGAGTTCGCCGAAGCAACTCAGGCCTTTGTGGCGTATCAGTGCAATCCACACACCGATGCCCGGCAGGCGGCGGTTCGCGGTGCTCAACTGCTGGATCGAATCCTGCAGACCGGACACCAACCGGTCACCGTCTGGGACCAACCCGACGTGGTCTGGCCACCCACCGGCGCCGGCACCGATGACGACCCCATGCAGACCTTGGAACGGATGGCGCGGGAACTGGAACAACAGCACGCCGAAATCGACGTGGTCAACGTGTTCGGCGGATTCGCTTTCGCCGACACCTATCACACGGGAGTCAGCCTGATGGCGATCACGACCGGTGACCCGGACGTCGCCCGCGAACATCTGGCACAGCTGAGTGCATGGGCCTGGGCACACCGCGCAGACGGAAATGTGGTCGACCAGCCGCTGCAGACAGCCATGCAGGAAATCGTGAGCATGCTGCCCCAGGCACCGGGGCCCATCTTGATCGTCGAACCTTCTGACAATATCGGCGGCGGCGCACCCGGAGACGGAACCTCGACACTCCGGGCACTGATCGAGCATCAGATTCAAAACGCGGCCGTTGTGATCAACGATCCGCAGGCCGTGCAACATCTTCACAATTGTGAACCGGGACAACGCGTCACTTTGGACATCGGCGGCCGGGGCAGCAGCCTGGCCGCCGGACCACTGTCTCTGGAGCTGGAACTGGAATCCACAAGTGATGGTCGATTCGAGCTGGAAGACATCCACAGCCACCTGGCGTCGATGAACGGAGTGCGGATCGACATGGGCCCCTCAGCCGTCACGCGGCACGCGGGCATTCGCATCCTGCTGACCAGCCGCAAGACGCCGCCGTTCGATCTGGCCCAACTCCGCAGTCAGGGCATCGTGCCCGAGGACCTGGCGGTGATCATCGTCAAGGCCGCCGTCGCCCACCGCCGAGCCTTTGATCCCATCGCGGCGGACAGCTTCACCGTCAGCACGCCGGGACCGTGCTGCAGCGACTTGTCGACGTTTCCGTTCCAGAAAATCCGCCGCCCTGTCTATCCACTCGATCACGAATGACCTGCGTGTGCCCCACGCCCAACCCCGCAGGATCAATCCGGCAGTCCACGACGGGCACATCGCGGCCCGGTTCCAGCCACAGACGATCCGGGTTCTAAGCTGCGTCTTCCGCCACGTTGACGAAGACTTTGATCGCATGGCGTTCCTCGACAAGCAACCGCATCATCTCGCCGTAGTTCTCCAGGCCGTCGACGGGATTTGTCAGGATCCGCTGAATCACGCCGGGGTATGTGACTTCGCCCAGAGCCAGGTCGGCGATCCCGCTTTCAAAGTGGCGAAAATAAGCGTTGACCGAGCCCAATAGCAGTTTGTTGCCCAGAACCCAATCCAGATTCACGGCGTCCGAGGGAACTTCGACACGCCGTTGTCCACCGGTGATGCTGGTCCACACAACGACTCCGTTGTGCCCCACGACTTCCATCGATGCAAAGGCCATCTGACTGCTGCCGGTGGCCTCGACGATCAAATCCGCCTTGCCAACCTGCTCCGCCAGTTCCACCGGGCTCGTCTCGGACGTACTGACATACGTGGCTCCCAGCGATTCCACGATCTCGGATTTGAGATTGGGTTTCGCCGCCCGGGCCAACGTGTACACCCGCAGTCCTCTCAATCTGAGGATCAGAGTTGCCAGCAGTCCGATCTGCCCCGCGCCCATGACATAGGCGGTTTCCGGTCGCCAGACCTGCAGACGCTTTTGAGCTTCAAACGCTTGCTCTACCGCCTTCGCCGCACAACTCATCGGCTCCACCAGCACATGCAAGTGTTTTAGACCGATCGGCATCCGCACAATGAACTCGGCATCGTCGACAAAGTACTCGGTCAAGTAACCGTGCAGCAGATTGATTCCCCGTTCGAAATACTCCACCTCGCTGGTGATATCCGAACGGCCAATGCGATCGTAAATCGATCCTCCAGGACGCCGCACCGTGGCAGTCACATAATCCCCGGGTTTGACATGTTCAACCGCCGGACCGACTTCGACCACCACTCCGAAACACTCGTGCCCCAGGACGAGAAAATCGTGTCCGGGCGGAGCTTGCCCGTACAGGGCGTCGTTGATTTCACGGTCGGTCGCGTCCACGCCGACTTTGAGCACCTTGACCATGACACCCCGTCCGTTCGGAACGTCGCTCAGTTTTGGCATCGCCAGTTCGGCCAAATGCACACTGCCGGGTTGACCCGGAACAACAGCCACCGCCTTCATTTCCACACTTCCCATCACAGGATGTCCAAATCAGCGGCCGACCCGGCGCGCCAAGCGACACGAAACAAGCGTCGCCCGATAACCGTGCGCCTGGGGGAGCCAATCAACGAACCCGGGATTGTATCGACTGACGACGTCGAAAGCGATTGTCGAAACACGTGGCGCACACACTTCCGCTTTCACCGCGCGCACCATAGAATCGCCGAACGCGAATGCGACTCGCTGAAGTCGCGCCGCAACGGACACACCGTGGTTGGAATCCGCAACAGTGGGGCTGATTCTGAACAACGGCCAAACGCAATCGGCTGATGACCGCGGGGGGGGTGTGGCGGAATTGGCAGACGCGCTGGATTTAGGATCCAGTGGGCATAGCCCGTGCAGGTTCGAATCCTGTCATCCCCATTCGCCGGGAATCACCGGGTGAGGCGTTGTGAGGGAGGGGGGATTACTCTGGAACTGGTCGCGGTTAAGGCGGACAGGTCAAGCCGATGCACTATTGACCATTCTGCACACGCTTCATCACATACAGCACCCGCCCGTCCCCCGGGGCAGTGTTAAACGTCTTCGGTCGAGAGCCCAGGACCCCACCGCCTTCGTCATTGCCAATGCAGATATTCAATCCGTCTCCATCCAGGGCATAGATAGCGGCTGCGAAGGACCCGGGTCCGCCATGGGACACATTCGCAGCCTTGGGAGTAGTCGTGGAATTGATGTCGCTGATGTAAATGGAGTCGCCAGTGGGCGCGTTCGGGCCCTGCCAGGCCCAATGAAGCTCGGTGATCTCCCCCGTTCTAATCAAAGCCTTCCATCGCCCCTCTGGTGCCTCTTTCGCAATCTTGCCATCACGTTCGACTGTTACGATTTGCCATATGCCTTGAAGTGCTTCAACATCGAGCGGCGACTTGGTCTGCGTGGCCACTGCTGGTCTAGATACCGGTCCCGACGATGGCTCGTCACTCCCATTCGGAATCTCCGCCGGCGCTGCAGTTTCCGCAGGCACTGTCGGTTGATCTTCGTTCGCCGGTGCTGCCGACTGCTCTTCCGGTTTCGTATCCGGCCCGCAACCCGTCATGGCAACAAGCAACACAGCAAGCAGTAGATGCCTCATGGCGACAGCCTTTCCTGATCGGTCTCACGGAAGTTCACGCAGCGTGAGTCTACATCCCCTGCATGTCACCCAGAAACCATGCCGCGTGCGTCGGCAACTATTGCGACGCTGTTCTGAGCGGTGAGATCGTCACTTCCGCAGCCTGCCGGCACTGTTCGGGCTGACACCGAAGTCAAAACGCGGGCTGGCTGCGAGTGATCCGGTGGATGCGCTGTGATGTGGTTGGGAGGGACTGGTCTTGGTTAAGGGGGCAGGTCAGTCATATGTTTGTTGGGATGGGTGGACGTTTGCCGTTTATGAGGGAATGTTCATTTGTCTTTGCTGATCGGCTCTTTGTATGCGGGTCCGTCAGAAGAGAATACGCTTTGTTGTCGCATGATTTTCATGTAGGGTTCGAGTTCTTGTTCTGTGGGGGGGGCGGATTGAAGCCATACGAAGAAGAGGGTTCCGTACAGAACCAACGATATAAAGACCCTTAGCCAGAAGTATGGGATTCCCAATGGCGGGTCATTCCAAATTTTGGTCTCAGGGTTAGACATATGGTTCCCCAGTCGGCGTCAGGTTTCGTATCAGCCAAAACGTTTGGGGTGGTTTCGAGATTCACGAGTTTCGGTGTTCGTTCACGATTTTCATGAGTTTCTCCACTGCCGCTGACCTATCCCCGATAGTTGTACCACCCCGAGTGAGAGAATCTGGGTTCATTGGTAGAGCTGTGATCTGAAGGCTCCGAGGTTGCCGAGTCCTGCAAGACACAATTGGCCGGAAATCGTCGGCTCAACATGACGGGCGACCGATCCCGCCAAGCCAAGCGATCAACGACGCGACAGATCCAGGCATTTGAGCGTGGTATCGTCGCGGATGTACAAACGGCCGTCGGCCAGAGCGGGCAAACGATAACCACGGGTCGTGGGTTGCAAAACCGTCGATCGAGCCAGTTCCTGGTAGCGTTGGGAATCGACGCGTGCCAGGATCAACTCGCCCTCACAGGTCAGGATCACCAACTTTCCGTCGGCCTTCAGCAACGTGCCATAACTCAGGCCAGAGGCCGACCAGAGAATCCGACGCCGCTCGGGATCGATGCAACGCAAACTGACTTCCCCCCCGTCCTGACGGCCGTGAATGCCGTACAGCTTGCCATCATCGGCCACGCAGGTCGCGTACTGACTCGACATCAACTCGTCGTCCCGCCAGGTCTCACGGAACGTGTCTTGACCGATGCGGCCGTACACGGCGCCCACACCATAGCTGGCGCTCAAAAACAGCTTGTCTCCCAGCAACACAGGATTGGCTCCGTTGACTGTCGGACCACGTTTTCCAAACGGAATCGCAAAGCGCACGCCGCCGTTAGCCGGGTTGAGCGACACCGCCTGCATACGGGTAATGAACACGACGTGCCGCTGACCGTTGACCGTCCGGGCTACCGGAGAGGAGTAACTGGCCATCTCGTCGGTGGCCTTCCACAAGGTCTTGCCCGTCTTGGCGTTGAACGCGACGATTCCGGCGCCGCTCCGACCGCCGCCCACATTCACGATCAGCGCATTCCCTTCCAGGATCGGAGTGCTGCCGGCGCCGAAATAACCTTCCGGTGCTGAGAATTCCGCGTGCGTTTTCCGCTGCCAGAGACGGCGCCCGGTTGCCAGTTCCAGACAGGCCAACAGTCCCTGCGAACCGAAAACGAACACGCGGCCGTCACGAATCAACGGCACACAACGCGGACCAGCGTCGGATGTGAACGATGGACGAAAACTCGTGGGAAACTCGGCGCTCCACTTCAACTTGCCGTTGGCCGCACCCAACGCTTGAACCTGCTCGACATCGCGCAGCCGGTGAAACAACACCAGCGTACCGTCCGACACAGCCGCTCCGGCAAACCCGGATCCCAATCCCTTGCGCGACCAGACCACGGCGGGACCGCCGGCGCCCCAGGACTCCGCCAGCCGTTCATCGTCGGCCGTACCGTCCCGATGAGGCCCCAGAATCTGTGGCCAGTCTCCGGACACCACCGGCGCAGGTGACCCGACGGTGAGCAGCGAAAGAAACAGGATGCTGAAGCCAACAGAGCGTTTCATGGTCATTCCCGAGTGCAATACCAGGGCGCAAAGGGCAGCGTGTCATGAAACTCGCACAGCTGCCGGATATCTGCCGCACAGCATAAGCAATCGCCATGGGAAATGGTATCAGTCGGTCCCTGCGCGACGCGGAGCGTCCCGAATAACAGCGAATCTTGTCGGATGCCAATCCGGCTCGACCCGACCCGAGATCCCCGCTAGAATGGTCACTCAGATGGCGCTCGGTCCACTCCATGCCGTGCTCAACGGCAACCGCTGGGATCGCAATCCACTCGACGGCACGCCACCCGCGCAGCGCACGTCCATCCCGATCCACAGGCTGAAGATACCCAGCACCCACACGCCATGCACACCAGCCACATCCGGAACTTCTCAATCGTCGCGCACATCGATCACGGCAAGAGCACGCTGGCCGACCAGTTGCTGCTCAAGACCGGAGCGATCTCAGAACGCGAATTCCAGGAGCAGATCCTGGACGACCTCGACATCGAACGTGACCGGGGCATCACGGTCAAAGCCCGCACGGTGGCGATCAACTATGAATACCAGGGGGAACAGTACGAACTCAATCTGATCGACACCCCGGGACACGTCGACTTTCACTACGAAGTGTCCCGCAGCCTGGCCGCCTGTGAAGGCGCGCTGCTGCTGGCGGATGCCTTTCAAGGAGTACAGGCGCAGACAGTCGCCAATGCTTATGCCGCCATCGAAGGCAACCTGGAAGTGATCCCCGTGATCAACAAGATCGACCTGCCGGTGACGCGGATCGACGAAGTCTTCGAGGAAGTCGAGACGATTCTGGGACTGGACGCCAGCAGCGCCCTGCAGATCAGCGCCAAACACGGCCGCGGAATCGACGACGTGTTCGCCGCCATCATCGAACGGATTCCTGCACCGCAGGGACATCCCGAGGCCGAGTTGCAGGCGTTGGTATTCGACAGCAAATACGACCCCTATCGTGGAGTGATCAGCTACGTGCGGGTGGTCGAGGGCACTTTGCGAACCGGACAGACGATCCAGTTCATGAAGCACGGCGCCATACAGGACGTTATCGAACTGGGACAGTTCCGCCCCAAGATGACCAAGTGCGAATCCCTGGGTCCCGGACAGGTCGGTTACCTGCAGACCGGAATCAAGGAACTGGGTGCGGTCCACGTCGGTGACACCGTGACGGAGGCCGCCCGTCCCAGCGCCTCGGCTCTGCCGGGATACGAAGAACCAACCCCCATGGTCTTCTGCGGCATGTATCCCATCGACGCGACCGATTTCGAAAAGTTGCGCGAGGAATTGCAGAAACTGAGTTTGAATGACTCCAGCTTCACGTTCTCTCCCGAAACCAGCGATGCGCTCGGATTCGGATTTCGCTGCGGATTTCTGGGCATGCTGCACATGGAGATCATTCAGCAGAGACTCGAACGCGAACAGAACATCGATTTGATTCAAACGGCTCCCAACGTCACCTACGAGATTCTCAAACGAGACGGTGGTACGCTGTTGATCGACAACCCGGAAGACGTCCCCGACAGTGGTCAGATCGACGAATTTCGGGAACCGATCGCTCACGTGACCTTTATTCTGCCCAGCGAGAATATCGGTGTGATGATGCAGCTCTGCGAAGATCGCCGCGGCAAATACTGCAGCACGGAGTACCTGGGGCCGAAACGCGCACAGCTGGTTTACGAATTGCCGCTGTCCGAAATGATCTACGACATGCACGACAAGCTGAAAAGCGCAACCCGCGGCTACGGTACCATGGATTACGAGATCATTGGATTTCGGCCCGACGACCTCGTCAAACTCGACATCCTGGTCAAGGGCAACCGTGTCGAAGCCCTGTCCACAATCGTGCATCGCAGCATGTCCGAGAAAAGAGGACGATCCCTGGTGAAACGACTCAAGGGAGAAATCTCCAAGCACCAGTTCGAAATCCCACTGCAAGCCGCGATTGGCACGCGGATCATGGCCCGGGAAACGATCTCCGCCTTACGCAAGAACGTCACCGCCAAATGCTACGGTGGCGACATTACCCGTAAACGCAAATTGTGGGCCAAGCAGCGCGAAGGCAAGAAACGCATGAAGCAATTCGGGCAAGTCGAGATTCCGCAAAAGGCGTTCTTGTCGGTGCTCGAAGCCGGTCAAGACGACTGAGCTCGCCAGACTTTCAGACACAGCCGCTCAGTCGCCCGTCGATCCCAACACGTCCGTGTACACCTCGCGAATCTTGCGGTTCATCGTCTGGTGACGGAATTGCTCCGTAAATCGCTCACGCCCCGTGCGACCCAGACGCATCCGCAGCTCTTCATCCAAGACCAGTTCCCGCAGCGCAGCGGCCAAGGGCTCAATCGCTCCCGCTGGGATCAACGCGCCCGTTTCGCTGTTGATCACCACCTCACGTGCACCGTCGATGTCGTAACTCACGACCGGCTTCCCCGCGATCAGCGCTTGTGGTAACACCCGAGCCAGGCCCTCGCGCAGGCTGGTGTGCACCACCACATCCATCGCGTGCACCAGTTCCGCCACGCGCTCCGGAGTCACCAATCCGGTGAACACGAAACGATCCGTCAATCCCGCCTCGCGAATCTGAGCCTCGCATGCACGGCGGAGAATCCCGTCTCCCACAAACACGAAACGCAATTCCGGAATCGCAGCCGCGATCCGCGCCGCCGCCCGAATCACGTCCGCATGGCCCTTCAGATGAAACAAGCGAGCCACCTTGCCCACGACGACATGGCCAGGCTCCAACCCCAACTCCGATCGCACATGCTCCGGCGGTCGCGGCGGCCGCAGAAATCGGTCCACGTCCATCCCGCTGTGGATCGTCGTGAACAGGCTGCGGTCAGCCACGCCTGCCGACACATACTGGTCGGTCATCGCGTCACACACACTGATCAGCCGACGGGAACGGCGGGCCGCCCAGCGCTCGGCACGAATCGTCAACCAGCGAATCGGCGCTGACTGGTTGCGGTGGAACGACGACCCGTGGATCGTATGCACCGCCGGAATCCCCAACTGAGCCGCCACCAGACGGCCCAGGATTCCCGCCTTGGACGAATGTGTGTGCACAATGTCGGGCCGCAACGCGCTCAGAGTCCGCCGCAGGGCAGCACAGGCCTTCCAATCACGCGCCGGGTGGATCGCGCGGCGCATTGCGGGTATCAACCGCAAATCCACGCCCGCTGCCGCCGCCGATGGTTCCAGACTGCCCTCCGGCCCCAACCCCGGCCCGGTGATCAGCGTCACCTGGTCCTGAGAATTCCGCTGCTGACCCAAAACCGTCAGCAGTGTGTTCTCTTGAGCACCCCCAATGATCAGCCGGGTGATAACATGGGCAATTTTCACAACGTCCGCAACCTCATCAGCCACAAAAGCTCGTAAGGGAAATCACTGCACTTGGGAATCATCACCGGGTCTGCTCAAAGTCAACGATTATAGCGGTTCGATGTATTATAGGGATACGCGGGGGGGAGCGTCTTTGCGGTGAAAGCCGATCATGATCTACGGAGTGCACCTGTCGGCTCAGGGAGCCATGCAGCAGTCCACGCAATTGGACGTGCTCGCCAACAATCTGGCCAACGCGTCTACGACGGGATTTAAGCGGCAGTTGGCCGTTTTTCGAGGACACCCTTCGCACGATCTGGCGCAGGGCAAGACAGGCGTCGATCCCCCCAACTGGAACCAACATTCCGGCGGGATTTCGACATCCACGGTGGCCACCGACTTTTCCACGGGACCGTTGGTACCCACCGAGCGCGACCTGGACGTGGGGCTGGCCGGTCAGGGTTTTTTCCGCGTGTCGGATGACAGCGGACAGCAGTTCTTGACCCGCGACGGCCGCCTGATGGTCAACCAGACCGGTCAGGTGCTGACAGCCGGAGCAGGGCACCAGGTGTTGCAGGCCGGCGGAGCGCCGCTGGTGCTGCCCCCAGGATTTCAGAACATCACGATCACAACAGCGGGTGAAATCTCGGTGCGCACGGCCGCCGGTGAAGTCATGCCACTCGGTTTTCTCGACATCGTCCAGCCACAATCCACCGACCAGATTCAGAAGCTGGGCGACGGTACGTACAGCTTCCAAGGCCCACTGGCGGCGGCCGGTCCGGATGTGCAAGTCAAACAAGGCCATCTGGAGGGTTCCGGGACGCGTCCGATGGTCGAGATGATGAAATTGATCGAATCCACGCGGGCGGTCGAAAGCAATATCAACATGATCAAGTTTCAGGACGAGACCCTGAGTCAACTGTTGCAGATGTCACGATGACCGCCATCGATCAGCGGCCGCAGGCAACACGACTTCGAGAATCGTCGAGTATGCGTTCACAACATCACACGCACGTTGGAGCGACGGTTCCGGGCAACCGGGGCCAGAAGTCCACCAGGACTTGAACCAACGACGCAGGACCGAGGAGTCAGCGATGGGCGTACAGGCATTACATTCGGCCGCGACGGGCATGGAAGCGTTCCAGTTCAACATGGACACGATCGCCAACAACCTGGCCAACGCCGGTACTCACGGTTTCAAGAGCTCGCGGGTGAACTTCGAGGATCTGTATTACCAACACATGAAGGCTCCGGGAGCGAACGCGGGCGACGGTGTGATTCCACTGGGTGTCTCGGTGGGACTGGGCACGCGGGTGGCCAGTACGAATCGAGACCACAGCCAGGGAAATCTGATCACGACCAACAAACCACTCGACCTGGCCATTGCCGGCCGCGGGTTCCTGCAGGTCACCAACGGAACCCAGACTTACTACACACGCTATGGCGGCTTGACGCAAAACGCCGAAGGAACGCTCGTGTTGGAATCCGCGAATCAGAGCTGGCGTGTTGAGCCAGCCATCCAGATCCCGATTGATGCCACCAATGTCACCGTCTCGGATCTGGGCCTGGTCACCGCCCTGCAAGCCGGGCAGACCGAACCAACCGAACTGGGCACACTGCAACTGGCGATGTTTCAGAATCAGCACGGTTTGATGCAGGTCGGCGAGAACCTGTACACGGAAACGGCCGCGTCCGGCGCGGCCACGCAGACGCAACCGTCACTGGAAGGAGCCGGCACAATCAAATCGGGGTTCCTTGAAGCCTCGAATGTCGAACCCGTCCGCGAGCTGGTCGATCTGATCAAGACCCAACGGAACATCGAATTGAACAGCCAGGTGATCCAGGCGGCCGACCAGACACTGCAATTGATCGCCAATTTGCGTCGCTTCTAGCCATCATTTCCACTCGGCCACCGGCAACGGCCCCTTCCGACTTCACGAACGGTTACTGCATGTCCCAACTCATTCCGCATCACCTGCTGGTGGGACTTATCGTCCTGGCAACGCATCTGCCGCCGGTCGACGCGGCGGTCATCCACCTGCGCGAAT
>Ga0315336_1002010_pt1 | contig 34015 bp, 26 predicted proteins | sample ASW5metaG_FD_204512 | JGI IMG/M metagenome (GOLD analysis project Ga0315336, IMG submission 204512) | Ammonia-oxidizing marine archaeal communities from Monterey Bay, California, United States - ASW #5 | ecosystem: Environmental > Aquatic > Marine > Intertidal zone | place: USA: California...
GGGCCGGAGGCGCCGTGCCACGGCCGAGGCATGGGTTTTCAAAGGAGGGAGAGCTCGGATTGAGCAGGCTCTTTTGTGTGCTTTTTCTTTTCTTCCCTTGTGCAGACACGGGCCGGAGGCGCCGTGCCACGGCCGAGACATGGGTTTTCAAAGGAGGGAGAGCACGGATGGATCAGGCTTTTTTTGTGCGCTTTTTCAAACACGGGCCGGAGCGGTTACCCGGCGAATGGAGTTGAGGGTACGCCCCTGGATTCTACTTTGGCACGAAAAAGGCCTCCGCCATGGGGTTCGCTGAGGCCCTCTGCAGCGGAAGTGATGTACAATTCGTCGAGGTTGGGGCCTCCGAAAGCGCAGGACGTGGTCTGCGCGGAATCGGTGTGAATCTTTTCCAGAAGTTCCCCCGTCCGCGGATCCCAATTTGTTACGCAACTGCCTTCCCACATCGCGATCCAGATATTGTCGTTTGTGTCGATTGCCATGCCGTCCGGCCATCCGTGATCCGGCTTGCTGATTTCAATGATCGTTCTTCGATTTGAAATATCTCCGGAAGCGTCGTCATAATCGAAGGCGTCTACGCGCTCCAGTGCCGTATCTATGAAGTACATGGTCTTCCGGTCGCGGGTCCAGACGATGCCGTTGGAAATCGTGACATTTTTCACCATCGGGTGCACGGAGTGGTCGGCATCCATCCGGTAAAGAGTGCCGACAGGCTGGTCGCAAGTGATCGTCGCGGTTCCTGCCCAGAATCGGCCCTGTGGATCACACTTTCCATCATTGAACCGGTTTTCCGGGAGGTCAGGTTCAGGATCGGCGAGAATGTTGAGCTCACCCGACTCCAGGTCGACGGTGCCAAAGCCGCCTTGCACCGCAACAGCGAGGCCTCCTGCCGCGCGAGGCACCACGGTGCCGACAGACTGACCGAGTTCGATGATCCTGTCGGCCCCGGTGTCTGGGTTGAAGATGTGAATGTTGCCGATTTCGAGGTCGATCCAGTAGAGCACATTGTCGTGCCAGATCGCGCCTTCACCAAGTCCCGCGTGCGCATCGAGAACCAATTCCGCTTTTTGTTCCTTCATCGTTTCCTCCGTTTACCCAACTTTGAGTCGCTCGAGCACTGCCCGATTCAGTTCAATGCCCAACCCCGGTTTTGTTGGCGCCGGGATGACGCCGTTCTCCATTCGCAATTCATCCGTGACCAGTTCCTTGCGCATGATGGAATGGCAAAGTTCGCTGGGCAGAAACTCCACCAAAGCGCAATTCGAAGTGTTCACCGCCATGTGCACGGAGGCGGCGATGCCGATTCCCGTTTTCCAGCAGTGGGGCACGATGATGCGCCCGCGATCTTCCGCCAGATGGCAAACGCGTCGCGCTTCGGTGAGTCCGCCGACGCGTCCGACGTCCGGTTGCGCAACGTCAACTTTGCCTCGGTCCATGAGGTCGATGAATTCGAATCGCCCTGTCTGCCATTCTCCGGCGGCGATACGGATATCCAGATTGTCGTGGAGGTACGCGTATCCATCCAAATCATCGATGCTGAGAGGGGTTTCAACGAAATAGAGATCGAGCGGTTCGAGATGCTTCAGGGTTCGGAGGGCCTGGCGGGCATTTTGAAACGCATATTGAACATCAACCAGAATCATCAGGTCGGGACCGGCCGCCGCGCGCACGGCTTCCACCACATCCACCGTCTTTTCTTCCGGGGCGTCCAAGCCGCCGTGAGCATAGGGTCCCGTAAGGGTGACTTCCAGTTTGACGGCTTTGAACCCGAAGTCTTTCGCTGTTTGAACCCAGTCCACCAGGGAGTCGGTGTAGGTTTGCAATTCTCCTCCCTGGGGTTGCAGCGAAGCATAGGGCGGAATCGAGCTTTGCCTCGCGCCGCCCAGCAGCATCCAGCACGGTTGTCCGAGCGCTTTCCCTTTCAGATCCCAGAGTGCCATATCCAGCGCACCGATGGTGGAGACACCCAGTCCGCGCCGCCCGAAATGCATCGTACGAACGTACATGAGGTCCCAGAGCGCCTCGATATTTAATGGGTCCTGACCCACCAGGATATCCTTAAGACCCATCCCCATATTGTGAGTGCTGGGACTATCAATGAGCGCCTTCGCGCCCCATGGGTTGGTATCGGACTCTCCAATGCCGACGATGCCCTCGTCGGTGTGGATTTCCACCACGAGATTGTCCTGGGCCGAATCGGCGTCCCCTTCGTGCACATCGGGGATCATAAGGATGTGACTGACTACGTCGGTGATTTTCATAAGCTGATGGAAAGTCCTCCGTCGGCAACAAGAGTCGCGCCGGTGATGTAGGTGCATTGCTCACCGCTGAGAAAGCCGATCACTTTCGCGATCTCTTCGGCTTTTCCCATGCGGCCCAGGGGAATCTTCCTCTCCTTAATGTAGCGTTGAATGAAGTTCTCGTCCTTTGAAATATCCACACCGTCGATGATATTGAAGGGAGTTCGGATGGCGCCGGGTGCGACGGCGTTGACAAGGATATCGTATTCCGCAAGATCGATGGCGAGGCTGCGCGTCCAGGCCAGTATTCCTCCCTTGGTTGCGGCATACGCCCCGACGTCGGGCTGCGTCATCATGCCCTGGATGGACGCAACATTGACGATACGCCCGTACTTCTGCCCGATCATCGCGGGCGCGCACAGGCGAACCAACTCGTACATGGCATCCAGATTCACGGCGTGGGTCTTTCGCCAGGTCTCCATGGTGGCATTCTCGATTCTTTCATGGATTTCAATGCCCGCACAATTGACGAGAATGTCGATTCGTCCGTGCCGGGAAAGGGTTACTTCAACCGCGGATTTCAGTTCGAGGTGATTTGTCACGTCCAGGGGAGCCGCGGTGAAGGCATCCAACTGGGATTCCGCCTGCGTCAACAGGTCGGCCTGGCGGTCGATTCCGGTGACGTGGGCCCCCTCCGCACAAAGAAGATCCGCAGTTGCACGACCGATTCCGGACGCCGATCCGGTAACGATCGCCACCCGTCCCGCAAATTCTCCGCCTGAATCTGACTCGCTCACTACCCTGCTGGTTGTCCCCGTTTGTAAAGACAGGCCGGGATCATAGCGGAGGCATCATCGTCCATCTACAAAAAAAGCAATCTGCCCGGACTCGTTTTTTGATGCTGCACTAAAGATCGTGACAGGGTCTCAGACTTCCGCTACACGAATGCCATGAATACTCAATTGCCCCCCATCATTTACGAAGACAACTTCATTGAAAAGCACCGGATTGCATGGCGAATCGAACTCGGGGTCCCGGATCCGGAGAATCCGCTGCTGGAAGGCGAATTTCCCTGGGACGATACCACGGTGGCGGTGGGTCACGGATCTCTTCAGATCGATCCGATCGACGGTAAGTTCAAGGGGTGGACGCCGGTTATGTCCGGCGATACTCCGGAACGGATCGGCGAGTGTGAGTTCAGGTTGGCCTATATCGAGAGCGACGACGGCGTAAACTGGCGGCGGCCCATGCTCGACCTCTGCTCCTGGCCCGGCCATGAGAAGACAAACCTTATCTTCGACAACGATTCCGGGGGACGCACCACGTTTGCCTCGGTGCTGATCGATCCGGCGGAAAACCCCGAAGAGCCGTATGAAATGTTCTGTTTCCGGGAGGTGCATTGGAGTAATCCCGCGCGGTGCGTGGCGGGCTTTGGCCAGACACCGGCCAAGGACGATATCGATGTTTGGAAGTACTACGGCCTCTATCGATACCGGTCTTCCGACGGCATCTATTGGCGAGGCGTGGAAGGGCCGATTGATTTGAAGACGGGGGACGCTTGCTACGTATATCGCGACCCCGATCTTGGATACGTGGCACATCACAAGTATACCGCGCCACTGGGTCCCGGAAACGTGGTGCCTTACGAATGCTACGATCAGTGCCGGGTTGCCATGCGCCGGTCCAGTCCGGACGGGACAAACTGGACGGACTCCGTTCCCCTGATGTCGCCGGATTGGCGGGACAGCAATGGGGACCAGATCATGGAGGTAGGCAGATATCCGTACGGGGACGGCTATATCGGGTTCGTAACCATGTACCACGCGGTATCCCAGCGGATTGATGTCCAGTTCTCGGTCTCCCCGGACGGAGAGAATTTCTGGAGACCGATTCCCCGCACGCCATGCCTGCCCAATTCGCCTCTCGGCGATTATGGCGGCGGGATGATCTGGCCCTACCGGCTGCCGATCGAGCTGGATGGCAAACTGTACCTCTATTACGGCGCCCTGGCCGGTCTGCATGGAGATATCTATTCCAAGATCGGTGACATGAGATTTTTCAGATCCGGCGCCCTGGCCCGTTCGAGCTGGGAGATGGGCCGGTTTTTTGCCGCGGTGAATGCGGACGGCGAAGGGTTGAATGCACCCGGGGTATCCCTGCCGGGCATGACGCCGGATCCAGACGGGATTGCTTATCCGTACTTGACCGGCGCCCCGGAACCCGTCGCCGGAAAAACGCTTTACCTGAACGCGGCAACCATGAGGGGAGGGGAGATCCTTGTCGAGTTGCTGGACGATCAACTGCAGCCGATTCCCGGATTCAGCAAGGATGACTTCAGCGCGTTCCGGGGAGATGAAACGTGCGCGCCCGTTTCCTGGAAAGGCGGAAATGGCCCGGAAAGCGGAAACGTTCATACGCGCGTATACATGACAACCGCGAAACTATACGGATTCGCGTGGAGATAGCCGCCTGATCAGTTTTGGGAGTCCAGATTCTCCATCCAGTAGGTCAGGAAGAACTTCTTCTCTTTCACCATGATCTGATCATTCGCTTCTCCAAGAATCGGGCGGAGTGTCGTGGTCATCTGTAGAACCACGAGAACGAAGATCACGCACCAGACCAGGATGTGACTGTTCCGGTCTCTGTTTAAGAACCCGAAGGCGGCGTACAGAAAACGCAGCCCGTAGAACATGCCGATTCCCCAGAATGCAAGGTGCAGCGCTCCCATGAAGGCAACGGAACTGGTGGATTGAGTGAAGATCCAGGCCACGGGAGCAAACCCGACCATTAACAATCCCGTCAGGGCGACCGAGGCGACGAGTATCGAGAGAATGTGGCTGATCTTCAGATCCGCGCCGGAGAGACAACTGAAAATCACGAGGCTCGGGATACAGAGGACGGCGCTGAACAGAATGCCGATCGTGACCTTGAGCGGCGCAATCCACAGGTTGGATCCCCACTCGAACATTCCGACCGTAAGGCCGTAGCCAACGAAGCAAAGAACCGACATAGCAAGCAGGGATAGCCCGAGTTTTTTCGACTGCGCTTCCTGCATTTCGTAAACGATCTGACCGGGCGATTTCAAGAGAGTTTCAGCGGACGAAAGTACGCTGACGTGGGCAGCCATCCGGCCATACGTTTCATGAATCCGCCTTCGCGCGGGAGAGGAGGGAAGCGGCTCGGCTGCGCTTTCGATCTCCGGCGGGGGGGTCGGCTCAGGTTCGGGCGGAGATGGAGGTACTTCGTTCATGAATGGATCCCTTTCACTTGGATGGTTTTGCCAGTCGCCTGGCGCTGTTGAGTACGGATTCGTAAAAGTTTCCCTCGAACGCGTCCGGACGGAAAAATTGAACCGGCAATCCGGGAGAGCCGATGAAGGGGCGCATGATCCAGGATAGCTGCGCGCCGAGAAACATGTTTCCCGCGAGCCATGCGCACAAAATGCGGGTCGCCAATCGTCTGTCGCCGCAGAGTGATCGAAGGAGCCTGAACAACCGCAGATTCGCAACCATGCCCGCGAAGGCGATCAGGCACACGTGCATCAGGAGGGTGAAAGCGTGAGACGATCCCTCCGCCGCCTCGCCGAGCGGCGGCGTATTGAAAGCAACAAATAATGTCACGGGGCTCAACGAACCCAGAATGGCGGTCGCGATGGCGAAGCTGGCCAGAACTGCGGTCATCGACTCCCGGAATGTAATCCCCAGACCCAACACCTGTGCCAGCATGCCGTTGAGTATTCCATTGCCGGCCGCAACCAGTAGAATCAGAAGAGGAAACTTGATCGCGGTGTAGAACGCCTGGGTCGAGTCACGCCAGATGCCGATCGTAAATCCGTAGGCGCCGGCCGAGACGACGATGACGAGCGCGCAAAACCAGGTCCACACTCCGGGTGCCGCAAGAATGCTTCGAAGGCGGCCGGGTTCGCCCCGGCAAAGAGTCATGATCTTCGCGACTGCGGTGTCCATTTCGCATCTACGTATAGCGACGTGGTTTGAAAGCAGTTTGAATGTATTGTGAAAAAGGAATGAATGACGAGGCAGCGCCTGCCCCAAAAGGTCCGCCGGAGGCGGTGGAAAGATGTGCCCACCTTCGAGCAGTAGAAACAGTGTGAACAGTGCGGGCTAGCGACGCAACTGAAGGATTACGATGGCTCCTTTTCCCGGCAGATTGGCAATTTTGACGTTTCCGCCGTGAAGCGCCGCGACCTCGCGGACGAATGCCAGTCCCAGGCCCGAGCTCTTCTTTCCGGTGTCGGGTCGCGGCAGGGAGTAGAATCGATCGAAAATGCGCTCGAGGGCATATTCGGGAATCCCGGGTCCCTGGTCGGTGCAGCGAACTTCGACGATCTCCCCCAGGGAATGCAGGCTGAGTTCAATTCTTCCCCCGTCCGGCGAGAACTCAACGGCGTTCTGCAGGATGTTCTGGATTGCATTCCAGATCAGGAACAGCTCGCCCCGAATGGTCAACGCCTCGTCTCCCAGGCACCGGGTTTCAATCCGACGTGATTGCATGATTGTTTGCAGGCTTTCGATCACCTCGTGTAGTACGGGGCCCATGGTGATGTCGCTGGTTTCTCCCAATTCCCGGCGACTTTCGATCGAGGAGAGAAACAGTTGCCGGTCCACGATGCGCTGCAGCCGGTCCGTTTCGATGCGGAGATTGCGTTGAAACCGGTCGCGGTCGGGCGCGGGTGGATTTTCCTCCAGCAACTCAACCGCGCCCCGGATCGCGGTAAGCGGACTCTTGAGTTGGTGCGTCAGCGACTGCACGTATTGTTCCACGTACTCCTTTCCATCCAGGGCCCGCCGCATCTCCTCCATGGCGAGACCCATGGTTTGCATCTCACTTCCTCGCACCCGGGGGAAGGAAGAGCGCTTCCCGTCGCGAATCGACTGGGCGTAGCGGGTCAATCGCTGAATCGGGCGGGTAATCCAGGCGGTGGTCGCGATGCCCATGCCGACGATCGCCACGCCGGCGAGAATACCGCCGGACAGGACCTTCCGCCGGGCGCTTTGAATGAAATGGTTTGAAGCGGTGGTCGGCTTGCACACCGTGAGCACACCTACGATATCCTCCCGGATTTTGATGGGGGCGGCAACGTGCAGAATGCTCGTATTCGGATCGGCAGGATCGACGCGGGTGCTTCGCGCGCCGTATTCACCCCGCAGAGTCAGCAGTACGTCATTCCATTGCGAATAGTCTTCCCCCAGGGCTTCATCGTCATTCGAATCGAAAACGACCATTCCGAACGCGTCGGTGGCGTAGACCCGTACCTGAACATTGGTTTTCTTCAAATCGTAGATGTTCGCGGAAAATTTCTGCATTTTTGCGGTATCGAAAGCGGCGCCCAGGATGGTGGTGTCGATTCGATTTGCGCCCAGTTCGCGGGATGCGATCGAAGCCAGAACCACTGCCATGTCGACCAGATTTTCCTCCACCGATTCGAGATATCGGGGGCGGATGTCGTTGTAGATCCATTGCAGAAGATAGGTAAAAGATGCGAAAACAATCAGGGTGAATCCGAGAATGATCCGCGTCCTGATCTTCACCAGATCTCTCGCAGGGAATATCCCAGGCCGCGATGCGTAACGATCGCTTCGCAATCGTCCCGCACGTTTCGCAGGCGTGCGCGAATGCTCTTGATATGCGCGTCCACGGTCCGCTCCGTGCTGGATCCGGGATCCTCCCAGGCCTGGTCCATCAACATGGCCCGCGAGTAGACGCGTCCCGGATGGCTGATCAGCACTTCCAGGATTCTGAATTCGTACCGAGAGAGCGAAAGCGGCTTTTCAAAGTAGTGGATGACAAACCGGTCCCGATCGATCGAGAATGGGACATCCGGCACATCGGCGGAATCGTTCCCGGGATTCGGATGCCCGGCGCGGCGAAGAATCGCGCGCACCCGCGCGGTGACCTCCCGCGGACTGAAGGGTTTGACGACGTAGTCGTCCGCCCCCAGTTCAAGGCCGACAATTCGATCCACTTCATCAGACCGGGCGGTGAGGATCAGCACCGGAATTTCTGTCGCGTTGCGAATGGAAGCGCAGATCTCGAATCCGTTTGCGTCCGGCAGCCCAATGTCCAGGATCACCAGATCGGGAGGCATATCCCGAATCTCCCGAAGCCCTTCCTCCCCGGTATCATGCCAGACCGGATCGAAGCCCTCCGTTCGCAGTGCATAGACGAGATTTTCCGCCACGGAAGGTTCGTCCTCGACAATCAGGATTCGCTGTGGCTTCGGCATGAGGATCGTCAGGAAAAGGCGATTCGCGTACCCAGGTTTCCGGTTACCGCCTGGTCGTAGATTGTGCGGGTGATGGTGGTGTCCTGAATGCCGATGCCGACTCCGTCATAGAGAGTAATCTGATCTTCATTTTCCCGGCCTGTGAGATCGTCGTTCACGACCTGGCCCAGGGACCCTTCAAAGCAATCCTGGTCAAGAATTCCACGTCCGACTGCATTGCTGACTTCCCCCCGGAGCAGGGCATGTTCGATCATGTCCGCGAATTTCCGGCACTTCGGAAGCAGGCTCATTTCGCACTCGATCTTGTCCGGCAGGTCCGAGCCCATGCAGCTCAAGTGCGTTCCGGACCGGACCCAGGATTCCATGATGATTGGCTCCCGGCTGTTGGTTGCCGTCACGATCACATCTGCGTTGCTGCACGCAGTTTTCGCATCCGCCACCGAGATGGGAATACTGTCTCCGAGTTCCGAGGCGGCCTGAAGGGCTGCCGGCTCGTGCAGGTCGTAGAGGAAAATCTCTTCGAAAGGGCGGACCGATCGCACGGCGCGAAGACATTGGCGGCCCAGTTGTCCGGCGCCGATGACGGCCAGGGTTTTTGCATCCTCCCGTGCAAGATGCCGGGCCGCGACGGCGGCGGCGGCCGCGGTTCGGTACATGGTGGGTAGGGTTCCATCGCAGATCATCAGCAACTCGCCGGTGGCCGGATCGAATGCCGGAATCCAGCTATCGGTGGTGGGCAGGCCCCGCGCCGGGTTGTGGGTCCGCTCCTGGCCGATTTTCATGGAGAGCAGATTTGCCGACTCCGTATACCCGGTGATGCACGCCGAATAGGCGGTTCCCGCCTCGCCGGCGGGGATCTCGAAAATGGCTTTCGGCGGCAGGTAGTCATTGCCCCGTTCGAACGCACCCATTGCCGCCTCGATGGCGTCGATTCCTGCGATGATGTCAACCTGCTCCGCGATATCCTGCCGCGTTAGAATGATTGTTTCGCGAGCCATGGGATCATCCTTTCGAAGGCCTCCTCGATTGTTTCCATTCGGGTTGCGTAGCTGATTCTCAGCGCGTTGTTGCAGGAATCGCCGAAAGTTCCCCCCGGGATGGTGCAGACTCCAGCCTCTTTCAGCATGCGCATCGCGATATCAAAACCATCGACCCCGGCGGGGAGGGAGGGCATGATGAAAAATGCGCCCTCGGGACGGTAAGCGGTCATTCCGGGGGCCCGCTCAACGAACTCCACGACCCGGTCGCGTCGCCGGCGATACTCCGAAACCATATCCTCCACGCAGGTCTGGTCGCCGGTCAGCGCCGCAACGCCCGCGTACTGCGCCGCGGTGTGCTCGCAGGTGCTGACAAACATGTGCATCCGCTGCATATCAACAACATTTTTCTTGCTGGATATGGCCCACCCGAGGCGCATGCCGGCCATGGAGTAGGATTTTGAGAAGCTGCTGGCAACAATGGTGTTGTTCAAGGTGGGCGAATGCTTGAGCGCGCTCGGGTATTCGATGTCGTCAAGTATGAGGCGATCGTAGACTTCGTCACTGATCACCGCGATTCCCCTCTCGGCGGCGGCCCGGTAAATCGGTTCGACGGTTTCCCGGGGGTAGACAGTGCCGGTGGGATTTCCGGGAGACACCAGCATGATGGCGCAGGTTTTCTCCGACATGGCGTCAATCACTGCCTGCGGATCGAGTTGATATCCGTTGTCCGCGCTTGTTGACAGGTAGCGGGGAATGGCCCCTACGGTTCGTGGAATGTGCGCCAATACAAAGTACGGCTCCGCAATGATGATTTCTTTTCCCGGGCGCACCGCCGCGGTGAGCGCGATATACAGGGCCTGGCAGCAACCGGTCGTTACCAGTACGTTTTCGGCGCACAGTTCGACGCCGTAGCGATCTGCGTAAAAGGAGGCGATCGCTTCCCGTAACGACGGTAGCCCCGCATCCAGTTCGTAACGCGTCTGGCCGTCTTTCAGCGCCTTGATGTGCGCTTCCACGATGTGGTCCGGGGTCGGGAAATCCGGCTGCCCGATCGACAGGTGCGCAACATCCTCCATGGTGGAGGCCGTGTTGAACATGGTCCTGATGGGGGAAAAGGGAAGTTCCGCAAGGCCGGGGTGCCATGCGATTCCGGACGCTATCGTGCTCTGCGAATTCATTTGCCGTTTTGAGTGCATTCAATAGAGTACCTGAAATCGAAGGTCGGGCAAGGTTGTAGATGGGCCCTCCCGCCGGCCGGTTGGAGGTCGACGCGCCTTCAGGCGCCACCGGGTCCAATTTCCTTCCGGGAGCCCTGTACAGGCGCGAAACGCGAAAATGTCCCAAATAAGTGCCAAGAGTTGGATCTTCCGCATCGTTCTTCTCGCCGCATCAGTACTCCTGACCCTCCTGGCATTTGAAATCGGATTTCGAATCCAATCGTGGGTTCACGACAAGCGACTCGATGCAGCCATCGACGGGATTCGGAATGCGGAGACTGTTCAAAAAGGAGCGAAGGTAGGCCTTGCCCAAAGCATTCGATTCAGCACGAATTCGAAAATTGTTTACGAACTGATCCCGAATCTTTCCGTCCAATTCCGGGGAACGGGGTTGAGGACCGATTCAAACGGATTCCGGATTCCGCCTCACGGCGCGGTAGTTAAACAGGACGCAGTTCGCCTTCTTGGGATCGGGGACTCGTTCATGTTCGGCTGGGACGTTGAGGCCGAGGAATGTTACCTGTCCCTCCTTTCGCAGCGGCTGAATTCGAGGGACGGCGAGATTCCCTGGCAGATTACGAACCTGGCCGTCCCCGGTTACAACACGGTAATGCAGGTGGAGGCATTCAAGGAGAAAGGGTTGCCGCTCAAGCCGGACATCGTGTTGGTCCACTTCGTCATCAACGACATGGACATGCCGAACTTCATTGTGGAGCGCGCTTCCATATTCTCTCTGCGTCGGTCGTTTCTCCGGGAGCGATTTCGGAAGAATTTCAGGAACATGGCACGCGGAACGGATCGCCTGATTCGTCTGCCGTCTGATCCCGAGGATCACCGGGGGGCAATCGAAGAGACGGTTCCTGCTTCGTACCGCGACATGGTGGGGCCGGAGCCCTATCTTGACGCGATGCGCGAGCTGCATACCCTGAGCCTGGAGCACTCGTTCCGTGTCGTAGTGCTTTGCGACCTCACGGCGCCCGCAATTGTGCGCAGGATTTGCCGGGAGCTTTTCTTGTTGCTTGTCGAGACGGCGGATGAGGTTGAATTGCACCTGGAGGAGAGCGGGCAAGGGGAATATGTCGACTCCGACTTGATCCTTGGCAGCACCGATACCCATCCCTCGGTGACGGGTCATCGATTGATTGCGGACGTCCTGGCTGAAACATTTCAAAGATTCCCCAGGAAGCAGACCGGCGGCAACACGGAAGGATCCAGGGCAGGCATGAATCCTGCTAATTCCGAATCATCGACAAATCTTGTCCGAAAACCGCCCCTATAATGAGTAATCAAGCACTCAAATTCCGATCCGATGCCCCGTCGGCAGTCTCCGAATTGGAAGAATTCGACGATTCCCCGACGTATGATCCTGTCACGTCACTCGGCGCAGATGTTCCGACGTCTCGACTGGGTGCACCTACCTATGCCGTGGCGCAGCAACTGACCAGGCAGAAGGCGGAAAATTCCGCCACCGCAAGCGCATGGGTTCACGGTACGACTGCATTTATTGTCGCCTGCCTTGGATTGATCTCTCTTCAGGTTTGGGGTCGCTTCAACCCGGAGCACGCAGCCTGGTACACTGTAGTTGCCTTTGTCGTCGGCAGTCTCATTGCCGGCATTGTGATTATCAAGGCCTTCTTCGACACCCTTTCCCAGGGAATGATTCTCATTTCGATTCCTGCTCTTATTTCGGTCTCCTTTATGGCCCTGGCTAAGAAAGCAACTGCGCTGACGCTGGGCGCATGGGTTCTTTTCAGTCTTGCCTGGTTCTACTACCCGTTCTACGTATTCTTCAAAATGGAGCGCTCACCGGTCATCAAGGGGGTGTTTGGTGCGCTGCTGCTGGCTTCCTTCACGGAATTTCCGATCATGGGCGATGCAACAATATTAGGCAGAGCCATCGGGGATATGATCGAAGTTGCCGGCCAGTTGGCGGCGCAAGGGAAATAGCGCCCGGAACCGATGAACAGAACCCCCGGCACAACGTCGGGGCCCCCTACGAAGACATGATTCGCCCGGCGTTTCCCTGCATCACGTCCGCGATTTGTTCATGGGACCATCCCAGGGCGGTGAAGATGCGCCAATGGTCCTCCAGCGTGGCCGGGATCTCGTCGCAATGCACATCGCTTCCGAAAACCACTTTGCGGTGAGCGTCGGGCCAGAAAAAAATTTCCTTGAACCATTCGATCGGTTTCGCGGTGCGCCATCCGTCGACGCGGCCTGAAAGATCGGCGTAGATATTGGGAAACATCCGGCATAGGGTGGCTGCCTCTTCATTCCAGCAGACGCCCAGGTGTGCGCAGATCATTCGCAACTCCGGGAACTCGTGCGCAATGGGCTCGAGGTGGATCGGTCGATAGTTTTCAGATCGGATTCCCTGTCCGGGCATCGGATTGGGAGGATAGAAGGGGCCGGTGTGAAACAGGCACGGCATGCCGAGGAGAGTCGCGCGTTCGTAGATTGAAAAATAGTCGGGGTCACTGTAGGGCAATTTCGGGACGTGAAATTTCAGCCCGGACATCCGCACTTCTTTCAGACGATCGACGTCATCCGCGGTGCAATCTCCAAGCCGGAGGTATCCCCAGCCCCAGAATCGATCCTGATGTTCCCGAATGAGTTTCGAGAGGTCCCCATTGTCGACGGCATGTCCATCGTGCTCGTGAAGTATGAATAAATCCGGGACCAGGTCGCCCATGGCAATGAGACCCATGCGCTCGATCCCCAGCTGGTCCATCCGTCCCAGAAGGCGCTCGATGTAGCCCTCTTCATTCACCCAATGGTGATGAACGTCCCAAATCGAAGATGTAGAAGCTGTCATTACCGCAATCTCTTCTCCCTCCAGGGTTAAAATCAGATGTCAGGGTGATGGCTGCTTTGTGTGCGCAGTCCAGAGTTCTTCGAACATGGGTCTGGCGCGATCGATCGATCGGATTGTGGGCTCGGCCATGAGAGCCCGGAAAAGTTGATCCTTTTCGCCCGTGACGGATGCGTCCACCAGCAGTCGCTGGTGATGCGCGACGGCCCGGCAGAGGCCCTTGTGATGCTCCGGGACCGGGTCCAGTCCGAGCGGCTCCAGCCGATTGCTGAACACGCACGCAGATGTTTCCACCACCGCCCCTTCCGGCAATCCCAGGATATGGCCGTGATTCGGAATATTGATCAGCAATTCATTCCCGAGATTTCCCTGGATGGATTCCATGGTCTCAACTCCGAGGTCCTGTCTTGCATCGGGAGCACAGCCTGCGAGGGCCTCCTGTCCCCAGAAATTCTCGATGACCGGTTGGCGTGCGAGGTCGGCGGCGGCGGCGGCGGCCTTGTCCTGCCTGGAGGAACGTAATTCCTCCGCGGGCGTATTTGCGTAGCCGTCCGCCAACACCTTGACCTGCTGATCATGAAAGAAGAAATGCACCTGGTGCCCATTGTTCATCGGCATCACGCGGTCGAGTTCAACGAGGGGCGCGGTAAGATTCCAGGCGCAGCGTGAGGCATTCTTTCTGCCGGGGATTTCGTCCCATTCCCGGAAGATTCGATCCATGACTTTTTCGCCGTTCAGGGTTGCGTCGGGGCAGATCCAGGAGAGGTGATTCAGGCCGCCGCCCTGGTACTTCAGGCCGGGCGGGGGCATGCCGGTTTCCAGGACGGCATCCACGTCCCACATGAAATTATAGACGCCGGGGCAGATTCCGATGCTCTTGACAGAAGTGTATCGTTCCACGCCGTCGACCATGTTGGTGATCGGGTTGGTAAAAATAAGGAACGTTGCATCGGGGCAGCGCTTTTCGATCTCCCGCGCGATTGCGAGGACCACGGGCAGGGTGCGGGCCGTGAGCATGCAGCCGCTGGGTCCGAAATCGTCGTGGCCGTGATATCCATAAGAAGCGCCGATCCGCTCGTCCCGCTCCAAGCCCGAGACGCCGCCGACGCGGATGACGCAATACACATAGTCTGCGCCGTCGAGTGCCTCTGCGAGTTCGTTCGTGGCCTCCGTTCGCGGCATGTTTTGCTCCGCTTCCGGCATCTTTTCGGCGAGCGCCGCCATGGTCTGCGCCCGAAGTAGATCATGATCCATGAAAACGAGGTGTGGTTCAGGAAAAGAATCCGGCCGGCGAACAATTTCCGAAACGGTGCTCAGCAGCCGAAGGGCGCCGCCACCGAGGAATGCTATCTTCACGCGGGAATCACTCATCCGTCCTGTCTTACTCCGGTGAATCGCGAAACGCAAGCCGCCCGGCGATGTTCAGGAGTCCATCTTGAATATCGGAGTGACCTATGGTTTGGATCCTGATACTCCTACGCGGATTTTTACATGATATTCACGACCCTTACATTTCTGCTTTTTCTGCCGACCATCTTTCTTCTGTACTGGGGCGCGCGGCGTCGGAATTTGCAGAATGCAATATTGCTGTGCGCCAGCTATTGCTTCTACGGCTGGTGGGACTACCGGCTCTGCGCCCTGATTTTCGCGTCCAGTCTCGTGGACTACGGCGTTGGGCTCTGCCTGGAGAAAGCGGAGTCCGCGCGGTTACGGCGGGGACTGGTGATCCTCAGCCTCACCTGCAACCTGGGACTCCTCGGATTTTTCAAATACTTCAATTTCTTCGCGGAAAGTTTCGCCGTACTGGCCAACTCGCTGGGTTGGCAGGTTGACGACGTTACGATGCATATCGTTCTTCCGGTTGGAATCAGCTTCTACACGTTCCAGACCCTGAGCTACACGATTGACATCTACCGGGGGCGCGTCACCCCGACTCGAAATCTTCTCGAATACCTTGCTTTCGTTTCCTTTTTCCCGCAGCTGGTCGCAGGTCCCATCGAGCGCGCGCGAAGTCTTCTGCCCCAGTTTTGCGCCTCGCGTGAGTTCGACTATCGGCTCGCATGCGAGGGATCGCGCCGGATTCTCTGGGGATTTTTTCTGAAAATGGTGGTCGCCGACAATCTCGGCCAGATCGTGGGTCCGGTCTATGCGGCCCCGGCTGATTACGGGGGCCCGATGCACTTGTGGGCGGCCTTTCTGTTCTCGTGGCAGGTCTATTTTGATTTCGCGGCGTACTCCGATATTGCCATCGGGACGGCCCAGTTGTTCGGGTTCAGGTTGACCCGGAATTTTGCCTATCCCTTTTTCGCGCAGACCCTGGGGGAACTGTGGAGAAGGTGGCACATTACCCTCTCCACCTGGTTTCGGGACTATGTGTTCCGGCCGCTTGGCGGAACCCTGGCCCCGGTGGGGCGGCGCAGCCTGGCCATATTTCTGACTTTTGCGATCAGTGGCTTGTGGCACGGTGCCGCCTGGCATTTTGTGATCTGGGGTGCTTTGCATGGACTTCTCCTGATTCCCAGCATGACTCGAAGATCTGAGGGCCACGTCAGGCGAAAAGATTTGCCGGGCGGAAACGGTCTGTTGCCGGGCCCGGCGGTTGTGTTTAGAATCTTCCGGACCTTTTCAATTTTTTGGATTGCCAGCGTGCTTTTCCGAGCCGCGACCCTTGGCGATGCCACTCTCATCTACCGCACGATTCTCGGGGACTTGTTCAATGCGGATTCGTACCACGCCCTGGGGGCAGCCGTGTCCGGTTCCGATGCCGTGACCGCAGGTTTTCTTTTCGCGGTGATTGCCGTAGAATGGTTTGGACGCGGCGCCGATTTTGCATTGCAGAATCTGCGAGGACCTAGAAGCGCGCGTTGGCTCGTATACTCGGGACTATTTTGGCTGACCCTCTATTTCGGGGCAGAGCAGACTGGTGAATTTATCTATTTCCAATTCTAGTCGCAGCATTCTGCGGTATGCGCGGGACGTGGCGCTCTTCACGATTCTTCAAGGGATCGTCGGGGGCTTCGTACTGTACCACTATCCGGTGGGGACGAATCTCTACTATGCATCAAGCAGCTCAAAGCACCAGCGGCTGATGGACGCTCCCTCTCCGCGGATGATCTTCATCGGGGGGTCCAGCATGGGCTTCGGGCTGGATAGCCCGATGGTACGAGAGCAACTCGGATACGAGCCCATAAATATGGGCTTACACGGCAGATTGGGCGCCACATTCATGATCAATGAAGTGAAAGATCATGTCCGCGCCGGCGATGTGGTTATTCTCGGGTTGGAGATACCCCTGCTCGCATACCAGGATCGGGGACTCGAAATGAGATTCATGCTTGAACATCGGCGTGATGCAATTCGGTATCTGAACTGGGAGCAGACCCGTTTCCTGCTGGACAGCACACTCATCTATCTGGGAGGCATTACCCGCGGCGCGGTTCGTCACCTGCAGGGAAAACCTGTCGACGTGGGTTGGGTCCCTCCACTGACCCGGAATATCTTCAACGAGTACGGCGACGTCACTCTGCACCGAAATATGAAGCAACCTGTCATTACTCAATCAGTGCAAAAATTCCATATCGATCCCGGCTATCAGAAGAAGATCAGAAAGCTCCTTCAATCGTTCAGTTCTCATTGCCACGAGCGGAATGCCCGCATCTTTTTTACTCATTCGCCGGTAATGTCTACACACTTTGAGCAGACGTCGGAAATTTTTTACGAAATCGATGGCTGGCTACGCGAGAACATCTCCGTCCAGATCCTGAATGACCCCCGGGACCTTGCCTACCCTCCCGAGTGTTTTTTCGACACTCCGTACCACTTGTGGGGAGATGCAATCTTCGATCGGACGCAGCGCCTGATTGATCGGCTGAGACCGTACCTCGAGGAAGACGGCCCCGAAACGCCGTCTCTACCGGGGAACGAAGTAATAATTCAGTCCGAGTAGACGGCGAAGATTTTCTTCTCCGGAAGCGTACATCGACTGCGCGAGTAGCGTCTCGCCGCCCTCCTCCTTCATTCGGGCCGCCATGAAATCGAGTGGAAAGAAGGAGCGGGAGCCGGATCGGAACGCCAGGAGATCCCCACATACCAATCCGCGGTGTACGGTGCCGTCGAAATACCTGTCCACTTCCTCGATATCAAGGGTGTGAAATACCGCCCGGCACTCCTGGTGCGCGAAATAGTCCAGGCTGTTCACGTTGATTTGCAATTCCAAGGAAATGCCCAGAAGCACGATGCACGAAACCGCTGCAACGGAAGATTTCAAACTCCGCGTCTCCCGAATCCAGTCCAGTACTTCGAGAAACGGAAGAGAACCGATTATGAGCACCGGCAGGAGCAGCCTGGGACCGTAACACCATGACCCCAGGGTGGAGAAGCAGCAGGTGGTTGCAAAGAGGACGCCGGACATGGAAATAATGAATAATGTCTCGACGCGGTGATTCTTAGAGAATCGTTGTACGCCGCCCAGTGCGATGAGGGCGATGGGGTAGTGCACCCAGAGGTTCCAGTTCCCCGCTTGCAATACATATTGCTGAAATCGCTTCCCAAAGAATGATAGCGAAAACCGATCCGCCTGAACTCCACGATCGGTAAGCCACTGTCCGTAACCCGATTCAATAATGGAGCCGAATTTCAGAGCGTTTATGGTTAGCAATATTGTCAACGTGATTGCTGTCGGTGCTGCGAGAAACAGGAAGATCTGCTTGCGGTGCGTTGACCAACCCTGCAAATGCAATAGCGCAAAAATCCATATCAGTGGCAGTATCAGCACGTAGAAGGATTTCATCAGAACAAGACCCAACAAGGCCGCCAGCGTCGCAGCCAGGTGTCCCCACCCGTCCCGCTGCCTTGATTGCAATCGGAGAAATGCCAGGAAGTGAAACGAGAGAGCTAAGAACAGGGGGATTTGGTAAATCTCGTGGGCGGGCGCGCGGAGATAGTGCCAGAGAAAGGTCGCATAGATTGAGAGGAGGACGAATGCCACCCGGCTCAATTCAGATCGAGTAAAGAGGGCGCAAATTACGTACAGGTAAAACGCGGAAACCAGGGCCAGGATGACGTGGTACAGATTTAAAAACAGCAGCAGAGAATCGGTGCGTTGCACCAGGCCCAGTTCCGGAGCAATCAGTTTTTCGAGAAGAACCGGCGGAAGTTGCGCAATTGTCAGCCCGATCCCGTACTTGGAAAAAAACCGTTCTTTTTCGTCATTCTGGAAGAAATACTGTCCACGGATCAGCACAAGCCGCTTGAGTTCTTCGCGCTCATCGTAGGATATTCCCAACCGCCCGGTGTTCACCAGGTTGATCGCTTCCGCGCGTGTAGCGTAATTGTCACCAACGTAGTAATAGCGGGGCATGGTGAGGATCTGTAAGACAGCAATCCCGAGTAGGAGAAGAAGTAGTGATTGCTTTGTTCCCATGGAGCGGAGCATGAGCTAATAAGGATCTCGTCGCGATTTGTTTTTTGCCGGGGTCGAAAAAGTCGGAAGGATACGCGAAAGCTAGCCCGCATCGTTCACGCTTTTTCGTCACGAGCGGATGGAGGTTGCGTTAAATCAAGGAGTTATCCCTATGGGGCGGGCGAAGGTATGTAGACACATGTAGAGGTCGACCCATCGGGATAACTCCTTGATTTGCTGTGACATCCATCCGCGCAGTAGAAAAAGTGTGAACGATGCGGGCTGGAAGCTTTCCGCGAAACCAGGACACGAATTCCCGGGCCCGTACCGCCGGCTGACGTGCAGTCCCGGGTTCGCGGAGCAGGAGCGACTACGTCCGCGCGATTTCCTGCATGCCTTCCCGAATGGCCTGGATTGCCTTTTCCAGTTCTTTTTCGGAGTGCGTCGCCCCGATGTACCACCTTCCTTCCGGCAGGCAGAGAATATGCCGGTCGCGCATGGCGGCTCGAAACTTATCATACTGAGTACCATCCGCCTTCATCACGTCCCGCCAGTTTCTCGGCATTTCAGAAAGTCCGATGTGTACGGAAAAAGCGGTGCCGACGCCCGTGGTCACCAATTGAATTCCGTTTTCGTCCGCGGAGGTCTCGATTGCCTCGCGAAGCGCGTTCCCGTGTGCATGCATTCGGTCATACGTCCCCGGTTCCGAAAGAATGTCGAGGGTCGCCTTTGCCGCCGCGGTGCAGATCGGATTGCCGTTGTAGGTCCCGGCGTGGGTTGTTCGACCGTCCTCGAGCACGCCCAGGATCTCCGCATCTCCGCCCACGGCCGACATGGAGAAGCCACCGGCGATGGCCTTGGCGTAGATCGAAAGATCCGGCCGCAGACCGTAGTACTCACGCGCGCCGCCAAGAGCGATGCGGAATCCGGTAATGACTTCGTCGAATATCGAAACGGCTCCATTCTCACGGCATAGATCGAGGAGGCCCTCCAGGTACCCATCGTCCGGCAGGCAGGACCCTGAATTAATGAGAATCGCCTCGGTAATCATTGTGCCGATTTCTCCCCGATGCTCGGAAAATGCGCGCCGCGCAGCATTCAGATCGTTCCAGGGTACGGTCACCGTCAATGAATACTCTTCCTCCGGTTGCCCGCCGCACGTCGGACTGGTTCGGCCGAGTTGATCTTCGGACGGATGTACACTCACCAGCATATTGTTCAACCAGCCGTGATAGTGTCCCTCGAATTTTAGAATCTTATTACGTCCCGTATATGCGCGCGCGACGCGGAGCGCCGACTGAACCGCCTCGGTGCCCGTATTCGAATAGATGACGCGATCCACACCGGGGAGAACCTCGCACATGCGCTCCGCCAACTCGATTTCACCTCGGTGCTGGTATCCGAATGTGTACGCTCTAGATAGTTGGTCGGCGACGGCGGCGTTTAGCCTTGGGTGATTGTTCCCAACGATCAACGGTCCCCATCCGAGGCCGTAGTCCAGCAGTTCCTGGCCGTCTGCATCGTAGAAATATGGTCCGTCCCCGCGTTCCATATAGAGGGGGTTGGGAGTGACGTTGCGGCGAAAGGCCGTGGATACGCCGGTCGCCAGCGATTTGCACGACCTCTCGTACAACTTTTCGGATTCGTCTGTTTTCAGCAAATCTAGCCTCTCATTCCTGTTTTCCAATGCGCTCCACGATGAACAATCCCGGGTAGCGGGTCAATGACGATGCGTGTGAAATCGGGATTGAACTTCTCCAGGGAGAATTGCTGATACAATGGTTTAGATTGCGGCATTCCCGGCTCCTTGCTATTCGTGTACCCGGTGAAGGCCATATCGAACATAATAGATTGGTGGGGGGAAAAGACGCCCGACGCTCCTGCCGTGCTGTCCCAGCACGATCTCAAGATTTCATACCGGGATCTTCGTCGCTTTACCGTGGAGACCCGCTCTGCATTGGCCGGCAACTCGTTGCAACCGGGAGATAGAATCGCGATCGTCCTGCCGAACGGACATTTGATGGCCATGTCTTTTGTTGCCGTCAGTGCATGCGCGGTCAGCGCACCGCTGAACCCCGCTTTTCGCGAGGAAGAGTTTGAGTTCTATCTCCGTGATCTGAGAGCCAGGGCCCTGGTCACGCTGAAGGGTTTCGAGACCCCGGCCCGGCGGATTGCACGGCAACAGGGAATTCCGGTTTTGGAGATTTCGGACGCAAGTGGGACCCCGGAGTGGCTGAATGCTCCGAAACCTGGCGATGAAGCCTCGAATTCGCTGCCGTTTGGTGACTCGAAGGATGAATGCCTCGTGCTCCATACTTCCGGGACTACTTCCCGTCCCAAGCTTGTTCCCCTCACGCACGCCAACGTCTGCTCTTCGGCTGCGAACGTTGCGGAGTCTCTCTGCCTGACGGACGCCGATCTTTGTCTGAACGTAATGCCGCTCTTTCATATCCATGGCCTGATTGCCGCCTTGATGTCGTCGCTCAGCAGCGGCGGGGCCGTACTCTGCACCGGCGGATTTGACGCGGCCTGTTTCTCAGGATGGCTCGAGGCGTTTCGACCGACATGGTACACTTCCGTCCCCACGATTCACCAGGCGATACTCTCGGGACCCGCTGCCGGAGCTGGGGGTGAATTGAAGACTTCTCTCCGCTTGATCCGGTCATCATCTGCGTCTCTCGCCCCCAGGGTCATGGAGCAACTTGAGTCTGTTTTTCAAGTTCCGGTAATCGAAGCGTACGGCATGACCGAGGCCGCGCACCAGATTTGCAGCAACCCGCTTCCCCCGCATGCGCGAAAGCCCGGTTCGGTCGGGCGAGCCGCCGGCCCCGAGATCGGAATCCTCGACGACCAGGGAAACATCCGCGCGCCCGGGGAGGTAGGCGAGATCGCGATTCGTGGCAACAATGTGACCCCCGGATATGATCGAAATCCCGAAGCAAACCAGGCGGCGTTTTGCCACGGATGGTTCCGAACCGGCGACCAGGGCCGGATCGACCAGGACGGATACCTTTTTATCACCGGCAGAATTAAGGAAATGATAAACCGGGGCGGGGAGAATGTATCACCCCGCGAAATAGATGATGTACTGCTCGAATGTCCAGGGGTCGCACAGGCCGTATCGTTTTCGGTCCCTCACGAGCGGTTGGGGGAAGATGTCGCCGCCGCCGTCGTTCTTGCCCCCGGAGAAGCCGCCACGGAATCACAGCTCCGCGATTTTGCATTGTCGAACCTGGCTCCCCACAAAGTCCCAAGCCAGATCGTCTTTGTGGATCAGATTCCAAAAGGACCGACAGGGAAAATTCAGCGCATCGGTTTGCACGACAAACTTGCCGCACAAATGAAAGCGGAATATTGCGCGCCGGAGGGTCCCGTGGAATGCGCATTGATGGAGGTTTGGCAGGAAGTGTTGCAGGATGACGTTGCCGGGACAGGCGACAACTTTTTTTTCCTTGGCGGAGACTCCCTGATGGCTACGCAGGTCGCAACCCGGGTTCGTGCCATGTTCGGGGTAGAACTCCCGGTTCAGGAAATCTTTCGCTCTCCTACGATTCAGGCTCAGGCAGTGCAGGTTGAACTGCTCATTCTTGAGCAAGTTGAGCATGAATGATCGAAAGCAGTTGGAGACACGGAAAGCCGAACTGACTCCAGAGCAGCAAGCTCTTTTTCGGAAGCGCATGGAGGCCTCCGGGATTTCTTCGGAGGCCAAGCCCATTCCGGCCGCAGACTCGGAACGCCCGATCCCATTGTCGTATGGTCAGGAAAGGCTGTGGTTTGTCGCTCAACTCGACGGCGCAGACACCGCGAATCACCGACCTGCAAATTTCCACATCCGGGGACCGCTGCGCATCGAAACACTACAGCAGGCGTTTGATGAGATCGTACGCAGACATTCTATTCTGAGAGCGCGACTTCCGCTGGCCGCGGGTATTCCCGAACAGCGCATCGAGCAGGATCTGTCGTTCCCCCTTTCGGTCACCGAACTCACTGATGTTCCCGTCGATCGTAGAATCGAACGAGCTCGCGAATTAACAGAGGAGGAAGGGCGATTGCCTTTCGATCTCGCCCGTGGGCCCCTTGTTCGGGCCGGGCTCCTGCGGCTCCATGCGGAGGAGCACATCTTTCTTGTCACATTTCACCATGCGATCTTCGATGGGTGGTCAGAGCACGTGTTTCAAAGTGAACTGAAAACACTCTATGACGCGTACCTCAAGGGGATGAATTCTCCGCTGCCTGAATTGAAAGCTCAGTATTCCGGTTTTTCCTCTATGCAGCGGAGTCATTTGCAGGGACCGCGCTACGAGCGATGCCTGTCCTTTTGGCTGGATACCCTGCGCGATGCACCTGCCGTCCTTGAATTGCCGACGGATCGGCCACGGCCTGCTCAACTTCTCAATGAGGGTGAGGAATACTCTTTTCTCTTGTCCGAAGAGTTGCGGGAGGAATTGAAGAAAGTTGGCGCCTCTGAAGGCGCGACCCTGTACATGACGCTCCTGGCGGCTTTCAACGTGCTCCTGTACCGGTATACAGGTCAAACGGATTTGGTCATTGGTTCGCCGGTGGCTGGACGCAGGCACATCGACACCGAGCCACTGATCGGTTTGTTTATCAACATGCTTCCCTTGCGGTCGGACCTGTCCGGAAATCCCGGCTTTCGAATCTTGCTCCAACGCGTCCGCGAGACGGTGCTTCAGGCCTTCGATCATCAGGACCTGCCATTCGAAAAACTGGTCGAGGTGCTGGCTCCGCCGCGGATGATTAATTATACACCGATTTTCCAGATCTTCTTTCAACTTCGAAATCTTCCGCGATCCGACCCGAACTTTGAGGGAATTACGCTGTCGCCTTTCCGGGTTCCTCTCGGAATCTCCGCCTTTGACTTATCCGTGGATATGGAGGAGGTCGAAGAGGGCTTATTTTGCCGTATTGAATTCGACACCGGATTGTTCGATCGAGACACAATTGAACGAATGTTTGGACACTTTCGCTCGCTCCTCAAGGGAATTGCCGAAGATCCCGATGTGCCGGTCTCCAGGCTTCCGTTGATGAGCGCCGATCAGAGGCGTGATATTGCCGAGAACTGGAGGAGCGCAGAGTTTGAGTACCCTGTCGATTCCGTCATCCATGAATTGTTCCGATCGCAGGCTGCGCGTACGCCAGATGAAGTTGCCGTCTTCACTCGAACGACTACGCATTCGTTTTCGGATGTGGACCGCATGTCCGATGACCTTGCCGGGCTTCTCGTAGAAAAAGGAGTCGCTGTCGGTTCAATCGTGGGAATCCTGATGCCCCGTTCTGCAGATCTTGTTGTCGGGATTCTTTCTGTTCTAAAGGCGGGTGCTATCTACCTTCCATTGGACCCGGAGTATCCGGCGGACAGGATACGCTTCATGATTGAAAATTCCGATGTCCAGGTTGTCGTGACCGATTCGCGAGCATCGCTACCGGACGAAGTAAGCGGCGTCACCACACTGACGATGAGAGAGGGGCCGGAAAAGCCCGCGGAAGATCCAGTGAGTGCGGAGCATTCCTCCCGGAGAACCGACGCGATGTATCTTCTTTATACTTCCGGCTCCACGGGCACGCCAAAGGGCGTTATCGGTACGCATTGCGGCGCAATAAACCGTCTTCACTGGATGTGGAGGGCATATCCGTTTGCCCCCGGTGAAGTTTGCTGTCAAACCACCTCCGCCAGTTTCGTGGATTCCGTTTGGGAACTCTTTGGGCCGCTTCTCCGAGGCATTCCCTCGGTATCCATTCCGGACGAGGAAGTAAAGGACCCACACCGGTTGGTGAAAAGGCTTTGCGACTCAGGGGTCACCAGGATCGTCGTGGTTCCATCCTTGTTGGCCTCCCTGCTCAAAACATTCGAAAACCTGGGCGCCCTTGTTCCTCGGCTTCTTTTCTGGGTTTCGAGCGGAGAGGCTCTCAGTCCCGACCTTGTCCGCAGATTTCACAAGGCAGTTCCCGGTGGCCGGCTGATTAATCTGTATGGATCTTCGGAAGTCGCGGCGGATGTTGCCTGCTACGAAACTTCGCCCGATGACAACGTTGCCGCGGTACCGATCGGGCGTCCGATCGATAATACTCGCCTCTACGTCCTCGATGCCAACGCGGAGCTGGTGCCACCCGGGGTCCCGGGAGAATTGTACGTGGGGGGAACGTGCCTGGCCCGCGGATACCTGGGGCGGGATGATCTCACCGCGGAGAGATTTCTCGCCGATCCGTTTGTTCCCGGTGCCGGGCTGCGAATGTTCAGGACCGGGGACCGTGTTCGATGGAGGGATAACAGAGATCTGGAGTTTTTGGGCAGGGCCGACAGACAGGTCAGCCTTCGCGGTTTTCGAATAGAATTGGGCGAGATTGAATCACTGCTTCGGGATGACCCTGTCGTAGATGATGCCGCGGTCGCGATGGAAGGGCATGCCGGTTTCGAAAGGCTTATTGCGTACATTGTTTCGCGCGGAGCAGGGAAAGATGAGGAAGCGCTTCGAGCCGCCCTGGCCAGGCAGCTGCCTGCATATATGATTCCGTCCGCGTTCGTTTTTATAAAATGTCTTCCACTGACTCCGAACGGAAAGCTTGATCGGGCCGCCCTGCCGCGCCCCTCCGCTTCGCTGCATCACGATGGAATGGAATCCGGCAAGCCCGCATCAGAGCTCGAGCGGAAGCTGGCCGATCTCTGGGCTGAAAACCTGGGGCTGGATCGGATCGGGGTTCACGACAACTATTTCGAAAACGGGGGGCATTCTCTCCTTGCGGTTCAGCTCTTTACCGCCATCGAAAATGTGCTGCATACCCGGCTCCCTTTGGGTTCGCTGTTCCAGGCTCCCACGATTCGAGAACTTGCCGGAACATTTCCCGAATCGGATGCTCGTCAAACGGAGACCTTGATTGAACTCATCCGGGAGGGTGGGGTGGGCGCACCACTCTTTCTTGTGCATCCGCGAGGCGGCGGACTGTTCAGGTATTCGATCCTGGCCACGAAAATCAATCCATCCCACGCGGTTTTTGGAATTCATCCCGTTGGATTGGATGGCAAAAGCCCGTGCCTGAATAGCGTGGAAGAGATGGCGGCGCGGTATGTTGCGGAAGTTCGGCAGATTCAACCCACGGGCCCGATTCTTCTCGGTGGTTATTCATTCGGAGGACGGATCGTATTTGAAATGGCCCGCCAATTTCGGGCATCAGGTCGTTCCGTTGCTTTGCTGGCAATGTTTGACACATACGGGCCCGACTTCTGGAGCAACACGTCGAATCTTCGAGCCGGAATATGCAGGCAGCTCTATCGGGGGAAGGAGATCATGTACCGGTACCGGCTTCGCCCAAGCGGGCAAAGATTGAGATTCTTGATCGATCGCGTATCCACCGTGCTCAGGCGTCGAGGCATCAACTTCCTTCCTCGATTCGAACCTGACCTTCCGGAGTCCTTGCAGCGAGTGGTTGATGCCAATGTCGCAGCTCACCGCAACTACGTTCCGTCCGCCTACCACGGGGATGTAACCCTTTTCGTTGCGAAGTCGCGACTTTTCGGAATGCCTTTCGAATCGACATTGGGATGGAGTCGGGTCGTCAAGGGTGATATCAGAATACGGGAAATCGATGGGGACCATTTGATGCTTCTGGAGGAGTCCAATGTCCAATCTCTCGCCGACCAGCTGAATCAGGAACTTCTGGAATTATCCGCCGAATTCCCCCAAAATTGAATAAGAATCCCATCTGCTTCGTCTCACTTGCGTTACCGGCTTGCATACGATAGGGAATTCAATGGACATGAAACCTGCCCAACTTCGATTTTTGAGAAAGTGCGCCCTGCTCGTGGTCTTTCTTTGTGGTTCTTATGTCCGATCCGAAGTCAGACTCCCGGACGATGCCCACGAGAAAATCACCGCGGCTCGACGAATGGCCCGTATCAGCGAAGCTTCCCGGGAAGTGATCGAGGAAAAGCTGGAGGCATTGGAAGCGGAGGACCGCGCATCGCCTGAGAAAATTGACCGTTATCGCGACTACTTGAAACGGGTCCGGGAGTTCGAGGCGAAACAGCAGAGGATTCTCGATGAGATGGAGGCGCTGTATAAACCTTTTGCTGCCAATGAGGATCTGGAGTCCAGTTCGACGAACCGCAGCAACGAGGTGTTTGCTGTTGCCATTCCGCGCGACGATTCTTCAGATCGTCTCGACCAGGAGTTTAAGCGCTCCCTGGAATCCTTCGACGGCGAACTGCTGAGCAGGCTCGATGAGTTGGCGGAGGAGATGGAAGAGTTGGAGGAAGATGCAGAGGGTGAATCGAGTGAGTTGGCGGCGGCGATCGAAGCGGCACAGCGGCGGCTTGAACAGGCGGACGCTCAACCCCGTGAGGGGGGAGGCGGCATGGAGTCACAGACTGCGGAAGGGTCCGGATCCGGCAGCGACGGCGGGCCCGATCAGGCCCAGCCGGCAGATCCGGGCGCGGAGGGCGGCGGAGAAGTGGCCTCCGATACGGTGGGTGAGGGAATGGAAGAGGAATCTCCCGGGGATGGATCATCAAGCGGCGACCTGGCCGGAGGGGATCTTCCCGGAGACGAAGAGACGGGCTCCGCCGCATCCGGAAACGGTGAGGAACGATCCGCGCCGACTGGAGGTGAGGCCGGCAGGGCGGAAATTCCTGAGGGTTCAGATGGAATCCCTCCCGAAGAGCCTGAAATGAACTCACACGACGATGATATTATCAGCCGGCAGCTCCGAGAGGCGGCGGAGAAGGAAACGGATCCCGAGCTGAAGGCAAAACTTTGGGCCGAGTACAGATTATACAAAGAGTCCAGCGCTCGATAGCGTCGGGCTCGTATTCTTTTTGTGTGCAATAGGTTAATGTGGGAAATGAGCGGTTCCGTCAGATCAACAAAAGCAATCGCAGCTTTCGGAATCCTGTTCGCCCTTCTTCTGACCGCATGTTCGACAACCGGTCCACGGTCCACGCGTCATGAACCGATCGAAGAGGCGCGCGAGGAAGTCCCCGAAGAAATGCTCCTCGATGTCGGGATCACGGTGTTTGATCCCGGCGACCTGGATCAGAAACGAGCCCAGAAGGAAGGCACCAGCGAAGAGATCCGGAAGGCCGAAGGTCATTACATCCCGTACCACTTGAAGAATACTCTTCAGAAAACGGGTCATTGGGGGGCAGTTCGCGTCGTGCCCGGAGAAATCGCCTCCGTTGACATCCTGGTGAGCGGGGAAATTCTCGAATCTCACGGTGAGGAGCTTCGAATTGAGGTCCGGGCGGTGGATGCGACAGGCAAGGAGTGGCTCGACAAGTCCTACGGCATGAAGATAGACGGATTTGCCTATGGCGATACTGTGCCGGAGCTGACGGATCCATTCCAGGGAGTCTACAACGAGATAGCCAACGATCTGGCAGCTACTCTGCAAGAACTCCCTCCGGATGCGATCGAAGCGATCCGGACTACGTCCAGGCTACGCTTTGCCGCCGAATTTTCTCCAACTCCTTTTGCCGATTACCTGGAAATCAAGAAGGGGCGCTATCGGGTGGTTCGCCTTCCCGCACAAGACGACGCCATGATTGACCGTCTTCTCCAGGTCCGCGATCGCGAGTATATGTATGTTGACACGCTCGACGAATACTACGAAGGCTTCTACCAGGACTTGTGGCCTCAATATGAGAACTGGCGAAAGTTCAGCCAGACCGAATTGGAAGCCCTTCGAAAAGTGAAAAGGCAAGCGACGGGCCGGATCGTGGGTGGGGTCGCCATGATTGCGGCCGCAATTGCGCTGGAGATGGCCGGCGTCGACAACACCCAGACACTGAGAGACGTACTCGTATTCGGCGGAGGTTCAGTCGTAATCGATGGTGTCAACGTCTCGAAGGGAACCGCAATTCACAAGGCGGGTATCGAAGAACTGAGCGATTCGTTCAGCGCGGATCTGGAGACCATCATTATTGAGTTTGAGGGGAAACGTATCGAATTGACGGGAACCGCCGAGGAACAGTACCGGCAGTGGCGGGAATTGCTGCGCCGAATCTATGAGGATGAAACTGGATTTGGCGAAGACACAGAATTATAGTCCTGGCTACGGTGAATATACGCCTTTGCCGGGTAGCTTCGCGACCCGTGGTTGTCTTGTAAATCGGAGATAATCTTCTGCCCGACGTCATTGTTCCAGAGAAAATCCCACTCGGTGACCGGAACTCACCGGCGCAACGCGAGCCTCCGTCGTCTCGTGGATGGACGGCTGTTGCATTGGCTTTGCTTGCCCTGATCGGGTGCGGTGCGCTTGTGATGGTCCTGCTGTTGCGCCAAGGCGCCGGCTCGGAAGAGAGCAGTTCCGCCGGGTTGAGTCCGACAAATACCGTAGTCGTTCCGGAACCTACCCAGGCGGTCGCGGTTGTGGAGGATCCAGTTATCGAGCCGGAGATCGATCCCGGGACGCTTCTACTCGACCGCGAGCGCGCCGAAGACAGGTTGGGTGATTTTCTCCAGAAGAAACAGGAACTGGATCGGAACGCTGTTTTGGAGTGGGGCGACGAGGCGTACGCAAAGATTCTCGCGATCAGTAAATCAGCCGACCAGGCATTTCTTCGGGAAGAGTACGCCGCTGCAGTCAATTCCTATGAGGATGCCATCGCGAGAACCGACGCCTTGATCGAGCGCATTCCGGAGGCCGTGACAGAATTGCTGGAGGCCGGCGAAGCCGCGCTGACGAAGGCGAACGGCGATCTTGCCAAGCGGAAGTTCCAGGCGGTCCTGGACATCGATTCCGCCCACAAGTCCGCCTCGGTGGGGCTGGTGCGCGCCGGGACGATCGAGCGCGTTGAATCATTGCTGGGGTCGGGGGTCGCCTACGAGAATTCGAAGCAGTATGCTCTTGCCCTCACCGATTTTCACGAAGCCGCGCAGTTGGATCCTTTGCACGTGGAAGCCGTTGCCGCGGCGGCGCGGGTGAGTGAACGCATTCAAGAATCGAAGTTTCGTCAATTGATGACCGATGCCCTGCTGGCAATTGAAGGAGAGGCATTGCACGAGGGAGAGTCGATATTGGCGGAGGCGGAAAGCCTGTATCCGAAATCCGAAGAGCTGGCGGATGCCCGGTTCCGGATCGCTGAGGCCCGGCGCCTGATTCAGATTCGTGAACTGATCGAACGGGCACGGGAGGCCGAGGCAACCGAACGTTGGAGAGATGCTTACGGCAAGTACCAGGAGACCCTTGCAATCGATCCCCATATAGCCGAAGCGATCGCCGGCAGGGAACGAACGGAAAACCGCGTCAAGCTTCTGGGACAGATGAAGTACTACCTGGATCATCTCGATGAACTGAACACTGAACAGACGCGTGAACACTCGGTGACGATTTTGAAAGAGGCGAAAGCGCTCATCGGGGAGGAGCCGAAATGGCTGGGAAACGTTTCGAAATTCGAAGAAGCCGTCATCGCCGCCACCACCCCGGTGCCGGTGGAAATTGCTTCAGATGGTCGCACCAGCGTCGATGTCTACCGCGTGGGTCGTTTTGGGACTTTCGAATCGAAGAAGCTGTCCCTGCTGCCCGGTTTGTACACCGTGATCGGCCATCGCAAGGGTTACAAAGACGTACGCATGAAACTCAAAGTGGATGCCGGTTCTGATTTGGTTCGTACTTCGGTATTCTGCAGGGATCGGATATGAACCCTTCCGTTGATCCAGTTAGAATCGAGCCGGTTGACTTTCGCTCTGGTGGCGGTCGCCGCTCCCGTCGAGGCGGAGGATTCTGGAAAAGAATCGTGGGATTTCTGGGAGTGCTTCTGATCGCCGCGCTCGCAGTGACTGCATGGTACATCGTGACCGCAAGGCGAATTTCCATCCGCGTGGAACCGATTCCGGATCTGGTGGATATTCAGGGGGGACTGCTGCGGATCCGGATCGGAGAAGAGGTGCTTCTACGGCCCGGTTCCTACAGGATCTCGGCGGGCAAGGCAGGTTATGCGAACCTGGTTGAGACGATTGAGGTTACGCGAGAGAGCGATGTATTCGCATTCGAGTTGGAAAAACTTCCGGGCCTGGTTTCCGTTGTCGCATACCAGGTGGACGCGACGGAGCTGGAGATTCGGGACGGCATAGCTTCCATCGACGGCGCGCAAGTGGGGTTCACACCGATGAAGAATGCGGAAGTATCGGCGGGAAATCACTTGCTCCAGATCGACGCAGAACGCTACTTGCCGTATTCGACCAACGTTCAAGTCATTGGGATGGGAGAGCGTCAGGAATTCAGTTTGGCGCTAACCCCGGGATGGGCGGATGTCTTCATTGACGCGAATCCCGGGGAAACCATTGTTTCCGTTGATGGCGCAAATATGGGGAAGGTGCCGGTCGAAACGGAGTTGTTTCCCGGGACGTACCGGGTGGCGCTGGAAGCGAAAGACTACAAACTCTACGCAACGCAAATCGTGGTAGCGGCACACCGGGAGGTGCGTCTCGAAAACATCCAGCTGGAGCTGGCCGACGCAGCCCTCGCTCTGGTTTCGGAGCCCGAGGGTGTTCTCGTCACCGTGAATGAGGAATTCGTCGGAAAGACTCCGCTGGAAATCGCATTGCGCGCCCACACGAGCCACTCGATCGAGTTCAGCAAGGCCGGGTATCGCAGCACGGAGCGCAGCATTACACTGGAGCCGAATGAGTCCGATTCGCTGGTCATCCAACTCGAACCCGTGCTGGCCGTGATCACGCTGCATGTCGAACCGTCCGATGCAGAGATCGTCGTGGATGGAAAAAATCTCGGCGTCGTTCCGAAAGAAATTTCTCTGACCGCGGTGAACCATGCATTGGAATTCAGGAAGGAAGGCTATCGAAGTTTCAAGACCCGGGTGACACCCAAAATTGGTTTTCCCCAGGAGCTCGAAGTCCGCCTTGTTCCGATTGCTTCGAAACAGTCCGTGGAGATGATGCCGACGGATCTGGAGACGACGACCGGCGCCAGGCTCAAGAGGATCGAACCCGGAAATCTTACCATGGGTGCGTCTCGACGCGAGCAGGGCCGGCGATCCAACGAAACGCTGCGGGAAGTGAAAATTTCAAAACCGTTCTACATGGGAGCGAAGGAGATTACGAATCGTGAGTTCAGATCATTTCGTCCAACTCATAACTCCGGATTAATCAAGGCTTCGAGCCTCAATGAGGATGATCAGCCGGTAGTGAATGTGAGATGGAGCGACGCGGCGGAATTTTGCAATTGGATGAGCGTGAAGGATGGTTTGCCCGAGGTGTATGAAAAAATGGGAGATCAGATCGTTGTGAAGGACCCGCTTCCCGACGGGTATCGTTTGCCGACCGAGGCCGAGTGGGCATATTGTGCCCGCACGTCGGCATCGGGTGAACTGCAGAGATACCCCTGGGGCAAGCGGTACCCCCCGACCGAAAAGTCCGGGAACTACGCGGATGCCAATTCCGGTTCGCTCCTGGCAAACCACCTTGCGGAGTATCGGGACGGATTCGTCGTCAGCGCCCCTGCCGGATCTTTTTCGCCGAATCGCTTCGGGCTTCATGATCTGGGAGGCAACGTGGCCGAGTGGTGCAACGACTACTACCGGATTTATCAGAAGAAACCGGGAAAAGTCTTTGTCGATCCCATGGGGCCGGACGAAGGAAATTTCCGTGTAATTCGCGGGTCCAGCTGGAAGCAGTCTGGCATCGGACCGTTACGATGGAGTTATCGCGACTATGGTAAAGAAGGGCGAAACGATGTAGGGTTTCGTATCTGCAGAAACGGTTACAAGGAAGAGGGTGGGCGTAAGTGAAAAATCTGGAAAGGTGGACAGTCATTGCTGCGCTGGTGCTTGCTTTGTTTATTCTGTCTTATCCCGGCCGATCAGATGGGCAGACAAATTCACCAGGCAAGGCCGTGTCCGAGACCGCGCCGGATACAAAGAAGAAATCATCCGAAAAGAAGGGGGCCTCGCCCGAGAAACCCGCGGCCCGGAAATCATTTAAATCTACCATCAAGGTTCCCGTGGGGATGCCCATCGATTTTCCCTCGGATATTTGAGCTCTATGAAGAATCGATCTTCCACGTCCTTTGAATTCTTTTACCAGGTAGTGGCGCTGATCTTGTCGGTGATCATCGTGCACGTCGTCTATTCGACGGTCATTCGACCCCATGCTCAAGCCGACCAGGAGGAGCAGGCGGCATTGCAGGCAGCGGACCCCTCTCACGAGGTAGAGCGATCGCTGTACATTGTTGTCCGCGATTATGAGCAGGAAATCTGCTTCGTTCTCATGTTCTGGGCGATCGCGATCATGGGGTACAAGGCGGTCCGGCTTCGGAGGGAGCGTAGGCTCCTGCAAGTGGATTTGCTCCAGATCGACGAAGGGATGCGGGTGCTGCCGGAGGATACGCGGGACTTGTCCCGGCAGATAGAACTTCTCAAGCCGGATGAAAGGGGGACGCTGTTGCCCCGTACGCTGATCGCCGCATTGCATCGGTTCAGCGCGTCTCAAAACGTACAGGGGGTGTCCGAGGTTGCCCGCAATGTCTGCGAATCCGAGGGGGAGAGACTCGAGTCTGAACTTTCGATGATCCGGTACATTGCCTGGGCCATTCCATCCGTGGGATTCATCGGCACCGTACGGGGAATCGGGGACGCGCTTGGGAAGGCGCACCAGGCGATCGAGGGCGACATCTCGGGCGTGACCGAGAGCCTGGGTGTGGCCTTTAATTCTACCCTGATCGCTCTTGTAATCAGTATCGTTCTCGTTTTCTTCATGCATCAACTTCAACTGGTTCAAGAGCGATTTATTCTCGATGCGGAAGCCTATTGTGAAGAGAACCTGATCCGACATCTGCACACCCAATGACGATTCTAGTTGAATCCTGATCGTGAATTACAATCCCAATCCCAATCCTCCTCCTGATCCCAATCGGTCAGAACCTCGATGTAGATGCCGGAAGCGCATCCGACCCCGCCTGCACGCTTGATTGATATGGACATCATTGGATTAGAACTGAGCGATGTCGGAATCCTGGCGGCAGGAGATGAGCCCGCCCGCCTGATGCAGGTGGACGGTCGCGCGGAGGAGAGCCCGGGGTATGCGCTGCAGGTCAAAAAGCAGTTGCTTGTTGGCGGTGAAGCCTTTGATCAGGCGCGTATTCATCCGCGGCAGAC
>Ga0315336_1002011_pt1 | contig 34010 bp, 24 predicted proteins | sample ASW5metaG_FD_204512 | JGI IMG/M metagenome (GOLD analysis project Ga0315336, IMG submission 204512) | Ammonia-oxidizing marine archaeal communities from Monterey Bay, California, United States - ASW #5 | ecosystem: Environmental > Aquatic > Marine > Intertidal zone | place: USA: California...
GATCCCCTCGACGACGACACCGATGGCGACGGCCTGCGCGACGGCGAGGAGGTGCTCACCTTCGGCACCGATCCCCTCGATCCGGACAGCGATGGAGACGGCCTCGACGACAACCAGGAAGTGCACACCTACAACACCGATCCGAACGACCCCGACACCGACGGCGACGGCCTCACCGACGGCGATGAGATCAACATCCACAATACCGATCCGCTCAACCCCGACTCCGACTTCGACGGCCTGACCGATGGCGACGAAGTCAACGTGCACAACACCGATCCCAACGACGACGACACCGATGATGGCGGTGTTCCGGACGGCGTTGAGGTCCTGCTCGACTACACCGACCCACTCGATCCAGCCGACGACAATCCGCCTTCCCCCGACACCGATGGCGACGGGCTCACCGACGACGAGGAGCTCGTTATTGGAACCGATCCGCTCAACCCCGACACCGACGGCGACGGTCTGTTGGACGGCGAAGAAGTCAACGACCACCTGACAGATCCGCTGGATCCGGACACGGACGGCGACGGCCTCGACGATGGAGACGAGATCAATCTGCACAATACCGATCCGCTGGACCCGGACTCCGACGGCGACGGCCTCACCGACGGTGAAGAGGTCAATGTGCACAACACCGATCCCAACGATCGCGACACTGACGACGATGGGCTGAACGACAACGAGGAGGTCGATGTCTTCCTCACCGATCCGCTGGACGACGACACCGACAACGACGGTCTGACCGACGGCGAAGAGGTGATCGACCACGGCACCGATCCGCTGGATGACGACACCGACGACGGGGGCATTCCCGACGGCCAGGAGGTCGCCGACGGCACTGATCCCCTCGATCCGACAGACGATATGCCGGACTCGGACGGCGACGGAATCCCCGACGACGTGGAGATCGATATCGGAACCGATCCGTTCAACCCCGACACCGACGGCGACGGGCTCGATGATGGAGACGAGTACAACGACCTCGATACGGATCCGCTCAATCCCGACAGCGATGGCGACGGCCTGTCCGACGGCGACGAGGTCAACGATTTCCTCACCGATCCAAACAACCCGGACAGCGACGGCGACGGGCTCTCCGACGGAGAGGAGGTCAACCAGCACGACACCGATCCCACCAATCCCGACACCGACGGCGACGGGCTCGACGACGGCGACGAGATCGATCTGCTCACCGACCCGAACAACGTGGACACGGACGACGACGGCCTGACCGATGGCGACGAAGTCAATGTGCACGAGACCGATCCGCTCAACCCGGACACGGATGAGGGCGGCGTTCCCGACGGCGAGGAAGTCGAAAACGGCATGGATCCACTCGATCCGTCGGACGACCTCGGAGAGGAGATTCTCAAGGGCAACTACTACGGCGGTGCATGCGCCTGCTCGTCGGGAGGATCCCCGGGTGGCTACTGGATGATGCTCGGCCTCTTGCCATTCCTGCGGCGCCGCCGCTAGACACCTATTTCTTGTCGTCTTTCCCGCGGTAGGCGATGTCGTCGCGCTTCGGATCGACGACTACGAAACCGGCGAGGAAGTCGACCAACTCGCCGGGATCGAAACCGACCGCGCCTCCGACCAGGAGGAGCTGGACGTCGAGTCCGAATTCGGTCTCGCCGTAGTCGGGGTCGAACAGGAACAGGCTCGTCGAGAGGTCGGCCTTGCTGACCTCGACGCCAGTCTTGCTCTCGATCCCAAACGGCATCTTTAGCATCTTCCGGTTTCGAGGCCCCGGAAGGCCGACATAGCCGCTCATATAGACCCCGGCATAGGCGTCCGCCCACTCGGTCGCGCGCACGCCGAGCGCGATCCCCGGTCCGATCCGGATCCGGGCGCGAAAGATGTCGAACAGATCGAGGACCCGATTGGGGAGATAGACCGCGACGCCGAGCAAGAAGCCGACCTTTTCCTCGTCGCGCTCCCGAGATCCCGCGGAGAGCGCCGACCGTTCTGGCTCCTGGGCGACCGCCTCGACGGGGTCGTCCTGGGCAGCAGCTGGGCCGGCGAGCAGGGCCAGCAAGATGAGGGTCATGACGCTCCTGAGTTGGCTCATCGTACCCGCGTTCACGTCCGCGGCGGGTCGACCGATGAGGAGAGCATGCAGCAGCGACGTGTCAGCATTGCCGAACGACTGGTCGACGCTATGGACGACTACGAGTTTCCAATCCTCGCGGGTCTGCTGCGTACCGATGTCGGAGGCAATACGCGAGACGAGTTGATCGCGCTCCTGGCGAAGCGGTTTCAGAGCCGCGCGACCCGTCGATCGGTTCGGGTGACGGCGCGCGGCCTTCCAGTTCGACAAGATCTCGGCCCAGCAAGCCACCAGTCTTGCCCAGCTGCGGGACCTCATCGACGCCGAGCGGTGATCTGTAGTATCACTGCCCTCCATTCGCCACGGGAGGGATTGGTTCGATGTCTGGTGACCTGTATTTTCTCGACGACTACCTCGATCAGCCCGACTTCAAAGTCGCTCTAAGAGCACTTGCAAAGGACTTCCGCAAGGATGTGGGCTTTCCCATCGACTGCGACGAAGTGGGCGTCGTCTGCCCCGACGTCGTCGAGGCCGCGAACTACCTGCAGGACAAATACCCGGGTATGGGTCCGTTCTTCCTCGGCGAGGGGGGCCCGGCCGTCTTCGAGCAGGGAGGCCAGGAGCGCCCCTACCGAACACGCGTCGGTTTTGGCTACTACCAGGACGTTTTGATCGAGCTCGCCGAGCCGGGCGAGGGCTCGAAGATCTTCGACACCCATCTCGACAAGGAGAATGGGCGGATCACTATGCATCACATGGGTTTTTTCGCCCGCGGTGATGACCTGAAGATCCGCATTGATGGCAAGCGACGCAAGTTTCGCAAGCTGCTCAAAGACGCCGGGTACGACGCGCCGAGATGGGAGGCCAAGGTGGCCATCGCCGGAGTCGTCAGCCGCGTGACCATCTACAAGACCTACGACAAAGCCGACAATCTGGCCATGGAGTTCCTGGACTTCAGATTGCTGGGCGAGCACGGGATCAAGACCAAGATGCCGAGGGGCCCGATGGAGCTGCTCGCGAAGTTCCAGATCAGCCATGGGCCGCGTGTCCTGGTCCTGCCCGGTCCTGGGGATGGGGGAAAGAAGACCCACTACCTCACCTGGAAGAAGCAGCTCAAGGGCACCCCCGACCAGGTGTGGCCGCTGGTGATCATTCCGCAGTTCATGGGCAAGTGGGCCGATGCCGAGCTGTCGATGATCCAGCCTGGAGAGGGCGGTCGTCCCGATCGGCCCGGCATGATCCGCCAGGCCGTGGTCAAGGTCGCCGGCATCAAGAACGTCATCCTCGAGCAGATCGACGAGACCGATCAGCCCCACTTCATCGCCTACCACTCCTTCAAGGGCGGCTACGTCGAGAACCAGGCGGCCGAGATGACCCTCAAGGAGAAGGACGGCGGCACGGAATTCGTCTGGAAGGTCCAGTTCCAACCACAGGTCTGGGGCACCGGCCTGTTCATCAAGGACGCGGTCGACAAGGGCACCAAGAAGTCTCTGGACGCACTCGCCACGCTCTGTGCCCAGGAGTTCGGGTGACGCCGCGGTTCCACCCGACTACCGCCCCCATGGGGTGACCTGGAACGCGAACCGCGAGGGAAAGGTCGCGATCTTCCGGTTCTTCAAGCACGGGAGCCGGTCCTACATCAAGATCAAGGGCCAGCTCGGCTGGGATCTGTTCCTGGGCATGACCGACTGTGAGGAGAGCCGCAATGGAGAGGTCCGCCGCGGTCCTCAGCTCCTCGCGAGCATCGAGAACATCATCGACGGCCCGGTTGCCGAGCTGCGGCTGTCGAACGCCACCCGGGATTTCGCCAACTACGCCGAGGGGTTCTTCGAACTCAAGCACTCACTGGCCATGAACCGCAAGAAGGGTCAGGCCGTGATGACGGGCGATGTCATCAAGATCCGCGGCAAGGCCGCTGAGGCGCTCGCCGACTACCTCGGACGAAGTGGCTCGGTCGTCGAGCTCGAGGTCACCGATCTGGCGAAGGGCGAGGTGAAGATCCGCTAGGATTCCGTTCACGGTCGGCGCCCCAAACGGGGAATAAGGTGCTTGCGCCGCCCGTTTTGAGTGTCGACTGTGAATGGAATTGTCCCAGTGGCGCGCTTGCGCGTCACGTTACTGATGTTTCGAGGCGGACTATCGACCGGAGGGAGGTCGTCTGGCTCGATTCACGCCCTGAGTTCGACCTGAAAGGCGTAGCTCTTCAGGTATCGACTCTCCGGAACACCGGGTGCTACGGGGTGATCCGAGGCCTGCTCTCCTCTGCGGACGATCCTGAGGCGCCGCTGGACCTTGGCGGCGGCCTTGACGATCTCGTTCAGGAATCGGTCCTCTTCGACGTGGTAGCTGCAGGAGGAGCTGAAGAAGAAACCGCCCTGTTCTACGAGGGACAGCCCGAGGGCGTTGATCTCGCCGTAGCCACGCAGTGCATTTCCAGCCGCCTTTCGGGTCTTGGCGAAGGCCGGCGGGTCGAGGACGACGGCGCCGAACTGCTGTTGCTGCTCGACCAGCCACTGGAGTGTCTTCTTGCCTTCGCCGTGGATGATCTCCATCTGGCCGGCGACGCCATTGAGCTCACCATTGACCTCTGTTCGGTCGCAGCACTCCATGGACTTGTCGATCGTGGTGACGTGCTCGGCGCCGTTGGCGAGGGCGTGTAGTGCCCACGCGCCGCCGTTGGCATAGACATCGAGCATGGTCCGATCTCGGCAGAGTGGGCCGGCGAAGTGGCGATTGTCCGCCTGGTCGAAGAAGTGTCCGGTCTTGGCCCCGGAAAAGAGGGGCACCCGGAACTTCACGCCGTACTCGTCGATGTCGACGTGCTCCGGCGGGTCTCCAAACCACGGACCGCGCTCGTTCTCGAGGCCCTCGAGCTGGCGGGACTTTCCCTCGCTGCGGAGAACGGCACCCGCGGGTTTCACAACTTCGCGCAGGGCTTCGGCGATCAGCTCCTTGCGTTTCTCCATGCCCAGGGTGGTGAGCTGGACGGCGAGCCAGTCCCCGTATTTATCGACGACCAAACCCGGCAGTCGGTCCCCCTCGGCGTGAATGAGCCGGTAGGACTCGCGATCGGGGAGGGCGGCGGCGCGATAGCCGGCGGCGCTACGAATGCGGTTCGTCCAGAAGGCGGGATGGTCGACGTCCTCTTTCCGTCTGGACAGGATTCGAATGGCGATCAAAGACTTCGGGTTCGCGTAGCCGCGGCCGAGAAATGAGCCATTCGCGTCGCACACGTCGACGGTTCCGCCCGGGGGCAGAGCCTTGACGTCATCGGCGATCTCGTTGGAGAAGACCCATGGATGTCCGCTGCGAATGCGGCGACCGTGCTTGGGGCGCAGTTGGATGCTGGGGATCGACATGGCCGCCCCTTACCCTTAAGCCCCACCCATGGCCAAGCTCACCCACGTCGACGAAGCAGGAAACGCGCGCATGGTCGAGGTGGGAGACAAGCCCATCACCAAGCGAGAAGCGGTGGCCGAGGGGTGGATCTCCCTGGGAGAAGAGGCTTTTGGCCTGGTGATCTCCGGACAGGCAAAGAAGGGAGACGTGCTCGGGACGGCACAGCTGGCCGGGATCCAGGGAGCCAAACGAGCGAGCGACCTGATCCCGCTTTGCCATCCACTGCCGATCTCGGGGGTGGATGTCATCTTGACCCCGGATGCGGATACCCGGCGGATACACGTGCGCGCGACAGCCCGTGCCCACTGGCGAACCGGCGTCGAGATGGAGGCGCTGGCGGCGGTGAGTGCGGCGTTGCTGACGGTCTACGACATGCTCAAAGCGGTGGACAAAGGCATGGAAATGAGTGGCATCCGCCTGCTCGAGAAGCGCGGTGGTCGCTCCGGGACCTGGCTCCGATGAACGCGCCTTGACCGACGCTCCCGAGAGCCTCGATGTGGACATCGTCCACAACGGCTTGCGGGTGAATGTGCGGCCCTACATCGTCGAGACCCTTCAGCCCGGTTTGGTGCGCACGCTGGCGTTCGTGCTGAGCGGTATTTTCGCCGTGGTGTGGTCGTTCATGGTGGTGTCGGGAGCCATGGCCCTTGTCTCCATGGTGGTCTTCATGGGCATCGTCACGACATCCATGGCTTGGAGCCGGGTCCAGCGAATCAAGGCACTACGCGCCAGTCGCGTCGGATTGGTTCTGTACATGCGGCCCCATGCGGTGACGCTCGAGTGGTCCAGAGACGGACTGCCGAGCCACGAGGACCACATCCACCCTGTCGAGGTAATCATCGTCGAGCTCTTCGACGCCGGGGATCATCTGCCTGAGATCGACATAAGGTTGGACGATCGGACGGTATCGATCCCACTCCACGGGTGTTCGCGGGCCGAGGCGGAGTGGATCATGGAGGCCATGGAGGTGTGGTTCGAGCGAGGGCGAGAGCTCGTCGCCGCCGGTGCAGACGAAGTCCCCGATGACCTGCTTGCGATGATGAAAGAGCCCGACTCCGCATAGATCCATTTCTCCGGCCGATAAATCGGCCTCCGCCCTTCGCTTCGCTTCGGTTGGCATGTCGATTCCATTCACGGTCGACACCCAAACCGGAGGGCGCAAGCGCTGATTCCTCCGGTTTGGGCGCCGACCATGGAATAGAATCCGTTTTATGGACGAAAAGACCTCCCTGGTGAGACGCGCGTTGGTGCTCATCGAGCAGACTCCGTTGGCCCCGGCCTCCGTCGTGATCCGGTGGGCGTTTGTCTTCTACCAACAGCTGAAACGCGACATGGCCTTCGTGCGCGCGTCGGGCATGGCATACGCGACACTCGTGGCCATGGTTCCCAGCTTGGTGCTGATCTACGGGGTCCTGGCGGCCACTGGAGCCGGTGGCAACGACCCGCAGGAGGCCCTCACGACCCTCTTCGATCAGGTGTTCGGGCAGGTTCCAGGCGTCCGCGACATCCTCATCCCCGGGCTGGTCGAGGTCGATCTGCGTGCCCTGGGCATCATCTCCACTGTCGCCGTCGTGGTGGTCGCAGCGCGGCTCTACCTGATGGTGGAGAAGGCCTACTGCGACGTATTCGCCGTTCCGGTACGCCGGAAATTCCACGTTCGACTGTTGAACTTCTACTTCACGTTCACGTTCGGCCCCATCGTGCTGGCCCTGCTTGCCGGCGGTACCTTCGAGCGCGCAATCGGCGTGGATGTGTCGGGGCTGCGATCGGTGGCTGGGCTGGTACTGCAGTATTTGTTGCTGGTCGCGGCGATTCGTCTACTGCCTGCGACCCAGGTGCGATGGTGGCCAGCGCTGCTCGGCGGTGGCGTTTCCTGGACCCTTCTCGAGGCCGGCCGCCGCGGGCTCTCCCTGTACGTCCTGTGGATCGCCGGCAACGACCCATTGCGAGTGGTGTACGGATCTCTCGCCTTCATCCCCGTCTTTCTGGCGTGGATCTGGATGATCTGGGTGTTCATCCTCCTCGGAGTCGAGGTCGCCGCGGTCTCCCAGAACTTCAAGTCGCTGGTGGCCAAGGAAGCCGAGCTCCACGACCCGAATCGCGCTGAATATCCCTCACTCGACACCGCACTGCAGATCGCCACCTGGGTCAGCTGGTCCTTCTCGTCGGGCAAGGGGCCGGTGAAGTTCGAGGAGCTCGTCGAGCGCTGTGGGCTGGAGGGAAAGCTCGTGCACCACGTGCTTGGCATTCTGCAGCGCGGGGCCATCGTCGTGCACGCCGAGGGAGGTTGGCTCCCCGCGCGCCCGGCCGGCAGCATCCCGCTGGCCGAGGTTGTGGCTTGTTGGCGGAAGAACACCGTTCATCGCGGCGCGCGCGACCCCATCAGCGACGAGCTCGACCGGTTGCTCGCCTTGGAGGGGAGCCTGGCTGATGGCGTGCATAAGTGGGCTCCAAAGCTTCGTTTGGTCGACGAGAAGGGTGCCTGAGGCATCGGGGCGGCTGGACGGACGGGTTCGAGATGCTCTAAGATCGAGGAACCCTCCCCGCTTTCCCTTCCTCCCTCCCTCCCCGCAAGTCTCCGATGATGCCATTGACCGACGTCCTCGACGACGTCGCCGCGCCGCTGATCTCCCTCGGTCGGTTCGGCTCTGATCACGCGATGCAGCTGGCCGCCGCCATCTGGAATATCGCTCGCCTGCCCGAGTCGTGTGCGCACGAGATCCTCCTGCGCGCGGTCGCCGTCTCCACGCACTCTGACCTCGATGACGCGCTGTCCGGCGCGATCAGCGGCGCCTATCGGCGAGCGGCGCAGGTCCACGCCGACGATCTGCGCGTGATCGACGCGCTCCCAGCTTGATGCGGATAGGCTGAGCGGCAATGGCCAGTCACGACAAGAAGCTCAGCCAACTACTTGCCGGCCGGGGCTCCTGGCTACGAGGCAAAGGCGACGAGCCCGACCCGGACAAGACGCCCACGGTGGTTCCCGAGTCCGGTCCAGCGGTCCCGCCGAAGCCCGACGACGCGCTATCCGATGACGACTTCGACAAGTTGGTGGACGAGATCTTCGACGAAGAAGACGACGAGCACGACACCATCATCGATCGAACCGCCTCCATCAAGACCCGTTCGAAAGCGGCTCGAGAGGATGCCGAGGCCGTCCTGTCCCGGATAAAGCGGAGGTCCAACAAGGACTGAGCCCTGTCCGAGCCCAACACCGACGCCCCCAGAGACATCGGACCCTACCGTCTCCTGCGGCGCCTCGGCGTCGGCGGAATGGGTACGGTTCACATCGCCGAGCACCGCGATACTGGCGAGCGCGTGGCCTTGAAGACGGTGTCCGGGGGCAGCGCCACGGCGCTCACCGCCCTACGGCGCGAGATCTACGTGCTCGATGCCCTCGACCATCCAGGCATTGTTCGAATCGTCGGCCACGACCTGCACGAGGGCGTGCCCTGGTATGCGATGGAGTGGGTCAGAGGGCGATCCCTGCGAGAGATCTGTCCCCGGCGGCCGATCGATGTGAGCAAGGACACCATCAGCGACTCCACCTGGTGGACCGCGGGGCTTGGCGAGACCGAGGCACCCACGGAGCATGCCCCTTTGAGCGTCGGGCGAAGATTCTGGACGTTAGAGCAGGACAAGCGAGTACTGCCTGTGGCGAGAGCCATCTGTCAGGCGCTCTCGTATCTGCACGGCCGGGGTCTGCTTCACGGGGATCTCAAACCCGACAATATTCTCCTCCGACCGGACCAATCTCCGGTTCTGGTCGACTTTGGACTTCAGAGCCGCTTTCACCGGGATCTGAGCCGCGAGGCGCTGGAGATGCCGCGACGCGCGGGTACCGGGTACTACCTGGCGCCGGAGCTGATTCGCCACCAGCTGCCGGACGCCCGCGCCGATCTCTACGCGCTGGGCTGTGTTCTCTACGAGCTGATCACTGGACAACCTCCGTTTCTCGGGAAGATTGAGCAGGTGACCTGGCAGCAGCTCTACAGCGAGCCAACGCCCCTTTCCGATCGGGTGGACGACGTGCCACCGGTCCTCGCCAGCGTCGTGATGCGCCTCCTTGAGAAAAGGCCACAGGATCGGTTCGGGTACGCCAGCGACGTCTTCCGCGCCCTGAGCGAGGGAGAAGACGAGGCGTCCGGGAGCCCCTATCTGTACCGGTCCGCGTTCATCGCCCGCGAGCGGGAGCTGGACGCCGTTGCCGACCGCGTGGCCTCCGGCAAGGGCGGCGTGCTTCTGATTGTGGGGCAGAGTGGGACCGGAAAGACCCGCTTGGCGCTCGAGGGGGCTGGGGCGGGCCGCAAGAAGGGCACCAGCATCGCCTCCGGGGTCTGCTTTGATCACGACGCGCGTCCATTGGAGCCCTTCCGGCCGATCCTGCAGCGACTGGCGGATCGGTGTCGCGCCGCCGGACCGGAGGGCGTCGCCGCGACCCTCGGGGATCGGGCTGCGATCCTCGGGAGATTCGAACCCTCTCTCATCGATCTGCCCGGACACCGGGTCGAGGTCCGAAGCGCACCGGCAACGCAGGTCACCGCAGCCCTGCGTGAGGTACTCGACACGCAGGGGACCGTGCTCCTCCTCGACGACATCCAGTGGGCCGATGGCCTCTCGATCGAGTTCTTGCGGTCAGAAGCGGAAAATCTTCAGAGGATGGTCGTCGTGGCCACCGTTCGCGTCGAGGAAGCAGCAGACGTGCTGGCTGTTCTCGATGGCATCGCTGGCGTCGCGCGCATCGATGTGGCACCGCTGGACCGGGAGGCGATTGGCGCCATCGCTGGGGAGATGCTCGCCCTCGACCAGGTGCCAGACGCCTTTGCGGACTTCCTGTACCAACACTCGGAGGGCAATCCCCTGTATGTCGCGGAGTACCTTCGGAGTGCGATGGATGCCGGCCTGTTGAATCGGTCGGCGGGCGTCTGGGAGCTCGGTGGGCACGGCCTCGGACGTGTTGAAGATCTCCCTTTCCCCAACACCCTCCGAGATCTCCTGGCGCGGCGTCTGGACGGCCTTGGCGAGGGAGCCCGGAAGCTCGCGGAGGTCGCCGCGGTCATCGACGGAGAGATGAGCCAGGAGCCCCTGATCCTCGCCGCCGATCTCGAGCCGGCGGCCGCTGCACTGGCCCTGCGGGAGCTGCACACCCGGCAAATCATCGAAAAGACCGGGGCCGGCGTCGTTCAGCTCACTCACGGAAAGATCGGTGAGGTCCTACGCGATCGTTGGACCAACGACACGCGGGCCGCACTCATCCTGTCTGCGGCGGAGGCGCTCAACGAGGCTGCTTTGGCGCTGTTCAAGGAGCAGGACATCCGGAAGTCCATGTCGATGACCCTGCGCTGCGAAGAGCTGTATGGCCAGGTGCTCCCCGAGGATGACCCGCGACTGGCCGAGAACGCGACGGCTCTGGCGATGCTGTCCTGGCAGCTCGGCGATCTCGAGGCCGCGCAGGGACACGCCGAGCGCTCCCTGGAGATCGTCAACGAGCCCGTGCCCGATCGGCCCATGCTCCTGCCGATGCTCCTGAACAATCTCGCCGTGGTGTTGAAGAACCGCGGCCGGTACGGGGCGTGTGAGGGCCTGTATCGTCGCTGCTTGGCCCTCAACCGCGACGCGTTGGGAGATCAACATCTGCACGTGGCCCACACGCTGGACAACCTCGCGCAGCTGCTCCAGGTGCTCGGCCGATACTCCGAAGCGCAGGAGGCCGCTGAGGAATCGGTCGAGCGAGGCATCGAGATCCTCGGCGCTGACCACCCGATGGTGGCGTATAGCCTCAACAACCTGGCCTGCATTCAGGTGAAGCTGCACAGCCCGGCCGCGGGGTTGAAGCTGCATGAGCGCGCCCTCGCCATCCGAGAGGCCGCGCTGTCGCCGGACCACCCGACGGTGGCCTTCAGCCTCAACCACCTCGGCAATCTCCACCGGATCCTCGGGAATCGGGACCTCGGCGAGCAGATGATGATGCGCGCCCTCGCCATCACTGAGGGTGTCTGCGGACCCGACCACTACAACACCGCCCAGGTCCTACACAATCTCGCCCATCTGCGCTTTGCGGACGGAGAGATCGACGAGGCCCGAGCCCATGGGCGCCGTGCCTTGGACATCCGCGAAGCTACCTACGGCCGCAATCACCCCGAGGTGGCGGACAACCTGCTTCTCCTGGCCGATCTCCACGGGGGCGAGAGCGCAAGGATGTATCGAAAGCTGGCGTTGAAGGTGTTCCTCGAGTTGTTCGGTGAGGACCATCCAGACACCCGTCAGACCCGAGCGGCGTTGGATGCTTGAGCTTCCCGTAGATGCAGTCCTCGCCGCGCTGGTGGCCGCTCTTCGCCAACACCCTGCTGCCATTCTGATCGCGCCTCCGGGTTCGGGCAAGACGACGCGCGCTCCACCGGCTCTGGCTGATTCCTTCCCTGGAAAGGTCATTCTACTCCAGCCACGCCGGGTTGCGGCGCGATTGGCGGCCCGCCGGATCGCCTCGGAGCGCGGGTCGTCAGTCGGGCAGGAGGTCGGATACCGCATTCGCTTCGAGAACCGGACCTCCGGGCGAACCCGCATCGAGGTGGTCACGGAGGGGCTGCTCACGGCGATGATCCAATCCGATCCCTTCCTCGAGGGGGTCGGAACTGTCATCTTGGACGAGTTTCACGAGCGCAGCCTGCACGCCGACCTGGCCCTGGCGCTGGTCGCCGAGGTCCAGCGGGAGGCCCGGCCCGACCTGAAGATCGTCGTGATGTCCGCGACACTCGACCCGGCACCGATTCAAGGGTTCTTCGTTGACTGCCCGTTGATAACTGCGGAGGGGAGGGTCTTTCCCGTCGAGATCGAGCACGCGCCAAAGCCCGACGATCGATGGATCGAGGTCCGTATGGCGGAGGGCATCCGCAACGCGCTGGAGCGGACATCCAGCGGCCATGTGCTCGCCTTCCTGCCTGGAGTGGGGGAGATCGAGAGGACCCGCGAGCGGCTGTCGGATCTGAAGTGCCCGGTGTTGCCCCTGCACGGGCGACTCAAGGGGGACGCCCAGGATCTCGCCCTGGCACCCTCCGACAAGCGAAAGGTGGTGTTGGCGACCAACATCGCCGAGACTTCAGTGACCCTCGCTGGCGCGACTGCGGTGGTGGATTGCGGCCTGCACCGGCAGCCGCGGTTCTTGCCGCGGCTCGGGGCCAGCCGGCTGGAACTCCAGCCGATCTCTGGGGCTTCAGCGACCCAACGCGCTGGACGAGCGGGCCGCACGGGACCTGGAGTGTGTCTGCGGATGTGGACCGCGGCAACCCGGCGGATCCCCATGGAGATCCCGGAGATCCAGCGGGTCGATCTCGCTCCGGCCCTCCTGGAGGTTTACGCGTGGGGCTCCGATCCGGAGGCATTCCCGTGGTTCGAGAGGCCACCGCGGGGAACCCTTGCGCAAGGCGTCGGGCTGCTCGAGCTATTGGGGGCGGTCCGCGATGGGCGGATCACCTCGATTGGCAGGGAAATGGCTGCATTTCCGCTCCATCCACGCCTGGCCCGAGTCGTCCTGGAGGGGTCGCGCCGGGGCTGTCTGCGGGAGGCGGCAACCGCTGCCGCACTGGTCGAGGAGCGAGATCCGTGGCCCAACGCGAGCGCGGATCTGATGGAGCGGGTGGCCTGGGTGGACGGCCGGGCTGGGGGTGATCGGCGGGCGCTGGCTGCCGTTCGCCGCGTCCGCGATCAGCTGGTCCGCTTGGCTTCGGGTCGGTCCGGCGGCTCTGAGGAGTCGGTTCTCCGGGCGTTGTTGGCGGGTTTTCCCGATCGGGTTGCCCGACAGCGCGAGCCGGGCGGACGTCGCTACCAGCTCGCCAGTGGCCAGGGCGCCGAGTTGGATCGGTCGGTGGATCCCTCCCCGTGGCTCCTGGCGCTGGATCTGTCGGTGCGCAAGGGCCTCTCCATTCGCATGGCCGAGACCATCGATCCCGGCTGGCTGGAGATCACGGAGCGGGAGCGGGCGTTGTTCGACTCTCGGCAGCAACGGGTCGTGTCTGATCGCGCACGCATGTTTGGTGCGTTGGTGCTCTCCTCAAAGGCGTCTGATGCCGATCCGGCGAAGGTGGCCGAGACCCTGGCCCGCGAAGCTGCGAAGTCTCCGAAAAAGGCGCTGTCCTTCACCGGGGACGTCGATCGGTTCCTGACGAGACTGCGGTGGCTGGCGGCAGCCAAACCGGAGCTCGGGCTCCCGTCCTTCGAGGATTGGAGCGAGTTTCTAGCCAGTGCGTGCTTTGGGCAGTCGTCGTTCGCGGGCCTGCGCAAGCTCGATCTGCTGGCGGAGATCAAGGGGTCGCTGACCCACGAGCAGCGGCGCTCTCTGAAGCGTCTCACACCGAAGACGCTGCCGATTCCGAGTGGGTCGAACGCGCGGATCACCTATGGAGAACCCGGATCTTCTCCCTATCTATCCGCTCGAATTCAGCAGCTGTTTGGCATGCGGCAGTCTCCAAAGATCGCCGGCGTGCCGGTGACGGTGCACCTGCTGGCCCCGAACAATCGACCCCAGCAGATCACCGCCGACCTGGAGAACTTCTGGGCGTTGACCTACGCCGAGGTTCGCAAGGACCTCCGCGGTCGCTACCCGAAGCATCACTGGCCCGAGGACCCGCTGACGGCGACTGCGACCGATCGGGCGAAGCCGCGAAAGAGATAGCCCCAAGGAAAGGGAACCGGCGCCTCGACGTTCAGGGGTCGGTGAACAAACGTCGAGGCGCCGGTGGGCATCGTGCCCGTTAGCAAGCGTTAGAAGTGGAACATCAATCCCGCGGTGGTCGTGAGCGCGCCGGGCAGGCTGGCGTCCGAGATGTCGCGGTTGAGGTAGCCGGTGTACCGGGCCTCGAGGTCGAGGGCGACGCTCTTGCCGAGGGCGAACTCGACGCCGAGTCCGACGTGGGGTCCGACCAGCGGCTGGCGGGTCTCGATGTTGTTGATGCCGTCGAACTGGAAGATCTCGTCTTCGATGTTTCGGGTCGTGTAGGTCAGACCGCCGATGGCGTATGGGCTCACGCGGGTCCAGGGGTAGGCGAAGAGCTCCACGGAGCCGGACATCATCGTCTGCGATCGCTCGGAACCGGGGTTCCAGGTCTGGTCGTGATGCTGAATCGCCAGGTCGAGACCCACGGCTTCGTCGGGCCGATAGCGAGCGTTCAAGCCGAGTCCTGCGTCAGCGTAGGCGTTCGCGCCGACGTATCCCGACCACAGAGAGCCACCTTTCAGACCGACTGCGAGGGTGTTGTCGCGGTCGACGAAGCGCTCGGGCAGATCGGACTTGGCCACCTTGACCTGACCGTTGCGGGTCTGCACCTGGGGGTTGCCGTGGTAGTGGTTGTGGGTCGCTGGCGGCGGACCGTAGACGAACACGCCGTGGTACGGCCGCACGTACGAATACCGGACGTGGCGGTGACCGCCTCCCGCCACGCGGACGTGAGAGGCGTGGCCAGAGCCGTGGGTGACGACCCGGGTGGAGTGCGGCCGGGAGTGGCCGGTGCCCGCGACGTGGCCCGAGGGTCGGCCATGGGCCGTCGTCGGTCGATGAGTCGATGGGCGTCCGTGGGCGCCGTTGTGGGTTGTTGCCGCGCCTGCATGCCGATGGCTGCCGTTGGAACTGTTGGAACGAACGCGGCTTTCGATGGTCTTGGTGCCGTTCGGTCCGCGACGTGCGAGCTCGCCCTCGTTGCGCTGGTGGTAGGTGCCGCCGCGCCCATTGCTGATGTTCATGTTGCTCTGGGTGCGCTGGGCGTCGCGGTAGCTGTTCGTTCCCTCGCCCCAGCGGACCGTCTTGTTCCCGTTGGTGATCTCCGACATCTGCCGGGTCTTGCCGGGAGCGGTGCCGGTTGTGCGAGTCCGGGTCTGGTCTCCGCGCTGCTGGATGGTCCGCGTCATCGTGCGGTCACCATCGGTTCGGTACATCTGCCGCGTGTCACCGTTCTGACGATAACCCTCGGTAAAGTTCCCGTTCTGGCGGACCATACCCCGACCCTGGGCCTGGGGTGGGCCCTGTGAGGTTCGCTGTTGCGGGGGTCCGCTACGAGCCGAGGGCGCCCCGCGAGAGCCGCCTCGTTGGGCGTTTCCACGGGCCTGCTGGCCGCCGCGTTGGCCGCCCCCTCGGCGTGCAGAGTTGCCTCGGCTTCCGCGGGAGCGATTTCGTTTCGCCTTGCCCTCGTTCTCGCCGTCTTCGAGTTCGAATCCGAGGTCGCTGGTGGTCTCGTCGAGTTCCTGTCCGAACGCCGTGGTCGACAGACCCAGGAGCGCCAAGGAAGCGAGTGTCAGGGGGCGCATGTGTTCTCCTCCGTTATCTGGCCCAGAGACGCGGCCCCGCGAACTGATATTCGGACTTTGTTGAAGTGAGCTTTCGACCCCGGCAGTTTGGAGATTTCCAAACTCCTATACTTACTGCGCGCGCGATCTGCGCTCGATTGGGGCACCTCGATCCGCGGGTGATCGTCGAGCCGACCTGCGGTCTCGGGCACTTCCTGACAGCGGCCCACCAGGTGTTTCCGGACGCCCGCCGCGTCGGATTCGAGCTGCATCGGCCCTACGTCGAGACCGCCCGTGCAACCGGCGCCGAGATCCGTCACGCCGACTTCTTCGCCGTCGACTGGGACACCGAGGCGGCCGACTGGCCCGATCCCATCCTGGTCATCGGCAATCCGCCCTGGGTCACGAACTCGGAACAGTCAAGACTGAATGCGGACAACCTCCCGCCGAAACGCAACGTCGGTCTGGCTGGCCTCGACGCGCTCACCGGCCGCAGCAACTTCGACATCGCCGAGTGGATGTTCGAACGACTGCTGACGGCGCTACACGGTCGAGACGCTGTGGTCGCGTTGTTGGTGAAAACGTCGGTTGCACGGCGTTTGATCGGGCGGATCGGCCGACCCCTCGGCCTGTGGAGAGTGGATGCCTCGAAGGTCTTCGGCGCCCATGTCGACGCCGGTCTGCTCGCGATTCACGCCAGCGGGGATCCGGGGCCCTGCCCGATCTACGACACCCTGGACGCCATCGAGCCCTCCCGCAGATTGGACCCCGACTTCGGGAATCTGCCCAGCCGCGACGACCGCTGGCGGTCCGGCATCAAGCACGACGCGTCGAAGATCTTCCAATTGCGCTGGCAGCAGGAGTGGATCAATGGCCGCGGAGAGCCGGTCGATGTCGAAGATCACGTGGTCTACCCGCTGCTGAAGAGCTCAGATCTCGCCAATGGCCGGCCGCCTACGCGCGCTTTGATCCTCCCACAGAAGTCCCTGGGCGAAGACACCTCCGCCCTCGCTGAATCGGCGCCAAAGGCCTGGAACTACCTCTGTAAACACGGGGAGCGCCTGGATGCTCGGCGGAGCCGCATCTACAAGGGCCGGCCGCGGTTCTCGATCTTCGGCGTGGGGGACTACACCTTCGCGCCCTGGAAGGTGGCGATCTCGGGCATGTATCGCTCGTTGAACTTCCAGATCGTTGGACCGCTCGATGCGCGACCAGTGGTGTTCGACGACACCTGCTACCAGCTCCCCTTCGACACCGAAGAGGCGGCCCGAGAAGCCTGGCAGATCCTGACCAGTCCGTCGACCACCGCGTACTTCGAGTCGAAGATCTGGTGGGACGCAAAGCGACCCATCACCAAGGCCCTGCTCGCGTCTTTTGGTGGGCTACCTCGACCAGCCTGACTTCAGGGCGGCTGGCAGGCGCGCGTCGATGATGCCGATGCGTTCTGGATTTTCCTCGACACGCAGGTAGGTGGTGGCGGTGCCATTTCGCGAGGGGCCGTCGCCCCCGAACTCGACGGTGGATCCTCCGGCTCGCATGCGCAGCTCAGCCGGGAATCCGGCCTCCGCGGGGGAGACCTCGACGAAATCGATCACCCGCAGTGTGGCGAGGAAGCGGGCGACCTCCATGGCCTTGCGCGAGTCGATGTCGAGGGTGGCGGGCTTGACGGCCACCCAGGCCTCGGTGCGGATGTCCCGTCGAATCACCGAGGTTCGCTCTGGCTCTTCGAGGACGAGTTCGGAGAGAGTCGCCAGGTCGAGACGGAGAATCGCGCGGTCGGCGAAGGCGTCGCGTCCGTCGGCGAGCAGGTCGGTGAGCGGCGCCGGGACCTGGTACAGCGGTCCGTTGGCCTCGGTGCGGATGACGCCGATTTGCCCCTCGGTGCCGAAGTCGAAGGCCACGGGCGGCCCGGCGTCCATGGTCAGGGTCACTCGCCCGTCGAACCCGGCGACGCTGCCGGGTGCCATGACGCGCGTCGCCCGCAGAGAACCGAGGTTCTCTGGTAGCGCGGCCACGAGCTCTCCGTCCAGATCGTCGCCGGCCCAGCCGTTCGGCCCCTTGGTGAAGATCACGGGTTCGCCGTCGGCGTCGATGCGGATGCCGACCACGCCGGCGGGCTGGAAGGTGAAGACCTGCAGGTTCCGCCAGGCGCCGTGGGGGCGATCGTAGCGACTCCTGCCCCCGATTCTGGCGCGATAGACGGCATCCTCCCCGGGGATCCGGACGAAGTTCACCCCACCACCCGCGTTGTTGCCGACGTAGAGCGCCGAGACCACCTGGCCGACCCCCTTGAGCTCGACCAGGACCTGCTGGCCAGCCACGAGGCCATAGCGCTCGTGGTCGCCTTCATCGACGCGCGCCTCCGGGGAGACGCCATCGGCCAAGATGGCGATGATCCCCTGTACCAAGGCATCGTCTGCGTCGTGGCTGTAGGGCGCGGCGACCTCCCAGCCGTCGTCTCCACGGGCGATGCGAACGGTTCCGACCACCGACGTGATTGCCAATTCATCGATGTCTGAGGGGCGGAATCCGCCCAGGATCGGCAACGCATCAGCGGATGCCGAGTCGGCACTGTGGACCCAGAGATCCACCGCGAGCAGGGCGACGAGAATGCCCAGGAGCCGCATGGTACGGGTCATCTCGACCTCGAGATCTGGATGGCTCCGCCGACGAGGACGAGGACGAACGGCAATCCAGCGATACCGAATCGCCACGGCCAGATCTCCGTTGGCGAGGGCGCCTTGAAGGTCGCGAAGGAGGTGTCTCGACTGCGGATCTGGACCAGCCGCGAGTCCTCTTGCATCCAGTCGATGCTGTTGAGTACGAAGTCCAGGTTGTTCGCCACCATATCGCTGGAACTGATGACGACCATCCGGGTCGGGCGGCTGTCGAGAAGCACCTCCTCTGGGTCAAACGGATCGGCCTCCGTGGAGATCTTCGCTGGGGGTGCGCGGCCGGCGAAATAGCTGCGGAAGCTCCCTGAGAGTGCGACGACGAGAGGGAAGGGGCCGGCGACTTCATCGGTCCGTGTGGCGTTCAGTGAGGTGGTCTCCGGCGTGGTCAACTGGCGGGTGGCGACGGCCTTCAATCCGCTCTGGACCCAGACCTCCGCCTCGATTTCGCTGGGCAGATCGGGCGCAACGGTCATCGTTGTCGCGAACGGAAAGACCATTTTCTGGAGGTCCCGAACCGCTGGAGCCCCCTTTCGATCGAGTGCGGCGGTCCAGGGGATGAGCGGGTAGTTCACGTTGGCGAGCCGGATCTGATCGGCCACCAGCACCGGTGCCGTCATCGGCATGTTCTGCTCGCGGTCGATGATGCCGTCTCGGTTGAGCTGCACGCCATAGTGACCGATCAACCCGTGAAGATCGTGGCGGACCTCGTGGATCTTCAAGGCCTGCCAGTCAGCGGCAAAGCCACTGATAAACCAGGCGATCCGGCCGCCGCGCATCGCGAACTGGTCGAGCTGGAACTGGGCGAGCTCCGAGACGCCGAGCTGGGGCCCGACCACCAGGATGGTGTCGATTTCCTCGTCGATGGGATCGTCACCTGCGGTCAGCGGTATCAGGACGTGGCGCTCCTCCAGCCGCTTGCGGAGTTTTCCAAGGGGGTTGGCCTCTGGAAAGCTGGCCAGATCGGGCTCGCCATTTCCCTGGAGCCAGCCCACTTTGGTCTGATCGTCGAAGTCGGTGGTCACCGCGAGGACTGCCCGTACGAGCTCGTACTCCATCTTGTCGATCTTCGGCAGGGCTTCGACGGCCTGGTGGCGCTCCCCGTAGGTGAACGACACCCCCATGAAGACGACGCGTGTCTCTTCACGATCCCAGTTCTTGTAGACATATGGCACCGGCTGGATCCCGGCGGCGCGCGCTTCGGCGACGATCTCCGGGTCTTCGGAGGGATCGGCCACGACAATCTCCATGTGGCCGTTGGACCAGGCGGCCAGCTCTTCGAGTTTGTCGAGCAGCGCGCGCCGGTGGTTGTGAAAGGGCGGGTCCAGGTCCTCGCTGAACCACACCTTCGCCTGGAGAGGGCGGTCGAGCCTGGCGACCGAGTTTCTCGCGGTATTGGAAAGGGTGAACGCCTGGTTGTGGGTGATGTCCACGCGGGCGAACGAGGCGCTGGCGATGTGGTTCACCGTCGCCGCGATGCCGACCCACAGAAACACCTGCAGCCACGCGTGCAGGAGCAGGCTCCGCCGGGTCACGCGAGCCGCCGATGGTCGAGGATCAGCACGGCCAATCGCAGGGCGACAGCAATGACGGTGGCGAAGAAGACCAGACTCCGGCTGTCGATGACGCCGCGGGCCAGATTTGAGAAGTGGTACTCGAATGCGAGGTACTCCACGACCGGAAGCCAACTCGGTGGCATCAGGGGCAGGGCGAAGCCGATCAACCACGGAATCAGGCAGGCCGTCAGCGAGAGCAGGAACGCGATGACCTGGCTCTCGGTCAAAGCCGAGGCGGCGATGCTGATTGCGGCAAAGGTCGCCCCTGCGAGCAGGAGTCCGAGGTATCCGCCGGCGACGGGGCCCCAGTCCAGCTCTCCGAGGCTCGCCAGTGCCAGGGGCCAGGTGGCCGTCAGACCCAGAGCCAGGGCGACCAGAGTCACCGCAGCCAACCACTTGCCGACCACGATCTCGGCGTGTGTGATGGGCAGGGTGCCGAGGATCTGGAGGCTCCCGGTGCGCCGTTCATCGGAGATCAGCCGCATTGTGAGCGCGGGAATCAGAAACACAAAGCACGCCGCAATCCAGAAGAAAGGTCTGCGCATGCTGGCCAGACCCGCCCGGAGAACGTCGTCGAACCAAAGCGAAAAGATGGCGAGCAAACCGACGAATAGTGCCAGTGCAATCCACGCCGTCGCCTGGCCGAAATAGCCACGTAGCTCGCGTTCGGAGATGGTCAGGACATTGCGCAGAACTCGCCCACCTTACATTGACGTGATTGATTAGCGCTGCGACGATAGAAGGGCGATCTCGGAGTTCTCATGGCGATCCTGGAGATCATAAAAGCGCCCCATCCCATCCTGGAAAAGAAGGCGCGCGACGTGCGCGAAGACGAGTTTGGGGGTGCCCTGGGCATCCACGTCAAGGACATGGCCGAGACGATGTACGCGGCGCCCGGTGTGGGACTCGCGGCGCCACAGGTGGCGGACTCCCGTCGGATCGTCGTCATGGATCCCGGCGAGGGCGACGAGCGCGGCCGCCGCTACTTTGGTCTGGTGAACCCCGTCATCACCTGGCGGAGTCAGAAGACGATTCCCTGGACCGAGACCTGCCTGTCCGTGCCCGCCCTCGAGGTCGAGGTCATTCGGAACTACCAGGTCAAGGTCGAATGGCGCCATTTCGACGGCACTCCCCGCGAGGGAATGTTCGAGGAGTACGAGGCCGTCATCGTCCAGCATGAGATTGATCACCTGCTTGGAACGGTCATTCTCGACCGCGCCAGCCGGTTCAAACGGAGCCGCTATCTCCGGCGGATCCTCAAAGCGCGGAAGCGCGACAAGGCTGCGGTGTTGTGATGGGTATGACGACGCTGATTCTCACTCTCGCTCTGACTGGCAATGCGCTGGCCGCCAAGGACCCCTGCACCCGCGACAGCGACGACATGGCCGCAACCTCTTCGGAGTTGTTGACCTTGTACCAAGCGACGCGCAAGGACTACGAAGAGCAGGCTCCAAACCAGGATTCGAACAACAAGAAGCGCATCAAGACCGTGTGGAAGATGCACGGCGGCGGCCACATCTGCACGCCGCTGAACATGATGCACGCCAGCTGGGTGCTCTCCCGCTCCCGCAACGTCGAGCAGAACGAGGCCGCCCACGAGTACGCCAAGCAGGCGATGGCCCACCACGTGAACGAGGCCGCCTGGCTCACCGCAGTGTCTTACGACCGGTGGTTCGTCGCCCGCGGAATGGAGCAGCGCTACGGCACTCAGCGCTCGGTAGAAAATGGCCGATTGTGCCTGTATCCCCTCAAGGACGGTGCGACGGACCAAGAGCGGCAGCAGTTCGGGCACCAGCCCATCGCCGCGGTCTACAAGGCCATTCTCGAAGCCAACGAGATCCCCGGCCCGCCCACCGCGGCCACCCTGCGTCAACGCAACCTCTTCTGCGACCTCAAGCCCTGGTGATCTGTTCAGCTTGCGCGTGATCTTCATGGGGACGCCCGACTTCGCCGTCCCGACTCTCGATGCGATTGTCTCCGCCGGCCACGAGGTCGTGCTCGTCGTCGCCCAACCCGACAAACCGGCGGGTCGCGGCAAGAAGATGCGCGCGCCTCCCGTTGCCGCTCGCGCCCGAGAGCTGGAGCTCCCGCTGGCCCAGCCCCGAGCGCTTCGTAGCGGGCCTTTCCCCGAGCGGTATGTCGGGTTGGAGGCTGATGTTGCGGTCGTTATTGCCTACGGGCGGATCCTCCCTGAGCGCCTGTTGGATTCGCCGAAGTTCGGGTGTGTAAACGTGCACGCCAGCTTGCTGCCGCGATGGCGCGGCGCGGCTCCCATTCAGGCGGCCATCCGCGCCGGAGATCCGATCACCGGCGTCTGCACCCAGCGCATGGAGCCGAGTCTCGACACCGGTCCCGTCTACCACTCCACAGAGACGCCCATCGCTGCCGACGACGATGCCGGCTCCCTCCACGACCGATTGGCTGCGCTGAGTGCCGAGGTGTGCGTGCGGACCCTGACCGAGCTCGGCACGCGCGAGCCCGTTCCCCAATCCGACGACGGGATCACCTGGGCGTCGAAGATCAGCAAGGCCGACGGCGAGGTGGACTGGTCGAATCCAGCCGTCGAGATCGACCGTCAGATCCGCGCTTTCACGCCGTGGCCTGGGGGATGGCTTCCCTGGAAGAAAGGGCCTCTCAAGCTCAAAAAGGTCGTCGTGGTGCCGGGTTCTGGGGCCGCGGGAGAGGTCCTGTCGACCAACCCCTTGCGCGTCGCTTGCGGAACTGACGCTTTGGAGTTGGCGCTGGTGCAGGCACCGGGTAAACGCCCCGTCTCGGGTACGGACTTCGCGAACGGAGCCCGCCTCGAGGTCGGAGGCAAACTCACATGGCGCTCGTAGCTCCCTCAATCCTCTCCGCTGACTTCGGCCACCTCCACGACGAGGTGCGGGACGTCATCGACAAGGGCGCCGATTGGATCCACGTCGACGTGATGGACGGACACTTCGTGCCGAACCTCACGATGGGACCGCCGATCATCAAGTCGGTGAAGCGGGCTTGCGGTGACATCCCGATGGACGTTCACCTGATGATCGAGGAGCCGACTCGGTACGTTCAGGACTACCGCGATGCGGGGGCCGACTACATCACCGTTCACGCCGAGGCCTGCACGCATCTGCATCGCGCTGTGCAGTTCATCAAATCCACGGGCGCCAAGGCCGGCGTCAGCCTCAACCCCCACACCCACGAGAGCGTGCTCGACTACGTGCTCTCCGAGGTCGATCTGGTCTTGATCATGACGGTCAACCCCGGTTTTGGTGGACAATCCCTCATCGATTCCGTCTTGCACAAATGCTCCAGGGTCCGTGAGAACATCGAGCGCAAGGGCTACAACGCGCTCGTCGAGGTCGATGGCGGCGTCAAGGTTCACAATGTGCATCGCTTCGTCGAGGCCGGTGCCCAGGTCCTCGTCTCCGGGTCTGGCGTGTTCAAGGCCGAAGATCGCGCAGCTGCCATCGCGGCGCTCAAGTCAGCCTAGGCTGGCCTTGTTCAGCGCGGCGTCCATTGCAGCGGCGTTGTCGTAGCGCTTCGGCGGATCGAGCTGCAGCGCACGCATGAGGACTTCGGCGAGCTCATCGGGGATGGGTGTCGCCGCATTTTCTTGAATGTCTTTCGGTTCTTTCATGAGCCGAGCCATCGCGATGGCCACCGGGTTCGGTCCCTCGAACGGCAGGTTTCCGGTCAGGCACTGATAGAGCACGATCGCCAGAGAGTACAGGTCGGACCGGGCATCGAGCGGGTCGCGGTCGAGTTGCTCCGGGCTCATATACTCCGGTGTTCCAACGACGACGCCCCGCTCGGCGAGCTCGTCCTCGTCGGCCATCGGATGGGCGATCCCGAAGTCGATGACCTTGACCAATGGCCCCTTCTTCCCGTCGAGGATGAACAGGTTTGCCGGCTTCAGATCCCGGTGGAGCACCCCGCCCGTATGCGCCGCGGTGAGTGCTGACAGCACCTCGCGTCCGATCTGCTTGACCCGGTGCATATCCATGGTTCCCTCGATCATCTCATCGAGGAGCTCGCGGCCGGCGAGTCGCTCCATGACGATGAACAGCCGCCCCTGTTCGTCTTCTCCGTAGTCGTGGACACGCACGATGTTGTGGTGCCGCAGTTGCGATGTGAGCCGGGCCTCGTTGTAGAAGCGCTGGGCGTGCTCGGGGTCGTCGGCGTATTCGGGAAGCAGGACCTTGATCACGACTTCCTTTCCCGTCTTTGGATCGGTCGCCGAAAACACGCGTCCCATGCCGCCGCGGCCGACTTCATCGCCGATCTTGTAGTCGCGGATGGTGTCCGGCTTGGGTACGGCCGCCGATAGCTGGGCGCGGTGGTTTTTGCGGCGCTTGGCCTTGGCGCCGCCGACGTGAATCAGGGCATGGGTGAACGTGCCGAGGTCTTCCAGTTCTGCATCGGGGTGCTTCTCGACGGCCATTTTCACGTCGTCGAGTGCCTTGCAGGACTGATGGAGTCCGATCCGGCCGGCGCCAAACGCGCGCATCACGTCCAGGGCCTGATCGACGGTCGTGCCGGCGGGAACAACGGTATCGCCCTCTCCGAGCTCGACGATCGGGCCGACCGACAAGCCGATGGCCAGGGTCAGATCCTCGGCCATGGCCGATGCCACCTGCAGGGCGGTTCGAAAGTCGGTGTAGGTGTGCAGGGACGTCTTGTTGCCGCTGTACTCCCGGTCTCCCGGGTCGAGAATGGCAGTTTCGTTGTCGTCGACCAGGTACGAGATCGCCAGGACGGTTCCGCGGCTGACCCGCGTCTCGAGGCCCGGAGCCAGGGATTCGGGAGGCAGGAGCTCACGCGCCGAGGGGGTCTGGAGGAGTCGCCCAGCCGTCAGGGTGAACGGCGGCCTCCAGCGGCGCTCAATGGACGCCTGTACCGCATGGTCCAGCAGGGATCGTATTGCGATTTTAACCTTTCCAGGGGTCAGACGGAGGACCCTGGGCCTGGCGCCCCGGTCGGTCAGATCCAGAGTGGCCGTGGTGGCCTTGGCGCCCTCGCGCACCTCGATGATCGCCCCGGAACCGCCTGGACGCGTGTCGACGTTGTAGCTTCCCGCTGACAGATCCAGATTCCACTCGATCTCCCCGTTCGCGCGCACGCGGGCCTGGCCCAGGACGTGTGGCGTGCGCTGGGGAGACAACAGGCAGTCGATGGGGACCTCGAAGTCGCGGATGCTCTTCACCGGTCGGAACACCACTTCGACGGCATCGGGAAAGTTGGCGTCGTAGCGGATATTACAGGACCCGCAGTGCACTTCGCCCGGCGTGATGCTGAGCCGTTCCGAGTCGGCCTTCGGGGCGCGGCACGACGGGCACAACATCTCCCAGCGCAGCTCGAGGGCGCCGTCGCGAACCGCCTGCAGGCAACTGCTGATGGCCAGATCTGGATCCACTTTCAGCCGATCGGCGAGGCGGAGAGGCTTGATCCGGTCCTGTTGCTGCAGCGATCCGTGAGTCACTACCTTGGAGAGCTCTTCGGCGATCGCCGGTTCGAGCCGTCGCAGGCCCTTGTCCAGTGCCTTGGCGGCGCGAGGATCCAGTTCCGGCGGGGGAGGGTCGAAGTCCGTCACCTCACCCGACAGTGTTCGGACCAGCTTCCGGAGCGTCTTGCCCACCTGGGGCTTGGTGTTCAGCTTGGCCTCGCCCATCACGATCGGCCGGCTGATCCAGTTCCGCGCGGAGAACTCGACCAGGTAGTCGATGATCGTGCCCTTCTCGGTCTCCTTGAGGCGGCAGGTGGTGCGCACGCCGGAGATCGGACCGGACAGAAAGCGCCTTCGACTGATGAAGTAGTTCGGCGCCTCGAACTCGAAGGGCATCTCCTCCCAGCGGATCTTCAGCCCGAACTTGTTGATGGATCCGTACCGGAGCACCGTGCCGTCGTCCTGGGGCTCCTCCTCGAATTCGAAGCCGAGGCCCGCCGCTCGGTTGAAGCGGTCGGTGTCGCTACACGCCCTCCAGGTGTTCTCGATCCGGGTGGGGACGGTGTAGGTCCAGTGGACTCGGATCGGAGATTTCAATCGTAACGGGGGTCGGTGCCGAAGGATTTTCGGCCTTCGAGTCTTGCTCGCGCCTCGGACTGCGCCTGCGCTCGCTCCTCCGCTTCCTTCTCACGCTTGCGATGCTCTTCGAGGTGCTTGTCCATACAGGTCTCGCAGACGAGCTTGCCCTTCCACTCTCGTTTGTGGTCGCTCTTGATCCGCACTTTGCACTCTTCGCACTGGGGTCCCAAGAAGAAATCCATAAAGCCCATCGATCCAAACCTCGGATATGCGTACTGTCTACAATCACTGGGGGTTTTCTGTCAAGGGAAGGATGTCCACCTGATGGGACCTTGACGGGCAATCGCCTGCGACATACCTGCGTCGAGTTCGGGGTGTAGCGCAGCCTGGTAGCGCGCCTGCTTCGGGAGCAGGAAGCCGGAGGTTCGAATCCTCTCACCCCGACCACCACTCACTTCTGTGCCCCTAACGAATCCAGCGGGCGAGCTTTTCAAGTGAGTCGTCCACGTATTCGCGGCACTCAGCGGCAACCCGAACCGAGAGAAACCGAGTATGGGCGGGGGGATTTCGATAGCGCTCCCGCACGTCATTGCCGATCAGTGACGCCAGATGTTTGGCGTCCAGGGCGCGGACTCCTTCTTCGGTCAACAGGGGTATGAGGGCGCTACGGAGCAGCGCGCGGTAGGTCGCGTCCTCGCCATTCCCGACGCGTGAGAGCTTGCCGAGTAGAATGTTCATGGGGCCGAGGGCAAGCCCGTGATGGATGCCTGTGGCGATTCCGGTACTCGTATTAGGAAGTATTTTCCATCTTGATCGCGCGCGTGAACTGAGATCGTCCAGCGCTTTTTGCAGGAGTTGAGGGTCCAAAGCACTCATGGTGGGATCTATCAGACGGGCGTTCAGCTCCAACTCTAGGATTCGAAAGAAGCCAAGAGAAACCATGCCGGCATCCCCCCACGTCTCGCCGGTGGCCTCGATGCTCTTCAGACCGAGGAGCGCGGCCTTGTACGCCGAGCGACCCATGGCAGATAGCGGCTCGAGAATCTGCTCGACTGCCGCCGTCTCGTGAACCGCCTGCATGTCGTAGGAGACCCCGCGCGCCTCCAGGTGTTCCAAGGTTCGTTGTGCCAGAGTGGGGTTTCGTTGGGCGAGAGTGGGCAGGACCAGCGCGGCGACAGCGTCCACGGTGGGGTGGGTGCTCGAGAAGATGTTGTCTTGCTGCGCCTCGAAATTGGCGACTAGATCGTCGTGGAGCCCGAGGCGAAACAGGCACTCGAATCCCATCTCGAACGCGTCATTCGACCCCGCGATTGGTATCAGCATCGAGGTGATCAGGTGTCCCGTCTGGCGGGGATTGGTGAGCGGGGCGCCCCCTTTCAAGGTCTTTGTCCAGGCCTCGAGCGCGTAGTGGATCTGCCTGAAGCGCTGATCTCGGAACATCCAGTCCACCAGCTCGTCAGTGGCCGCCTGGCCTGAGGCAATGGCGTCCGAAGCCGACCGCAAAAGCACGATCTGTTCGCTGGCCTGGCTTGTTCGCTCCCACAACTCCAGGAGGAGCGTCGCTCGAAGCAGAGCGCAGGCCTCGTAGTCGGGCCCTATCTGCGCCTCAGAGCCCGGCTCGACGAAGATCGGAGCGACCTCGTCGAACGCATGGGCGGCCTGTTCGGGGTCGGTGGCATTGCTCACGAGCATCATCCGCAGCGTGCTCTGCAGGTGTGCCGAGAGATCGTAGCCATCCATCCGCTGGATCGCGTTTGACAGCCCGTCCGAATCGCCGCCGAGCGCATGGCATTTGGCAATCAACACCAGGGTGGATGTGTGGTCGATCCCGCCTTCTGGCACCGATTCCGCGCACGCGATGCACCGCTCCAGGTCGCCGCAGCGATAGCTGGCCAGCGCTTCCAGATAGGCGCGTTCACCGGGATCGTGATCATCGGCTCGGAGCCGACCGAGGATCTTGAATGCGTCTCTCTCCTTTCCCGACTGCATGGCGATGAACAACCGCTCCCGAAGCTGAACCCCGTTGAGTCCGTCGAGGTCTGCGCCGGGTCGGTCGTACCAATCCGGTGGTGTCGGGTGGAGCAGGGACTCGAGCAGGTGCTCTCCGCGATGGCCTCCAATCGTCGCCTCCAGAGCCGAATAGAGGAGTTTCCACTTGGTATGCCGGCTGTGGAAGTCTCGAATCTCGTCTTCTGACGGCTCTGTGTCGACGTTTGGCTTCAGTCGACTGAAGTAGTGGCCCAGGCGGATCATCTCGGCCTGGGCCGCGGACCATAAAAAGGTCGGGTCGGTGGGGGCGTCGGGATCGACGACGCGTCTTCTTCTCTGCGGACGCTCGGCTGCCACGGTCTTGGCGAACCAGCTCTTGAACGACATGTAGTCCGGGACGAGACCAAAGTGGGCTTCGCCGCACAACGCCAGCGCCACTTCGAGGCGGTCGGCTGCGGTCATCTCTTCGGTCAGCGCGGCGTCGATGTCTGGGAGCTCCGGTAGGTCTTCGCTCATCATGGAGCGCCGGAGGGCTTCCAATGGGTTGGGCGTAGCCACGTTCGCAGCGGTCTTCTTCGAGGCTTTCCCCCTGGCCGCACGTCGACGTCGCTTGGCTGCTGCCCGTTTGTCGCGTCCGTTGTTGTGCTTCTTCATTCGACCTCGAACGCCAGCCCGGCGATGGGCATGTGGACCCAGCAAGCGAGGATCGGTCTGCCCAGCGCCCGTCCAATCGCGCCGGCGTAGGCCCGGAGCTGGCCGGCGTGCTCGGAAGCTTTCTTAGCGGCAACTGCCCGGTCCGCCAGCGGGAAGCTCTTGTGGTCGATGACGATCAGTCCCTCTTCGGTGTCGAGAACCAGGTCCACGAAGCCCCGGAGGACAGTTCTTTCGGGAAGAATGTGGCGGATAGGCCATTCTCGACGCCACTCGGCTTCCGGCCAACGCCGGCTGACCCATGCCCGCAGGTTGTGACCACCGGCCACCACCGCGTCAGGGGCCAGGACCCCTTCCACGCCCCATCGAGCGAGCTGGCGCCGCGCGATCTGCAGGCGGTGTGACGGAGTGAGGGAGCCCCGATCCGCGGCGAGGAAGCCGTGAACGGCCTCGCCCACCTGGCTGTAGTCCCCACCCAGGGAAGACCAATTCACAGCGGTCGGGGTACCGATTCGCTCCTGACCTGTCACCCGCCCGATGGCCTCGAGGTCGGACGGGTAGATGACGGCTGGTGCGTGGGCCTTTGGACCGGTCCAGGGCACCATGGCAGTCGGGGCGGCATCGGCGGCTGGAAGCGCGGCGGGCGTCGTGTTGCGGACAGGCACAGGTCCATTGTGATGGGCTGCGACGCCCTCCGGGAGTACGGCGCCGGTGAACACGACGCGATCGCGGGCCCGGGTCCAGGCGACGTAGCGCAGCCGGAGCTCCTCGCGGTCGGTGCGTGCCTGGGCCTCCACGAACACCTTCGACTGGCGGATCCGCTCTCCCAATGCGGTCTTGTTGGCGGGGTCGTAGGGCCATGGCCACAGCCGAATCCACCGACCGTCGAGGGGATTGTCGGGGTCGATTGCGTCTCGGTCGTCGACGACAGTGGCTTGGTTCACCCGGGCCGAAAAGGTGCTGTCGAGGCCGACGAGGACGACGATGGGCCACTCGAGGCCCTTCGCCTTGTGCCAGGTCATCGCGGTGACCGCACCCGCGTCGGGTCGGGTTGGAAAGGTGTCGGTGCCAGCGTCGTTGAGTGCCGAGAAGTGGCGTACCAGCCCAGCAGGAGTCACCGGTTGGCCGGCGGATTCGCTGTTGGACACCCAGGACAGTGCGTGTTCGCGGAGTTGGTCGACGTTGGCGAGTCGGTGCTTCGCGTCACCCCAACGGTGGCAGAGCGTGCGGAGTCCGGATGCCTCGATGGCGGTGTCGAACGCCTCGATGGGCCCGGCCAATGGCCGACGCACACAGGCGTCGCGCACCGCCTGGAGATTGTCGGCCAACGCGGTCTTGGGACCCTCTTCGATGAGGCGCTGGGGCCAGACTTCGGCGTCGTCGGGCGCTCCGACGCGAAGAAGCTCGGACACGGCGGTCCCGTCTCTCGGATCCACCCACAGGCGCAGGGCGGCGAATGCGGCGATGCACTCCCAGGTGTCGAGCAAGCCGCCACGGGCGAGCACGCAGCGCTGGCCTTGGTCGTGCAGCGCCTCGGCGATCTCGTCGCATTGACGGTTGGTCCTGCAGATCACTGCGACATCTCCGGCCAAGACGGGTCGAGACGAGTGGTCGTTCTTCCGGTCGCGGACTCGGGTGCTCGCATCGGCGACGAGATCGACGACACCTGCGGCAATGGCGGGGGCTTCGTCTGCGTCGCAGGGCCAGTGCTCGACCGGTGCGCCGAGGTCGGCTGGAAACGTCTTGTTCGGAGGCGTATTCAGCACCACCTGTTTCCGGGGGATTCCGACTTTGGAGAACGCGTCTGCGTACACTTCGGAGGTGAGGTGCACGAGCTCGGGCCGACTGCGCCACGAATGGGGCAGGGTCTTGGGTTCGCCCCCGCATAGCTGGTCGAGGCAGGCCTCCATGAGCTCGGGATCGGCGCCCCGAAAGGCGTATACGCACTGCTTGCGGTCCCCAACCCACAGGGACTTGCGCGCCAGGGCCGCCAGGCGCATGAAGATGGCCAGCTGGATCGGGCTGCTGTCCTGGAACTCGTCGACCACCAGGAGGTCGATGCGACCCTCGAATCGACTCGCGAGATGCGGGGTCGTCAAGATCTGCAGGGCGAGTTGCTCCTGATCCTTGAAGTCGATGACCCCGATGGCGGCTTTGTGTTTGGCGAATGTGTCCAGGGCGTCGGCGGCGATTCCGTAGACCAGATCGAGCCAGCGCTCGACGTCTGCGACCAGCCGAGGATGCCCATCGTGCAGTTCGAAGGCGGACTTCATCAGCGTTCCTGCAGAGGCGGCCACCGAGGTCTTCGGGATCTTGAGCCGGGACAGCCGCACCCAATCCGCCCAGCCGAGCGCCTCGATGTCGGCCCGCGTCCGCAGGTCGCGCACCTGGTCCATCGCGTAGCGGGTTCCCTTGTACGAGCAGTTCGGAGCGATGGAGCGGAAGTGCGCGACCACGTTCAGCACATGGAGATCGACATCGAGGCCGGGTTGCGGGGCGCTGAGAATGGCGGAATACGAGTCGGCACTTCGCTTTGCCGCGTCTCGCACCTGACCCGGCGTGAGGGCGTTTGCCTGGGCTTCGGCGAGGATGTCGCCAACGTGCCCGCGCCAGTTCCGGCCGTTGCCGCGCCAGTTTCGCTGGATACGAAGCCGGCGTCCGAGCGCGTTCAGCTCGATGCGAACGGCCTGGGTCGTGCACGCGTCGAGGCAGCGGGCCAGCTCAGTGGCCGCACGCTCCTCGGAGAGCACATCCAGAACCGGTGGCAACCCGAGTTCGTAGGCGGATTCCTTGACGATCTCGCTGCATACGGCGTTGACCGTGCCGATCCGCGCCCCGCCGAGTCGCTGGGCGGCTTCGTGCAGGCCCGCCTCCAGGAGGCGGGTTCGGCATCGCTCGGAGAGTTCCGCCGCTCCGGTTCGAGAGAAGGTCGTGGCGATCGTGCACTCTGGCCGAACCTCGCCGGCTGCGATGGCCTCGTACAGATGCTGGGAGACCTCGAAGGTCTTTCCGCTGCCAGCACTGGCTGCGGTCAGCGCGATCTTGTGGGACAGGGGTAGGGAACTCATCCGACACCTCGTTCAGCTGTGGCGACGCCGCAGGCGCGACGGTGCTTGCACCACCCGCAGTTTCCGCGGACCAACAGGTCGCCGTCTTCGTTCATGCCCGCCTTGGGAGGCTCTTCTTCGTCAGTCCATGCCGCGCGGATCTCGCCCCGATCCATCTCCTCGCGGACCAACTTCCACTGTCGGTTGAGGGCGCGGAAGGTCTCATCGGTGCCCCAGCCATCCACCTGCTGCGAGCGCTTCACCCGGCTCGATGTGGTGACCAGTTTGCCGGAGAGCAACACGAAGTAGCCGGCGTCTACCGCGGATCCCCCGTCGGCCTCCAGCCAGGCGTAGACCGCGATCTGGATGGCGAGGCCGCTCTTGAGCGTAGTGGCGTGCCAGCGGCCGGAGAACTTGAAGTCGATGACGAATCGCTCGTCGCCGACCATGGCAATGACATCGGGCCTGCCCTGCATGCGGGTGCCATCGGAGACCAGGCCGTTCGCGTGCTTGGGCTCCTCGGCGCGAACCACGGTGGCGTCGTTGTCCTCGAGCCAGAGCACGAAGTTCTTTGCGGCCTGGCAGAGCTGCCAACGCAAGGTCTCGCACTCCACGGATCGGCCGTACTGGAAGTACTCGGCGGCGAATGTGGGCCCCTGCGCGTCGAACAGCAGGCCCATTCGGTCGGCGCAGTCGGCCGCGGAGGGGAGGGGGTCGATCGTCAGGATCTCGGCGAGCAACTCGTGAGCCAGGCTGCCCTTGAGTTGATTTCCGCTGGCCAGCTGTGAGGCGGCTCCCTCGCGGACCTTGGCAGTGTACTCGAACAGGTAGGCCAACGGACAGCCGAGCCCCAGGGTCATGCTCGTCGGCGACTCCCGGTCTCGTTGCCGGACCAGATGCGGCTTGATCAGAAAGGACGACTTGGGAACGGGGGTGGCCAGGGCCTCCGGAAGCCAGCTCGCTTCCGGGCTCGATGACGGTCGTGCGAGCACGGGAATCTCGGTGTCTGCCGCCTTCAACTCGTCCCAGAAGGGATGTGGGAGAGCGCCGTCCGACGTATGCGGGCACACGAGGACCAGTTTGGCTGCGCGTTCCGCCGGACGGCGCCAGCGGAGGGCATTCGCCGCGGCCTGAGCCACCGAGTCCGGCAGGTGGATTCCGGCGGCTGCCAGCGCCTCTTGTTCGACGGGAGTCAGTGGGGAACGCCGGATTCGCGGAGCGGTATCCCGAAGAAAGTTCCACCAGACGATGGTCTCGGCTGGCCCCAATACCGCTGCGGGGTCGACCACCGACTGGATGCCGGCCGTGGCGGCCCACGGTGCCGAGCCCGATACGCAGCTCGTTGCGGCGCGAACGAGGAGTGTCAGCTGGGGACGGGTCTGGGCGGGACGACTGGTTGCCACCAGCATCTCGCGGAGGATCCGCGTCTGGAGGAGGGCGGCATCCCAAGCGGAGTCCTCGACTACAGCCTTTCGCCCACCGAGCCAGCGGCGAAGCACATCGATCCGCTTCAAGACTTCATCGGTTTGCACCTCGTGGTCCGCAACCGGAGTCAAGATGGCCTCGAGGCGGGCGCGAACCGCGGGCTCCCGGTGGGGGTCGATCTTCGCCAATCCGGTCTCGAAGGCGTCGTTCCAGGTGCTGCTGCCGACCGCAGGCCACTCGTTGAGGGCCCATCGCAGGTGCCGGGCACATATTCCGGGACTGGGGGAGGCCGGCAGGTTGAGCAGGTCCTGGACCGCCGTCGGTTCAGGCGGAGTCCAGAGGAGCTCCAATGTCAGTGGCAAGACCTGGAGCAAGCTGTCGCATTGTTCGGGGAGGGCCGCTGTGGTTCCGACCCCGTGACGCCGTAGAGCGCGATCGAGGACCTCGTCGACCCCGATGATCAGGATGGAATCCGGGTCCTGATTGGCAATCCAGGATGCGGTGACCTCGGCGGCAGCGGTGGCGTGATCTGGGCGGACCAGCTGCACATCGACTGGACTCGAGGGTCCGTAGACCATGGGTTCGACAAGGACCCCCAGATCTTCCAGTCGGTTCAGGAGGGCACGGACCCGGGCTGGGTGGGCCGCCCGCGGATCGACGAGAGTGAGCGTTTCGATGTCGATTTTGTCGATTTCCCCGAGTTCCTGGATGACTTCGCGCAGCTGTTCGGCGATGCCGTCGGGGGTTTCAGTGACCAGGTCGGAGAGTTCTCCGAGGCGCCCGTCCCGCACAACGCCATTCCATCCCTCGAGTTTCAGCTGATCGGCGAGCCGCAGGAGGTCGTTTGCAACCACCCACGGGTTGCGCTGGGCAGAGAGATGGAACGATCCCGGCCGCTCCAACAGCGGGCCCATGAGGGAGACAGCGCGCTCCCAG
>Ga0315336_1002012_pt1 | contig 33997 bp, 27 predicted proteins | sample ASW5metaG_FD_204512 | JGI IMG/M metagenome (GOLD analysis project Ga0315336, IMG submission 204512) | Ammonia-oxidizing marine archaeal communities from Monterey Bay, California, United States - ASW #5 | ecosystem: Environmental > Aquatic > Marine > Intertidal zone | place: USA: California...
GTATAAGGATAATCTTACAATCATATTGAACAATTTATAGTTATCATTTTAGATGCTTGATCCAGGGATCATTTGTCTTTTCAAGCCACATTTTTAATTCACCTTTCAGTTCTTTGATTACATCCTGTCTTTCAGTGGCAATATTATTGAGCTGGTACTTGTCAGAAAGATTATCATAAAGTGTAATTTGGTCAGCCTCGCTTTCAATTCTACTCATCATGAGCGTGAATTGGTGTGTCCTTATACCTCTCCTACCCATGTCTATTTTCCCTGGTGGAGTATAAATATAAAGCTGGGAACGGGGTCTCATATTTTCTCCGGATAAAAATAATGACGAATAATCAATGCCATCTATTTCATTTGTTATTTTTTCCGTAAAACCAAGCAGGCCAAGAAGAGTTGGGAATACATCGGGTGTAGAAATTAATAGTTTATCTTGCCGTGGATTTATTTTACCGGGCCAGCGAATGATGAATGGTATACGCATGGATTCTTCATAATGGTTGTTTTTTGATATTTGGTCGTGTATACCTAGACAGTTTCCATGATCAGAAGAGAATAGAACAATTGTATTTTTTTCGAGCCCTGTTTTTTTCAAAACGTTTAGGATCCGACCAAATTGCTCATCTACACCTGTGATCATGGCATAATAGTTTCGAATATGTTTTCGATAATAGTCTCCCCACTTGGTTCCTGCAGTTGGAATATTTGGTTTTTGAATCAAGGAATCTATAGGAATATCGTTATAAATGGCTTTGTATCGTTCTGGCACCGCTGCATAAGGCATATGGGGCGGATTCATAGCGATCATTAATGCAAATGGCTGACTGGGATCTCTGTAAACTTCATTTTCATTCTTAATATATTTGATTGCAAGATCAGTTTCATGTTCGGGACTCCATTGATGAACATAATTAAAAGAATCCCGGGTCGCACTACCAGACCAATACATCGGTTTATTATGCTGATCATAAGTACCATAGGCATACCAGAAATCAAATCCATGCCTTCGGTCCGGATGAGTCCACTCGTTCCATTTAACTTTTCCAGCATTATTTAAAGTGTTGATATAAGGTGCATGCGGGCTATCTAAATGCCATTTACCAATATAGCCCAAACTATAGCCTTGATTGTCAAGAATATCTGACCAGGTTTGAGCAGTTTCTTTTAGTTCATAACCAAATGGTGCTGTTATGGTATTACTATTGCCCCATACGCCATGCCCTTGAGGATATTGTCCCGTCATTAGGCTGGCCCGGGTAGGACTACAAATTGGATAATTACTCACTGCTTCTGTGAGCACTAAACCTTGAGAAGCAAATCGATCTAAATAAGGTGTCTGAACGGGTTCCTTCCCCACGAATCCCATAGCTTGACCCCGCATCTGATCAGGATAAACAATAATTAAATTAGTTTTTTCACTATCAAATGATTGGGCGCCTATAACAGATAACAAAAAGCTTAGATGGATAAAAATAAATAAGGAAATTTGCTTCATTGATTATTTCTATTTTTTATATTAATCAAATTTTCCCTGACCTATTTCAGAACGATATCCAGACCACTTTTTCATTCTACAAATTAATGGTGAATAATGGTATCAGAAAGGATGAAAAAATCTAATTCTCAACAAGTTGATCGTTGATTAACCACTGTATTTTGCTTTTCGACTCGCCGCCAATCGTTTATGGGGATCTAATTCCATTTTCCGTAAACGGATGGATAATGGAGTCACTTCCACCAGTTCATCTTCCGCAATAAATTCAATAGATTGATCTAAAGATAAATGTTTCGGTGGGCGCAAGACTACGGTGGAGTCCGAAGCGGCCGCTCGCATATTGGTTAGTTTTTTCTCACGAGTAATATTTAATGTTAGATCTTCCGTCCGATTGCGCTCACCAATAATCATACCATCATAAACTTCTGTTCCCACTTCTACAAATAACTCGCCCCGGTCCACCATGCCCAGACAGGCATATGTTGTGACTTTCCCCTTTCGATCAGCTACCATGGCACCGCTATTCCGCTGGGGGATGGGTCCAAACCATGGGGCATATCCATCAAACAGTTTATTCATAATTCCAGCGCCCCGTGTATCCGTTAAGAACTGGCTGCGAAATCCGATTAACCCCCGGGATGGAATCACAAAATCCATAGACACACGACCATAACCGTGGTTCACTAAATTAGTCATCCGCCCTTTTCGTTCAGATAATTTTTCTGTTATAACACCCACCTTATCATCGGGAATATCCAAAAATACTTTTTCCATAGGCTCCAAAACTTTTCCATTTTCTTCATGGGTTATCACCCGGGGTTTGGAGACCATAAATTCGTATCCCTCCCTTCGCATGGTTTCAATCAGGATGGCCATTTGTAATTCGCCTCGCCCTCTCACCTCAAATACATACGTCCGATCGGTAGCATGCACTTGGAGAGATACATTCCCAAGAATCTCTTTTTCCAATCGTTCGCTGATATTGCGGGAGGTGAGGTATTTTCCTTCTTTGCCGGCAAAGGGACCATTATTCACATAAAACAGCATAGACACTGTGGGTTCATCAATCACAATCCGAGGAAGTGGTTCCGGATTTTCATTTGAAGAAATCGTATCACCGATGGTGACGCCTTCTATACCGGCAACCGCAATAATATCACCTGCTTCCAATGTATCCACCTGAATTTTCTGAAGCCCAATAAATGTATATAGAGCGGAAAACTTTTGTCTATTTCGAATACCATCAGCACTACAAAGGGCATAGGATTGAGTCATCTCCAGTTTTCCATTATTCAATCGGCCAATGGCGACCTGCCCCACATAAGGATCGTAGTCCAGATTAGTGACTAAAAATTGCGGTGTATAATCGTCATCAGCCATAGGGCCTTCAATATTTTCGAGGATTGAATTGAATAAGGGTGTTAAATCTGTAGAGCCATCATCCAATTCGTTATGGGCAATACCATCTTTTGCATTGGTATACAATATGGGAAATTCAATCTGCACTTCGGTGGCATCCAGATCAATGAAGAGGTCATACACCTCATTGAGCACCCCGTCAATCCGTGCGTCCGGCCGGTCGATTTTATTGATGACTAAAATAACCGGCAGATTTTTTTCTAATGTTTTCTTCAGAACAAACCGTGTTTGAGGTAATGGCCCTTCACTGGCATCCACCAGCAGCAATGCACCATCCACCAGATTTAGACTTCGTTCCACCTCTCCGCCAAAATCAGCATGACCAGGCGTATCCATTATATTAATTTTCACATCCTTGTACTGGACAGCCGTATTCTTAGCTGTGATGGTGATACCCCGTTCTTTTTCCAAATCCATGGAATCCATGACACGCTCTTCCATCTTCTGGTGGGATTTGAAGGTGCCACTTTGCTGCAGGAGTCCATCAACAAGGGTGGTTTTACCATGATCTACATGGGCGATAATTGCAATATTTCTAAAATTGTTTTTTCTCATTATTAAGAGACCTTTTTAATATCTTGGACCACCTCCACCCCAGTCACAAGGGGGATTCAGAGGGGTCAGGAATTAATGTATTATATTCGTAATAATTGGGCCAAAATCAGCTCGGGAATTTCGGTTTAAATATGTCAGTAATTCACTAAAATTAGTCCACTTATGGATTTATTAATTGATTCGTGATTGTAGTAAATTAACAATCAAATTTTGATTGAATCCAATATAACTGTCACCCAACCCAAAGGAAATATGATGAACCGTTTAGCATTTTCTATTATCGTTGTAATAATCTGTGCATTTCCTCTCCTGGATGCTCAGGTGCAACTCTCCGGATCCGTCTTCCATGATAAAAACAAAGACAGTATTCAAAATTCCGGTGAAAAAGGCATCAAAGATATTCCAGTTTCCAACGGAAGGGATATTGTTTTAACCGATCGGAAAGGACTTTTTCACATTGTGTCCGATAGCAATGATGTTATTTTTATCATGCAGCCTTCTGGATGGAAGGTGCCGGTGAATGACTATAATATTCCACAATATTATAAAAATATTCGGCTGAATAAAGGCCCGGACTACCTAAAATATAAAGGATTTACTGATCCGATTCCCTTGCCAGAAAAACTGGATTTTCCTCTATATAAATCCAAGAATCACGGCGATAAAATCCGAGCCATTATCAGTGGAGACCCCCAACCACGGGACTCTGCAGAAGTGCGATACTTCCGGGATGAAATTTTAAATAAAATGCTGACGGAGAAAGAGGCGGAATTTTATGTCCCCCTTGGCGATATCATGTACAATGATCTTTCCCTTTACCCTTATTATCTTGAACAAGTCTCCCGATTGGGAATACCCATTTGGCATATATTCGGGAATCATGATATCAATTTTCGAGCCCCATCCGATTCATTGGCGAAAGAAACCTGGCGCACCTATTTTGGTCCTGATTATTATTCGTTTGAATATGGCAACGTTCATTTTATTGCCTTAAATACGGTGTTTTATAAAGGATGGAATGTGGAAAAAAATAAAAAAGGATCCTACCTTGGGAAACTCCATGACAATCAGACAACGTGGCTAGAGAATGATCTGTCTCTTGTTTCATCAGATAAACAAATAGTCTTTCTAAGCCATATTCCCATTATCTCCGATGTATATAAAGGAAAAAGAGTTGAATTGACCAATCGAGATCAACTATATAAAATGGTACATGATCGAAATAAAATTCTGGCGCTTTCCGGTCATATGCATTACTTAGAGAATATGGAACTGACAGATAAACATGGATGGACCGGTTCGGCTGAATTCCGCAATTTGAACCTGGGTGCCGGGTGCGGCGCCTGGTGGTATGGTCCCATCCAGGCCAATGGCGTTCCCTACGGCTTTCATTATGACGGTACACCTAACGGATATTTTATGTTCGATTTTTCTAAAAACAATTTTAATTATGAATTTATGCCAGGCAAAAGCGATCCGAACCAAACCTTTCGAATCAGCAGTCCTTCGGATAGAATGACAACTGCTTCTATGGATACATCCATTCTGGCCGTGAATATTTTTTTTGGTGGACCTAAAACAATTGTTTCCTGTACCATTGACGGAAATGAAATATGGCTAAAAAAAGCGGTGACTGCCCAAGACCCCTATATAAACCGACTCATTCAATTGTATCCCGACCTATACCCAAATTTTGAGAAAATGCCCATTAATGCACATATGTGGCTGGGGGAGTTCCCCGCATTATCTATAGGGAATCATACGATTCGTGTTCAAGTGATTCACGATAATGGCATCACGGAAAATCAGGCAAAAATATTTGAAATTTATTAAACATATTGTACTTATTTTACACAAACAACTGGAGAAATTTCTCATGATTAAGCGATCTATTATTTTCAGTATTTTACTTTCCTTCCTCTATTCAAATGGGGAAGAAACCATTACATTTACCAGTGCAAACCCCTTTGGTTTTAATGATGTTCTTTCTGCCTTGGATCAACAGGAACCACAAGAAGTAAATGGTGTTCTCAAAATGCCGGATCAGATGAGTGATAAAAAAGTACCTCTCGTGATTGGTGTGGCCGGAAGCCTGGGATGGATGGAGCATCATTTTGAATATCTTCAGATGTATCGAGAAATGGGGATTGCCACATTTGAAGTCAAAAGTTTTGCCAGCCGAGGTATTGAATCGACCGTGGGTACCCAAGTAGAAGTAACCATGGCAGCTATGATGCTGGATGTGTACCGGGCATTTGAAATTTTGGCGAAGGATCCCAGAATCGATAGAGATAAGGTGGCCATTACGGGATGGAGTCTTGGGGGCGGTGTAACGCTTTTTTCTGGTTGGCTTCCGGCCAAAAATGCAATGAATCCCGATTTAAAGTTTGCCGCCCATCTGGCTATTTATCCCCCCTGCTTCATTGTTCCTGAAAATTTGGAATTTACCGATGCTCCCATGCATATCCTTATTGGTGAAGTGGATAATTGGACACCGGCAACGGCTTGTAAAGATCTGGTTCCGGATATGATAGGGAATGGCACCAATATAGGTATCACAGTATATGATGATTCACATCATTCTTTTGATAGTTCAACGCCGCCCCGAGTCGATGAGGCCGGTTATAGTTTTACGGATTGCCGATTAAAAATGCGGGCAGATGGAGTCGTGGTTATGAATTTTATGGATATCCCCATGACCAACCCTACCCTTCAGAAAATTGGTCTCGCTTTTTGTGCGGATCGCGGCCCCACCCATGGGGGAAATCCTGAGAGCCGGAAAGCGGCATTTATATTTGCGAAAGACTTTATGGGCGAACATTTACTGGATAATGATTAAGTCTCCAATTTTAATAAAATCCAGCGATTAGGAAAGGTTGATTTCACTAAGAGAATCTCCATCGAACCGCCTTAATGCAAAAAACGGATTAATCAGTTTTTGTCCAGAAACGAGGTCTGCCATAACCTCTCCCAATGCGGGCCCCATTTTGAAGCCATGGCCTGATCCACCACCCAATAGCCAACCATTTTCAGCTTCCGGATGGCGATCAATGATAAAATGTTCATCCGGTGTATCTTCATACTGGCAAACCCTTGTGTCAATAATGTCCGCATTCTTTAATCCTGGGAATCGAAGGGATACATATTTTTTTGCAGCCTCCATTCCCGCTGGACTTGGATTACGGTCACCCGTTTCAGGGTCGAATGATGCTCCACGATTATCGTCGGCAAATTTAAATCCATGGTATATTGATCCGGGAATGCCATAACGAAAGCCATCACCGATATGGCCCCATAGAGGCATGTGACCAGACATAAATTCAGGTGGTGTGTCAAAGAAAAATACTTCCTGTCTTGTGGGTTGAACCAAACCGCCAATCACATCAGGAAATACAGTCCCCATCCAGGGGCCGCAGCAAAAAATATAATGATCCGCCTGGATGGTAGCGCCATCATCCATTTTTATCTCTCGCAGTTCACCATGGGCGCATTCGGGTGGTTTTACACATTTTTCTACATAATCACCACCCAATTTGATGAATTGATTCACCACCACTTTGCAGGCATGATTGGCTCTTAGGAATCCCGCTTCTGGTTCGTGAAAAAAGGTTTTAATATCATCCGTATTAATTTGAGGGAACCGTTTGGCTACTGTTCCTTTTGATAATTCATTTACTTCAAGGTTGTGCTGATCCAACACGGGTAATGCATCCCTTGCAAAATCGTCCGATTCAGAAAACATCCACAGGATGCCTGTTTTCACGTAGAGTTCCTCCTGCCATTGTGATTGAAAGGAGTTCCACAATGCCAAGGATCGGGCTGCCCATTGGATATATTGATGTCCTTTGCCGTAAATACTGCGGATCATTCGTGATTCACCACCGGAACTGGCTTTGGGATTTCCCGGGCCATGGCGGTCAATGAGGGTCACATGATGACCTGCCTTTTGCAGGTGGAATGCTGTCCATGAACCAAAAGCACCGGCCCCAATGACGGCAATCTTCATATCAATTGGAAAAGTTCAATGGCTATCAGGCGGATTGCGATCAAGGTCAACACGACCTTAAAGAGGATGCGAAAGGTAGATTCGGGCAGTTTCCCTAGCATACGTTTCCCAAGTGTGGTGCCAATATATACGGCCACCACCAACGGAAGTAAGACAGACAATTCTGAAAAATAGTTCATTCCAAACAGGAATATAAATATGGGCATTTTCCCCAAATGACCCACGGCCTGACAGGCCGCTTTTGTAGCAATGACATTTTCTTTTGTCATATCTTTATTGATAAAAAATGGGGCAATTAACGGTCCCGCAGCTCCGATGAAAACCGTAACCAACCCACTGAGACCTCCCAACCAAACAAATGCGTTCTCAGCCACACGTTTCCCTTTTTTTCTCAGGAATAAAAACCACAGTATATAGACCCCGATTAACGGTTTCAGGAAATCTATTTTTATTTCGCTGGCCGATTCAACACCAATCCATTGCATCAACCCAACAATCATCAATGCTGATAAAAGAAGACCGGGAATCACACCAGTGACAAACTGTTTGAAAATGGGCCCATGCAGGTGTGTGCGATACACCATAGTACGGGTAACATTGCTAACCAATTGAATGACGCCGTGAAGGGCCACCACCATATAGCCTTCAGGTATAATAATGGCCATAATGCCTAATAAGGTGACCCCGCCACCCATACCAATAATGGCCGAGAGCATGGATGTGAGAAAAGCGGCTAAGATGAGAATTAGAGATTCTATCATGGATATAATCTAGTGGAGATGCATGCCTCTCCATTACTCCATTTAATCATTTGGATAGCTTTTCAGCCAGTTAAATTGCCAATGGAGGGTTAATTTTTTATCAGGGTCCTGGATATGAATGGTATCCAAAATTTCCCTATAATTTTCTTCAAAAACGCCGGGGGGTGCATCATAAGCCATTTCTAACCGATTGCTATTAACCAATATGGCTTCTACCCTAATGTGGTCTTTTGATTCGGAATAAAAAGCGTTAAACATATATGCATTTTTTTGTGAGGTCCGTTTAAAGGAGGCGATAAACTTATTTTGCTCTCCATATTCATTCAGCACCTGGTATTCTCCTTTGTTTTTAATAATGATCCAGGATGCCCGTTTTTGGATTTCCTTTCGTTGGATCACTTTTCCATCTTCGGAAAGAGTGCCCACCGCATATTCCGTCCAGACCCCTTCAATGGGATCCAGATTGGCTTTATGGCGCGTAAAATGTTTTTTATAGTTTAAGGTGGCCGGTGGTTCAAATGGCATGGAATCTTGCTGCTTCATCAGGTTGGTGCAGCCGGAAAAGATTAAAATAATTAGACCAGTTAATTGCCCATAATATGGAATGAAACCTTTTATCTTTTATCTCCTTTTTTCACATAGGTATCGAGCCAGTTTGCCGTTTCCCACAAAACATGCATAACTGATTCTCTTGCTTTATAACCATGACTTTCATGTGGTAGCAGTACGAGTTTAGTTGTTGCTCCATGTCCTTTTAATGCATGATAATATCTTTTACTCTGCACTGGAAAAGTTCCAGAGTTATTATCAGCTTCTCCATGAATCAGCAAAATTGGTTCATTTACTTTTTGAGCATGCATAAATGGTGACATTTCAAAATATATTTCAGGTGATTCCCAAAAAGTTCTTTGTTCAGATTGGAATCCAAATGGAGTTAAGCTACGATTATAAGCACCACTCCTTGCTATTCCTGCTTGAAAAATATCTGAATGAGCAAGAAGGTTCGCAGTCATAAACGCACCATAAGAATGACCGCCAATTCCAATTTGATCACGAGTTGTTATATCTCTTTCAACCATGATATCTGCTGCAGCTTGTGCACTTCCTACTAATTGTTTTATAAAACTATCATTTGGTTCTTGATCACCTTCACCAATAATGGGCATAGTTGCACCCATAAGAATAGCATATCCATATGATAACATAATTAAAGCAGAAGATGATGAAGATGCTGGATTAATACTAAAAAATCTATGCGCAGATCCAACAACCTGTGAAGCTGCTTTAGATGTTTTAAATTCCCTAGGATATGCCCATACTAATAAAGGTAATGGTCCATCATCTGGCTTCCTTCCTGGTGGTAAATAAAGAGTTGCTGAAAGATCAATGCCATCATCTCTTTTATAAGTCAGCATTTCTTTATAAAGATCTTTCATTTGAGGATAGGGATGCTCAAAATTTGTAACAGACACTAATGAATTGTCTTTTAAACCTCTAAGCCAATAATTAGGTGGATCATCTTTTGACTCTCGTCGAGTTAAAAATAGATTTTTCTTTTTATCAATAACATTTACAGTTACTTCATAATAAGGTGCTTTACAACGCCAGAGCCTTCTTGATTTATTTGTTTTAATATCAAATTCATCAATAAATGGAAGATCACCATCTGGTGAGGCACCATTTCCAGTCATAAAAATATTTTGATCATCAATTAAAGCTAATATTGATCTGCCAAATTTATTTGTTTCCAAAATTGGTGAGCCTGGATCGTTATATCTATCTTCGTAAGAACGATCTATAATTTTTCTGCTTTTATTGTTTGATGGATTTAAATACCACATGGTAGTTCTACGCTCTGTCCATTTTCTAGCTGAAACCAAAGCCATATTTTTATCTCCCCACCTCACATTACTAAATCTCAATTCTAACTTGATTAAAGATTTTGGTTCAGTATTAGCGAATGGTGAAGAAAGTGAGAATAGTTCATCTCTAAAAGGGACATCAATATTTGGGTTACCTTTATCTAAAGCGTTTACATAATAAATAGTTGAACCCACATCAGAGCGCCAAGCAAAATTACGAGGACCAGATATAACAGCATCTCTACCAATAGGAATACTTTCTGCAAGAGGTATATTCCTAAGAGTATGGATTAGATTTCCTTTAATATCAAGTATCTGAATAAGATTTGGGAAACGATTCACAGGCACTAAATAAGAGTATGGACGATGAATCCTTTCGGATAAAATATATTTTCCATCAGGTGATGGCTCAACTCTTCTAAAAACACCCGGTTTTCCAATTTTTTTCATCTTACCCTTAATATCTACATGAAGAACTTGGGCGCTCACATAATAATCAAATAAATCTTCATCATATGGGCTTGTTAACAAATCTTGATATGTACGAGCGGGAGAAACATTCCCTAAATTTTCTTGAAGAATAGGACCACTTGGGACATTAGATAATTTTGGAGGATTACCCCTATTATCAATAATGGTTTTAATTATTAATGATTTACTATCACTTAACCAATAAAAGGCTGAACCATAAATTGTATTCAGCGGCTTTTTAATTAATAATTTTGCCTTTCCAGTTTTAGTCTCAGATAAATATAAATTTATCTGGTTACCATTATTTACAGACATAGCAATTCTTTTACTGTCTGGTGACCAACTTACAGAGAAAATTTTCGCGTTTTTAGGAAGGCCTTTTACTTTCTTTTGTTTACCTGATTTAATATTTTGGATAAGGATACCCTTATAACTATTCGCTCGACTTCTTCCATTAGTCATAGGGTTTATTCGAAGTCCAGCCAATCTTAGTTCAGGTTGTGATAATTCTTCAATTGAGGGAAGGCTTGCTCTTTCGAGAATTAATATATTTTTTTTATCAGGAGATATACTGATGTTTGGTGTTACCGGTGCATCTACTAAATCTCCAATTGCTTTTGGAGGCATTTTATATCCTTCGTCAGCTAGTGTAAACGAAAATATAATTAAAGTAAATATGACGCTTATGTTGATCTTTTTATTCATGAATTCCTCCTGGGGTGATTACTGAAATTAAAAAGGGTTAATATTTTATAATACATCTATAGAAATCATTTATTAGAAAACCTGGATACAATATCCTTGTATCTTTTTGAACCTTCTCTGAGAGATCTTTTTTGAGTTATAAAATCAACTTCGTATAATCCAAATTTCATTTCATACCCTTCAGCCCATTCAAAGTTATCCATTAAAGACCAATAATAATATCCACGAATTTCCGCTCCCTCAGAAATAGCCTTAGATACTGCATATAAATAACGCTCAATGAAAATCGACCTAAGGTTATCTTTTTTATCAGCAACACCATTTTCTGTTATAATTATCGGCACGCCAAGAGTAACAGCCCTTTTTATTGAACGATAAATTGCCTCTGGATAAATTGGATAAGCCATATCGGTCATTTGTTCTTCAGGATAGAACTCAAATCGAAAAAAGTTATTTATATTTAATTGGGATTGCACTCTCTGATGTGAATAATTATTTAAACCAATAAAATCTAATGCTCCAATACCTTCAGAATTTTTAATTGTTACTTTATCCATACCTGGCATACTAAACTGAAACTCACCTGTCCGAAAATAATCAAGTGCACCTTGATTAAAAACACCATCTAAAGTTCTACTTACAAACCAATCTAAAGGATTCCAACGATTATAAGGATCAAATGGAAAAATATTCTTTACAATTCCAATTTGGTGATTTTTTCCATCTTCATGGTTTTTTAATTTCTTATAAACGCTAGTATGAGCTAGTAATAGATTTTTCATAACATTACCAGCTAATTCAGGATTTTGTTTACCTGGTGGGAAGACTCCGTTGAAATATCCTTGGGTTGTATAAACAGCAGGTTCATTTATAGTACACCAAATATGTACCTTATCTTTTAGTCCTTCAAAAATATATTCACTAAATCGAATAAAATATTTAATATTATCTTCAATTTCAAAAGCGCTCATATCCTCAAACCAAAGAGGATTTGTAAAATGGTGCAACGTAACAACGGGGGTAATGCCAGCTGTTATTAAGGCAGTAGCTACGTCTCTATAATGTTGCAGTGCAATAATATCAAACTTTCCCTCTTCTGGTTCAATCTTACTCCATTCAACTGAAAATCTATAAACATCAACCCCTAACGCCTTTATTAATGATATATCTTCATTATAACGATTCCAATGATCACATGCTAAGCCCGAGATATCTCCATTATGGATACGGCCACCACCATCTTCTTTTATATCTTTTTCCCATCTCGACCAGTTATTTATGCAATTACCTTCTACTTGATGTGCGGCTGTTGCGACGCCCCACTGGAACCCTGAGGGAAAATCCATTGTATCTACTTCAATTTCATTCCAGTCCCAACGCGTTTCAGGATGACGAATCTGCATCGTTATAACATAGATAAAAATCAGAGCAACCGGGACTGCCAGTATCAAAAGACTTCGTTTAGTTTTAAATGACATCAATATCGAATCAATTTAATTCATTCGCACTGCTAAAATAAGGTCATGACGATACCCACATCATGATGGCCCGGAAGTAATCCCGTGATTCCTACATCTATATGGGCCAATAGCCATTGATCCGGTGCTTCGTTTGGATGGGGAATCGGTGCTTTGACTTCCATCTTCTGAATAAAGGAATCATCTTTTTCAGTTTCTTGAGCAAAGATTGGAATTACGAAGAATATGAGCCAGAGGCGCTTCATTTAAGTAGGAAACTGGTGACGAGGGCGGCGTGATCTGAAGGAAAGGTTACAGGTTCGTTTAACAGATTATGGGATTCAAGTGGTCTATGATATTTTACAGATTTAACGGACTTCATTGAATCGTTTAAATAGTAAATGAAATCGATTCGGTCTTGTTGTTGATTTGGAAATCGAGGAGACCAAGTGCTTCCAAGTTTTCGATTCACTGTTGGATACTGCTCTCGAAAGGAATCAGTAAACCCAGCAGCAGTGATGTACTTGCTCGTTGGCCAGTCTATAATATACCCATATTGATCAATTGCATCTTCGGTGTAATCAAGATGCGACATGCTATTAAAATCACCCGAAATGATGATTGGGGCATCTGCATAATTTGACTCTGCAAGTTTTGCCTTTGCGAGTGTTAATATTTGTTCTAAGTCACTTGCAGATGATGCGCATGCAGCAAGTAACTCTTCCTTCGACTTACCTTCTCGTGTACCAACTGCCCAAATCTCAGCGTCGTATGGGAGCCAGATAGAATAAAACGCTAGCGGTGTCTTGTCAGGTAATTGAATGATTGCTCCAACACACTTGAATTCATGAAAGACAGAAATGTCTTCAAGAATTGGAAAGCGACTCATGATGGAAACGTTCGTACCCCTTGGGAGAAAGTTGAAGCCAAGTGCTTCAGAAATGAGTTCCCCTGAGCCGTATGTTTCTTGCATTGCAATAATATCTGCACGACTATTTTTGATCACTCTAATAACTTTTTGTGGACCGAGCTTCTCACCATCCTCACGGCCTCCATGCCAAATATTCCATGTCATGACAGAGAAATCACTATCAGGAGCTGGATTTTGTCCCCACGCCAGTCCAATAAATAATAGCAATGATATATACCTAACCATACCCTATAATCTACTCATATTATTGACCTAGTTCTTCCCCTTTCTGGACCAACGTTCAGGATTGAATATCATTTAATGAAATTGATTTTTTATCCAAAGGGTTGGCCAAAGCAATTTCCATAAATAAAAGAATAATAAAATAGCAATTTTCAGAGAAATATAGAGATGATTGATAAAGAGAAGAATCTTGTCTGGATGGACCTTGAGATGACAGGTCTTGAGGACGGACATGTAATAATCGAAATCGCATCCTTGGTTACAGACTCGGACTTGAACGAACTTGCTGCCGGACCAGTTGTTGCAATTCAACGTACTGAAGAAGAGCTCGCAAACATAAACGAGTGGTCTATGGATCAGCACACAAAATCTGGATTACTCAAACGGGTTAAAGAATCGTCCATAACAATCGATATAGCGGACCAAATTACGGTCAACTTCCTTAAGGAATGGGTGGATGAAAGCAAGTCACCAATCTGTGGAAATTCAATCGCCACAGACAGAAGATTTATCCGTAAAGAAATGCCAAGCCTTGATAGCTATCTGCATTACAGAATGATAGATGTTTCCACAATCAAAGAACTTGCCGCTCGGTGGTACGAAAAGCTAGATCCACCGTCAAAAAAGAGTGAACACACTGCACTTTCTGATATTAGAGAAAGTATTGAAGAACTACGCTGGTACAGAGAAAAGGTGTTTTCTTAACCAAAACGTTACCCCCATAAACCAAAAAAGGCCCTGAATGTTGGGCCTTCTGCAGTAGATTATATTTAGGGAAAAATATAATTGACTATTGAAGCTCCATACGAATTAATTCCCAATTTTAACTAAAGCCACACGGTTCACGGCACTACAGGCAAGAACCAGATTTCCATCAGAGGTTGCCATCATATTGCGAATTACGCCACCGCCTGACGGTATTTCCCAGGACTGAAAACGCTGTGTATCAGTATCGAAACGTACGAGTGTATTGGGCCACACCGATGATTCGCTATACCAAATTACATTACCAATTGCAGCAATGCCATATGGTTTGGACCCTGGCCCACTAGGAGAGATCCATTCCTGAACTTTCCTGGTTTCGGGGTCAAATTGACCCAGATAACCGCGAGCGTAATCCGTATACCACACCACATCATCCGGTGTAATAGCGATGCGTCGTGGACGTGCATCGGGATGCGGTAGTTCATATTCTGTAATCTCAGTTGTTTCTGGATTGATGCTACCGATTCGGTTTCCACGGAAATCAACATACCATGGTACCCCTTTGGAATTAATTTGGATGCCGTATGGATATGTACCGGTTGTCGGGGTTGCTGCAATCGTCATTTCCTTAGTCTTCGGTACAAGTCTACCCACATGGCCCGATTGGAGTGTAAACCATAAATTGCCTTGCTGATCGAGAATGGGTGTGTGAGGGCCACGGATACCATCGGGGACATAGTATTCAGTCACATCTCCTGAATTCGGGTCTAGCATACCAACATAAGCCTGCGATACTGCCGTAAACCAAATTTTCCCGTTATTGTCTTCAACCAGACCATGAGGTCCGGAGCCAGCGATCTCTAGAGGGAACTCTTGCTTGATGCCCGACGCAGGATCAACGCGTCCAAGTCGATTCGTTAACTGACCAGTCCACCATATGGAACCGTCGCTTGCCGCAAGAGGATCATGAGGTCTGGATCCTAATGTTGGAGCGAGCCACTCAATGATTGTTACGTTGACGGGTCCGGGGATAAGAGTAGGAGCGGAATTAGGTTTTGTTGGAAAGTGGGTAGCCAGATATCTGCCGATAACGTCGGCTTTAACACTAGGCATAACCATCATTGAGCTAATCAGGTCTTTCCAACCCTCGTTAGTACCTCCCCACCTCGAAATATAATTAAGTCTATGGCATGTGACGCAAGCCGCTTCAATCAACGCCTTGGCTTCCCCATCAGGCAAGTGAATCGGTGAGGAACGCCGCTGCGCTTGAGTAGTTGTCGAAACAATCCCTACACTGATGCAAACTGCCGCGATTAGAACCACAAGTATTCGTTGTTTCATGCAGAAATTTACACAATAAATTCATATAAACAAGAAAACCCACTTTTCTTCATGATAAACTCCTGATTTGAATTAAATAATATTTGAGGACTGATTCGAACCGCCGACCTTCGGGATATGAGCCCGAATGAATATCAACAATATCTGCATTTACAGAAATGTATGGTCAGTTTATGGCAATTCTGAACCTCAAAAGCCCTGTATATCATCCGATGTATGGGGCTTTTTTGCTTTTCAGTTTCGCCAATAAAATCTATTCAGCCTCAATTTGAACCTGGATACCATTCACATCATACCAATCTGAAAAATAGGAAATTTTACCATCTTCGTTAAATATTATCAATCCATACCATTTATTCGAAACCTTCTTGCCAGTTTCCTTGTGCGTAGGTGTCCATGTGCCATAGACCCTAACGGCATTGGGATTATCCAAATCCGGGTAATAGGAACCAGCATAAAACCCTGAACCATCGTCATCTGGTAAACCAACACCTTCCTGAAAAGTAATATCATCGAAATTATTATGATAAAATGATAAGATATCTCTTATGCCTTTTAGCCCAACCATAACATTCCCATTGTAATCGGGCGGGCTCCACTTGGCCGTATCCGCATATAGAGAGATCTGTGCTTCAAGGTCCTTATCCGCAAACCCCTTAATCCAAGTCTTAATGGTGCTCACATTACGATCAAAAGTATCTTGATTTTTCTGATTTGCCGCTGATTCTTCTTTGTCAGCTTTGAGATCATTGATTTCTCTAATATTCTTTATACTGCTTCTATTTGCTGGATACCTGTCTAATGATTTTTGATAATAAGATAATGCATTCTCATAATCCTTTTCATTAGAATAGTAGTCTCCCATTGAATCATATGGATTATAACCATCAGGGTATGCTTTAATATATTGGTCAAGATAATTTTTTGCTTTGGCTTTATTTCCCAAAGCATCGTTGAAATACCCAAGTCTATTTAAGATATGACCAACACCAAGAAAATTGTTGTCATTTTTCTGCTTTTCTAAAAGAACTTCTAATTCAGATATTCCTTCTTCTACTGTAGGCTTCGTTATAGCATAATAATAGTGAATGAACCGCCCGTCAGGTTCAATTTCATACATTTTTGACCATACTTTATGCCTTCTAGCTTTTAAATCGTCCCCGGGAAGCACATCAAAAAATGAAACAAATAGGTTCGAATTTTCATTTTTTCCTTTTACCAGTTCCCTCGCTTTTTTCTGATGCATATCTCTTACTTCACCTGCAGGCGACATCCGAGCAAGCATTACATGTGATCCAAACAGTGTTGAATCAAAATCAAGAGAACTTTTGAAATAAGTATATGCCATTTCTTGTTCAACATTCATATAAAGGAACAATCCTTTTAGTACCAATGCATCTGCTGTTTCATTTTCACTGCGCCATTGAATATATTCGCCTTCAGGAACTTGACTGGCAGTATCTGATTGAGTGCATGAAACCGCGAATATTGATATCATCAATAATGTAAAAAATAGTTTCCTCATGATTATCTCCTTATGGGTTCGTTAGTGTAGCAAATTATGATTAATGCCTGAAAAATACAAAAAAAAAGGCACTACCGGAAAGCAATGAACACTTATTTTATTTATTTGTACCAAAGACGCTTCATACAGAAAATTACCCACCAATGTGAGTGTCTTTTATAAACAAATGAGCCCCACCCTTGGTGAGGCTCATTTGTAGCTAGTATATTGTTCATATTACTTCAATAAAACCATCTTTCGGGTCTTAACAAAGTTACGCTCTCTCATATTTGCAATAATACGCTATAAAAAAGTAAATCTTAGAGAGTGATTTTTTCTTTTATACTTCTTAGATTCCCATTAATCCGAGTGAAGGGTTATCTTTTTAATATCAAAAACCTTGGTGAGGAGGCAATATGACTTATCGTGTACTATCTATGTTTGTTATTATCACCATCATGGGGTGCGGCAACAGCCAGGGAAACGCCACACTGGATATTGACCAACGCTCTTATAACCTCGGAGGGATTGGCGCTTTCGGTGAAATGGTGAATGTAGGCGTCAAAAAACTGGCCCTGAGCGCAGCATTATCACCTGAAGACATGGACGCACTCATCAAAGAAGCAACTCGCGTAGCCAAACGGAATCATGTTGAAATCTACCGGGAAAATGACTTTCTGGTGACCGACCTTTTCCCCGCATCCATTACGGATGGTAAACATGTACTAGTAATATACAAGGGGGAAACCAAACAGCAATATCTGGATCTCAAAATCCGAAAGTCACGACTTGTCGCATCAAACCAATATACCGGCCAAGCACGTGAAGAAATTGCTCGCCGATTAGGTGCGATGCTAAGTTATCCCGAATGGAAAATTAACGAACTGATCAGTAATAATAGGCCCGAGTAAGGAGGCTATTTGAACCAGAGGTGGTTCATTTAAGCAATACCATTTTCTTAGCGTACTTATTTTTTCTTTTCTTTCTCCAGATTTAGCTGAGCGATATCCGGATCCCAGTATGCGTCTCCGATAAGATGCTTCACAAAGTATTCCGCGCGGAGCCAATGCCAATAATCTCCCATATCTCCATACCCATGACGTTGTCCGGGGAAAAGAAAGAAATCAAATCTCTTATTGGCCCGGATTAAGGCTTCGGCCATCCTCAAGGTACCCGCCATATGCACATTGTTATCAATGTCCCCGGTGGTTAACAACAGATGCCCTTTCAGATTATTGGCCAAGTCTGAGTTTTTGGCAATATCATATTCAAAACTGACCCGGCCGGAATCGTCCACAACCTCCTTAATGCCATGATGTTTCTCGGACCACCAATTATTATACACATCATTATTATGATTTCCAGATGAAGAAACAGCCACTTTGAAAAAATCCGGATAAACGAGCATGGCCGCAGTAGACATAAAACCGCCGCCGGAATGACCATATATGCCCACGCGATTTATATCGATGAAGTCATGGCGGTCAACCAATTGTTCAATTCCAGCTTTTTTATCTGCCAGGCCGTAATCACGCAAATTGCCGTAGCCATAATTATGATACCACTTAGAACGAGCGGGATGCCCCCCACGGTTGCCGATGGTAATCACAATAAAACCGAATTGGGCCAGAGAAGTTGTGCTGTGTCGAAGCTGCGTGAAGGATTTAGCTACGGCTTCAGTTTGGGGGCCGGGGTAGACATAAGCAACAATAGGATATTTCTTTTGGGGGTCAAAATCGAAAGGTTTAGTCATGACTCCGTAAATATCCGTGACACCATCAGCAGACTTGACCTGAAATGGTTCGGGGTATTGAAACCCTGCCATCATTAGCTGGGACAAATCCGCTTCTTGAAGGTCCACCATTTTCTTTCCACTGGTATTATATAGCGCTGATTCTGGTAGACTATTGACACGTGAATAATTATTGACGAAAAAACGGTTGGATTCTCCCATAGAGATCCTATGATCAAAATTACCTTGGTTTAATAGTTTTACTTTGGTTCCATCAAAAAAGACGCTATACATGTGCTGAAAGTATGGATCTTCATTTTTCTCCCGCCCATTGGCCATAAAATAGATGGTTTTTTTTCGTTCATCAACACCCACTACTCTTCTGACGGAATATGGACCGCTGGTGATTTGTCTTTTTAGAGCTCCATTTTTTCCATAATAGTATAAATGAGCCCAACCATCCCTTTCAGACCACCAGATCATATCACCTGATTTGAGCAGTTCTAACCTCTGTAATTCGATATATGTATTTAATTTTTCTTCAAAAAGTACTTTTACTTCGCCTGTTTCTGCATCAGCTACACATACATCCACCTTTTGCATATCACGACTCTGACGATAGAAATAGAGTTTTTTGGAATCCTCGGCAAGCCATACTGTTTGCTGCGGTTTGTCACTGTCTGGATATCGAAATTGCCGGCCAGAGTAAACACCAATACGCTGATCCTTAAATTTTTTGATATCAAGCTTTAATATACTTTGTGTGGCTAGATCGTGAATATCAATTTCATATTGCGGTACATTCTTATCACCGGCCATGACGTATTTATATGTTTCCAGTTTTGGTCGTTTATTTTTCACAGAATGAATCACCCATAATTCTTTGCTTTTTCGTTGATCTGAACGAATAGAAGCGAATTTTTTTGAATCTTTGGCCCAATAAATTCTTGTGCGCTTCCGTTTACCCTTATCTTTTTTCCGTTTATCATCTGTATCCCCTCGACTAAACGAATAAGAAAAGCTATAGTGTTCCTCTCCATCACGAGTCAGCTGTATTTCATTCACTGTTACCTTTTCAATCGCATCTTCAGCTTTCTTTCCATCTTTACCCCTCCCTGCATCGAGTATTTTTTTATAATCAGAAGAATTAATCATATAAAGATTATGATTTCGGGCAAAAACAATCGTCTCGCCATCCGGTGAAACGTTAGCCCATTTTGGATGTTTATCGGGTGCTTCCCAATCCTTCAATTCTCTAAGATTTTGAGTATTTATTTTGTATTCAAAATGAAAAACTTTTTTCTTGTATATCTTTTCCTTTTCCTTTTTATCTATTTCCCACTTTTGTTCATCGGTCTCCTCATCAATTACCTCATCATCTTTATCATCCTGGGAAGATTTCACTTCAAACTGAAGCGTATTTTCATCAATAAATTTTATTTTTTTTATGGGTAGGTGCTTTGCATCCCACGGGTCTCGTGTAATTCGGGTTAATTCTGCGGCTATTTTATCGTTGTCAAATATTTGTTCCTTTTTATCCCTTACTGGATCAACAACATAAAATGTTTTTCCTTCAGATGTCTCCCATTCGTACCAAAAATTTTCTGTCCCTTCAATCCATTTGGGATTAATAGATGTACTGTACATGAGCTTTTTAATTTTATAGGGTGCAAATCTTCCTGCTAATTGATAATTGGCTTTCCCCGCCAAATTATCCTCACCTGCCATTAATGGCATTATTAAGAGAAAGCACAGATAGCCCATTGCATATCTTTGTTTCATTTTAACCTCCAATAACTGTGGTAAAAATTGATTAGTCAAGTGTCTGAACAGATGATGGCCACACACAGTAGGTAACTTACAAAATACACACACTAATGTGGGCGTCTCTTTTAGAAACAAAAAAGCCCCCGTGAGAAGGCTATTTGAGCCAGAGGCATTTCATTTAATTCTCCTGAAACCCCCCTTCTCTATTTCTTAAGGCTTCCCTTCCCTCATTTTTTTTCTAAGACCAAGAACAAACCCATATTTTGAGGGATTGTGATCGGACCTTCCAAATTGAATTCCTCATAAGATTGTAACTTATCAACTTCTGGTGAAAAAAGGCGACCTGACTTGAATCCAAATTGATTCCAATCAAAATCTAGTCTTACATTTTCATCCTTATCACTCCAGGATGCTATTGCTATAAGAATTCTTTCAGATTTTAAATATGCCGTCGCAATTATTTTTTCATGGTTCGTTATTACTGGTGGTTTTTCAAGCCAATACCCTTTTATTTCACTCGATTCAATTCCAAAGTCATTCATTAATTTCCAAATCGGCCTCACGTCAGTTTCTCCATACATACGGGTTGTCATTCCATATAATAATCCACGGTAAGGGTGTCCTCCACCTTGAAGCATTTCACCCATCAGTCCAAAAGGAATACCGGAGACTTCCGTTAACCAATAATCTTCATCCTTATCATACTCAAAATATTCTCCAAACCATAGTCTGGAGATAAAAGGAAAATGCTCCATATAAAGCATCGCACTATTGATAAATCCATCCCTTGAGTTAAACTGATTAGCTGAATGAAGATCAATAATAACTTCTGGGCGATGTTTATTTAATACTGATACTATTCGTTTTACAGTTTCTCGATTAAAAGCTATATCGTCTAGATACAATCCATCGATATCTTGATTTTTTGCTAACCAGTTGAGTCCTTCAATATAATAATTTGTCCAACGAGAGGTTCCCTTATTTAAAATAGCAGCATCATCCACGCGCCATGCATGCCAGGCTGAATGGTAATTATCTTTCAAATGTTCCTGTAGCCATGAATGTCCTCCACCTACTCCATCATTAAATATTTCAAAGCCTAAACTGCGCATAGCAAATATCTCATGTGTTTTATACGTTAATTCGCGAATCGTGTTATAAAGTTTTACTTTCACATTTTTCTGATGAGCTTCCTGGATATATGCCGTCTGCTTATCTAGATTATAAAAAGGATAATTAATAAACGGATTTATTGCATTAGCATGATGAATATTGACCACAGTTCCACCCCATGCGAGAACAGTATCCACCGGAACATATTTATGAACAAAACGTGTTTGAAAATGATTTTTCAAATTTAAAGGTTTAAAAGGGGTTATTAAAAATCGAATATTATAATGAAGAGTATCCCCAACACTCATCATACGTGGCCCACTATAATTTTGAACCAATACGTAGTCCTCTCTGTCAATTATATTGATTCCACCTTTTCCATTATTCGCCCATGAACTTGGTAGAACTAACGGCTGATTCTGATAAAAGTTGGTATTTAATGGCCGAACATAATTATTATCTCTCAAAACATATTGCAGGCCTTTATTGATTCCACCAAGCCAAACACCTTCCTGATGGTTAGTCACATCCCATTTCCAGTTAACTTTATTCGGACGTTTTTGACCTTTGTGTCCAAGTCCTAATATATATTTTGCTGCATCTTTATCCACATGCATGGGGACTTGAATATTATTTATTAAAACCTCGTTTTTTGCAACCAGACTTATTTTATAATCCAACATTCCTTCATATTCAAGTACACCATTTACATAAAGATTGAAATTATCTGATTCATTTTCTACAAACCACAAAGAGCGTCCACGAGAATCTTTGGCTAAATCATATGGAATTGACTTCCACAATTCATCTTTCCCATTGACTGTTACTTTAAAATCGATTGGATTTCTAATTATTGGATTAGGCGTATCTTGAAATCCTGTCATTTCTGGTGTAAAAAAACTGTTTATCTGGTTAGGTAATCCATTTTCACTTAAGAGTATTTCGCGACCCAATATGATTAGTCTTTTACCTTGAATTTCTACGGGTGTAAAAGGTGGTATAATAAAATCAGGGTCCTTTCCAACCGTTGAATTAAGCCAACGTAAACGGGACATATTCTCAGGATGATCATCACCTCGATTGGCAACTATTCTGTCCCCAATCGATATTGTAACCGATAAATTCTCGGATGACGCATTTTTAGAAGATATATTTATTTGACCCTTGAATTTACCAGATTGTTCTGGGAGTTGAACTCCAAACCATAATGCCTGAACTTTTCCTTTTTGCACTGAAACAGATTTATTAAAGGGACTTCCGTTTATATCCACTCCACCCAGATTAAAACATGTGAATTCCGATCCTTTAATAAAGCTGCCACTTGGAGATATAAAATCAGTGAACGCCACGGAGATATCTTCCAACATCTGATCTTTTGCCCATACACCAATTTGGAACGTAAAATATTCCCCTTGTTGTCCTGAATCTTCAAAAGAATTAATCAAACCTCGGCTTATCCAACGTTTTGGAATGTGATTAATCATTCGAATTGAATGATTTCGATCTTCAGGGAATAAATAATAGCTCTGGTTAATCCCTTTAACCATTTTCTCAATTTCTGATTTTTTGGCAATAACTTCCATAGGATAGAAACTATGAAAGTTATCCACAGATTGAATATGGGTAACTTCGCCCTGCGGTAGTCCATTAAATAATGTATCATTGATCTCACCTAAAGATCTCAACCAATCTTCATTAGCTGAACTCTTTGGTCCTAAATAATTTATTTTCGGATAGTAACCGCCAGTGGACTCAAATGGAAAATAATAGATATGATATAATTTTGATCCTTGATTTGGCTCAAAAATAATTTCACCAAATTCATTATTAATCTCTTTGAGAAAAACATTTATTATTGGTTCTCCAGATTGAGCATCAATCACAACAACAGCCTTTTCTTTTGGATTATTGTCACTTCGACGCCAATGTATTCGAATCCCCAAAAAGCGATTATAAGATTTAATTTTGACTACAGCTCTGTGGTTGCCCCAGGACTTGCCCTTCTCACCTGCAGGTAGATGAGGTTTCCAATTTCCAGATTCCCATACAACACCATCAATAATATTTTCTTTTTCTGTTGTATTGCGTTGAAGCGCAATATTTTGAGTTTGAAGGCAAGACGCCAGAGCCAAACCAAATGAAACAATTATTAATCGATAAGAAAAAGTTTTGTAAATCATATCAACTATCTTCATTAATATTATAAGCATAGCTAAAAGGCATGACTGTTTTATCATCCCATAGCCCAATTGAGATATTATGTTTATTAGCATCTTGAGCAAAGAGAGGCAGTACAAATAATTTGACCCACAGGCGTTTCATACAGAAAATCACATAATATTCAATCATTTGGGTCCATAGTGAAGTCTTCTAATAAATTATCTATAATTAAAAAAGATATAACGGCTATGCCAGCTATCCCATATAAACAGGTATTACGCCTCCTTTGTTCTTCGCGTAAATTATATGCTTTATAAGACCAAATAATTGTTCCATCTTTTTCTACAACTTCCTTTACATCATTAAAACTATAAAACTTCATCCCTTTAGATGTTTTTATTCTTATAGTTTTATCTTTTTCAATAATTTCAGCTTTACCTGAAGTCTTTTCTAATGGGAATCCAGAATTATCGAGTCCCGGCTCTTTTAATATTATAGTATGTTGTGCAAAGCCTGGTACAATAAGCGGAACTACAAATAATATGAGCCAGAGATGCTTCATTTATTGTTTTGCTTTTAACAAGCGTTCAATAAATTCATTAAAATGTTGCCTATTAATCCAACGAACCACCACCAACAAATCGTTTTCCCAATCTATATAAATAATATTCGAACCAGCACCCCGAAAAGTGACAGCCGTTTCTGGTGCGGAAGGAATCGATTTTTTCGTACCATCTCTGTTTGCATTGAGGAACCAGTTCATATACCCATATCCTTTCATGGGGACAGTCGGTTTTCTCGCCATTTGAATCCAATTTTCTGAAATGAGTTGTTTGCCGTTCCACTTACCATTTTGGAGGTATAAATAACCGAATCGTGCGTGATCCATGGCGCTAATCCACATTCCTCCCCCCCAATGACCACCGCCGCTGACCGACTGCATCATTTGGCCGTCAAGTAAAACCCAAGAATTTGTATACCCATGCCAGCGCCAGGTGTTGGATGCACCAATGGGATCCATAATATATTTTTTCAATATTTGTGGAAGTGGTCGCCTCCATACATGAAGCGCCGAAAGGGCCAAGAGATTGACTCGAACATCGTTGTATTTCCAAAACGTTCCTGGTTCATAAAGGGGTTGATTTTGGAGCTCCGTCCATGGGATATCCTTTGGGGGACGATCAGCCCAATCCGGCTTATCCCACAATGTACCCTGCCAATGACTCGTTTGGCGGAGTAAATGATCCCATGTGATTTTGCTGTTATGATCGCTAACAAAGTGATCTGTTGACATATAAGACCCTACGGTTTCATGAACGTTACGGATATATCCTTTATCATGAGCCAACCCTACTACGGTGGATAAATATGTTTTAGATATACTAAATGTCATGTCCACACGATTTATGTCACCCCATTCCGCTACTATGTACCCATTTTTAATGATTAAACCCGTCATATCTCCACGTGGTTTTGTTGGACCTATGATTTCACCATGGGGCTCTTTGGTCAAGGTGGCCTTGATATACTCTTTAAGTTCTCGAGATCCAGCACTCTCGCTTTTAATTGCAAATTGTATAGCACGATTAAGTTTTGACTCGCTCATTCCCACCTCGGCCGCTTGTTTTCTTTCCCAATCTCCATAGGGTGGAAAATAGGTTTGAGATACACCAATAGTAACAACGATCCAGATGAAAATAATATTTTTAGAGTACTTAATTATCATTTTAGTCTCCTTTATTAGAGCCAGAGGCGTTTAATACAGAAATTTCCCAGTAATGTGGGTGTCTCTTTTAAAAAGCAAAATAACCCCTGGAAGTTGGTTCAATATCGCCAACTTTTTAGGTCTGCTCCGGGTGGTGCTGTATTTTCCATCCGCACAACTGCTTTGGGTATAAACATTTGATTATATCGCAACCGGGAAAGGGCATTTGGACGGGTGTGATCACCATTCCAACAGTGTTCGGCACGATCGCCATAATCCACTTCTCCATTGTAATAAGGTTTAGTGGTTTCTTTTAAAAACTCCTCCATTAAATATACGGCGTTGTTAAGGTAATAGTTATCCATATCACCACAGTAGATGTGGATTTTACCTTCTAAATCGGAGCCTATCTTTGACCAGTCACGCTTCAATATGTATTGGAGATCGTAGTTCTCACGCCAATAATTGGCCACATCTTTATCAATTTTTCCTGTGTATTTATCCCAGATTGGCTGAGGATAACCATCCGGACCCATGGGGCTGTAAACGGCTTGCCAGATATCCCACTGGTCGCCCGACCGACTATTCGTTCCAAGTGCCAGCTCCAAATGGTTCATATCTTTCATGGTGGCATTTACTTCGCCCAGGTAATTTCTGTGTGCCGATGTTTCAACCTGCTTAAATGGACCCTTTTTGTAGTAAGCATTTTCATCCTCATAGATGTTCACTTGGCAATATGCTCGAAAATCGATGGGATCAGGGCAGGCCGCAAAACATCCATTATATTCCTTGGGATAGAAAACCTGTGCAGCCAGCGCCTCCCATCCTCCGGTAGAACCGCCATAAAGGAATCTAGCCCAACCCTCACCAATGCCACGGAATTTTTCCTCGATATAAGGAATCAGTTCATAGGTAATAGCATCGCCATAGGGACCAATATTGGCGGAATTAACAGCATAGGAATCATCATAGTATGGGTTCTGGTGCTGAATATCAATTACCAGGACGCGAGGAAAATCATCACTTGTCCAATCTTTATAGAATTGATGTTCATATTCCTGAACTGTCCGATTATACCCCTCCCAGTTGAATCGAGAACTGAATTCAGGTTCCAGATCAGGATCGGGCGGTTCAGGCCTGAATCCCCTGAAATCATGATTATAATGTCCATGAAAAACCATCACTGGGTATTTTGCCTCAGGATGTTTATCAAAATCTTTCGGTAATAAAATGTGCGCACCTAGATAGGTGGGCCGACCCCAGAATTCTGTCAGCAGTTTACTTTGGAAACGTATATGCTTAACATACTTGCTGTCCTTCGGTGGCTCGATGACTGGAATTACCTGATCTAAGGTAATTTTCACCGTTTTTCTTTTGCTTGGATCTAAAAATATTTTCTGAGGTTTGGAATAAAGATTCCCAGGTGAACGGTTCCATTTTTGCCCCTCTCCATTATCCATAGGAAGTTTAACGGTCTGTCCCGTATTCAGATTAAACGTTTCGTATGTATGTAACAATCCTTGTACCCAGTATTCTCCAACGGGAATATCATTGAGCGATTCAATGGGGTAGCCCAGTGCGGCGCCATCAATTACTACACCCTTGTTAGGCCTTGGGCCTATAACGTCTACACCATATATCAGACCGGTATTATTCCGGTACGTGATCTGAAATCGGGGTTCAGGATCATCCTTCTTTGCCAGCAGAAGCAGGAGCCGCCCTTCCAATAATTTTCCGTCACTTTCCTGTGGATAGGTTATAACAAAATTCAGCTTACCTGCGGAGAGAGACCCCACGGCAAGGAAACAGCTAAGCAAAATGGTCATTATTCTGGACATAAATTCCCTCCCATTGTTTCTTTGTAAATAAAAATGTTTCATAGATTTGAGCCAGAGGTGTTTCATTTATTCTATCTTCTCCCAAACTTCTTTCATGTAATCATTTGAAATAATCAATCGGTTATTATTTAGTTCGTATTTAAAAGTTTCTGATTCCCCAATCATATCAGGATTCTTGTGAATTTTAAACGATTCTGTATACGAGTCACCATCCAAATTGAATAATCCACTATGGGCAAAAATATTATCACTTGAAACAATTTGAGTAACAAGTGAATAGTGATTATCTGCATAGATTTTAATTGATTTCACATCATCACTTGTATTATTAGTAATGGAATCACCAGATGTGTAATTGCCCGAAACATACTGCCAAACACCGTTCAATCCAGTCTTATTTGGTAATGTACAACTCATCATCAATGCTGCCAGTAAAATTGTTAATCGTTTCATTTCATTCTCCTTTATTTGCTCCAGAGGTGTTTCATACATGAAATTACACAGAAATTTTAAGAGCTGATATGTAAAAAGGTGTGAGTTTGTCCTTGGTATGCCCCGTACCTATATTAAGTACCCAATCCTTGGATGGGGGGCCCATACTGTGTCCCATTTAGGATAAAGTTTGATAAAGTAACTATGGTGTTTCGAATATTAACTTATAATGAGGTTAAAACTAAACGAGAGGGTATTTTTGTCATGAATAAAATAAATCTTAAATCATTACTTTACTTAATAATAGTACCATTTTTGTTTGCTGAAAACCCACCTTCAGACAAATTAAAACTGATGGCGGTTGAAAAAGTAGACTCACAGTCAAAGCTTATTCAAGAAATGGTAGATATGATTTATAGCTTTGGAGAGCTAGGCTTTCAAGAAATTGAAACATCTAATTATTTAATTGGGATTTTGGAACAAAATGGTTTCAAAGTTACCCGTGGAATATCAGGTATTCCTACAGCTTGGATGGCAGAATGGGGTAAAGGAAAACCAGTGATTGCCTTGGGCTCTGATATCGATGGTATACCAAAATCATCTCAAATGCCGGGTGTCGCTTATCATAAGCCTATCATAGAAGGTGCGCCTGGACATGGCGAAGGACATAATTCTGGTCAAGCGGTAATTGTAGCAGCTGCCATTGCTATGAAAGAAATTATGATTAATGAAAAAATTAAGGGAACATTGAAAATTTGGCCAGGAGTTGCTGAAGAATTGGTCGCAACAAAAGCTTATTTTGTTAGAGATGGTTATTTTAAAGACGTTGATGCATGTATTTTTACTCATGTAAGTAGTAATTTGGCAGTGACACATGGACAGGCGGGTGGTAATGGATTACTCTCGGTAGAGTATTCATTTAAAGGTAAAACAGCCCATTCTGCTGGCTCACCTTGGAGAGGTAAAAGTGCTCTAGATGCTGTAGAGTTAATGAATATTGGTTGGAATTTTCGTAGAGAGCACCTACGTCCACCATATCGAATTCATTATATAATTACTGATGGTGGAGATCAACCAAATGTTGTTCCAAGAAATGCTTCAGTTTGGTATTATTTACGTGAACTGGACTATGAGCATATCATGGAACTTTTTGATTATTCGAATGATATTGCAGAAGGCGCAGCTAAAATGAGTGGCACAGAACTTATATCTACAAGAATATTAGGTTCTGCTTGGCCAAGGCATTTTAATGAACCAATTGCACGTGCTATGTATACAAATATAAAAGAAGTTGGCCTTCCTACATGGGATAAGAAAGATCAGACTTTAGCAAAAGCTGTTCAGAAAGAAGCTGGAAATAAAGAAATAAAAGGACTTCCTACAGAATTAGATTCATTAAGAGGTCCAGTCTCAAGTAAAAATAATTGGGGTGGAGGATCAGATGACATAGGTGATATTAGTTGGACAGTTCCTACCGTAACACTACGTTTTCCATCAAATATTCCAGGCCTTCCCGGTCATAATTGGCTTAATGGTATTTCTATGGCAACCCCTATCGCTCATAAAGGAGCTGTTGCAGGTGCAAAAGTGACAGCTATGACACTCGTAGATCTTTTCACAGATAAAGGTTTAATAAAAGATGCGAAAAAATATTTCAAAAATCAAACAAAAGAAACGAAATATCAACCTATGATTCGTAAAACGGACAAACCAGCAATAGAATTAAATGAAGAGATCATGCGTAATTATAGAAATGAGATGAAAAAATTCTATTATGACCCGAGTAAGTACGACACATATTTAGATCAACTTGGCATAACATACCCAACTATTAAGAAAAAATAGCCCCTTAAATCATTCGACTGAGAAGCGTTCAAACCAGTTCCTCAGGTAAAGCTGTACGCGGATGAAATTGGTTGGTGGCCTACTCCTGCTATGCCAACCATCGGTGAGCCGGATCATGGCTGTAGGCACTTTCCGAAGTTTCAAGGCTTTGTAATACTGTTCCGTTTGCTCCATTGGAGTTCGGAGATCCTTCTCTCCGGTCATGAGCATGGTAGGAGTAGTGACGTTGCCCACGTACATGAGGGGTGAACGCCGCAAGTGCTCGCTCGGATCCTCCCAGGGCAAATTCTCGAAGTTGTAGTACCAAGACGAACCATCCGTCGTTCCAACGAAGCTCATCCAGTTGATGACGGGTGCTTTAGACACAGCAGCGGTAAATCTGTCCGTGTGACCAACTATCCAGGCTGTCAGAACTCCTCCTCCACTCCCGCCATAGACGAAGAGATTTTTATCATCAATGTATCCGCGCGAAAGGACTTCATCCACACCTGCCATGAGATCATCAAAGTCCTTGTCTGGATATGCATTCTTTATGGCATTACCAAAAGCGCTTCCGTAGCCGGAGCTTCCACGGGGATTTGTGTAAAGAACCACATAGCCATTTGCGACGTGATTCTGATTTTTGAAATCGAATCCCCCATTATACATGGCATGAGGTCCACCATGAATCCTCAAAATCAGGGGATATTTTTTTGAGGGGGTAAAGTCGGGTGGCTTCACGATCCATCCCTGGATACGAAAATCGTCCACCGATTTGTACCAGATTTCTTCCACCTCTCCCAGTTTGACTTCCGAAAGATGTGTTTTATTCGAAGCGTAGAGTGTTTGAATTTTTGATGGCTTCTTGATGGTGAAAGAGACCAAGTTTTTCGGTACGTGGTAGCTGCTTAGTGTCCCCACAGCCAGGCCGCGCTTACCGATGTCTGTGATACGGAGAATATGCTTTCCCTTTGTTACAGGTCGTGGTTTACCGGATAGTGGCGCAAAGTAGAGATTCGAAGTGCCGTTCATAGCCGCGGTGTAGTAGACACCGCTTCCATCCTCCGACCAGGTTAGATTGCCCGGCCGACGACCCATTTCCTCCGCGATCCGTTCAGGCTTGGAGCCGTCTGCTTTCATGAAATAGAGCCCTTCTTCGATGTAGGTGTCGTTACTCCAGTCATGACCTGTGTAGGCAATATAACGACCATCTGGAGACGGTACTGGACCACGGTCTGGCCCTTTTCTTTTTGAGAGCTGACGAATGTTTCCAGAATTAACATCCACTGAATAAATTTCAGATTCTCGCCACTGGTATTCCGCATCTTCAATTCGAAGAGACTCAAAAACTATGGTTTTTCCATCTGGCATCCATTTAAAAGAATCATGATGCCAATTACCATGGGTTAGGCGGTGCGGTGTACCACCATCTGCGGGAATTACAAATATGTGACGATATCCCTTGGGATGATAACCTACCCGATCGCGACGGTAGTTGAGTCGCTCGATTATGGTGGGCTTTGCGGTCCAATCCGCTTCGTTGGGCTTAGGTGGCATATTGATATTCCACAGTCCATCATCAACTGAAGGTACGACCATCTGGAAGGCAATGGAATTTCCGTCAGGCGACCATGTGATGTTCGAGGGTGAATCAGTAACGCGGCTGACCTGGCTTACTGCGCCCTCTGCGTCCATCCAGCGGACGAAAAGTTGGGTTCCACCTTGTTTACCTGAGGCAAGGAATGCAATTCGCGTACCATCGGGTGACCACTTAGGAGATGATCCTTCAACAAGAAACCGGTTCTTTTTACCATCAACATTCATTATCCAGAGAGAGGTTTCCCAATTGTCATTTACAGCGTCTACCCACCTTCGGGCATAGATGATCTGCTGACCGTCAGGGGAAAGTTGAGGGTTTTCTACATCTTCCCAACTTAGATAACGATCAACAGTGAGCCGTCCGATTTCCTGCTGTGCAGGTGTGGAAGATCCTAAAAATAATAAAACAAAGAAAAACAGTTGAATAGGGATATATGGTTTTTTCATTTTCTCTCCTTTATTTAACCCAGAGGCGTTTCATACAGGAAATTACACAGAAATTACCCACCAATGTGGGTGTCTCTTTTGTAAACAAAAAAGCCCCCGTTAGGAGGCTATTTTCTTGAATTAACACTTCTTGTTATTGTATTCCAGTGACCTTACTTGGCCCTTCCAAAACGCTAAAACCTTTGTCGGATAAGTTGACAAAATTTGGATTATTGGCTAGGGCGCCAGCGTAGAGTTCCCCACTCCTGTAGGCTTCGCAGGCTTCTTGGCTTTCCCAAGAATACACACCACCGTAGGTATTATTCTCTTCATCAGACAACCATACTTTAGAAATGAGTCCCGGGAGAGAGGCGAAGTTCGGTGCTACCTCATTTGCAATTCCATTGAAATCATCATGGGTGATGCCTTCAAGATTAAAGTTAACGACTTGGATGTATTTGATGTTGCCCATATTTATTCTCCTTTTGGTTTATTGAACTTCAGAAACTATAAATTATAGTACAAACAAAAAAGTCTCAATCCTCCGTGAGGAGGCTATTTGAGCCAGAGGCGTTTCATTTAAATGATAAATTGTTATAGTGTGTTAGTTAGACTAATCAATACATCAATTGATAAAATGATTAAAGTGAAATAACCCAAAGTAAATATCTTTGCACGATAAGGTACATAATTTGAAGTCAATCGTATATAAGCATGTAAATAGCGAGAAATAGAGAATGTCCAAGAAAGCATAAGTTCATAGATAGTTATAGTTTCATTGATATAGAGCAAGACAACCAAGAAATAAAATATAACGGGCAATTCAAATTGATTTTTTAGTGTTTGTCTTGAGGTCTCAAGATAATAGGGTGCTTTCCCATCGTATGTTTTAAAATACTTACCTTCAACTTCCCCTGATTTATATGCCTTATTTGCATCCAGTCTATTTTTTATATAAATGAAAAAAGTTAAAAATATCATCGAGAAAGCAGGATAGAGAATTAAATAGTTTTTCATTTCATTCTCCTTTATTTGGCCCAGAGGCGTTTCATACAGGAAATTACACAGAAATTACCCACCAATGTGGGTGTCTCTTTTGTAAACAAAAAAGCCCGCTAATGGACAAGAGTTCATAAGATAAGATTTTTTCCATGATATTCTTGAGCATTAATTAATCCATGAATTTCATCAAAATTTTCATGAGTTATTGAACCCGCAACAATTATATTAAATCGCCTACCATATTGATCAATTATTTTCCGTAACATGGTTTGGCCCTTAAAAGCAGTCTTCCCTCCACCAGATGTCAGAATACTAGAAATTTCTTGAATTCTAGATAACCGATCTAGTTCATATAATATGTCTTTCGTTTGATCGATTGCTTTATGAAATGTTACAGCCATCGGGTACGCTCTAGATGCAAGTCTTTTTGTTTCTATAGTATCGATAATTCCACTACTAGTTAATACTCCAATAACTACTCCATGTACATTGGATTTTTTGCATAAATCAATATCCTGCTCCATTAATTTAATTTCATTGTGACTAAAAATAAAATTTCCTGGCCTTGGACGGATCATTACCTTTACGGGTATGTTTACAGATTTCATAGTTTTCTGTATAACATTTATTTCAGGGGTAAGACCATCCAAATCCAAATTTTTACACAATTCAATTCTATCAGCACCATTTCTTTCTGCATTAACAGCTTGATCAGTTGATTCAACACATGCTTCTTTGATTGGTATTTTTCTTTTCATCATAATGGAAGAATATAAATCATATCACAACATACTCATCATCTCAAAATAAACCCGCCAATTAAGACGGGTTTCTATTAGTAGCGGGGGACGGATTCGAACCGCCGACCTTCGGGTTATGAGCCCGACGAGCTACCAGACTGCTCCACCCCGCGTCATGTGTAATTCTTTTGTTAAAAAGCGCCTAATATTTCATTAGAAGGC
>Ga0315336_1002013_pt1 | contig 33987 bp, 25 predicted proteins | sample ASW5metaG_FD_204512 | JGI IMG/M metagenome (GOLD analysis project Ga0315336, IMG submission 204512) | Ammonia-oxidizing marine archaeal communities from Monterey Bay, California, United States - ASW #5 | ecosystem: Environmental > Aquatic > Marine > Intertidal zone | place: USA: California...
CCAATGTCATCGAGGAGAACACCGAACGACCCTGGTATGAGCGCGAATACATGCGCGTCGACTGGGGCACCAACCTCGCCGAGATCGAGTCGGTCTTCGCCGGTGTTCCCTTCAAGGTGCAGCAGTTCTTCGACTCGGACCCCAACGGCGCCGGCGCTCCGCAGTTCGACGACAGCGATGGCGACGGCATCATCGACTCGATCCTGTTCACCACCCGCATCCTCGCCGAGCCCGACACCGAAGAGATCGCTGGATACGGCGACATTCCGGTTTGCCTCTTCTACGGAAACGCCCAGTACGAGTGTGGCGCGTCCGAGGTCAGCGTGCTCTCCTCGTTCCGCAAGGTCGAAGCCGACCACGACTACGTGGGAACGCCCTACGACGACCACTGGATGGAGACCTTCGGGTTCTTCGAGACCGAGCGGATCACCTACGACCGCAACTACGGACTGACCGAGCCCAACCGCGAGTACTGGATCAACCGGCACAATATGTGGGCGGCCTCGTTCGAGCGCGACGAGCGCGGCGATGTGCTCTGCGAGACCAAACGGGACCTGGCGCCGTGCCACATGTTCGACGTCGCCGACCACGCGACGCCGGTCGAGCTCGACTACCGGGACCGCCGCATCCAGCCCATCGCCTACCACGCCGGTCCGGACTTCGACGCCAGCCTGCTTCCGGCGATGCGCGACGTGGCTGAGATGTGGAACAAGCCCTTTGCGGACACCGTCAACGGCCTGCGCTTCTGGGAGTGCATCGACGACGGCGGCAAGAACAAGGCTTGTAAGGACGAGATCGACGGGGATCTGCAGGCCTTCGTATTCTGCGAAAACAATCCTTCGAAGGCCGGGGATCCGGCGGTCTGCAGCACCGATCACACCGGGCCGAACGGCCGTCCCGACGGCAAGCCCGACGTCGCTTTGCCCGGCGACCTTCGCTACCACTTCGTCGATCTGATCGACAACCCGCACATCTCCTCTCCCTTCGGATATGGGCCTTCGGCCGCGGATCCCTTCGGGGCGACGGTGACGGTCCGCGACGGCGAGGTGAACACCGGCGCCGGCGAGATCATCAGCGCCAACGCCTTCCTCTACGACGCGGTGCTGGATCGGATCGCGACCTCGACGGCGGATCTCGTCGCCCTCATCAACGGCGACATCACCACCGAGGCCTTCATCGCCGGCGAGAACGTCGAGGCCTGGGTCGACGCCATCAAGTCCGGGAACACCCAGGACCTGGTGGGCCGGACCGACGGCGTGCCGGACAGCTGGGACGAAGACGATCTATACGCCCGCATGGACGCCATCTCCAACGGCTTTGCGCCCCTGATCTCCCAGGAGATGAGCGGAATGGGTCGGCCCGAGCATCCGTCGGAGTTCAAGCCCTATATGGAGGCCGTCGGCGACGCCATCGACCGCTCGGGTGCCTTTGGAGCCGGCGCCGCGGAGTCGATGCAGCGCTGGCAAAGCCTCATGGATTCACCCTTCGACGAGCTGATGTGGAGCGAGGAGACCGTGGGTATCTACGGATACGATCCGGTTGCGATGATCAACGGCGACGTGTCCCAGCTCGAGGGCCGCAGCCCGCTGGACATGGTCGCGCCCAATGCGGCAGCCAATCGCGAATACTGGCGCGTGATGGCCGGCAAACACGCGGTTGATCTCGACGACGGCTCGTTCGCCGACGCGTCTTTGCTCGGTCTGGCCATGCACTACGCCGACCTCGGATACTCCTGGGAGGAGGCCCATGAGGACATCCGCATCGAGCTCTTCAAGGCGGTGATGCTGCACGAGATCGGCCACACCGTCGGGCTCCGCCACAACTTCGCGGCGAGCTTCGACGCCTTCAACTACGCCCCAGAGTACTGGGAGCTCCGCGACGACGGCGACATGCGTCCCCGCCACGTCGACCCCGAGACCGACGCCGAGATCGAGGGTCGGATCCGCGAGTACCAGTACAGCTCGGTGATGGACTACGCCGGCTCCCGCAACGGCGACTGGCACGGCCTCGGTCGCTGGGACGAGGCGGCGGTGAAGTTCGGCTACGGCGAGCTGGTCGAGGTCATGGACGACCTGCCCGAGACCGCCGCTGTCGACGGCCTTCCAAACCAGGACGCGGTGGGGTTCATCAGCAGCTACAACGCCAGTAATGTCTACCCGACCGTTCTGCTCTGGTACGGAAATGGCGAGATGCTCCAGCTCCACTACACCGACTATCCGGGCATCGCCGGAGACCTCCAGAGCCGCGTCGACGTGCCCTTGGACCGGCTCGCGCCGACCTCGACCGAGGGTGGATTCGCGGGAATGCTCCAGGTCACCGACAAGGTCGCCGGTGTGATCGACGCCGGCGCCCCAGCTGCCCCATACAAGTTCTGCAGCGACGAATTCGCGACCGGCATGACCTGCGCGCGCTGGGACGAGGGCGCCGATCCCTACGAAGTCCAGAAGTACACCATGAACCGCTACTGGAATCACTACCTGCTCAACAACTTCCAGCGGGATCGGTACGGCTTCGGCGACGCCGGGGACTACCTCGACTCCCTCCAGGGACGGATCTTCGATCCGCTCCGCACCTGGCAGCGCTACTACGCGCTATTCCATGGGATCTTCGAGGCTGAATCAGACGAATACGCGGCAGAGTTCTTCGTCGCCGAGCGTGGGTTCGGGGGCTGGACAGCTGCGACCGACGAGAGCTTCCGCTTCCTGACCCAGATCGTCACCCGACCCGAGCCCGGCGCCCACGGACACGTCTACAAGCCCGACGGAACGGGAATCTACGAGCCGATGTTCGGCGCCGAAGTCATGGACATCCCGCTCATCGCCGGCGCCTACTACGAGTCGGAGTGGGCCTACGACAGCGGCTACCACTGGTTCGATCGCCAGAGCCGCATCGGCACCTACTGGGACCGCATGCTCGCGCTCCTGGCCCTGACCACCACCGAGTCCTACGGCTTCGTGGGCTACGACACCGCCGCCGATCCGCGCGCCTACAGCATCGGCTACCAGGACCTCTACGGAGACCAGATCGCGCTCTTCCTCGGCCAGCTGATGGCTGACGACATGACGGCTCTGGGGCCGATCTTCGACGGCGAGCAGCTCATCTACCCGGACACCGTCGACCTCGCGTCCGAGTGGCCTCCTGCGGGAGAGCGACAGGTGAGCCCCGCCGCCTACTGGCTGGTCCAATACGACGCCGGTCTGTTCGGCAAGTCCCTGCTCGCTCGTGGATACGACCGGTCCTTCATCAACCGAGCCCGCATCTACATCGAGGGATCCGGAGACGCCATCGACGTTCCACCAGGCCAGGACACCGTGTCGTACACGGACCCCTTCTCGGGCAAGATCTACACGGCCTGGTCGTTCCCGGCCCACCGCGACGGCGGCCGCGTCCTGCGCGTGAACTCGGAGCCGCTGGAGCTCGGGAGTGGGGCGCGCATGGTGAACAAGGCGAACCGGCTCCTCGACCTGTGCGAGCTCACCGAGATCGCCCCGTACACCGATGCGGACGAGCCGGAGAGCCTGGACGAGCAGGAGCAGATCGGCTGCGCCGCCCTCGAGAAGTACGCGAGCGACCTCGATCTGCAGATGCAGCTCTTTGATTACTTCGAGGACGACCTCGTCATCGAGTAGGTCCAGTTCCACCGCCGCGCTCGTCCAGGTGGGACCGGAAGGACAAGGGCACCGCCTTCCATCGCAGCCCGTCGGACCCTGACGGGCTGCGAAAGGAAGGCTATCAACGACAGGTGGGGCGGCCGGAGTCCGTGGGCGATCGTCGGCTTGGAGTGGGTCCAAGGCCGAGTACGACCGCCTGTGACAGAGAAGGTCGCATCCTGTCTCCCCGATGTACTCCACCGGGCGATGACTTCCGGCTTCTACAGCGGCAGCAGATGGCGCCGGCGGGCCTGTCCCAAACGGAGATCGATCCCCTACCTGCCCGACGGAGGCCCACTCAGCTCGCATGTCGGCGTGCTCGCTCCCGCAGGTGGACGTCGGAGCGTTCGACCTGGACGATCCCGATGGCAGGCTGACGTGGGTCCTGCTCCACGGTGGCGATCGAACACCTCGCCGTCCCGATGGGTCTCCCCCGGAGCGCTGTGGCGCCATGGGATGGCGTTCACTGCTCAGGTGAACCGGAGCTTGGCAGATGGACTGTGGGGATCGGGGGTCTGTGGGCCAGCGGAGTCGTTGATTTTTGGTTCACTGTGGGTCTGGTCGTGTGGCTGAGGGGCACTCTTTTCGAAAAGCACGACTTTGCCGGCCGACAGAGAGGCTGCGGGTCAGGGGCCTTGCCGACCGATGGAGGGACTGACCCACTGTGGGTCAGGGGTCTTGCCGGCCGATGGAGGGGCTGACCCACTGTGGGTCAGGGGTCTTGCCGGCTGGTGGAGGGGCTGACCCACTGTGGGTCAGGGTCTTTGCCAGCGACGAGGCCCTCGCGCTCAGCCGTCGGAGCGATGGACTCGGCAGAAAGGAGCGGTCGCGTCGACGCCGGCGAGACCGAGCGTGCGGAAGCGGCGGGTCTCGAGGTTCGGAACGAATGCCTGCGCTCGTTGTTCTGCCGCCGCTGCTTCTCCCTCGCTCATGTAGAGGAGTCCGAGGTAGGTCCCGCTGTGGGCGTTGACGATGCCCACAGCGCCGGTCTCCTCAGCGAGAGCTGTGATCTCGTCGAAGTGGCCCTTGGGGTAGACGGCCTGCCACGCTCTCGTGCTCACCGTGGCCACCGCCCCGATCGCCTGCAGATCGCGGCGGCGCAGGGCGTCCAGCAACTCGTCGAGGTGGACCTTGAAGCGCTCGAGCTGCTCGTCGGTCCACACCCGCCGGTTGGCGTTGAACTGCAGGGTGTCGACCTCTCCGCCGGTGTCGATTCCGAGGATGGCGAAGGGCGGGATCCAGTCGGTGCGCTCGATCAAGACGCCGGCGGTGTGCAGGTAGGCGGAGGTGCCCGAGAAGTGCAGGCCATCGTTGGGTTCGATGTCGGTCAGCATGCGCCCGATCTGGTCGGGCTCGAACCTCTGATCGAGGGCGTCTTCCACCGCTCGTACCGCCGCGATCATGTCCGCCGTGCTCGAGGAGAGACCCTTGCCGATGGGCAGCTGAGAGCTGATCTCCAGGGAGAAGTCCGAGTCTTTGCCCACCGCGGCGAGTGCGGACCGGACCACCGCGGCGCTCTTTCTGCAGTCATCGGGGATGCCGCTCGAGCCTCCGCCGATGCGAACGCGGGCCACGGAGATGGATGCCAGGGGGAGGTTGACGAGAAAGGGCCTGTCGCCGGGCAACATGCCCTGGATGAGCTCTCCGAAGCCGCCGTTGCACTGTCCCTCGCCGTCCCGCTGGTTCTGCATTGCGGTCCATTCTGTTCGATTGGGGGCGCCCGCGCAAGTGGCTGAAGCTACGGGAACAACGCGGCAATTATCGAGCCCCAGGCCTCATCGATTCGCCGCACCGTAGTGGGGTCGAGAGGGGGGTGTTCGTTCTTGACGTGGCTCTTCATTGCCGCGATCTTCTCCTCAAAGTACGCCGGGTCTGGGGCCTCCCACCCCAAGTGGTCGTACACCCGCTCCACGGCGCCCATCGGGTCTGATTCGAGGTCGGTGAACGCCACCTCGATGAGGTCGGTCGAGGGAATGGAGTCGCGCTGGGCGAGGTAGGCCTCGTGCATCACCCGATAGCGCTCGAGGATGTAGTCGGGCAGCTCGTCTCCGCCGTCGTCCTGCAGGGTACCGATCTCGGTGAGCACCCTCCAGGTCTTCAGGGTCGACACGTAGACCTCGTGGGGATTCCGACTCAGAAACACGAACTGGGCCCGGGGCAGGATGCGCTTGATCTCTGCGATGTTCGCCGTCGTCGGCGGGTTCTTGTGCAGCACGGTCCGGCCGTCGGCGAGGCGTCCATTGACCTCCAGCACCGCGGCCCTGAACTCGCGGGTCTCGCGCTCGGTCATCGCCGCTTGATCAGCCCGTAGATACCTCAGGAACTCCCTTCGCGAGCGGGGAAAGGTGAACGCCAGATACTCGGATCGGCCGGTGAGGTTCATGATCGCGTATTCGAGCTCCATCGGGGCGTCGGGTCCGATGATCACGTTGTCCATCAGCCGCTTGTAGCTGCCGGCGATTCCGAGCATCTCGAGCACCGGTTGCATCAGCGGGGTGTCCTGGAGGTTCGGAAACACGGCCTGGGAGGTGGTGAGCGCCGAAAATCGCGGGTCGCAGCTGAGCAGGTTCTGCATCAGTGTGGTGCCCGAGCGCCAGTGACCGATCACGAAGACCACGGGTTGTTGGCCCGGCGGAAGGGGAGGCGGAAGAGGCCGAATCCGCTGCCATCGCTTGCCCGCCGACGAGGCGCTGCTCACCGACAGCGCCGACAAGAAGCGCACCAGATAGCGGCGGTCCACCGGCTTCGGTGTGCGCGCCAGTACCCGCATCCACACGCCTGCCGACATGCCGAGCATGTCCATGCGCTTGAAAGAGGATGGGCGGTCCGTCATCGACCCGCAGGATATGCTGTGCGGCGATGAGTGGTGCAGATCAGAGCGAGATGCCAGAGGTCTGGGACGCCGAGACCCAACAGCCTCACGGCGGCCAGGAGTGGCGATTTCTCCCGAACTTCGTCGCCGATTTCAGCGTCACGCTGAACAGCTTGCCCCCTCCAGGGGAGGCCATGGCGGCTGCTCGTGAGAGCTTGCAGACGATTTGTCACTATCCACCTGGAGATATGGAGCCGACGCGAACCGAGTTGGCGCGGTTTCTGTGGCCCGATCTAGACCCGGCGAGGCAGCGGGGCATGTTCCTGTTGGGCAACGGTGCCAGCGAGCTCATTGATCTGGTGGTGCGAGATGCCCGTCCCGGGCCCTGGAAACCGGGGCCGGCGACCAGTCAGTACATGGAGTACGAGCGTGCGGCGACGGCCTATGGACGGCAGACAGTCCCGTGGGACGACCCCGACGCGCCGCTCACCTGCCTGGTGAATCCCAACAACCCCACTGGGGATTGGTGGACTCGCGACCGGGTGCTTTCCCACATCGAGCGCTACTGCAACGATGGCAGCACAGTCCTGGTCGACGAGAGCATGCTCATGTGGCATGGACCACAATGGCGGGATCACAGCCTGCTCTCGGCGATGGACCAGCTCGGCGAACTGCGGTCTTCGCGGGACATCCGGGTGTGGATCATGCACAGCTGGACAAAAATATGGTCCTGTCCCGGACTGCGGCTCGGGAGTGTGATCGGTCCGAGTGCGGCGGACGTCAGCCGCTTGAAGCGGGTTCAGGTTCCGTGGTCGGTGAACACCCCAGCGTTGGCTTTCCTCGGCGAGGCGGTGAAGGACACGGCGTACATGGAGGAGGTCTGGGCGGTGACGCCGGGCTGGCGAGCGCATCTGGTCGCCGGTCTGGAGCGCGACCATCCCGAGTGGTCGGTACACGGAGAGCCGTTCCTGTCGTGGGTCTGGGTGGACACGGGTAGCGAGGCGACGGCGCTCGATGCCGTGGCGAAGGCGAGGGCTGCCGGGCTGCCAATTCGGCATGGGGCCCCGGGGTTTGCGCAGCCCGAGTGCATCCGAATCGGGGTCCGGGAGCCGGGCGTAGTCGATCAGCTATTGGCGGCCATTCGGTAGTCCGTTGTCATGACCAGGCCGCGTAGTCGATCAACGCCGGCATTCCTCCTGCCAGAAACACGTCGCGGGCCCGCTGAGCGGGGTTTTCTCGGTCTTCCAAGCGGCCGAATAGCGGTTCGAGGAAGATCTCCTCCGCGCGCCCGCGAGCTTCGAGCGCGTTGGCGCACCGACTCAACACCCCCTCGAGCAGCCCGGGAAAAGGGTCCTCGGCGGCGAGGCCCAGCTCGACCACTCGCGGATGCCAGGCCGTCATCATCGGCCACGCCCGATCCCCGAGCTCGCCATCGAGCCAGTCGCCAAGTGCGTTGGCCGCTTCACAGATCCCCATGGACAAGGCGCTGGCCGCCATGTGCTCGTCAGGAGGTTGTTGGCAAGCGGCGCGGAGCTCGACGGTGCCGTGTGCGGAACGCAGGCGGGCACTGTTCCAGTTGTAGTGGTCGTGGAGAAGAAAGGCGGCCCAGACGAACTCTGGATCGTCGTCTCCGTGGGCGTCCAACCACTGGACAAAGGTGTCCTGGCGCGCGTGGGGGATGCCGTCGATCCGCTCGAAGAAGTACGGGAGCTCGGCCATTTCCCGCACGTAGGTGTCCAGGTTCTCCGCCGGCTTGCCGGTCATGCCGTGCCGATTGTGCCCCGGATCGATCAGACCCATGCCCAGCTCACGTGAGCAACAGGCTTCACCAGCGATGCCGGAATGGATGGGCGAATGGCCGCACAGGGCGATGACGACGGGAGCGAGCAGGTTGGCGAGGTTGTTCAGGCGGACCGCCTCGCTGCGATTCGCCGCGTAGTGGAGCTGTTCGGATGCGGTGACCGAGAACCAAAGCCACGGCGGCCCGAGGCGATCGAGGAGGACCCGATACCGCTGCCGGTCGGTGAGCATCTGTGGCGAACGCGGCGTCTTCGGTTGGATGCCGTACCCGAGGACTCGCAGTCCCACGGAGTCCGCCGCCTCGACCAGATGTCCCATCGCGTCTTCGTAGATGCCCTGGATTCCGTGCAAGTCTGTGCAGGGTCGCGTGATGACCTCGATGGTGGCGATGCCTCCCTCGGCCGCGTAGCTGAAGTCGGGGCCATTCAGACCCATGACCACGCCATTCTCCACCTTTGGTTTCAGGTCGGGGATCTCGGCGAGGAGCGGCCAGAGGGGAGAGATTTCGGCGGCGGAACCATCGGGGTGCACGACCGGATGCTCCGCCTCACGGCCGAGGGTGCGCTCCGCGATGGTCTCGGCCGGAAAGTGGGATCCGAAGCGTGAACTCAGTGTTGAGAGCCAACGATTTCCTGCCACGTGTCATCCAGGCGCCGGTGGGTCTGGCCGGCCGCTGGCGGGACGATATCAGCTCCGGCGGACGGTGATAGACTGCCGCTTCGTTCCAGGAGACACCGATTGGCCGGCGATGACGACTTCAATCTCACCGAGAACCTGCTCTACGCCGCGAGCAGAGGCCGGAGCTATTTTCAGCAGGTGAAGGACCTTGTGAGGTACGCGTTCGGGTCCTACAAGATCAGCATCCGCGACTATTACTACTTCGCACTCTTCGACTCCGAGATGTACACCGACGAGGTGCGCGGCGAGTTTGTCAGCGACGACTACTTCGGAGTAGTCGTGGTCAAGACTTGCGACCGCGAGTGGTGGGCGATCAGCAACGACAAGGTCATCGCCTACACACTGCTCCACGGTGCCGGTACACCGATTCCCGAACCCCGGGGGATCTACCATCCTTTTCGCATGTGCCCGGGCGCGAAGTCACTGCGGTCGGTCGAGGATGTGATCGCCTGGCTTCGGGATCCGGAGACGGCGTACCCGATGTTTGGAAAGCCGATCTCGGGGGTTCAGAGCAAGGGCCAGGCGATGATCCTGGGCGCCGACCTCGAGGCCGACACCCTCGATCTCAAGGGCCAGGAGCCGATGGACATCACCGCGTTCGCGACGATGGTGGTCAACATACAGGGCACTTCCACCCACGATGGCTACCTCTTTCAAGAGGTCCTCAAGCCACATCCCGACATCGTTCGCATGTGCGGCAACCGGGTCTCGACCGTGCGCGTAGTGGTGATCATCGACGAAGAAGGCCCGAAAATCTCCCACACGACCTGGAAGATCGGCACCGGCGACAACATCGCCGACGCCTTCTGGCGCGAGGGCAATATGGTCGCCGATATCGACCCGATGACCGGCGAGATCAAGCGGATCGTGCGCGGTTCGGGCATCGACCTGGAGATCGTCACCAAACACCCCGACACCCGAGAGGTCCTGTTGGGCCAGAACCTGCCGGACTGGCAGGCCATGCGGGAGATGATCCTGCGGTCTGCAGCTCTGCTCCCGAAGGTGCGGTTCCAGGGGTGGGATGTCTCGCTGTGCGACCGCGGACCCGTCGTGGTCGAGGCGAACACCGGCAGCGCCTTCTCCCTTCCCCAGATATCCAGTGCGCGAGGGTTCATGACCCCCGAATTCAAGCGGTTCGTGGATCGCGCGGCAGAACTGACGATCCTCGAGTCGAAAGCCGAGATGTAGGGAGATTTCGAATTGGCTGATCAGCTCATTCCGCGCCAGCAGGTCCACGCTTGGATCGAGGACATCGACGCCAACAAGGCCACGCACAAGGCGGCCATCAACTTTCTGCTCACCAGCCAGCGCGCCCTGTCGCGGTACGTGGCCAAGGCCGCTGGTCAGGTCGGGGTCGGTTCGCGGCGAAAGATCCTGTTCATCCAGGGCGCGATCCTGCGGGTCTTCGACCTGGCGGGTGGCAAAATCAAGAAGGTCACCGGTGAGCACATCACCGACGCCGAACAGAAGATCGGGTCGATCGCCGGTGACATGATGCCGCTGGATGGCGAGTTTGCGAGCCGAGTTCGCAGTGTGCCCTGGCGTGCGCAGGGCCACCTGGTCGACGAACTTCTGATGTCGCTCTTCGACGACAAGGAGCTCGATGTCAAAGAGCTCGCCAAGCTCTTCTTCCTGATGTGGGTAGTCGTCGAAGCCGTCGACGCAGCCTGGCGGCCGAGCTCCGATTTCGAGGGTGAATCCGAGTACGAGTACCTGCACATCGAGGCCTGATCTGCTCTCCCTCCTGCTGATTTTCGTCTTGGGATGTGGGTCGTCAGAGCCCTCGCTCACGATGCGCGAGGGAGTCGGGCAGGGCGATCTGGCCGCGGTCAAGGCGGCTGCACGGGTGGGCGACGTCGACGAGCGGTTCGACGACGGACTGACCGCCTTGATCCTCGCCGCATACAGCGGAAATGTGGAGATCGTCCGCTTCCTCCTGGAGAGTGGCGCGAATCCGAATGTCCAGAATGACGACGGAGAGACCTGTCTGGTGTCCGGCACCGCGCCCGAGAACGCCGACGAGATCATCCCGCTCCTGCTCGCCGGTGGTGCCGACCCGAACCTCCGCGACAGCCAGGATCGATCTCCGCTGGTCTGGGCGGCGCTCCAAGGACATGTGGGCGCGACCTCGGCGCTGGTGAAGGCGGGCGCCGATCTCTCCGCTCGAGACAAGGAGGGAGTGACGGCGTTGGCCGCTGCGGTCGTCTCTGGACACGGCGACATACTCGACGTGCTCCTCGCCGCCGGGGGTACCACCGACCGCGGAAAGGCGGCCATGATCGCGGTAAACGGCGAGAAACCAGAGATGGTCCTGAAGATCGTGGATAGCGGGTTGTCGGTCGACTACGCCGAGGGAGACCCACCCAGTGCGCTGCTCCACTACGCGGCGCTCTACGGGCATGTCGATACTGCGCGAGGGCTCCTGAAGCGAGGGGCGACGGCCGACATCCTCGGCAGGGATGACACCGCCCCCCTCGGATTGGCGGCCTATGCCGGACACGTGGATGTGGTGAGGGCGCTGCTGGAGGCCGGTGCCGAGGTGGACCACGTGACTGCAATGAAGGGATCTGCTCTGCGGGCGGCTGCAGAGACGGGGGCCAGGGGCTGTGTGGAGGTTCTTCTCGCAGCCGGGGCCGATCCGCTCCTGAAAGACAAGTGGGATAAGCTTCCGGTCAATTACGCGACCGAAAACGGCCACGTTGCCGTCGCAGAGCTTCTGACCGCTGCGGCCGGGGAGAGAAAGAGCAGATGACTAACGGCAAGAAGATCGCCATCGGGGTCGCCGCGCTGGTCTTGAGTCTGCCCGTTCTCGCCGCAGGCGGGATGGTGGCAATGATGGGGCCGAACAACGCCATCGGCATCCTCATGTACGGCTACCCGCAGATGGACGAGGGCCAGCTGCAGGTCGGCTCGAAGATGCCCGTCGTGGCGCTGACGGATCCGGACGGCAAGCCGCTGTCGATGGACGGCCTTGGACAGGATCGACCGCTGGTGTTGATCTTCGGCAGCTACACTTGACCCCCTTTCCGGCGCCACGTGGGTCACGTGGTCGAGACTTTCGAGACATTCAAGGATCGAGCGGACTTTCTGACGATCTACATCAAGGAGGCCCACCCCGAGGATGAGTGGCAGATGGAGTCGAATGTCGACCAGGGCGTCTGCTACATGCAGCCGAACACCGACGAAGACCGGCAGGCCATTGTCACCGACTTCAAGAAGCGTTTTGACTACCCGATGCCGCTGGGAATCGATGGAATGGACAACGCGGCGATGCTGACCTACTCGGCCTGGCCAGAGCGGCTGTACATCGTCGAGGGCGGAAAGATCGCCTACAAAGGCGGGGTCGGGCCCTACGAGTACTACCCTCACGAAGTCCGCGACTGGCTGGAGAAGCGGTTCGAGGGGTGAGGAACACGTGGCCGCGGAACCGCCCGGTTGAAGGTGCCGCAGTCGAGAACGGCCCCGAACAGGGGTGGGTCGATGCCGTCACAGCGATCTGCGGTTCCGGGCCACGTGTCGGCGAAGGAGTTCCTCCTTGCCTCTTCCAACGAGATTCCGCCGTGGAATGTGTCAGGACGGCGAAAAAGCCAGCGGAACGGCCCTACCAGAAACGCGGAAAGCCAGTTGGGAGATACCAAAGCATGAGCATCGTCAACGGCGGAATGGCGAGCAGCGCACCCACGGCCCGCGGCGTGCTCCCCCGCAAGGCCGCCAGCGTCGCCCGTGGATCGGCCAGGAACATGGCGACGTAGATGATCCACAGGGGTTCCAACGGCAGTCGGAAGCGGGTCATGCCGTAGGTCAGCCCGCTGATTGCGATCGTGTAGAGCACAGTGCCGACGGCGATGAAAGCGTACGGCCCGCGCGCTCTGGCAAATGCCGTTGTGGTGCCAAACAGCACAATGAAGAACGACATCGCGGCGATATACGCGGCGGTGAGCTCCTTGAACAGCCACGGATAGCCGGACCAATATCCCCAGCGGATGTGACGGGTGAGGAAGGAGTTCGGATTGAAGAGCTGCGCGAGCCGGACCGGAACCCGCCGCGCGAACTTCTCGGGGTTTTCGGTCATCCAGTTCACCGAAGCCTTCACCTCGCACTTGCTCGACTGGACCGGCGGGGCGAGGCGGTTGCAGGGCCGTCTTCCCGTCTGCAGGTAGTCCCGGTAGATGCCCGAAGTGAGCATGCCGATGCCGTAATCGAAGGTCAGCGGCGGATAGTCGTTGTTGCCCAGGAACATCACGTGGCCAACGGTGGCGTCCGAGACCACAAAACCGCCGTGTTTGGACGACGCGTACATCGAATAGGGCGCCACCGCGATGGCCGTCGCCAGCACCATGGCCGCTCCGTGTTTCCAGCGGCGTCGCACCGAATCCAGCAGGGCGGCGCCATGGGTCCACCCTGCATCGGGCCAGATCAACGCGACCAGGAAGATCGGAGGCAGATAGGTCGCCACCCCGCGAAAGAGGATGCAGCACGCCAACATCAGGCCGGCGGCGCCCGCGTACGGCCAGGGCTTGTCTCGCGCCCACAGGACCGCCAGTGCCGCATTGAGGAGGAAGAAGATGTAGATCGTCTCGATCCACATGGTCTGGGTGAAGAATGCCAGCGTTGGATGCATGGCGAACAGCCAGACGGCGACGCGTGCCGTCTTCAGATCGGCGACCCGCTTCGCAATCTCGTACACGGTGCCGACATTGATGAGCGCCAGGGCGATGTTCACGACCTTCACCGTGAAGAAACCACCCGTCGTCGTCCTCATCAGCGCCAACAGATACGGGTATCCGGGGGCGGTGAGCCAACCCTTGCTCGAGACCGTGAGCCCCTCGCCGGCGACGATCTTCGCCGCCATCGATCGGTAGATGCACTCGTCGCGAACGCAGGCCATCTGTTCGAAGAGAATTGCCGGTCCGATGCGGAGTATCGCGGCGACGAGCAGCGCCCCGATCAGCCACAGGTCCCAGCGGTATTCCCGCGTGTCGCTCACAGCATTCCGCTCTGCCGGTATCCCTCTGCCGCGTGGGAGAGCGCGTCGTCCAGGTCGTGTCTGGCCCGCCAGCCCAGGTCATCGGACAGCGCAGCGCTGGAGCAGACGAAGGCCCGCGCCGTCATCTGTTTGTACTGCTTCATGTCGAGCTGGTTGGTGATGCCGAGCAGCTTGCTGCCCAGGGTCGCCACCGGCACGAAGGCGCGCAGGACCGGCGCCGGCATCGGAATGATCCGAACCTTCTTGTCGACCGCCTGGCTGAGTCCCTCCCAGAGTCGATTCACATCGATCTCGTCGGGGTGGCTCAGGTAGTAGGTCTGGTGCCCCGAGCGGGTGTCGTCACACATGGCGATGATCCCCGAGACCACATCGCGCACATCGATGAAGCTCAGCTTCTGGGCGTCCTTGCCAACCCGGAGACCGACACCGCGCTTGGCGCTCTGGAACAGGGTCAGCGTCGCCGGATCGTTGGGTCCCAACACGATGCAGGGTCGAAAAGAAGTCGCTGGGAAGCTGGTCTTGGCGACGACGGTCTCGGCCCTTGCCTTGGCCGCTCCGTATGGATCGATGGGTTTGAGGGAGTCCTTTTCGGTCCAGGCGCGGCCATCGGGTGAGGGGCCGGCGGCTGCGAGAGAGGAGGCGAAGACCAGGCGCTTCGGTTTCCAGTTCTGGCGTTCGAGGCAGTCGACGAGGTCCTGGACCGCGGTGAAGTTGATGGCCTCGTACAGGTCCTCGGTCGGAGCTGCGACGATGCCGGCCAGATGCACGACGACGTCGACTTCTTCGAGGATCAGATCTGCCTGAGCGAAGAGTCCGAGATCGCCCTTCAGGATCGAGACGCCCTCAGGGAGCTTGGCTGCCTTGGCCGGCGTCCGCACCATCGCAGTGACATGATCTCCTCGTTCGACCAGGGATCTGCAGAGGTGGGTGCCGATGAAGCCGGTGGCGCCGGTGACCAGGATTCGCAATGTCGCCTCAGGTACGGACGAAGGCGGCTAACCCATGCGGGGTCATGCGTTCGGTTCCCGATCAATCTCTGGCGAGCCTCAAGCCCAGCGCCCGCCCGCCCACATCGACGGCATCCACCCCTCGGAAGGACACCTTCGCCTTGTGAACCTTGCCGATCCACGCACCGCCGCGAACCACCCGTTTCTCCGCGCTCGCGGGCCCGCGCGGGTCGGTCGCGGGTGCGTCGGGGTACGGGGCGTGCCAGTCCCAGGTGAACTCCAGCACGTTCCCGATCATGTCGTGCAGGCCATAGGCATTTGCCTTGTACGAACCGACCGTCGCCAGCTGGGGCACACCGTCGTCACAGGGGAAGGGATCCGTAGTGATGTCGAGCTTCGCGGCCGACGCGTCGCGCACGTTTCCATACGTGCAGACCTCTTTCGGAACCGAGGTCCCGACATAAGTCGTGTCGAGCCCACCGCGGGCGGCCCGCTCCCACTCTGCCTCGGTCGGGATCCGGTAGCCGTTGGCGTCCTCGCGCCAGCGCACATCCTTGCCGTCGATTTCATAAACTGGTTTCAAACCGTCCTTCATGGAGAGGCGATTCGCGAACTCGGCGGACTGCAGGAAGCTGATGCAGGTCACGGGTTTGTCGTCTCCAACCGCCGAATCGCCGTGGTAGACGGCGCAGGCCGCGTGCTCCTCACCGTTCCAGAACTGGTGACCTGTTGCGGTCGGATTCTCGCCCATGAGCGACTTCCAGAGCGCCTGGGTGACCTCGAACTTGCCCATCCAGTACGCCTCGGTGAGCGTCACCTCGTGGCGGCCCTCGCTCTCGCCCATCTGGAAAGTCCCGGCGGGGATCAGCAGCATTTCGTAAGTGAGGAACGCAAAGAGCATCCTCATATCTAGTGTATCAAGCCGCCATCAGCTGAAGTCTATGCTTGGCGGTACCCACCGTGAGCTTCTGGCCCCATCCGAAGTGAACGCAGTCGTCCTCGATCCCGTCTCCAAAGACCACGCCGGTCTCCGACATCTCGCTGATGACCTCGAGATTCTGGTCCGCGGCGAGGCGGCCACCACTGAGGGAGACCCCTGTCCACGGGCTGTTCCAGGCCTCGCGCACGAACCACGCGAGGGCGGGGTCGGACGGCGCCGGCATGTGCATCTTCTGCTCGCGCTCGCGGTTCACCGAGCTCGCCCAGCCGGTGGCGCCGGTCCCAGTGGAGACGATGATTCCCGACGAGGAGTGCCGCTCCTCGTCCGAATCCACCCGGATTCGGTACAGGGCGGACTGATGCGTGCGTTGTCCGATGAAGACCTCGTTCAAGGCGATTAATCGCTGGCCATCGTCGAAGCGCGCCTCGACCATCGTGCGCTCCTGAACCGCCTGCGGGTTGCGCTGACCCGCGGCCCAGATGAGATCGCCGGCGGCCTCGGAGGTGTGGAGGACGAGGATGCCCGGCTGGCGGTCGGGCTCGGGATTGATGCCGATGACGAGCTGGCCAGTCAGGTACTTGGCCACATTGGGCACGAGGCCGTCCTGGCCCACCGCCACGACGACATCTCCGGGCTCGAAGAGGAATCGGTCGAGGCTGCCGCGGTCCACCGTGACGCGTCGCCACGACTTCGGAATGACCCTCGAGACCTCTCCGAGCGCGCTGGTGAAGCGGTCGTGCCAGCCCTGCACCTCGTCGAGATCCTGGCCTCGGGACTCGACGAAGAACTTCGCCTGGTTCCGGGTGCCGTGCCGCTCCAGCAAGGTCTGGTACTGGCTGGGGCGGGTCACGACCACGATGCGCGGAACACTGCTGTGTTTCATCACTTGGCCTCTGCCGTCTCGAGGCGACGCGTGCCGGCCTCAATGAGGTCGGTAAGCATCGGCCCAAAGAGCTCGGGCGACAGGTTGAGGTGGTCGATCCGCTTGAGCTTGCCGGCGAATTCACGAGCTGCGAGGCCCATCATCACCTGCGTCGGCAGATCCCGGTAGATCTCCATGCGCGCCTTCTCAGCGTCGATCTTGGCGTTCTCCAGCATCTCGATGCCGTCTGCGTCGGCCCTGGCTTCGACCCGCGACAGCTCGGCGGATCCGTCCACCTGGATGCGCCGCGCCTCCAGCTCTTCGCTCGCCTCGCGGCGTCGGTTCGTACCCTCCTGGCCGATCAGCTCCTCTTCGCGGCGGGAGAGTTCGATGCGGTTCTTCAGCTCGTTCTCCGCGATGGCGCGTTCGTTCTGGACCGCCTGGGCGCGGCGCTGGAAGGTCGCCAGATCCGACTGCTCCTGGATCTTCTCCCGGGTTGGCATCTGCAGGGCCTTGTCGAGCTCGGCGGTCGGACGGATGGCGCTGATGCGCACGCTGACGATGGCCAATCCGGCGTCGGCCAGACCCTCGTCGGTATCGAGTCCGTCCCTGATCGCGTTGCGGACATCGTCGAATCCGAGATCGAGGACTCTTCGAATATCCAGGTGCGCCGTGCAGGATTCGGCGAATTGCTGCGCGAGCTGAGTGAGCTGCAGGGACAACTTCTCGATGGGCGTCTTCAGGAATCGCCCCTCTTTGAGGTCGATGGTGAAGTCCACGCGCTGGGCGACCTTGGCGGGATCGGCGACCCGATAGGTGATGACACCCTGGACCGAGAACTCCTGGAAATCGATGGTGCGGCCGCGGAACAGGAAGGCCTGCTCGCGGTCGTCGATGGGCACTTCGGCGATGGAGGCCGAGAGCGGGAGGAACCAGAAGGACAGGCCTCGACCTTCGCGAACCAGTCGGCCATTCGCGTAGTGGAGGATGTGTGAGCTCTGCTCGCCACGCAGGTGCCGGAAGAAGAGGATTCGGGTGATGTCTGCCATTTGAGGCTCCTTTTGGTTGATTCAGATCGCCGAGCGGCGGACGAAGCGGTACAGCTCGGCGGGGCGGTGCCCGACGTCTGCCTCTCGCTCACCGGTGGCTTCGAGGTCGCCTGACGCCAGAAGGCGACGGCGAAAGCTGTCTTTGTTCACGCCCCGGCCGAGGATGGTCTCGTGGACCTCCTGCAGGCGACGGAGGGTGAAGGAGGGGGGGAGGAGCTGAAATCCTATCGCGGAGTAGTTGAGTTTGCCGCGGATGCGTCGCACGGCGAGCCCGAGGATGTCGGCGTGATCGAAGGCCATGGGCCGCGGTCCATCCGATCCGACGAGGTGAACGGCCCCTCCCGTCTCGCCCGCCCAGGGCACGTCGATGGGAGCGAGCTGGCTGCCCTTGTTGAACATCGAGCGAAGCCGCATCGCATCGACCAACGCGTAGTAGGTGATGGAGATGACCCGCGTTCGCGGATCGCGCTGTGGATTGCCAAAGGTGTAGAGCTGCTCGAGCCATACGTCGGTGATTCCCGTCTTTTCGCGGAGGGCGCGTCGGGCGGCATCGCGGAGGCTCTCGTTCATGCCGACGAAGGCCCCGGGCAGCGCCCAGTGGTCCTTGCACGGGTGGCGATCTCGGCGGGTGACTACGGCGTGAAGCGAGCCTTCCTCGGCGGTGAGGACGGCGATGTCTACCGACACCGACGGGTGTTCGAACTTGTCGGGATCGTAGCTTTCAAGGAACTCGTCTTCGGTTTGGGTGGCTTTCTTCATGGGGCGTCGGACCTTAGATGTGAGATACATATATGCATGATGTATCGAAGCGGCAAGAGCACTTTGACGAGAGCACTTTGGCGGGGTCAGGACGTTAGGTGTTAGATCTTACGCAATCCCGATCCGCGATACCCTTGACCCATGGCTGGACACGTCTTCGTCACTCGCAGCGATCTCCGCAGGCTCGCCCTCGATGCCTGGCTGCTCCCGTGCGGACTCGATGCCCAACCACGGCCGATGTGGGTAGACGGCGCGTGGGCGTTGAGCTGGCCGCGGCCGACGAGTGGTTGGGGCCGCGATCACCGGACCATGCGCGTCGACGGCATGCCCCCTGGCCGCGCGACGCCTTGGCTCACCCATGTCGGTGGAGGGCGAAGCGCGGGAATCGACTGGTTCATGAAGGGGGTGCGCAGCTTCCTCGACGCGGTGGCCGCGGATCTCGGTGGCAAGAGCCGGCACGACCGCCCGCGACCCATCGTCGGGCTACCCGTTGTCGGAACCGGGGCCGGTGGTGCGCGCGGCCGGGCAGGGGAGGTGATCCGCGCCCAGCTCGCCGAGATGTACGCCGGGGCCGAACGGCTCGACATCGACTGCGTGCTGGTCACCTACGACGGCCCCACGCATGCGGCGGCACAGGCTGAGAGGCGGCGTTGGTTGAGGGAAAACGAGGCATCTGGTTGGCCGGATCTCGACGCTGGACTCATCGCGGTGGCCAAGGGCCTGTCGCGCAAGGCCAACCGCGGTCAGCTGGTGCTCTTTCTCGGAGCCGGCATCTCGGCGGGCGCTGGATTGCCTCTGTGGGGAAAGCTCCTCAACGAGCTCGCCGGCCGGGCCGGCATGGGCGAAGAGGAGAGAAAGGCACTGCGGAAGCTCGATGTCCTCGATCAGGCCGAGATCGTCGAGGGGCGCATGGGCGGTTCCCGCGAGCTGATGACAGCGGCGATCCAGGAGGTGCTCTCCCGCCACGAATACAGTCTCGCCCACGCGATGCTGGCGGCCTTGCCCGTTTCAGAGGTGGTCACGACCAACTACGACACGTTGTTCGAGCGCGCGTCGGAGGCCGGAGGGGAGATGAAGGTCGCGGTCTTGCCCTACGAGCGGGCGGCGGGGGCGGATCGGTGGGTTCTCAAGCTCCACGGTTGCATCAGCCAGACCGACGATATCGTGCTCACTCGGTCGGACTACCTTCGCTACGGGTCTCGGCGGGCGGCGCTGTCGGGACTGGTTCAGGCGTTGCTGATCACCCGGCACATGCTCTTCGTCGGCTTCGGACTCACCGACGACAACTTCCATCGGATCGCCGATGCGGTTCGGCAGGCACTCCCTTCCGACACCGATCAACCCCTCGGCACCGCCTTGATGCTCGAGTCGGGCGCCCTGGTTGAGGAGCTGTGGGACCCAGAGCTCCGGGTGGTCTCGGTGGGCGGCTCCGACATCGCCCAGGCCGCACGCCGCCTCGAAATCCTCCTCGACTGGGTGCTCGCTCACACCGAGCAATCCGGCGCCCACATCCTGGACCGACGCTATGAGAACGTGCTCTCCACCGAAGAAAAGGAGCTTCGTAGCGTCATCGGCGACCTGAAGGTGCGCATGGATGGGCTGTCGTGGGACGCCAAGCGCACCGATGCCTATCGACGGCTTGTAAAACTCCTGGAGAGCTTCGGGTCGAAGGTCTGATCCCTGGTAGAATGCCGCGCATGGGTCGTTGGGTTGTCGTGCTGGTCTGGATGGGCGGTTGCGCCAATGATCCAGTTTCGCTGGACGATTCCAAGTCGAAGGAGGGGGCGAGCGAGTTCGAGCCCTACGAGCTGGCTCCCGAGGCGCCGGTCAACGGCGTGCAGGTCCACCTGGAGCCGTTCTGGCTCGAGCCGTTCGAAGAGGTCGAGCGGTGCTGGTTCATCCAGGCCGACCTGAACATGCCCGCAAATGTGACGTCGATGCGGGTGGTGGGCCGCCCCGGTCTCCACCACTCGATCATCCTCAAGACCGACAGCGTCTTCGACGAGCACATCGAGGACTGCTTCGGAATCCCGCTCTCCCTCATCTACAACCCGACGGGCTTGCCGGAGCCCATGCTGATCACGTCCACCCAGGTCTGGGATGAGACCCTGGCGTTCCCTCCAGGCGTCGGAATGCCCATTCGAGGCGGGCAGCAGCTGGTCGTCAACTTCCACTATCTGAATTCGACCGACGAGCCCGCCCCGGCAGAGCTTTGGTTGAACCTTGAGTTTGCCGAGACAGGGGAGGTGAATGAGTTCGCTTACGGTTTCATCTACGGAAATATCGGTGGCATCGACATTCCCCCTCAGAGCCGGCAGTCCCTGACGACCACCTGCAACATGCCAAAGGCGAATCTGTTCTCCCTGACGCCGCACTTGCACCAGAAGGGAAGCAAGTTCGAGGCCTGGCTCGATCGACCCGACGGGATGCAGCCACTCGTCTCCGATGAGGGGTGGTTCGACCCGGACACCGTCAGCTACTCCCCGTCGGTGGCGATGGAGTCCAGCGACGATCTGCGCTTCACGTGCACCTGGGACAACGATACCGACGAATCCGTCGATTTCGGCGAGACGTCCAAAGACGAGATGTGCTTCGTCTTTGGTCACTACTATCCGGCGTATGCCCCGGCCTTTGGCTTTGAGGGTATCGGGTGCGACGAGCTCGAGAACACCGTGGAGCCGCTGTAGCCACGGCATGATCCCACTCCTCCTGGGTCTGGCCCTGAATCCCATCAGCCCGCAAGAGTGGCAGGCACGGGTGGCCGAGTACGACGCGCGAGTCGCCACCCTCGAGGCGCCCTCTGCGGACGAGCACTTCGCCCTCGGGCAGTGGGCCTGGGAGAGCGGTCTCGAGGACGAGGCCTGGGACCAGTGGATTGCCGCAATTGCCGCCGACCCCCGCCACGCGGAGAGTCGAGCGGCAATGGGCTTCGAGCGCGGGCCCAAGAAGAGCTGGCGGCGACCCGGCGACCTGAACCCGGAGTGGATCGCGTCGGTTCGCGAGGCGGGACGTTCTTTTTCGTTCACCGTCGCGATCCAGGACGACGCCGATGCGGCGTTCTTCGAGCACTTGTCATGGCGCTTCAAGCGCATGAGTTGGTTCCTCTGGGAGCTGACCGAGGGGCAGGTTTTCCTCGATGAGGTCACCTTGGAAGACCAGCGCCCGGACGGAAGATTCGTGATCGAGGCCGGCAAGCTCGAGACGACCCTTCTCCAGGGAGGGGGCGCCTTCTGCATGAACGCCGGCCAGGAGGACTGGAAGGTGATCAGTGCCGGTCGCGTCTACAACCGGATCCTGGTGCACGAGTTCCTGCACGGGATCTTCGGTCTGCCCGACGAACGACACGGCTGCGAGTGCATCATGCAGGGCGGTCTGTACGGCATCCGCACCGACCAACTGGCGCTCTGTGACGTCGACAGCCACGCGGCGAACACCGTCACGCCGACCGCGTGTTGGACTCTGGTGCAGAAGCGGTATCCGGCCATGAAACACCCCAACCCCGACGATCCCGGGCAGGTGCCCAAGCTCGAGATCAAGATCGTGAACCACTGAGCAAGCGCCGCTGGGGGATCCGGTTGTTGGGGGCCGGCGGTTGCCTGGTCACGCCCGTGCTGGCCGCTGTGGGCCTGTTCGTTTTCGGGTTGCTGTTCTTTCGGTTCGTGCCGCTCCCGTTCACGCCGCTCATGGTGATCCGCGCCTGGCAGGGTCATGGGATCGACAAGGATTGGGTGCCTTTGGAGACGCTGCCAGCCCACGTTCCCAGAGCATTTCTCGCCTCGGAGGACGCCCGCTTCTGCCAGCACTGGGGCGTCGATTTCACGCAGATGAGCGAAGCGGTCGACGACTGGCAGGACGGGGAGAAGCTCCGTGGTGCGAGCACGATCTCGATGCAGACCACCAAGAACGTGTTCCTGTGGCCGAGTCGCTCGTACATTCGCAAGGGCCTCGAGCTCGGGCTGACGCCGGTGTTGGAGGTCGCATGGGGCAAGTGGAGGATCGCCGAGGTCTATCTGAATGTCGCGGAGATGGGCCCGGGGATCTACGGCGTAGAAGCGGCGTCACAGCATCACTTCGGTCGATCGGCCGACAAACTCACGAAGCGCCAGGCGTCGCTGCTGGCCGCGATCATGCCGAGTCCACTCACCCGGTCGGCGGGCAAGCCCTCGTCGTACGTCAGCAAGCGCGCCCGCGATGTCGAGCGCGGGATCCACGCCGTCGAAGCCGAGTGCATCGAAGTCGCCGAGTAGGATGGCCATCATGTCACTGGACGAACATACGCAGTCCGACACGCCGCCCGATCACCTGGTGATTGGCCTCGAGGTGGATGTGGCGCTGTTGCCCGAGTGGTTCGATGCCATCAAGGAGCTGGCGACGGAGTTCTCGAGGCGAATGGCGGTGATGGAGCATCCCGAAGTCTGGAAGCTGAAGATCGAGCTTCCGAAGGACCGCGCCGACGCTTTCAGAGAGCAGCTCATCGAGGCTTGGGAGGCTTTTGTGGCTCAGCGCCGTGCCGAGGGCCGTTGGCCTTGATCCTCTAATGTCGGCAGGCGGCCGGCTCCGAGAGGTCCGCGTAGGGAGGGAAGGGCAGAATGGAGAGCACGCTCCCGTCTCGACAGGCTCGCAGGTTGGTCTGAAGGCCGTCCAGTCGCTCGTCCATGCGGTGCAACAAGCCATCTTCGGTCGACGCAATGATGTGCGCTCCGGCGGAGGTGGCAGAGACGATTGGGGAGCTTCCGCCTAACTCTCGGAGCAGTTCTCCAGTGCGGGGATCGAGGAGGCGGATCGCAGTGTCCCCCTGTTCGGAGAGAACCAATCCGTCGTCGACCCAGTGGGTCATCAGGCCGAGTGTGCTGCCGCGCAGGGGGTACTCGACCAGCAGTTTGCGGGTATGGGAGTCGATCACCGCCAGCTCCTGGGTCGTCATCACCGCGACCTCGGCGCCATCGGGGCTGGCCAGGAGGCGCCGGATCGCGCTGTACCGGGTGAGCCATACCGAGACCTCGACGTCGGCGTCGACATCCCACTCGACAAGGCGTGCGCCTGTGACGAGCAGCAACCGGTTGTCGGCTGTCCAATGAACCGCGGTGGGTTTTCGCTTTGCGGCCACGGTCTTCTCCACAGCGCCGCGGATGGCGACGCCTCCGCTCTTGAGCGGCACTGCAAAGCGATCTCCGGATGCGGACCACGCCGAGCCCCCAGCCGCCCGAAGTCCGAGGTCTTCCGTGACTTCACCCGACCCGGACAGCACGTTTCGCTTCGATGTGACCCCGATCCATCGGTCGCCATCGGGAGACATGGAGAGGTAGTCGACTCGCTCGTCACCTGGTTCGGCGCGGATCCACCGCCACTTCTCGCCCTCGCTCAGCGCGCCAAGGCGGCCATCGGAGAACGCGACAATGGCGTTGTCCCCTTTGGACACAGCCTCGTGAATCCGCGCCCCGTCGCGGTGTGCGCCCGATGCCTTCCAGATGTCCATGACCGGCTGCAGAGAGTCTGCGAGGTGCACCTGCAACGTGTCGCCGTCGACGAGAACACGATCACCCAACGCCAGCAGGAATGGCTGTCCACCGACCCGTTCCGTCTTTCCCAATGCATCGCCGAGTGGCCACAGGCGCGCGCCTCCGACGCGTGTCGTAACCGCGACGTACTTCCCGTCTCGATCGGCGTCTGCCGCCGTTATCCAGCCGGCGCCGGGCCGCAGCGATCGCATGGGTCGGGTCGGGCGGCGGGCCTCTACGAAGCCCGTCGATCGGGCGGCCGATACCTCCCAGACTTCGGCGGATCCGGAGCGTTTCGCCCGCGTGAGAATGCGCTCTCCGCCCGGAAGGAAGGTGACGTCGACCACATCCTGGTGGCCGGTGGCGACGGTGAGTAGGGGATCGCCGACGAACAGGTCCCAGACGCGTGCCTCGCCATCGGAGCCGCCGCTCGCCACTCGGGAGAGATCGGCCGAGATGGCGACATCGAGTACATCGCCCTGATGGGCCGCCCACTCGTTTCGGAGCAGCGCCGGTCCCAATGCCCACACGCGCACCACGTCGTCTTTCGCACCCGTCACGGCGATGGCCCGGGGGTGTACCACTTCGAGTCGTGTCCGCGCCCGGCTCACCCAGTCGTCCGCGAGTCCCAGCTGCACAGCTGTCTCGAGGGCATCGACCACCAGGGTTGTTGCCTCGGTCCTGACGGGAAGGACGGTTGGACGCACTCTCTCACGGAGCAACTGGTGGAATATCTCCACCTCGCTATCGCCCTGCAGCTCGGCAGGCGCCGTGATTGCGAGCCCGAGTTCGGCGTAGTGGAAGCGCGCTTCCGCCGAGATCCAGTTCAGTTCGGCCAATAGTGCGGGGTTGGAATCGCCGGGCGGCGCAGCGAGCTCGATGGCCGCGGCCAGCCGCTCCGTTCCAAAGTCCGTGAGGATGGCGGCGTTGCGCTGGTCATCGTCGCCGAGCTGGAGCCGGAGCAGGTTTCTGAGGGCGAGGTAGACCGGCTTTCGCCCGTCGTGCGGCAGCGGTGGACCGTCCGTGGACCAGCCGATCTCGGCTTCGTCGAGCGCTCTTTGAACCGCGACGATCCGCCGGACGAGATCGCGATCCAGCTGATTCGATGTGGCCACACTCTTGTCGAGGTCAGCCACCTCGAGGTGCAAGCCGCCGGCGCGGTGACCCAGGACGTGCAGGCGGTCGAACCACACCATGCCGTAGATCTCGAGGTTCTCGGCCGCGGTCAGTGCGAGCTGGCTTCCGCCACGGACCCAACGCGGGTTCTGGGCGCCGGCGACCACCAGTTTCTCGGCGCCATCTTCGAGGGACCACACGTTGACCGCGTCGGATTCGGCAGCCACGAAGCGCCCATCCGGGGACACCGCGATGGCCTTCACCCTGCCGGTAGCCTCCCACTCTCGAGACAATTGTCCAGTCGGAAAAGAGAATTTTGCGATCTTGCCGCCGTCCGTTCCTACGAAGAGGGAGCCGCCGTCGTCGGGGAAAGCCAAGGCCGAGATCGGCCCGCCGGGCGTGGGAATGGTGCCGCGAATCGCCCCATTCTCCGGATCGCTGAAGTACACCTGTTCGGCGCTGCTCCAGGCGAGGAGCGTGCCGTTCGGAAGCCAGGCCTGCGCAGTCGCTGCGACGGGATCTTCGGCTAGAACCAATAGATCGGCGCCGCCGTCGGCCAGTTGGAGAAGTGCGGTCTCGGCCGCTCTGACTTCGTCGGCGGTGAGCTCGGGGAGCTCAGAAGCCAGTCTCACCAGGGCAAGGGCCGCACCGGCGTCTCCAGCCTGCTCCCGCTTCAAAGCCTCGTAGAGCGTCGCTCGGAACAGCGATCGATTTGCCGCCTGGGTGGCCTCGATGCGACGTTGGTCGGCGAGATTGCGCTGACTGATGAGGCTGGGGATGAAGATGCCCGCCGATCCGCCGACCGCGACGAGGATCGCCGCTACCCCCACCAGAGCCACGCGATATTGGGCGGCGGCGCGCTTGATCCGCTCCCGGGCCGTGTAGTCGTGGGCGGAGACAATGGCGCCGTTTCTCCACGCCTCGACTTCCTGCGCGACCGCCGCGCCACTCGAGTAGCGGTCCTCCGGAGCGGTGGCCATGCACTTCTGCACGATGGCGCCGAGCTCGGCCGGCACCTTCTTCTCGATGTCGGAAACCAGCGGGGCGACGCCCTCGCGGACCTGCTTCAGAACCAGCGCTGTACCCCCTGAGAACGAAGGCTCGCCGGTGAGAACTTCGTACAGCATCGCCCCGAGGCTCCACACGTCTGAGCGCGCGTCGACTTCGGCCAACTTCCCAGATGCCTGCTCTGGGCTCATGTATTTCGGCGTGCCCAGCACGGTGCCGGCCCGGGTGAGGTTGGAGTCGTCGCCGGAGCGGATCATCAGGCTGTTCGCCGCGGCGTCGAGGGGCACCTCCTCTTCGCCCGCGATCTTGGCCAGGCCCCAGTCGAGGACCAGGGTCTCGCCGAATGGGCCGATCATGACGTTGTCCGGCTTCAGGTCCCGGTGGACCACCCCCTTGTCGTGGGCGTACCCAACGGCGTTGCACAGATCGACGAAGGCCCCCAACAACGCGAGCCGATCCTCCAGGTCATGGCAGGCATCCAGGGCCTGGTGAAGGGTGTCGCCACGGATCTGCTTCATCGTGTAATAGAGCGTTCCGTCGGGCTTTTTCCCGAGTTCGTAGATCGGAACGACGCCGGGGTGCTCCAGCTGGGCCGTGATGCGAGCCTCGCGCAGGAACCGCATCTCGGTGGCCGGGTGATTGATGAGCAGGGCCTTGCGGGCCACCGGCCGGTGCAGGTGAAGATCGTCGATGAGGTCCACGCGACCCATGCCGCCGACGCCGAGCTCGGTCACCGATTCGTACCGACCGTCGGTCTCTGGTGTCACCAGGGCCTGGGACAATCCGGTGGACGCGGGGTGGGTCTCGATGGCGTTCAGGGCGCCCTGGAGCGTCTGGTCGTCCACGCCAATGGCCTGCAGCGTGTCCGACCAGGTCTCGTCGGGAGACCGGGTGCGCCGCTCGTCGAAGAGCGCCGCCTCGTCGTCGTCGAGGAAGCCGAGTGTCTTCAGAGCTTCGGAGGTCGCGTCTGCCACATTCCCACCTTAAACCCGGATGTCCGCCCACACCACGTTCGACGCGGCGTCGTACACGGCGACCCGGCCGCGGTCATCACACAAGACGAAGCGCCCGTCGGCCTCGAGACGAACTGACAGGGACAAGGCCCCCTCGAAGGTGAGCATGTGCCGCGGGGCCTCGCCCTGAAGAATGGCGACTGTGGTGTCGTGACCGACCGTGTCGATCATGAACTGCCAGCCGTCGACGGACCAGATGGGGAAGCCGGGTTCGCGCCTACGCAGCCTCATTCCATCGAGACCCCAAGTCCACTCCTGGTCTTCTCCATCCGTGAAGAGCACTGCCTGCAGCTGATCGTCTACGACGCGCATGATCTGGACCTCGCCTGCCTCTCGGAGTTGCCACAGGGCACGCCAGTCATCGGCACGGGCGTCGATGGCCACCACATCGCAGGGACCCTGCCGGTGCGCGATGGCAACAAACCACCGATCTCCATCGAATTGTTCGCACCAGGTGCGCAGCGGCGCCTCTGTCCAGTGCTCGGCTTGGTTGGTGACGAGATCCAGCCGGCAGATAGCCATGTGATCGTCGCGTTCGATCAGCCCGATGGCTCGGGAACCGTCCCGGTCGCAAACGAGTGCAGTCGCTGGATTGTCGAAGTGGGCAACCTCCCGCCCGTCGGCGGAGAATCGAGCGATTCCGCTCTCTCCCATGGCGACGACCAGGTCGCCGCCGGGCAGCCGAATCGCGTCGTGGGCCCGCGACAGCCCGATGTCGTGTGCCGGCCAGGTCGGCGCCGGTCCGGTATTGACGACCGGTCGACCGGCCGGCGGCAGATCGGCATCCAAGGCGGACTCCCCACTGGCGGTGATCAGGTTTCGCAGCAGATTGCCCAGACCGGGGACGTCGGTGCTGTCCCTCACTGTCGCGCGAAGAGCCGCCCGCGCCAGCGTTTGCGTTTGTGGGGTTGCGGGCAGCATCGACAGCGCCTGCGCGAATGCCTGGCGCTCGCTGCGCTTCGCGGCCGAGCGCCGGATCAAGAGCTCGAGAGCCTTCTTTCGCACTGTCGGCCAGGTGTCGGGGAAGTAATTGAGCTGGTTCGCCAACATCTTTGATCCGGCTGGACCGCCCAACGCCACGGCCCTTTCGACCCATTTTCGGGCGGAAGGGCGGGCGTGCACGACGGGCCAGATCACGCCTACGGCCGCCGCGTACTGACCTGCGTCGGCGAGAATTGCGGCCCAGATCATGCGCAGGCGATCACTCTGCTCCGGATCCGTCAGGCGTCGGAGGACATCTGCAAACGCCATGTGCGTCCTGGCCAACCACACGGCCCGGTCGATGTCGCCGGCCAGCCAATAGAGCTTGATGATCCACGCGATGTCCAGGTCTCGGGCCTCGGCTAGCTTTGCGGCGAGCTCGTACTTTTCGAATTTCTCCAGCATCGAAACGGCGCGTTGGATGTCGCCGAGCAGGTCGGCATACACGAACGCGGCCTCCTCATACCGCCCCTCTTCGATGAGGGCCTCGGCTGCGCTTTCATAGGTTTTTCGGAGAGTTTCGTACAGTGAGGTCTGGGTGAGCAACGTGCCACCGCCGCCGTCGGCGCGGGGCCCGAGGTTGGGCGCGAGAGACTCTCGCGGCGTTGGCATGCGCAGCATCGGATGGCTCTTGCCGGTGCTCTCGCCCCGAAGGGGAATGGCGCGGCGCAGGGCTTCAGCGACGTCTCCTCGTTCGAATTCCTCGAGGAGTTTGTCCAGGTACTCGGCTTGTCGATCACCGATCATCCGGCCGAGGCCGCTCTCCACCGCAGCGATGGCCGCCATCCTCTCGAGCCAGCTCGCGAGGCGCTCCCAGAGACTCGGGCCCGACGGTTCTGGCAGTGCCGGCAGAGAACCTGCTGTGGATCGGCCAGCTGTGGATCCCTCCCCGTAGGCCGATTGCGGGCCGCTTCCGTCCGGTGCGGGTGCTGGCGGCCTGCGCAGCCATGCGACTGCCGAGGCGATGGCCCGGTCGAGCCAACCCGGCTCTTTGCCGACGGGGAGCTGCTCGAGGATGGCCTCGCGTCGCTCCATCTTCTCCATGGCGTCGAGGACCTCGGCGACCCCCTCGTGTTCTTCGCCGACCTGGAACACTTGCCTGTCGACCACCTCGACGGCTGCTGGCGGCCCGATCACCGGGACTGGAGGCGCTCCGAGATCGGTGAGTTCAGTGGTGCACAATTCTGTGGACAGCCAGCTCGCCGGATCGATCTCGTCGTTCGCAGAACGGATCCAGCTCCCGGCGGCGCCTTTGGAGGCAAACACGATGGATCCAACCGGGGCGCGGAGGGTCTCCACCTCAGATTCCGTTAGCGGCACGGCGCTCAGGACGCCGTGGCATCGCACAATGGGAGTTCCAATCCACGGATCGCGAAGTCTGGCTGTCTGGCCCAACAGGACCAGGAGACCACCTGGCGCGCGATACACGCGCACGCCCGGCCGCCAGATCTCGAGGACTCGAGCCCGCACGGCGTCATCGGTCAACAGGGCAGCGTGCACAAGGAATCCCTCGACCGGGTGCCTGCCAATGTGCGCAAGGGATTTGGGGCGAACGACCGTCATGGCGTGCCCACCAGGAGCGCGCTGCGGTGTTGGCCCGCGTAGGGATCGTAGAACCCCATCTCCCCGTTTGCCATCCAGTAGCCAATCACCTTGCGCGACCGGCTGACGCAAGCGCTCAGGATAGGCATCTCGGACTCGAAGAGGGTGGTGATTCGGCCACGGCGGTGCACCCGTACGGCCATAGAGTCGGCGGCGATGGCGTACATCATCGGTTCATTGGCGTACTCGCAGGCGAAGACCCGCTCGTCTGCAGCCACCGGGATCGGGTGCGACACATCTGGCTTCCAGCTGTAGCGGCGGATTCGTGCGGCTACCCAGACGTTGCCGTCCGGAATGCCGACGACTGGGTTGGCGCCCCAGTCGAAGCCCTGAACCCAATCGACCGGCCCATTGTCGACCAGGGCCTTGCGCTCGATGAACCAGTCGCGCATGCCGGTGGCGCGCACATTTCCACCCGGCTGTGGACCGTTCAGGATGACCAGAGTTCGACCGCCGTCCCCGTCGACCATGCCGAGATAGGTGACATCGCTCCTGAAGATCGGGGCGCTCTGGGACATGAGCATGGTCATCGTCCCCGTTGCAAAACACGCCACCCACACCGCTCCAACGGCGTCTTGAAGGAGCATCGAGGCCCTTGTCTCCTCAAAGCGGGGGTTGGCTGGAATGGACTTTTGAGCCGGCGGAAGCGCAAAGGCATCGCCGATGGGTCGGGAGGCGTCCGGCACGGCGAAGTCCGGATGGAGACGGATGCCGGGCATCGCCTGTTTCCAGTGCCGATGTTCGAGCAAGCGGTGCTGTAACGTGCCGTCTTTCGTCACCAGGCAGAACAGCCGCTTGCGATACCAGCCGACGGCTATGGGGTGCTCATCGTCGAGCCGCCATCCCTGGTACTCCCGCGCGCGAAGCCAATCGGGCCGCGGGGTCCCCCAGCTGCGGATGTTCAGCCCGGAATGGGAGATGACGGCGCCTCCCGTCGGATTGAAGCGCACGGAGCCCCGAACGGGCCCCGGGCTGTCGGGCCACGCGGCCGGAGTCGGGATGCGCCTGGCAAATGGGGCCCGGATCAATGCGGCGCTGACGGTATCCGATGGCAGTGCCAGGGCCAGCTCCAGTGGGCGTTGGCCGCGGCGATGATGTAGTGCCACCAGGGCCTCGCGGCGCTCCGGGTCGTATGGATCGATGATCTCGACGCGGTGGGCGTCGCGCATGCGCGCATCCGGCCCACCGATGATCCACACGTCGTCTTCAGTCTCGGTCTCGGCGAGGACGTCGATCCAACGCCGAATAGCTTCGGCAGTCGGCGTGAGGGCGGTCCGCTCCGAGAACAGCATCGGTCCGGCGACGGGGTCGAGGTCGGTGTGCAGCGTCTCGTGCTGGAGATGTCCCCACTGCAACAGACCACCTGCCTGGTCGGCGCGGCGTTTCAGGACCATCAGGATAGCGAGGTGCACCAGCCGCATCGGTCCGATCTGGTCGGGTCCCGCATCGAAGAGGGCGACGGTGCGTTTCGAGCCGCGCGGTTCGATACGAGCCGGCTGGAGGAACAGGTGCTCGCGCATGGCCGCGCGGCGGATGAATTCGTCCGGGAGTTCCTCGGCCAATGCCCACTCGGTAAGCAGCAGCCGGTCGTACGTGCCCCGGCGAGTGAGGCCGTCGAAACCGTTGGGTTCGCCGAAGGGGGAGCTCGAGGGTCGGCTGCGCAATGGACCCATGGCCGCGGACAACCTCGGAAGCCATGGGCCGACTTCTCCGACGATCTCGGGCCGGAACAGAGCGAGCTCGGCCGCCCAGGGTTCGAGGACGGGCGGGATCACCGGCTCACCCAGTTCCGCAGAGCGGTCGGGTCCAGCACGCGGGCTCTGGAGATCGGAAGCGCCAGCGATTCGGAGGGGATGACGGCTATGGGTCCGGCGAGCTTCAGCGCCTCACAGACCGAGCGGAGCACGAGGGCGGGGTGCTGGTCGGGTCGGAACAGGGTCGGAGTCCACAGGGCCGACACCTCTCGGTCAGCGCCCAGGTACATGGCGCCATCGACCCAGGGAAGACGCTCGGTCGCCCCCATGACGAACAACGCATCACCTGCTGCAAAGCCGCTTAATCCCTCGAGTCCGATCTCGAGCATTCGCGCTCCCAGACGCCGCGCTACGCCTCTGGTTGCCACCGCCCCCAGCGGCTCCAAGGGTGTGCTCCGCCTGATCCACTGCACTTGCAGCGGGCTGTTCATGGGCTTTGGGTCTTGTCTACGATCCGTTGCCGGAGCGAGGCGAGATCGTCGGGGAGGCTCTCGGTGTCGAAGGCCGCGTCCATTTCGCGCGCCACACCCTCGAGGCGCAGCTGCCAGCGCTTGCGCTCATCGGCGTCGGTCGGCTCGGTCTCGAGTAGATTCGCCGCGGCCTGCGCGATCCGGGTCGCCCGTGCCGCCGGACCGAGACTGGCCTCCTCAGTGGCGGCGGGCAAGGCCTCGTTTTCCGATGCCGCGAGCAGATCGCGGAGCACGGTTCGGGCCAGGGTCTGGGACTCGGCGTCGGGAACCGCGTAGATGATGGGCCACAGGTCGGCGTCGGTGGGCGTCTGCCGGCCGCCGAGGGCTCCCGCCGCGGCGACCAGTCGCTGGATCTTCACAACCCGACGATCAGAGAGCGTGATCCCGGCGCTTCGCAAGGTACGCACGGCGTCTGCCAGCGGCAATCGCACCTGCGTCATATCGGCCGAGCGGGCCTGATTCGCCAAGGCGTCGACGTCGGCGACCGATGCGGTTCGGATCTCTCGCGTCCCGGTCTCGACGCCCCAGCCGGCCTCCAGCAGGTCCTCGAGACGGGTGTCTGGAATCGACTGCACGAAGGTTCGCACCAGAAAGCGATCTGAGAACGCCGCCAGCGCCTCGTCATCTGGCAAGGCATTGCTGGCGCCCACGCAGACCCGCAATGGGCACTGAACCACGGTGCGCCCGCGCCGGAAAACGCGGTCGTTGAGGATGCCGAGCAAGGTGTTGAGGATGGCCGTAGAGCCAAGGAAGACCTCATCGAGGAAAGCGATCTCGGCCTCGGGCAACATGCCATCGGTGCGGGTCGTGACTTCGCCGTCTCTGAGCCGCTTCAGATCGATGGGTCCGAAGATCTCGGACGGCTCTGTGAAACGGCCGAGGAGGTATTCGAAGTACTGGCCGCCCAGGGCGCGGCTCACCCGTCGGACCGCCTCGCTCTTCGCCGTTCCGGGCGGGCCGATGACCAACACGTGCTCGCGAGCGACTGCGGTGAGTGCGATCAGCTGCACCAGGCTGTCTCGTTCGACAAGTCCGTGTGAGGCGTCGGAGAGCGCGAGTTGAAGGCGCTCTGCTGCCACGGCTTGGTCGTTCATCGGTGGCCCCTCCCCGGGCTCCCAGATGTTAACGTGCGCCCCTCCCCCGGAGAACAGATGAGGGTCGGCATCCCCAGCGAGATCGCGCCGGGAGAGCGGCGGGTCGGCGCTACGCCCAACACCGTCAAAAAGCTCATCGCATTGGGATTCGAGGTGGTCGTCGAGGCCGGCGCCGGAGACGACGCGGGCTTCCCGGATACCTCCTACTCCGAGGCTGGAGCAGAGATAGCACCGGATGCGGCGGCACTCTGGGGTGGGTCTGATCTGGTGACCAAGATCAACGCGCCACTGGACACCGCAGACGGCAACGAGGTCGATCAGCTCCGCGAGGGCGGCATGTTGATCAGTTTGTTGTACCCATTTACCGCCGAGGCGCTCCTGGAGCGCATCGCCGCTCGAAGCGCGACCGCGATTGCGCTCGACAAGATCCCACGGATCTCCCGCGCGCAGAAGATGGATGTGCTGTCGTCGCAATCCAACATCTCCGGATACCGCGGTGTCGTCGAGGCGGCGGCGCTGTACAACGGCTTCTTCGGAGGGCAGATCACGGCCGCCGGTCGCACCTCCCCCGCGGTCGTGCTGGTCATCGGCGCCGGAGTGGCCGGTCTCGCCGCCATCGCCACAGCGCGTGCCATGGGGGCGATCGTGCGCTCCTTCGACGTGCGTTTGGCCGCGCGCGAACAGGTCGAAAGTCTCGGCGCCGAATTCCTCGAACTGCAGTTCGAAGGGACCGAAGACGGCGAAACCGCGGGTGGCTACGCGAAGATCATGAGCGAGGAGTTCATCGCCGCCGAGATGGCCTGCTTCGCCGAACAGGCCCTGCAGGTGGATGTGGTGGTCACTACCGCGTTGATCCCCGGGCGCCCGGCGCCCAAGCTGTGGAAGGCCGAACACGTCGACGCCATGAAGTCGGGTTCCATCGTCATCGACCTCGCCGCTGAGCGAGGGGGAAACTGCGATTATACGA
>Ga0315336_1002014_pt1 | contig 33964 bp, 31 predicted proteins | sample ASW5metaG_FD_204512 | JGI IMG/M metagenome (GOLD analysis project Ga0315336, IMG submission 204512) | Ammonia-oxidizing marine archaeal communities from Monterey Bay, California, United States - ASW #5 | ecosystem: Environmental > Aquatic > Marine > Intertidal zone | place: USA: California...
TCGAAACGCACATCAGCATCGAGGTGGGCGACCTGATCCATCTCGACGAGTCGGTGCTGCACTGGATCAACGATGCGCTGATGGCGATCTTCTTCTTCGTGGTCGGTCTCGAGATCAAGCGTGAACTCGTGGTGGGCGAGCTGCGCGACCCGCGCGCCGCCGCGCTGCCGGCGATCGCCGCGATCGGCGGCATGGTCGTGCCGGCCGGCATCTACATCTTCTTCAACTCGAGCGGCGCCGAATTCGATGGCTGGGGCATTCCGATGGCCACCGACATTGCCTTCGCGGTCGGTGTCGTGTCGCTGCTGGGCAATCGCGTCCCCAGTGCGATGAAGGTCTTTCTGCTCACGCTCGCGATCGTCGACGACATCGGCGCGATTGCTGTCATCGCAATCTTCTACACCGACGACTTCTCATCGGGCTGGTTCCTCGTCGGCATCGCCGCGATCGTGCTGGTGGTGCTGATGCGCATTGCCAAGATCTGGTGGATTCCGGCCTACGTGGTCGTCGGCACCTTCGTCTGGCTCGCCATCTTCGAGTCGGGGATTCACGCGACGATCGCCGGCGTCGTCTTGGGTCTGATCACCCCTGCCGTGCCGTTGAAGCCAGAGTCCGAAGAAGACGACATGGATGATGTCGTCCGGCTTGCGGTGCGGGGCAATGCCAGCGCTCCCGTCGTTCGTCGTGCCAACTTCGAGCTCAAGGAACAGGTTTCGGTCGTCGAGCGCCTCGAGGACGCCCTCCATCCGTTCTCGAGCTACGTCATCATTCCGGTCTTCGCTCTGGCCAACGCCGGTGTGATGCTTTCGGGCGACACGATCTCCGAAGCAATCACCTCTCCCGTCACCCTCGGTGTCGTGTTCGGGCTCGTGGTCGGCAAACTCATCGGCATCTCTCTCTTCACCTGGCTCGCGGTGAAGAGCGGCATTGCCTCGCTGCCTCGCTCGGCCGGTTGGATCGACGTGTTCGGCCTCGCCGCGATGGCCGGTATCGGTTTCACCGTCTCGCTCTTTATCACCGGCCTTGCCTTCGACGACCCGCTGATCGCCGACGAAGCCCGCATCGGCATTCTCGCCGCGTCGGCCATCGCCGCAGTGGTCGGCACGCTCATTCTCCTGCGCTCCAAGGTGGTGCTCGAGGTCGACATCGACGACCCGATTCCCACCGGTTCTTGACCCTCTCTATTCACGTCAACGCCCCTTCTGCCGAACAACGTTTCTCGTAGAAGTAGTTGACAAGCCCCTACCGAACAGGTTTGGTTCCCCTCCGTGGCCAATGCCCTCGTCATCGTCGAGTCTCCGACGAAAGCCAAGAAGATCGCCGAGTATCTCGGCGACGGATTCACCGTGGAGTCATCCATCGGTCATGTCCGTGACCTGCCGCGCAATGCGGCCGACGTACCCAAGGCCTACAAGGCCGAGAAGTGGGCGCGCACCGGCATCGATGTCGACAACGGCTTCAAGCCGCTCTACGTCGAGAACTCCGACAAGAAGGATCACATCAAGCTGTTGAAGTCGCTCCTCAAGGACGCCGACGAGCTCTATCTCGCAACGGATGAGGATCGCGAAGGGGAGGCCATCGCGTGGCATCTCATCGAGGTGCTCAACCCGCAGGTGCCAGTGAAGCGCATGGTGTTCCACGAGATCACCAAGAAGGCGATCCAGGCCGCCATCGACGAACCGCGCGAGCTCGACCGCAAGATGGTCGACGCCCAGGAGGCTCGTCGCATCCTCGATCGACTCTACGGCTACGAGGTCTCTCCGGTCCTCTGGAAGAAGGTCATGCCGCAGCTGTCGGCCGGCCGTGTCCAGAGCGTCGGCTGCCGGTTGGTCGTCGAGCGAGAGCGCGAACGCATGGCCTTCCTCTCCGCGAGCTATTGGGACGTCAAGGGCCAGTTCTCGGCGACCGAAGGCGACACCCGAGAGTTCTCCGCCGCCCTGGCCCAGATCGATGGTGTGCGCCTCGCCAGCGGCCGCGACTTCGGCGACGACGGTCGCCTCTCGCGCGACGATGTCGTGGTGCTCGACCAGGCGTCGGCCGGCACGCTCGTGAGCGAGCTCGAAGGCGTTCCCTACGAGGTGCGATCGCGCGAGTCCAAGCCGTACCGGCGGCGCCCGGCGGCCCCGTTCATCACATCGACCTTCCAGCAGGAAGCAGGTCGCAAGCTCGGTATGTCGTCGGCCATGGCGATGCGGGCGGCGCAGGGCCTCTACGAAAAGGGTTTCATCACCTACATGCGAACCGACAGCACCACGCTGTCCGACACCGCCCTGCAGGCGGCGCGAAGCATGATCTCCGAGCGCTACGGCCAGGATTACCTGCCCGACGGCCCGCGGCTCTACACCAAGAAGTCGAAGAATGCGCAGGAGGCCCACGAGGCAATTCGCCCGGCCGGAGACACGTTCCAGCTGCCCGACGACGTGTCGAATCAGGTACCGATCTCTGAGGCTCGCGTCTATGAGCTGATCTGGAAGCGAACGGTCGCCTCGCAGATGACCGACTGCACGGGTGAGACCGTTCAGCTCCGGCTGGGGGCCACGAGTTCGGGGGGCAAGGACGTCGAGTTCAACGCCACCGGCACCGTCATCCAACATCGCGGTTTCCGCGAGGCCTACGAGGAAACCGTCGAGCAGGATCGCGGCGCCGACGCCCCCGACGACGACGAGCGCCGTCTGCCGCCTCTCGAACAGGGCGACGCCGCCCGTTCGGTCGGTCCGCTCGAGTTCGATGGCCACGAGACACAGCCGCCGTCGCGGTTCACCGAAGCGTCGCTGGTCAAGCGACTCGAAGAGCTGGGCGTGGGCCGGCCCTCGACCTACGCGTCGATCATCGGCACGATCCAGGACCGCGGCTATGTGTGGAAGAAGGGTTCCGCCATGGTCCCGTCGTTCACCGCGTTCTCTGTGGTCAACGTGATGGAGGGCCACTTCCCGAATCTCGTCGACTACGCCTTCACCGCGAAGATGGAAGACGATCTCGACAAGATCGCCAACGGCAGCGAGTTCGCCGAGCCGTGGCTCACTCGCTTCTACTTCGGTGAGGGCGGCGAGAACGGCGAGCCGGGTCTCAAGGAGAAGGTGTCGACCCGCCTTCCCGATATCGACGCGCGACTCGTCAACACCATCCCGTTGGGGATGAGCGAAGACGGAAAGCCGGTTGTCGCTCGTGTCGGCAAGTTCGGGCCCTACGTGCAGAAGGGCGACAGCGAGAACAAAGACGAGAACGACACCGCGTCGATCCCCGACGACATCCCGCCCGACGAACTCACCCTCGACAAAGCAATGGAATACCTGTCGCAGCCGAAGGAGGGCCGCATTCTCGGGCAGGACCCGAAGACCGGCATGGACATCTACGCGAAGGCCGGCCGCTTTGGCCCCTATGTGCAGGTGGGCACCTTCGAGGACTTCGAGGACAGCGACGAGAAGCCCAAGACTTCATCGTTGTTCCAGGCGATGACACTGGAGACGCTCACCTACGAAGACGCGCTCCAACTTCTCTCGCTTCCCCGCACGGTGGGTGCCGACCCGGCCGACGGCGAGGTCATCACCGTGCAGAACGGCCGCTACGGTCCGTACCTGCTCAAAGGCAAGGACAGCCGCAGCCTCACCACCGAGGAACAGCTGTTCACCATCGAGTTGGAAGAGTGCCTCACGATCCTCGCCCAGCCGAAGCGCGGGCGCGGTCAGGTCGCGAAGCCGCCGCTCCGCGACATGGGACCCGATCCGGAATCGGGCCAGGACATGATCGTGAAGGACGGCCGATTCGGTCCCTATGTCACCGACGGCGAATACAACGCCTCGTTGCGCAAGGGCGACACGGTCGAGGAGCTCACCGTCGAGCGCGCGGCCGAGCTCTTGGCCGATCGTCGAGCCAAGGGGCCAGCCAAGAAGGCCAAGAAGAAGGCCACCAAAAAGAAGGCCAAGAAGAAGGCCACAAAGAAGAAGGCCGCGAAAAAGAAGGCCACCAAAGCGGCGGCCGCGGCGTCGGTGGAGACGCCACCGGTCGACGACGGCGAGTAGGTCACGCTCGGTGACCTGCGCCGGTTCGACCTAGGGTGGCCGCGGTGGGAGAGAGGCCTTCGAGTAGCGCGTCCCGTATGGGCGAAGCCATGTCTCAGACGCGGCCGAGCGGCCGTATCGAGTCGTGGTTCGGTTCGCAGGAGTTCTTCCGCCTCTGGATTGCTCAGCTCATCTCGGCGACGGGCGACTGGCTCGGGCTGATCGCCACCATCTCGCTGGCTGCTCGACTCAGCGAGGGCACCGAGGGCACCGCGATCGCACTCGTGCTCGCGACCCGCATCGCTCCGGGATTCTTCCTTGCCACGGCCGCCGGGGTGATCGTCGACCGTTTCAACCGAAAGCGGCTGCTGCTCGTCTGCGACATCGGTCGGGCGATGGTGCTCTTCACGCTTCCGTTCGTCGACTCCCTGTTTGGGCTGATCGTCGCATCGTTCCTGCTCGAGATCTTCACGATGATGTGGTCGCCGGCGAAGGAAGCGATCGTCCCCAACATCGTCCCGAAGGACAAGCTCACCACCGCGAACTCCCTCAATGTCGCCGCCGCCTACGGCATGTTCCCGGTGGCCGCTGGGCTGGCCGCGCTGCTCGCGAAGATGGCCGAGTCGTTGGCGGATACGGGTTGGGTCAACACCTGGCGCCTCAACGAAGAGGGTCTCGCGTTCTACGTCGACGGCATTTCGTTCCTGCTCACCGCCCTCATCATCTGGACGATCGCGTTCCCGGTGCGCACCCGCGCCGAACGGGGAGGCACGGGCAAGGGCAACTGGGATCTCGGCGGCGCGTGGCGCGAACTGCGGGAAGGTTGGCGATTCATTGCCGTGAATCCCATCGTGCGGGCGGTCAATGTCGGTCTGGGCGTCGGCGTGATCGGCGGAGGAATGCTGGTGCCGCTCGGCGCGCTCTACGTCGACGAGCTGATCGTCGGCGACGATGCCGACTTCAATCTCGTTCTTTTCGCGCTCGGGCTCGGTATGGCCCTCGGCGTCATCAGCGCGTCCTTGCTGCAGAATCGCATCAACCGTGCCGCGGTGTTCCCGGGGGTTCTGGTTCTCGCCGGTGGCGCACTACTGGTGGTGTCGTCCTCTCCCTTCCTCTCGGTGGTCGTGCCCGGAATCGCCGTCGTCGGGTTTGCGGCCGGCCCGATCTACGTGCTCGGGTTCACGCTCCTCCACGAGAACGTCGACGATGATCTGCGTGGTCGAATCTTCTCGGCCCTGCTGGTGCTCGTCCGCTTCTGCATGCTCTTCGCACTGGCGGTGGCTCCGCTCGTCTCAGAGGGACTCGACACGCTTTCCAACCGATGGTGGGACGGCGACATCAACCTGTTCGGCCTGAGTGTGCTCGTGCCAGGGGTGCGGCTCACGCTTTGGCTGTCGTCGCTGACGATCATTGGTGCCGGCCTGCTCGCCTCCTGGAGTTTGCGCGCAGGTAGCGGTGCCTACCTCGGCATCACGCCATTGGCCGACAGCGAGTCGGACGAGGAATCCGAGAAAGCGGGTGTCCCCGGAGACGCCGACGTCACTGAGGATCACGCATGACGGCTCGACTGATCGCGTTCGAAGGCGCTGACGCCTCGGGCAAATCCACGCAGGCCCGTCGTTTGGGGGAGCGCCTCGGAGTCGATGTCACCTTCCAGCACGGAGCCACCGATGTGGGCGGCGCCATTCGTTCGATCGTGCTCGATCTGGCCAACCAGAACCTCGACGACCGGGCCGAAGCGTTGCTGATCATTGCCGACAAGGCGCAGCATGTGGCCGAGATCGTCGGCCCCGCTCTCGCCGCGGGAAGAACGATCATTTCCGATCGATTCACCGCCTCGACCCTCGCCTACCAGGGCTACGGACGTGGCCTCGACCTCGACGTGCTCAACGCGACGATGGAATTCGCGACCCACGGCGTCGAGCCCGACCTGACGGTGCTGCTCGACGTCGACATCGAGGTGGCCCGTGAGCGGCTCGGCGACCAGATGGACCGCATCGAGGGGGCCGGCGCCGAGTTCCATCAGCGTGTTCGCAACGGCTACCTCGAGCTGGCAGCAGCCGATCCCGAACGCTGGGTCGTCGTCGACGCCGGAGGCACAGTGCAAGACGTCGCGGCCCGCGTTGACGACGCAGTCGACCGGTGGTTCGTGCGCACGTCGTGACTGAGACGATCCTCGACCCATGGGCCGCCGTTGTCGGTCAGCCCGACGCGGTGCGCCGCCTCACCGCGGCGGCGGCCTCGCCCGTCCACGCGTACCTCTTCGTCGGCCCGGCCGGCGCAGGCAAGCGCCAGGCCGCGGGAGTCTTCGGCGGAGAGGTGCTCGCGGCAGCAGATCCTGACGGAGCCGATCGTCACCGCCGCCTTGCCGCGAGCCTTCTCCACCCCGACATCGTGGTGTTCGCGCCGAGCGGAAACGCCCTTCGTCTCGGATCGTCGACCGACCCGGGCGAGATTCCGGCGATCATCAAGGAGGCCAGTCGATCTCCGACGGAGGGGACTCGCAAGATCGTGGTGGTCGAGCAGTTCCAGACTGCAGAGGCCGGCGCGTCCTCGGCTCTGCTGAAGCTCGTGGAAGAGCCTCCCGCGAGCACCATCTTCGTGCTGCTCTCGGCCGATGTGCCGCCTCACCATGTCACGATCGAGTCTCGTTGCACCCGCGTCGACTTCGCGGCCCTCTCCGCCGACGACATCGCTGCCGTCTTGGTCAGCGAGGGTCTGGCTGATGCCGAGCGGGCACAGGTGGTCGCGGCAGCCGCCAACGGTGACCTGAGCCGTGCCCGGGTCCTCGTGCTCGATGACCGTCTCGCGGCGCGGCGGGACGGATGGTGGTCGGTGCCGGATCGGCTCGACGGCACCGGAGCGGCCGCTGGTGCTCTCGTCGAGGAGTTGCGCATGATGATCGATGATGCGTCCGCCGCTCGTGTCGCGCGTCACGATGAAGAACTCGCCGCGCTGGAGGAACGCGAGGAGCAGCTCGGCACGCGAGGCTCGGGTCGCCGAGAGATGGAGACCCGCCACAAGCGTGAGTTGCGCCAGTACCGCACCGATGAGATCCGATTCGGGCTCGCCACGCTGGCCCGTCGTTACCGCGAGACCATTGCCGTCGGCGATCCTCGCCAGGGCCCTCTCGATGCGGTCGATCGAATTCGCGGCGCCGCCGAGTCGCTCATCCGCAACCCCAACGAAGCCCTGCTTCTGCAAGCCCTGTTCGTGCGGCTGCCGCCTCTCGGGTAGAGGGCTCGACGGGAGGATCAGAGGGTGGGGTTTGGTACCTTTCTGAGTCCTGCCCGAGTAGCTCAGTTGGTAGAGCGACGCTCTCGTAAAGCGTAGGTCACGAGTTCAATTCTCGTCTCGGGCTCCACTCTCTCCTGACCGAAACGAGGAGATTCTCTTGGCTGATCCGGCCACGTTTGCTGATGACGCGATGGACCTGATGCCGTCTCTCTACGGCGCGGCGATGCGCATGACGCGCAACGCCGCCGATGCCGAGGATCTCGTTCAGGAGACCTACCTCAAGGCGTACCGCGCCTACGAACGATTCGAAGCGGGCACCAACCTCAAGGCGTGGATGTATCGCATCCTCACCAACACCTACATCAACGCCTACCGCAAGAAACAGCGGCGGCCCGACGAGCAGGATCTGGGCGAGGTCGAAGACCTCTACCTGTACCGGCGCATCGGTGGTCTCGAGGGAGCCGCACTCGGTCGGAGTGCGGAAGACGAGCTGATGGATCTCTTCGGCGAGGCCGAGGTCAAGGAAGCCGTCGAGGCCCTGCCGGAGCACTACCGGCTCCCCATTCTGCTGGCCGATGTCGAGGGATTCGCCTACAAGGAAATCGCCGAGATGCTCGACGTCCCGATCGGCACGGTGATGAGTCGGCTTCATCGTGGAAGAAAGCAGCTGCAGAAGCGGTTGTACGATTTTGCCGAAGAGCGACGGCTCCTTCCGGACACTCCGGAACCCGCCGCCGTCGGTGCCGACACGAGTGACGAGAACTGATCATGGGCCACATCGCCGAACCCGATCCCTGCGAGGGAAATCCCGACTGCCAGCAGGCGCTCGCCGAGCTCTACACCTATCTCGATGGTGAACTCACGATCCAGAAGCGCACCGTCATCCGCACTCATCTCGATCTGTGTTCGCCGTGTGGCGATCGCTACACCTTCGAGACCGAGCTCCGTCAGGTCGTCTCGATGCGGTGTCAGGAAGTCGTGCCCGAGGAGCTACGGATGCGCATCGCGCAGGCGATCCAGAACGAGCTGAAGCCCTAGACGCCAGCGCTGCTTGGTCGGGATGCCGACCATTGCCGCTGCGAGTGGAACCTTTTGTGCCCGCTCGTCGTTTCCATGGACATGCGAGTCCAAGGTGAGCGATTCACGAGTATCGAGAGAAACCTCCCCCTCTCGGCCGACGGCCGGGTCTGCGGTGAAGCTGGTTGCATCACGCAGCTGAGCGTCTACAACGAGCAGGAATTCTGCTCGTTGCATGCGCCCATGGTGGTGCCCCGGATGCGAGGCAAGGTGCTCGACGACTGAGGCCGATCAGAGCTCCGACCATCAGGTCGATAGGTGTGGCGCCCGCAGAAGGGGCTGCCGTTGTCGGGCGGGTTGTCCCGCCCGAGCCGAATCGGTGCTGTGATCCGTTTTCCTCGTCCGACTCACCCGGCTGCCTGCACGGGCCGCTGAGGTTCTACACTCCTCGACATGACTGCTGTTGTTTGGCACTTCTGGATCGCCGTTCCCCTCGCTGCGAGCGGTGTACTGGTCACCGTCGCGCTGATCGCCGGCTACGTCGGCACCGTCAGCCGAGCCCGCTACCCGCGGGACTGAGGCGGACCCTTGGCGGCTGACCCCGTCGACTGGGAGGTAGCCCGCAAGGTCGCGCGTCGCGTCGCGGGCAAGGAGCCGTTCACCGGCGCGCAACATCGCGACGGGCTCGAGGAAGACTTCGACCGCTACACGGCCATGGCGGAAGATCTCGTCGCCGCAGAGACCGGGTTGCGGTCGTTGAGCGGCAACGCTCGTGGACGAGTCACCGATCGCAACGGCTGGATCGACGCCAACCTGGCGTCCTTCGCTCGACTCCTGCGCCCGATCACCATCAAGCTGGGCGAGAAGATGGACGAGGGTTCGGGCCCCAACCTCGGCGGCAAGGTCGCCGGCGCCGAGCTCGGCATGATGCTGGGCTGGATGTCGACGCGCGTGCTCGGCCAGTACGACCTGCTGGTGATTGAAGACGAGAAGCCCGACGAGCAGGACATCGTCTACTACGTCGCCCCGAATGTGTTGGCCCTCGAGCGTCGCTACGCATTCCCCAAGCAGGAGTTCCGGCTGTGGCTTGCCCTGCATGAGGTGACGCACCGGGCGCAATTCACCGGCGTGCCGTGGATGCGCGAACACTTCCTCGGCCTGGTCAACTCCACGATGGATTCGGTCGATCCCGACCCGCAGCGGTTCATGGCGGCCCTCCAGCGAATGATGGAGGCTCGCAAGCGGGGCGAAGATCCCATGGATCAGGGCGGCATGATGGCCCTCTTCGCGAGCGAAGATCAGCTTGCCGTGATCAACGAAGTCGCTGGGTTGATGAGCCTTCTCGAGGGACACGGCGACGTCACGATGGATCGCGCCGGCAAGGGTCTGGTGCCTTCCCAGGAGCGGTTCGCCCGCGTGCTGCGCCAACGTCGCCAGAACTCGAGCGGCTTCACCAAGGTCTTCCAGCGACTCGCTGGGCTCGAGGCGAAGATCAAGCAATACGCCGAGGGTGAGCATTTCATCTCCGTCGTCGAAGACCATGGTGGTGCTCCGCTTCTCGATCGGGCGTGGGCCGAGCCGGCCAACGTGCCGTCGATCGGTGAGATCCGCGAGCCCGAGCTCTGGATCGCCCGCGTGGGCGCCGACGCCGTCGCCTGACCATGACAGCGATCGAGCTGCTCGGTCGCTGTGACTTCCCCGCGAGCGACGCAGCCTTGCCGCTCGGAGTGAGCGGTGGTGCCGACAGTCTCGCCATGGCCCTCCTCGCCATCGAGTCGGGCCTCGACATCGTCGTTTGGCACATCGATCACGGGCTTCGCCCCGAAGCCGGCGCCGATGTCGACTTCGTCTCGAAGTTCGCGGCCGATGTCGGTGCTGCTTTCGAGCTGCGCCAGGTCGACATCGCTCCCGGTGGCGACCTCGAGTCAAGGGCGCGAGAGGCGCGCTACGCGGCGCTGCCCGCCGATGTCTGCGTCGGCCACACCGCCGATGATCGGGCCGAAACGGTGCTGCTCAACCTCTTCCGCGGCGCCGGACTGACCGGCGTGGCTGCTCGGATGACGCGAGTCCACCGGCCCCTTCTGCGGCTTCGGCGCCACGAGACCGAAGCGGTCTGTTCAGCGGCAGGGATCACTCCTCTCGACGACGCGATGAATCACGATCCGGCGTTTCGCCGGGTCGGGGTGCGCAGTCGTCTTCTTCCTGCGATCGCCGAGGAGTTCGATCGCGATCCGGTTCCACTCCTCAACCGTCACGCCGATCTCGTCGCCGATGCGCTCGCGGTGATCGAGAACGAGGCCCACGCGATCGACGCCACCGATGTCGCCGCCCTTCGCGGCGCCCCGCCCGCCGTGGCCGGGGAGGCGGTGCGGAGGTGGATGGCGGCGACGATCGGGACCTCGGCCGGAATCGATCGTGCAGCGGTCGAGCGTGCTCTGCTCGTCGTCGACGGCACACATGTCGCCACGGAGCTCCCCGGCGGACACCGCCTTGCCCGCACCGGTGGGGTCCTCAGAATCGAACCTGTGGCCAAGTGATCGGCGGGACCGACACTCTCGATGCCGTGGTCGCGTTCGCTCGAGATCACGACGTCGTCGTCGAAACACCGGTGGTGCTGTCGAGCACGTCCAACATCGTTGTCCATCTCGCGCCGACGCCGGTCGTCGCCCGAATCCCCAACGTGACGGCCGCGGGAAGAGACCGACCGCAGGTGTCTCTGGCCCGAGAGCTCGCCATCTGCGGATATCTCGACGATCTGGGTTTCGCGACCACGCCCCCATCAGCGGAGCTGCCGCTCGGCCCTCACCGCCTCGGGGCGCACTGGGTCAGTTTCGTCGAATACGTGCCGCTTGCACCGCTCGAGGACAACGACGCGGCGGAAGCCGGCCACGAGCTGGCCCACGTGATCGAGGCGCTCGCGTCACTCGATGACCGCGACGGGCTGTTCGATCGATCGCTCGCCCGAGAGGCGGACGTGGTGCTCGCACGGTTGGAAGGACGTATCGACGAATCGGATCGGCAGCTGTTGGTCGAGTGGGCCGACGAGGCGATGATCGATGGCGAAGAGACCCAGGCGGTTCACGCCGACCCCCATCGCAGAAACGTGGGACGACGGGCCGATGGCGAGCTTGTCTGGTTCGATTTCGACGACGCGGTCCGCGATTCGCCTCTCGTCGATCTTGCGACCTTGTGCCGCAGCTGGCCCGAGGCCGGAGCCGCCGCGTGTGCACGACTGGGGGTCGATCCTGACGGCGGAGAACTGGCCCGGTACATCGAACAACGCGAGGCATGGGGCGGCATCTGGGCTCAGATGTTCACGCTCGAGCTCGGCCGCGAGTTCGCGGCCGGCGCGGCCGAAGCGCTCGATCGTCGTCGGGGGTAGGGTCCGGGCGATGGGCGTTCCGCAGGGCACTTTGGGCAAGACGGTGATCGGGGCCGACGAGCTCGCGACCCGCGTGCGCGACCTCGGCGCAGAGATCACCAGGGACTACGAAGGCCGTCAGCCGCTGTTGGTCGGAGTGCTGAAAGGGGCCTTCATCTTCATGAGCGACCTCGGACGCGCCATCGGGCAACCGGTCGAGTTCGACTTCATGGCGGTGTCGTCTTACGGCGACTCCACATCCACGAGCGGCGTCGTTCGGATCGTCAAAGATCTCGAAACCGACATTCGTGGTCGCGATGTGATTCTGGTGGAGGACATCGTCGATTCCGGGCTGACGCTTCGTTATCTCCGGCAGCTGCTCGAGGACCGCAATCCCGCAAGCCTCGAGGTCTGTGCGCTGCTGGTTCGCGAGGGCGCTCGTTCTGATGACGTGCGTTATTTCGGCTTTCCGATCCCGCCGGATTTTGTGGTCGGCTACGGCCTTGATGTCGCGCAGCACTACCGCGAACTCGACTCGATCCGAGTGTTCGAACCCGCAGACTGAGTCGCGCTCGCTAACTTCGACACCGTGACTCACACACACGACGATGATTTCGACACGGGTCGGCCGCTGATCGACGGAGTGCACGCACCTGAGATCGACCAGCCGCGTATTGCCGCGGCGGTTCGCGAGATACTCGAGGCGATCGGCGAGGACCCCGGGCGCGACGGCCTGAAGGACACTCCGAATCGCGTCGCCCGCATGTATGCCGAAGTGTGCAGCGGTCTTCACCAGGAGCCGGCCGCCCACCTCAGCACCACATTCGAGGCCGGCCACGACGAGATGGTGATGGTCCGCGACATCCCGCTGTATTCGCTCTGCGAGCACCACCTGATCCCGTTTCTGGGCAAGGCCCACGTGGCGTACATACCCAACGACAACGGTCGCGTCACCGGCTTGTCGAAGTTGGCCCGCCTCGTCGACGGCTACGCGAAGCGTCCGCAGGTCCAAGAGCGCCTCACCCGTCAGATCGCCGATGCGATCGAGGCGGAACTCGCGCCTCAAGGCGTGCTCGTCGTCCTCGAGGCCGAGCACCTGTGCATGTCGATGCGTGGCGTGCGCAAGCCCGGCTCGAGCACCGTCACTTCGAGCGTCACCGGGATCTTTCGCGACAACGTCGCGACGCGGGCCGAGGCGATGCGATTTCTCGAGCGACGCTGAGCGGAGTACCTCGCAGGATGACGCGTGTGATGGGCATTGTGAACGTCACGCCCGACTCGTTCTCCGACGGCGGCGACTGGCTCGATGTCGACGCCGCGGTGTCCCATGCCCGGGCCCTCATCGCGGACGGAGCCGACCTGATCGACATCGGCGGCGAGAGCACCCGGCCCGGTTCGCTCCCCGTCGACGAGGCCACTGAACTGCGTCGCGTGTTACCGGTGATCGAGCGACTCGTGGGAACGGTCGGCGACGCTGAGATCTCGATCGACACCACAAAGCCCGCCGTGGCCCGCGCCTCGATTACGGCGGGAGCGTCGATCATCAACGACGTGAGTGCGAGCCTCGAAACGGTGGCCGCCGACACCGGCGCCGGTTGGATCGCGATGCACAGGCTGGGGTCGAGCGAGACGATGCAGCAGGATCCCTCCTATGGCGATGTCGTCGAGGAAATCCATACGTTCCTCTCGTCGGCGGCCCAACGCGGTCGCGCCGCCGGCGTGGAGCGCCTCTGGGTGGATCCCGGCATCGGATTCGGCAAAACCACAGCCCACAACCTCGAATTGTTGGCGAACCTGGATCGATTTTCGGAGATTGCGCCGGTCCTGATCGGTGTGAGCCGCAAGCGGTTCATCGGAGAGCTTCACGCTCGCAGCGACGGTATTTCAACGGAAACGGCGGTTACAGACCCCGACGATCGACTCGAGGGGTCGGTCGCGTTGGCGACATGGAGCACATACTTGGGCGCCGACATCGTCCGCGTCCACGATGTGCGGGCTACGGTCCACGCCGTGCGAGTTGTGCAGTCATGAGAGGCAAGTGGGCCCAAGGCATCGAACCCCGTCATTTTCGATGGGTGATCAAGGATCGCATTGCCGTATGTGAGCGGCCGGGCGGCTACGGCGACAGCCATCGCAAGGTTCGCCGCCAGGAAGAGATCATCTGGCTTCGCCAGCACGAGTTCGACTTCGTGGTCTCGTTGATCGGCTCCACCCACAACCTGCACAACTACGAAGAACTCGGCGTGCCGTTTCATCACGTCCCCTTCTCCGGGCCGGCCGACGGTCCGCTCGGCCTCACCCGGGCCATGGCGTCGATCCGCGACCACGTCGACAAGGGCCACCGGATCGTGGTGCACCGCGAGGAGCTGGGCGAACGGATCTCGGGCCTGATGGCGGCGTACCTGCTCTGGATGGACCTCGTGCCTGACGGGCCGCGTGCCATCAATGTCACCGAGCAACTCTTCGAACGCGAGCTCGGCCCGGTCGCTCGCGAACTCGTGTCGATGGTCGCCAAGTGCTCACCGTCGGCTGAGGTCGAGGTCGACGCCTTTGCCGCCGAGCCGATACCCGACGACCTCGATGCCGAGAACGACGAGTCGGCCGGCGACGACTCCGCCAGCGACGACTCCGCCGACGACTGAGCGATCGCCGATGGGCTCCACCGACGCCGTCATCCAGCTCCGGGGCATCCGCGCCATGTGCATTTGCGGCGCGCTCCCCGAGGAGCAGGATCGTCGTCAGCCCTACGAGTTCGACATCGATATCGTCGCCGATCTGCCGGCCACGACCACCGATGAACTCGACGACACGATCGACTACGGCGGTGTGCTGGATCGGATCGAGTCGGTCACCCGCGACGAGTCGTTCCAGTTGTTCGAACGTATGGCGCAGCGCGTTGCGGAGGCTGTCCTCGTCGACGAGCGGATACAGGAAGTGACAGTCGAAGTGCGCAAGCTACGACCTCCGGTGGCCCAAGACGTGGCCTCCAGCGGGATGCGCCTCACTCGCCGCCGATGAGCGATCGCCATCGCGCCTTCCTGGCGCTCGGCTCCAACATCGGCGACAGAGTCGCTCATCTGCGAACGGCAGTGGGGGCTCTTCCCGACCTCGATGCCATCTCGTCTGTCTATGAGACACCACCGATCAGCGAGGTCGAACAGGACCGATTCCTCAACATGGTGGTTCGTCTCCACACGACGCTCGACGCTCGGGACCTCCTCGCTGTCTGTCGAGAACGCGAGACCGAAGCGGAGCGAGTACGTGTCGTGCATTGGGGACCGCGCACCCTCGACGTCGACGTGTTGTGGGTCGATGGCGAGACGGTCGATGATCCCCCCGACCTCCTCGTGCCCCATCCGCGTATGTTCGAGCGCTCGTTTGTGCTCGTTCCGCTCGCCGATGTCGGCCCCGACCTTCTGCCCGAGGGCTACGACGTGGCCGCGGTGGCCGTAGCCGACGAGATCACCCGCATCGGGACTCTCGACGAGCTCTGATCAGATGCGTTCGGGAAGAGGCGTCGGACCATGGTCGGGTTCGACGAGATCTCCCGCTGAACCTCTTGGTCGTCCCCGGTCGGCGAGCTCGGTCGCCATCTCGGCGTTGCCGATGATCCAGCGGTCCCGCCCTTGGTCCTTCGCAGCAAGCAGCCCGGCATCGGCGATGCGAAGTACGGAATCGAAGTCGGACGCCATCGATGTATCGCTCACGCCGAAGCTCGACGTGAAGGTGGGGCCGTCGCCCAGTTCGAGGCGAGCAGCGAGCGAGAGCTGAATCCGTTCGACGGTGGCGACGGCATCGGCCGCGCTCATTCCTGGTTGAAGCAGGACAAACTCTTCGCCTCCGAGCCGCGAGGTGACGTCGCCCTCGCGGGTGCTCTCTCGCAGGATCTGGCCGAAGAGGCGAAGCGCCCGATCGCCCATCTCGTGGCCGAAGTGATCGTTGAGGTTCTTGAACCGGTCGAGATCGCACATGATCAGCGCGTAATCGGTCGCTTCGCCGGCGAGTACTCGAGCTTCGTTCTCGAGAGTTCGACGGTTCTTGAGGCCGGTCAGCCCGTCGATGGAGGCCTGCTCGCGAGCTCCCTGGAAGGCGTTGATCGTGCCGAGACGGGCACCGGTCTGGCTCGCCAATGCGGCGAGACGGTCAACCGTTCGTGCGTCCGCCTTCACTCCGTCCTCACCCGTCGTGTGGATGACGCCCATCGCTTGGCCGTTGAACGTGACCGGGACGCACACGGCCGAGCACGGCGTGCCTCGGCGCTTCAGGTGGGGGCAAGCATCGATGGCACCACTCGACTCGAAGACGAGTCGGTGGCCCCGACGCACGGCCACGCATTGTCCGGTCGAACCGACCGGGCAGCTCGGCGCGCCGGCCGAGGGGTGACTCACCGCTCGCGAAACATGGTGCTTGCTCGAGTCGGAGAGCAGCATCTCCATTGGCTCATCGCTGATCAGCACCATTGCTTCTTCGACGATGTTCTGCACGTCGACGTCGTCGGCGGCCATGTCGAAGGCATCGAAGAGTCGCCGCCGGAACGCATCCTGTGAGGCTTCCTGCTCGAGCCGTGTCACGAGGTCCTCGAAGCTGTCAGCCATCTCGTCGAAGCTTCGGGCAAGATCGCCGAGGTCGTCGGCACTACGGATCTCGTTGCGCACGCGGAGGTCGCCGGCTGCCATGGCTCGTGCGATCTTCGAGAGCTGGCTGAGCTGGCGGGTGATCGAGTAAGCGACCACCGCGGTCACGGCGATGATCAGCAGTGTGCCGATGGCGGACGTGATGATGATGCTTCGCTTGGCGCTCTGCTCGGCGGCGTCGGCATCGAGTGCTGCTCCCGCGGCGCGGAGAGCGGTGATCGAAGTGATCTCGTCCATGTCGGCGAACAGCGGATCGCTGAGCTGGAGAAATCCGTCGAGATCCGTGCGTGCTCCCACGGGATCGAGAGCGGCGACTTCGCCGAGACGGATCGCGTCGGCGATGTAGCGGGCCTGGGCCGCGTCGAGATCGGGGAGATTGAGGCCGAGGGAGTTCATCGGGTCGAGGCTCTCGATGAGGTCGTGATCGCGGGCGAAGGCCGCCGCCGCCGTCCTGAGCTCCTCGTTGAGCTGGTCGGCCGTGCGCGTCATGTTGCCTTCGTTGGCCAGCACCGATTCGAGCACCGCGCTCTGCATCAAGGAGAGCTGCGTCACCGCGTCCTGGTGGTAGTGCTGGATGCTCGCGAGGGTCGTCGCCCGATCGGTGGCGGCGCCGGAGGTCTGGAGTGACTGGATCGAACTCCACGACGCGGCCGAGGCGAAGGCGATGGCAACGACGCCGAACGCGAAGAGTCGGCGGCGGATAGTGAAGGCATCGCGGAAGCGATCCAGGCGGGAGTTGGCGGGCTCCATGGTTTTCCATCGGAGCGAGGAGACCTTTGCCCATGAGCCGAACGGATCATCGTCTATGGGCCGAGCGGCGTTCTGTTACGTCCGCGGAGCGCTCCGCTACCGTGAACGTCGTGCAGCTACACATTGTCGGGGCGGGCCGGGCTGGTCGCTCGCTGGCCGGAGCGCTCGTCGCGCGGGGCTGGCCCAAGCCTCTGCTGTTCACCAGGTCCGACGGCTGCAGCCGTGTGGGTGTCGACGCTGACATGGTCGTGATCGCCACTCCCGACGACGTGATCGGGCAGGTCGCCGCGGCAATCCCGGCCACGGCGGCGGTGGTTGTCCACCTCTCCGGTTCTCGCGGTCTCGATGAGCTCTCGGGCCACCAACGAGTAGGCGCGTTGCATCCCCTGGTGTCGATGCCGGACGTCGAAACCGGTGCGCAGCGTCTTGTTGGCGCCTGGTTCGCTACCGCAGGCGACGCGGCGGTCGAGAACATCGTGTCCGCCCTCGGCGGGCGGTCGTTCGCGATTGCCGACGGCGACCGCGCCCGCTACCACGCGGCTGCGGTGATCGCGTCGAACCATCTGGTCGCGGTTCTGGGCCACGCCCAGCGCGTGGCGGAGTCGGTCGACGTGCCCCTCGAGGCGTTCCTCGACCTCGCCGAGGGGTCGATGGCTGCGGTGCGGTCACTCGGGGCCGAGGCGGCTCTCACCGGACCGGTTGCCCGTGGCGACGAAGCGACGATCCAACGCCACCTCGACGTGCTGAACGACGATGAACTGCCCGCCTACGAAGCGCTGGCCAATGAAGCTCGCCGCCTAGCCCAGCGCGGCCCCACGGAGAGTCGTTAGAAGCAGCGTGGAGATCGTTCGTACCATTCAGGGACTCCGCACCCGCCTCGACGCCGACCGTGCTGCGGGCCTGCGCGTCGGTTTCGTGCCGACCATGGGCTTTCTCCACGACGGCCACGTCTCATTGATCGAGGCCGCCGCGGCAGCCAATGACCGCACCGTGGTCTCTATCTTCGTCAACCCACTCCAGTTCGCTGAGGGCGAAGACCTCGAGGACTACCCGCGTGACCTCGATGCCGACTTGGCTCGCTGCGACGTCGCCGGCACCCACTACGTGTTCGCCCCGGACCTTGGCGAGATGTATCAGCGATCAGTCGACACGGTGGTCTCCGTACCCGGTGTGTCGGCTCCGCTCGAGGGCGAGCATCGCCCGACCCACTTCGCGGGCGTGGCGACCGTTGTCGCGAAGCTCTTTGCCATCGTCGGGCCGTGCCGGGCGTACTTCGGAGCGAAGGATTGGCAACAGGTGGCTGTGGTCACTCGCATGGTGGGCGATCTGAGCATCCCGGTGGAGGTCGTGGCCTGCCCCATCGTTCGGGAGGCTGACGGACTGGCCATGTCGAGCCGCAACGTCAACCTCACTTCCGCGGAGCGGGAGCAGGCACCGCTCCTTCGCCGAGCGCTCGATGCCGGCCTCGCTGCGCTGGCCGACGGCTCGACCGATGTGCACGAAGTCGAGGCCGCGATGCTCGTGGTGCTCCGCGATCTCACGTTGGGTTCGGTCGACTATGCAGTCGCGGTGCCCGCCGGCTCCTTGGTGGCCGACGGCGCTCTCACCGGCGAAGTGCGACTCCTCCTGGCCGTGAGATTCAGCAAGGCCCGTCTGATCGACAACGACGGCTTCTCTACCGACTGATCTCAGGCGAACTCCTCGCCAATCATCGGGTCCGCCAGTGTCGTGAGGTCGAATCAGCATGCAAACCACGCGAGAGGTCGGCGCGCCGCGCGCTTCTCAGAGGTGGCATATCCTCAGCCCATGACCGAACATGCGCCCGACTGGTATCCGGACCCCGGCGGCAAACACGAACTCCGTTACTACGACGGCACGAAATGGACCGACGACGTGTCGAACCACGGCCGCCAGTCGACCGACGCGCTGCTCAGCGGCGGCTCGGTGCCGACCACCGGAGCAACCAGCGAGAAGATCCAGAGCCAGGTGACCGACACCGCCGGCGTGCAATCGGGCGTTTCGGGCGGCGGCACCATCTGGGATGAGCCGGTGCTCGTGGTGAACCAGAAGGCCAAGCTGCTCGAGGTCAACACCGAGTATGCGATCTACGACCAGAACGGCACGCAGATCGGTGCGATCCGCCAGGTCGGCCAGTCGGCGTTGAAGAAGGTTGCTCGCTTCGTCAGCAGCCTCGATCAGTTCATGACGCATTCGCTTCAGTTGGTCGACACCCACGGGGTCGTGCAGCTCACCGTCACCCGGCCGGCGAAGTTCATGAAGTCGAAGGTGCTCGTGTCCGACGCCTCCGGTAATCAGATCGGATCGATCGTTCAGAAGAACATGATGGGGAAGATCCGCTTCGCGCTCGAGGGTTCGGCGGGCGAGATCGGCACGCTCAACGGCGAGAACTGGCGGGCCTGGAACTTCAATCTGCAGGACAGCGAGGGCACCGAGGTGGCCCGCATCACGAAGACGTGGGAGGGCCTGGCAAAGACGATGTTCACCACGGCCGACAACTATGTGCTGCAGATCCATCGACCGTTGGAAGAACCGCTGCGCAGCCTGGTGATCGCCTCGGCCGTGTCGGTCGACCTCGCCCTGAAACAGGATTCACGAGGTCTCGGTTGACCCGGTAGCGTTTCGGCGTGCTTCTCACGATCGACGTCGGCAACACCCAGAACGTCCTGGGGCTCTACGACCCCCACAGTTCGGCGGGCGAAGGAGCTGCGGTCGGTCTCGTCGATCATTGGCGTCTGTCCACTGATCAAGAGCGAACGTCCGACGAATACTCGATCGCCGTGCGGTCACTACTCGACACTGTCGGGGTCGATTTCGAGCAGGACCTCACCGGTATCGCCATCTGCTCCGGCGTGCCCCGCATCTTGGCCAATCTGCGCGACATGGTGAGCCGTTATCTCGCGTTCGATCCGGTCGTGATCGAGCCGGGCCTGAAAACCGGCATGCCGATCCTCTACGACAATCCGAAAGAGGTCGGTGCCGACCGCATCGCCAATGCAATCGCCGCTCACGATCTCTACGGCGGCCCGACGGTCGTCGTCGACTTCGGTACCGGCAACAACTTCGATGTCATCTCGGCCGACGGCGAGTTTGTGGGCGGCGCCATCGCTCCGGGTATCGAGATCAGTCTCGACGCGCTGTTCGGGCGGGCCGCCCAGCTGCGCGCCATCGAACTCGTCGAACCGCGCAGTGTGATCGGCAAGTCCACCGTCGAGTCGATCCAGTCGGGTGCCGTCTACGGCTTCGCCGCGATGATCGACGGCATGGTCGAGCGATTCGCCGGAGAGCTCGGCGACATCAACGTGGTCGCCACCGGCGGCCTCGCCCATCTGATCTCGCCGGTCGCCGAGTCGATCGAACACGTCGAACCCTTCCTCACGCTCCACGGTCTTCGGATCGTCCACCAACGAAACGAACGATGACCCAACCCGTCCCGTACCGCGCCGACGTCAATGCGACGACAGCACAGATCATCAACGACCACGCCGACCTGGAAGCCGGAGCCGAGACCGAAACCGTGGTCTCCATCGCCGGGCGGCTCATGCTTCGCCGCGATCAAGGCAAGCTCGCCTTCGGTGTGCTGCAGGATTCGACCGGTCGAATTCAGCTCTTCGCGATGGCGAAATCCACGCCTGACTTCGACGGGTTCACCGGGCTGTCCATCGGCGACTGGGTGCTGGTCACCGGCATCGTGATGAACACGAAGCGGGGCGAGTTGTCGGTGCGGGTCGACGAATGGACCGTGCTTGCCCACGCCCAGCGTCCGTTCCCCGACAAGTGGCACGGAATCTCCGACCCCGATCTGCGCTACCGCCAGCGCTACGTCGACCTCTGGGTCACTGAGGAAGCCCGGACCGCATTCCAACAGCGGTCGGCGATCCTCGCGGCGATTCGTGGCTGGCTCGGCCAGCGCGATTTCATCGAGGTCGAAACTCCGATGCTGCACCCCATCCCCGGTGGCGCACATGCGAAGCCGTTCACGACCCACCACAACGCCCTCGACACCGAGCTGTATCTGCGTATCGCGCCGGAGCTCTACCTGAAGCGACTGGTCGTCGGTGGCATGGAGCGCGTCTTCGAAATCGGTCGGGTCTTTCGAAACGAGGGCATGTCCACTCGGCACAATCCCGAGTTCACGATGCTCGAGCTCTACTGGGCCTACGCCGACCACAGCGACATGATGACGCTCACCGAGGAACTCGTCGCTGCTGCGGCCACCGAGGTGATCGGCTCGACCACCATCGACTACGACGGTCGCGACGTCGACCTCTCCACTCCGTGGCGACGAGCCACGATGGAGGAGCTGATACTCGAACACGCCGGTGTCGAAGTGAGCCTCGACACGCCGCTCGAAGAGCTGCGAGCGCTCTGCGACAAGTTCGGCGTGGAGGTGAAGGACCACTACGGCGCCGGAAAGCTGATCCTCGAGATCTATGAGAAGACCACCGAGTCCGAGCTCTGGGGCCCGATCTTCGTGACCGACTACCCGATCGAGGTGTCGCCGCTGTCGCGTGAGCATCGCGACCGGCCCGGCTACACCGAACGCTTCGAGGCGATCGTCGCCGGGCGCGAGCTGTGCAACGGATTCTCAGAACTCCAGGACCCTGTCGTGCAACGCGAGCGCTTCGAGGCGCAGGAAGCAGAAGGCGCCGCGGGCGACGACGAGGCCATGGTGGTCGACGAGGACTACCTACGAGCGCTCGAATACGGCCTGCCGGGCACGGCTGGCCTCGGCATCGGTATCGATCGCCTGATCATGCTCCTCACCGGCACCACCACCATCCGTGATGTGGTGCTGTTTCCGACGCTTCGACCGGAGTCGGGAGCCCCCGTTTCGGCCGCCGCCGACGACGCCGACTAGAGCGTGATCACGAGGCTTCCGGTGTGGCGCTTCTCGACGAAGTCGGCCTGCGCGGTAGCGATCTTTTCGAGCGGGTAGGTGCCGCCGACGACGGGGCGCACCTCGCCTCGCTCGATGTAGCCGACGAGGTCGGCAAAGACGGGCGGCGGATACACGGTGGCGCCGTAGAGCTCGAGGTCGTTGAGGTAGAGGGTGCGCAGGTCGAGCTCGACAAGCGGTCCCGCGATCGCCCCCGATGTCACGTAACGTCCGCCGCGGCGGAGCGCTTCGAGCCAGGCGACGAAGTCCGTGCCCCCTACGATGTCGGCGACGACATCCAACGGACCCCCGTTGGCCGCCACGACCGCTTCGACCAGATCGTCAGCGTCGCGAGCGACCACGTGATCGGCCCCCAGCGCTCGTACGGGATCGAGCTTGGTCGGTCCGGCAACGGCGATCACGGTCGCGTCCCTCCGCTTTGCCAGCTGCACGAGCGCGCCACCCACACCGCCCGACGCGCCGGGTACAGCGATTGATTGCCCCGCCCGGAGATCGACTCGCTGCAGCATGTGTTCCGCGGTGGACCACGAGCAGGCGAACGACGCGAGTTCGACATCCGACAGCGGCGACTCGATTGCGTGCACATTGCGGGCGGGGACCACGCAGTATTCCGCGAATCCTCCGTCGTGCTCGCTGCCGAGATAGCCGGCCAGCGACCGGTCGTCGGGTTCGTCGGCATCGCGCATCCACGGGTCGACGAGGACTCGGCGGCCGACAAGGGGTTCGTCGTCGGTCGCGCCAACCGAGACCACCTCACCACAGACGTCGGCGCCCTGAATCCTCGGGAAGGCGAGCCCACCTCGTCCCCATGTCGCGTCGTCGGTCTGTGATTCAGCGAAGCCGTCACTGGATGTTCCGGACGTGACCGACTTGCTATACCACCCGACCCGAGTGTTGATGTCGGTGTTGTTGACCCCACAGGCCGCCACGCGGATCAGCGCCTCGCCGCTCCGAGGGATCGGCGCTGTCACGTCGTCGCGCAGGACGAGCATCTCGGGCCCGCCATTGCCGAGAAGCACCGCGGCTCGCATGGTGAGGGAGGGTGGGTTCGACATCGCGACATCATTGCCCACGTCTCCTCCGGTGTCTGCCTCGTCCTGGGGTGCGTCGATTTCCGTGAGTGGTTTCGCGCCACTCATTCGTGAAGAGAGGTGATGGTGCGAGATGATTCGGCGATGGCGTCTTCGGACGACGATGAGAAATCGGTCGCGGAACGGGTCTGGGCCGCGTTCGAGGCCCATGGTTCGGACGTCTATCGATACGTGCATCGGCGTTGTGGCGATGCATCGATGGCGGAGGAGATCACCCAGGACGTCTTCGTCGCGTGTCTCGAGTCAGACCGCCCCGCGGAACCCGTGCCGATCGAGTGGCTGTATCGGGTCGCCCGCAATCAGCTGATCGACGTGATTCGTCGGCAGCGCAACTATGAGACGAAGCTGCGCCTCGTAGCCGGAACGGCGAACTCGATCGATTCCGAGTTCGAGGAGGTCGACCGGCTCCGAATGGAACGGGTGCTGGCTGGGTTGTCCAGCCTGCATCGCAGTGTCCTGATGTTGCGGTACGTCGATGGGTTACCGGTGCGAGAGCTCGCGGGTCTGTTCGATCGCAGCGAACGCGGTGTCGAGGCTCTGCTCGTGAGGGCCCGAGCGGCGATGCGCCGAGAATTCGAGGCGACCGATGGCTGAGCGCGACTACAAGGAAGCTCTCTCGCTGGTTGATGGTGACGACCCGACGCCCGAGGCGATGAGTCGAATGGCGGACCACATCTCGCGAGCTGTCGAGAGCCGGGCGATCGGCAGCGGCACGGTCGCGGAAGAACACGACCGAGACGAAGGAGAAGCGGTGATGGTGGAACTCGAGCAGGAATCCGAAGGCGCTGACAGTGATATGTGGCGCCGGCTGCGATGGTCCATGGTGGCTGCCGCCGTGTTGATCGTCGTAGGCATCGCGATCGCCCTTGTGAGAGATGATGGCGACGGAACCGAGATCGGGCCGCTGGGCGACGTGACGACCACGGCCCCTCCTCAGATCACGGAGCCTCCGACCACAGGCGCGCCCGCTGTGGTCGAACCGACGTTCGAGGGCTCATGGACGGCGGGCAACCTCGACGTTGTCTTCGAGGGGGACACCTACCGGCTCGTCATCGACGGTGAGACGCGTGATCAGGGAACCTTCCGCGCCCTCACCGACACGGTCAGACTCACGTCGACGCCTGAGTCGGTGACCTGTGACGCGGGGTCCTCACTCGTGGTGACGTACGAGTTCGACGGCAACGACTCGTTGTCACTTGTGTGGGAGCAGGAGGATGGCTGCGATCTCGCTCGGCCGATCAGTCCCCTCGCCCTCTCCTTCTCGTTCACACGGGTCGAGTAGTGCGAGACCGTGCGGTCTTGAAGGCGAGAAGTGGCTTCTCGAGCAGAAACCACGACGCGCCGGTCGCTGCGGCCGTGATACCGATGGCGAGAATCGACTTCCAGAGCACCGACCCGTCACCCCACCAATGGCGGACGGCAATGAAGACGAGGGCGTGCCAGAGATAGAGGCCGTAGGCCACCTTGCCGATGCCGCGAAGCCACGACATGGAGAGGACACGTCCGTAGATCGTGGCTTCGGCTCCGAGTGCACCCCAAAGGATCAGGGCGCCGGCGATACCGACGAGCGTCCAGCCGTATTCGTAGAAGAAGGGTTCGCCGAGGCTTCGCTCGACGACGGCCCAGACAAAGAACGCCCAGGCAGCCAAGGAGACCGGCGTCGGACATCGACGTGGGATCCATCCCTCGACCCAGACGAAGGCGAAGGCGGCGCCGATCATCAAGGAATCGGCTCTGCCGAGCGTTCCGTAGTAGAGCCTGAACGCCTCAGGGCCACCCTCATAGCTTCCGTTGCGGTACAGCAACGTTGCTCCGACGATGGTGGCGATGATCGAGAGGACCCAGACCGAACGGTGGCGGGACCGACGCACGATTTCGAGAGCGCCTGCCACGGCACTCCAGACAAGGACGGTCGTGACCCAGCGTTGCGTGTCGTCGCTCTCGCTCCAGATGTAGTTGTGCCCGGCCATGACGACGGCGGTCGAGGCGCCTGCCGAGGCCAATGCGTTCACGGCCGGTCGAGGTGCCAACATCGCCACCGTGACGGCCGGCCAGATGATGTAGTACTGCTCCTCGACTGAGAGCGACCACAGGTGAGCAAGGCCGAGAGAGGTCTGATAGCCGGGGCCGATCTCCTCGAGCCAGTTGAGAACGAAGAAGGCTGCGCCCAGAATCGAGGCGACCTGATCAGCACCGTCGGTTCCCGGATTGAAGATGCCGCGCGTCGGGATATCGGTCAGATTTGCGAAGATCACATGTGCGGCGAGAAAGGCGAACAGCGCCGGAAGTAGGCGGAACACGCGTCGTCGGTAGAAACCCCTGAAGCTGATGGCTCCGTCTCGCGTGTGCTCGTTGAGCATCAGGGCGGTGATCAAGAACCCGCTCAGTACGAAGAAGAGGTCAACGCCGAGGTGTCCGGCCTGGAGCCAAGAGAATTGTCGCTCGAGAATGTCGCTCGGGTAGTGCCAGAGGACGACCAGGAGCACCGCGATCCCGCGGACGCCGTCGAGGGCTGGTTCGTGGCCGAGTCGACGGCGCGTCGCTTCGGAAGGGCCGTCTACGGGCATCACTCCATGACACACGCTGGCGTGGGCGCTCGCAATGAGTCGCCCGGATCAGCGCTCACCGGGCCTTGCGGCTGAAACGCTTGCGGCCGAGCGGAGCAGCTGCGCGCTCGATCAGGTGATCGGCCGCCGCTCGAAGCGCACGAGCGCCCGGGGTGTCGGGCAGATCGGTGAGCGTGGCGGCGGCTTTGTCGGCCCAGCTCTGTGCCACGTCGAGAGAGATCTGCACACCGTCGCTGCCACGCACGAGCTCGCGAGCACGATCGCGTTCCTCGATGGTGATCGTGGCAGTGAGCAGCGGGCGCAGCTCGGGCTCGATCGACGGGTCGCTCAGCGCATGGATGACCGGCAGTGTGTAGATGCCCTCGACCAGGTCGTTGCCGGCGGGCTTTCCGAGCTGTTCGTCGGTGGCGATGATGTCGAGGATGTCGTCGACGACCTGGAAGGCCATGCCGTAGGCCTTGCCGAATTCGGTCATCGCCTCGACGACCGGGCGGGGAAGGTCGCCGACGATTGCGCCGATGCGACAGGCAGTGGCGAGCAGCGAAGCGGTCTTGCCGGAGATCGAACGCTCGTAGGTGTCGATGGTGCGGTCGGTCTTGTAGGCCGACTCGAGCTCGAGAATCTGGCCTTCGCACAGCTCGGTGATCGTGGTGGCCAAAATGCCGGCCACCTCGGTGCCGAGATCGGCAGCGAGTTCCGACGAACGGCCGAGGAGGTAGTCGCCCGCGAGGATGGCGCGCAGGTTTCCCCATTGGGCGTTGACGCTTTTGACGCTGCGCCGAGTCGTCGCATCGTCCATGACATCGTCGTGATACAGCGACCCGATGTGGACCAACTCGACGGCACAACCGCCGCGGACGACCTCGATAGTCGCCGCCGCCCCGTCGGCGTCGAGCACCGATGATGCCGCAATCGAGAAACCGGGTCGTACTCGCTTCCCGCCGGCGAGAATCAGGTGACTGGCGATCTCCGTGAGGAAGTCGCCGTCGGAAGCAACGACGCGAAGAAGCTCTTGTTCGACCCGTTGAAGGTCGTCTTCCATGCTCGGAAGAATGGAGAGCGGGGACGCGGCCACGCCGACACGCTACGTGAAAACGCCGATCACGGCGTATCGGAGATGTTCACACGGCGGCCGAAAGTGCCGATGGTGGGAGAAGGAGTTGCCCGATTCGACCGTTTCAGGCCGTATCACCCCGGTACACTCTCTGGAACGACCCAGACCTGGGAGGGAAATACCGATGTTCGAGCGGTTCACCGACAGGGCTCGACGAGTGGTGGTGCTGGCGCAGGAAGAAGCGCGCCTGCTCAACCACAACTACATCGGGACGGAGCACATCTTGCTCGGTCTCATCCATGAGGGCGAGGGAGTCGCCGCGAAGGCACTCGAGTCGCTCGGCATCAGTCTCGAAGCCGTGCGCAACCAGGTCGAGGAGATCATTGGTCAGGGCGGCTCGTCGCCCAGCGGCCACATTCCCTTCACCCCCCGTGCGAAGAAGGTGCTCGAGCTGAGCCTGCGCGAAGCGCTGCAACTCGGCCACAACTACATCGGGACAGAACACATCTTGCTCGGTCTCATCCGCGAGGGTGAGGGCGTTGCTGCTCAGGTTCTCGTGAAGCTCGGCGCCGATCTCAGTCGGGTGCGCCAGCAGGTCATCCAGCTGCTCTCCGGCTACTCGGGCTCGGGTGGCGGCGGTGGCGAGTCCAGCGGTTCCAGCGGCGGCAGTGGCGACAAGGCCGGCGCTACGGCCGGCGGCTCGGGAGGCGACAGCGCTTCAGGCTCGCTCGTGCTCGACCAGTTTGGTCGCAATCTCACGCAACTCGCTCGTGAGAAGGGCCTGGATCCGGTCATCGGCCGGAGCCGCGAAACCGAACGCGTCATGCAGATTCTGTCTCGCCGCACCAAGAACAACCCTGTGCTCGTCGGTGAGCCTGGCGTCGGCAAGACCGCGATCGTCGAGGGCCTGGCCCAGTCGATCGCCGCCGACAACGTCCCCGAGACCCTCCACGGCAAACAGCTCTACACGCTCGACCTCGGTGCTCTCGTCGCCGGGTCGCGCTACCGCGGCGATTTCGAAGAGCGCCTCAAGAAGGTGCTGAAGGAAATCAAGACCCGTGGCGACATCATCCTCTTCATCGACGAGATCCACACCCTCGTGGGTGCGGGTGCCGCCGAAGGCGCCATCGATGCGGCATCGATCCTGAAGCCGATGCTCGCCCGTGGTGAACTCCAGACCATCGGTGCCACCACGCTCGACGAGTACCGCAAGCATCTCGAGAAGGATGCAGCTCTCGAACGCCGCTTCCAGAAGGTGGTGGTCGACGAGCCGACGGTTCCTCACACCATCGAGATCCTCAAGGGTCTGCGCGATCGCTACGAGACCCACCACCGCGTCACGATCACCGATCAGGCTCTCGTCGCCGCGGCCAACCTGGCCGACCGCTACATCGCCGATCGTCACTTGCCCGACAAGGCGATCGACCTGATCGACGAAGCGGGTTCGCGTCTGCGCATCAAGCGCATGGAGACGCCGCCCGAGTACAAGGAACTCGAAGCCGAGATCTCCGATGTCGTCCGTCAGAAGAAGGACGCGGTCGAATCGCAGCAGTTCGAGGAAGCCGGCCGTCTGCGCGACAAGGAGAAGGAACTCCTCGCTCGCCGCGAGTCGATGGAGGGTGAAGCGAAGGCTTCGGGCCTCGATCTCTTCGATGAAGTCGACGAGGAAGCCATCGCCGAAGTGCTTTCGCTGTGGACCGGCATTCCCGTCTACAAGCTCACCGAGGAAGAGACCGAGAAGCTCCTCCGTATGGAAGACGAGCTTCACAAGCGTGTCATTGGCCAGACCGATGCAGTGCAGGCCGTTTCGCAGGCGATCCGTCGCACGCGAGCCGGTCTCAAGGATCCGAAGCGTCCCAGCGGCTCGTTCATCTTCCTGGGCCCCTCGGGTGTTGGTAAGACCGAGCTCGCCAAGACGCTCGCCGAGTTCCTGTTCGGCGACGAGTCGGCCCTGATCAGCCTCGACATGTCGGAATACATGGAGAAGCACACGGTGAGCCGACTCGTCGGTTCGCCCCCCGGTTACGTCGGCTACGAAGAGGGCGGCCAGCTCACCGAGAAGGTGCGGCGCAAGCCGTTCTCCGTCGTCCTGTTCGACGAGGTCGAGAAGGCCCACCCCGACGTCTTCAACACGCTGTTGCAGATCCTCGAAGAAGGACGACTGACCGACTCGCAGGGTCGCTCCGTCGACTTCCGCAACACGGTGCTGATCATGACCTCCAACCTCGGTACTGCCGACCTGCGCAAGGCTCAGATCGGTTTCGGTTCGGGCGACGAGGCGGTCAGCTACGAGAAGATGAAGGAAAAGGTCAACGACGCCCTGAAGGCACACTTCCGGCCGGAGTTCCTCAACCGCATCGACGACACGATCGTCTTCCACGAGCTGAGTCAGCCCGAGGTTCGCGAAATCGTCGATCTCATGGTCTCGCGTACTGCCGTTCAACTGGGCGGTCAGGGCATGGGACTCGAGCTCACCGATGCTGCCAAGGATCACCTGGCCGACAAGGGCTACGACCCGACCATGGGTGCCCGACCTCTGCGTCGTGCGCTCCAGCGCCTCGTCGAAGATCCGCTGTCGGAGAAGCTCCTCTACAAGGAGTTCCGCGCCGGCGAGATCATCATCGTCGATGTCGAGCCTGATCCGGAGAACGACGGCGAACTCATGGTCGTCTTCCGAGCGATCGAGGGCTTCGAGCCGCCCGAGCCCGAGTTGGCCGACGCCGTCGACGGCGCCGACACCTTCTAGTCCGTCCTCGTCGTCGGATTCGATCCGGCGTCGCCTGATGCCCTGGCAACCGCGTTCGTCCTCTGGCGTCTAGCGTCGTCGCAATGCGCCGGGTTCGACTGCTGATTTTGGGAGCTCTGCTCCTCTTGGCGTCCGCGTGTCGCATCGACACCACGGTCGACATCGGCGTGAACGACGACGGCTCCGGTGTCGTCACCGTGACCGTCGTGGCCGACGCGGCCGCCGTCGATGCGCTACCCGATGCCCCTGAAGGGTTGCAGTTCGACGATCTCGAGGCCGCCGGTTGGACCGTCGACGGGCCCGACACCGACGCGTCGGGCGCAATGACCATCGTGGTCTCGAAGCCATTCGCCAACGCCGATGGGCTGCCCGCCGTGCTGGCCGAGATCGATGGCGGCGGCGCCGTCTTCGATGGCGTCGTCCTCGAGAAGACACACTCGTTCGATCGAATCGGGCTGGCCCCGGCCAAGACCGAGTATCAGCTGCGCGGGACGATCAATCCATCGCCTGACCTCACGGCGTTCGCCGATGCGCTCGACCCATCCATCAACGTTTCGTCTCGCTTGACCACCCTTGCCGAACAAGCGAACGGCGACGACGAGATCCTCATCCGGGTGCGCCTCCCCAACTCGGAGTCGTCCGAGACCGGCGAGGTCACTGGTGAAGCGGTCGAGTGGGATGTGAAGTTCGGCGACGCGGCCTTCGAGATCGACGCTCATTCGTCGTCCGACGACATCTTGCCGCGTGTGTGGGCGATCGTGGCGTTGCTCGCCCTGCTGCTTCTACTCGCGATCTTGCTGGCTCGGCTGGGGTCGTTCGGCCTTGCGAAGTTCCGTACCCCGAAGGGCCGTCGCCGTCGCGACGTTCGTCGCCGCCAGGCCAATGCGGCGTCTCGAGCCGAAGAGGCGAACCGTCCGCGTCGGCGAATGCTGCGACTCCTCATCGTCGATGTCCACGGTGTGCTCGTTCGGCCGACCGACCCTCTCGAAGGTTTGCTGCTTCCGCTCATCACGGCCGAACAACCGGATGTCGATGCCGATCGAGTGCGCGATCTTCACCGTCGACTGATTCTCGGACGAGTCTCGGTCGAGGAGTTCTGGGCGGAGGTGGGCCTTGGGCCCGTAGCCGAGGAAATCGAGACCAAGTACCTCTCCTCGTTCCGGCTCGTGCCCGGCCTTCACCCCTTCCTCGATCGAATGTCGAGCAGTCGCTTGCCCGTTGCCGCCGTCGGCAATCAGCCGCGTGCTTGGGGCGATCGCCTGCGGCGCATGGCTTCGCTCGACGATGCGGTTGCTTCCTGGATGGTCAGCGGCGATGTGGGTTCTGCGCTCCCCGAACCGGCCCTGTTCGAGGCCACCCGACGCACGATGTCCGTCGACCTCTTCGACTGCTTCTATCTCTCGAATGTGCCAGAGCACCTCGATGCGGCGAAGGAACTCGGGATGGCTACCGGTCTCTTTGTGGCCGGCACCGAGGCTGCCCCTGACACCGAACACACGGTCGTGCGGGGCTTCGAGGATCTCCTTCGGAGTCGCACCAGCTGACTCCCGCGTGTGCTCCATTGGGGTGTCACACCAGCCATCTAGGGTTCGCTCATGGCACGAACAAAAACCGTCCATCGCTGCACCTCATGTGGCTCGGCCGCCCCGAAGTGGGCCGGCCGCTGCGACGGATGCGGCGAGTGGAACACGCTCGTGGAAGAGCTCGACGTTCGCGATGCGCCGTCCACGATCGTGGGCCGCACGAGTGTCGCCATGCCCATCGCCGACGTCGCCGACGAGTCCTCGCAGCTCCGGTCCACCGGTCTTGTCGAGGTGGATCGAGTGCTCGGCGGCGGACTCGTCCCCGGCTCCGTCACACTGGTCGGCGGTGAGCCCGGCATCGGCAAGTCCACGCTCATGCTGCAGCTTGCCGGATCGGTTGCGGCGGGCGGTCAGAAGGCGCTCTATGTGTCGGGTGAAGAGTCGGCATCGCAAGTACGGGGGCGAGCGGATCGCCTCGGCGCGCTCCACGACGATCTCTGGCTCGTCGGCGAAACCGTGCTCCCGCACATCCTCGGCCACCTCGATGAAGTGAAGGCCGACGTCGTGGTGATCGACTCGGTACAGACCATGGTCAACCCCGACATGACCTCGGCGCCCGGGTCGGTTGCACAGGTGCGCGAGTGCGCCCACGAACTCGTTCAGGAAGCCAAACGTCGCGGCATAGCGCTCTTGCTGGTCGGCCATGTCACGAAAGAGGGCACCCTGGCCGGGCCGCGGGTGCTCGAACATGTCGTCGACACGGTGCTCGAGTTCGACGGCGACCGACAGCACGGGCTGCGTTTGCTACGAGCTTCGAAACATCGCTTCGGCCCCACCTCCGAAGTCGGGCTCCTCCAGATGGATGAGATGGGGCTCGCCCCGGTCGACGATCCAAGTGGTCTGTTCCTCGCCGATCGGGTCACGGGCGTGTCGGGTTCAGCTGTCGTCCCGACCGTTGATGGCAATCGGCCGCTCCTGGTCGAGGTGCAAGCCTTGGTGGCGCCGTCGCAACTCGCCACGCCCCGCCGGAGCGCGCAGGGGCTCGATCAGGGTCGCCTGGCGATGCTTCTCGCGGTGCTCGAGCGACGCGTGGGTCTCCCGGTTTCGAGTGCCGAGGTCTACGCGCTTGCGGTGGGTGGCGCCCGCATTCTTGATCCCGGCGCCGATGCCGGTCTTGCCCTTGCTGTCACCTCCTCACTCACCGGACACCCGCTCGCCGACGATCTGGTCGTTGTCGGCGAGGTCGGACTCGGCGGCGAGTTGCGCCACGTGAGTCATATCAACCGCCGGCTCAGTGAAGCCGCTCGCATGGGGTTCCGGCGGGCGATCGTGCCCCATGCCACCGGTGAGGCCCCCGATGGGCTGGCCATTCTCCGCGCCCCCACACTCGCCGCGGCGGTGCAGCTGGCCGACGTCGGCCCGTCGTAGAGCCGCCGTGCGATGATGCGCCGATGCGCATCACCCTTCCTTCAGGCACTGCGGCGGAGGTCGCCGGCGAGGCAGCCGAGCGCGGGCTCGTCGTCGTGCCCGACATCATGGGTCTGCGCCCGCTCTTCGACGAAATGGTCCAACGCCTCGCCCGAGAATGGCAGTGCTCGGTGGTGGCGCCAAACCTCTATCAGGGTCAGGAGCACCTCGACCTGCAGGGCCGACACGACGCGGCGGGTGGGCTCACCGACGATCGGGTCTTGGGCGACATGGTCGAAGCGGCCGAGGCCACGGGCGCGTCGACGGTCGGCGCAATCGGTTTCTGCATGGGCGGGATGTATGTCAACAAGGCGGTGGCGACCGGTCGGTTCGATCGACTCGCGTCGTTCTACGGGATGATCCACGTGCCGCCGAAATGGGCGAGTGCGAGCCAGGGCGATCCGCTCGCCATGGTCGGGTCCGGTGACGCCGCGAGTCTGCTCGCGGTGATCGGAGCGCTCGATCCCTACACCCTTCCCCACGAGGTCGAGGAGTTGGCCGCGACCGGCGCTTCGATAGCGGCCTACGGCGAGGCCGAGCATGGCTTCGTTCACGCTCCTGATCGGCCCGCGCATCGGCCTGACGATGCCGCCGACGCATGGCGTCGCGTCGACGAATGGCTCTGGAGCTAGCGAGAGCGGATCGACAGTTGCTCGCGGTTGGTGATCACGTAGCGGCGGTCGCTCTGATCGAGCCACCCGAGTTTCACGAACGAAGCGATCGCCTTGTTCACCCGCTCCCGGCTGGCACCGACCATTCCCGCGAGCTCTTCCTGGGTGATCGGCAGGATGAACTCGTCATTCTCACCAGCGAGTTCGAGAAGCCGCTTTGCCGTGCGTCCGGTGACATCAAGGAAGACACTGTCGGCCAGCGTTTCATCCATGGACCGGAGGCGCTGAGCGAGGAGTTTGACGACACTCCAGAGCTCGGCGGGCTGACTCTGGTAGAGCTCGCGCACGGGCTCGTAAGGAATGGCGATGACTCCGGAAGGCTCGAGGGCGCGGGCTTCGGCGGAGCGTCCCAGGCCGTCGAACAGCGGCATCTCGCCGAACAGGTCGCCGGCCTCCATCAGGGCCACAACCGACTCGCGTCCATCGATGGACTTGTTGGCGATGGCGATGCGTCCGGAGGTGACGATGTAGATCTGATCCGGAAGTTCGCCTTCGGTGAACAAGACATCACCACGACGAAGCGTGCGTTCGGTGGCAGCGTCGGCGATGGCGGCGAGTTGTGCCTCACCGACCTCGGCAAAGAGCAAGGTGGCGCGGAGAGTGCTGGTGTCAGGCATGGGCGAGCACCACACTAGACAGGTGACCTCACCCCGTGCAGCCAAGCAGACCCGATGAGCGACGTTTCGAGCGCCTCGGTGTGGACGGTCGTGGTTGCAGCTGGGTCAGGAACCAGATTCGGCGCCCCGAAACAGTTTCTCGATCTCGATGGGATCCGTGTAGTGGACCGTTCGATCGCGACCGCGGCGCGCCACAGTGACGGCATCGTGGTCGTTACCCCGGCCGAGCCGATCCCCGGGGTCGGGCCGATCGTCGCTCCGAGCGGTGTCGACTTCCGGACTGTCGTCGGTGCGGACTCGCGGGCGGGGTCCG
>Ga0315336_1002015_pt1 | contig 33960 bp, 27 predicted proteins | sample ASW5metaG_FD_204512 | JGI IMG/M metagenome (GOLD analysis project Ga0315336, IMG submission 204512) | Ammonia-oxidizing marine archaeal communities from Monterey Bay, California, United States - ASW #5 | ecosystem: Environmental > Aquatic > Marine > Intertidal zone | place: USA: California...
TCCGATATCTGGGAAAACCACGGGCAAACCACTTACCTGTCGCAAGGCTATCCCGGATTTCATGCGCCCTACAGCGGCACCAACAGCTTGACGCCCGGCCGTCAGTCCCAGGCCACCTGGAGCAACAGCCTCTACCTGAATGCACGGCTGTGGGATGGCGGTGAGGTCTATTTCAATCCTGAACTGGTGCAAGGCTTCGGTCTCAGCGACACCGTTGGCCTCGCCGGCTTTAGCAGCGGCGAAGCGCAGAAATCGAACTTCCCCTATCCGCGCTTCAATCCCTCACGGCTGTATCTGCGCCAGACCTTCGGCTTCGGCGGCGAACAGGAAGCGCTCGAAAGCGGACCCAGCCAGCTCGCAGGAAAAGCGGACGTCTCGCGACTGACGGTGCAGGCCGGCAAGTTCGCCGTCCTCGATGTGTTTGACAACAACGCTTACGCCAAGGACCCCCGCAAGGACTTCATGAACTGGGCGATGTGGGCACCCGGCGCGTTCGACTATTCGGCGGACAAGGTCGGGCTGACCTATGGCGTCACCGCCGAGCTCAATCAGAAAGCCTGGGCGCTGCGCGCAGGCTATTTCCTGATGGACGCCGAAGCGAACTCGAACAACTTCGACATGAAAGTGATCCAGCGCGGCAACTACATCCTCGAGTTGGAGACGCGCTATTCGTTGTTTTCGCAGCCGGGCAAATTCCGCACCATCGCATGGTTCAACAGCGCCAATTCCGGCAGCTACCGCGAGACACTGAACAATCCGGCGTTCAATCTCGACATCAGCCAGACCCGCGAAGGCCGCATCAAGTACGGCTATGTCTTCAACATCGAGCAGGCGATCAACAGCGATGTCGGCATATTCGGCCGCTGGAGCTGGAACGACGGCAAGACGGAGATCATGGCCTTCACCGATATCGATGCCAGCCTGTCGTTCGGCACATCGATCAAGGGCACCTCATGGGGGCGGCCAGATGACACGATCGGCATCGGCGGCGCGTTCAATGCCCTGTCACGCGATCATCGCGACTTCATCGCAGCCGGCGGCCTCGGCGTGCTAATCGGCGACGGTCAGCTCAACTACCGGCAAGAGAAGATCTTTGAGGCCTATTACGCCCTGGCACTGAGCAAGCGCATCACAGCCACCGCTGATTACCAGTTTATCTCGAATCCCGCCTACAACGCCGACCGCGGCCCGGTCTCGATATTCTCTGGACGCCTGCGCGGCGAATTCTAGACGCTTCGCACCACGGCCAGCGCGGGTGGCGCGGCAATCGGCGCAAACGACTCCGCCTGCGCAAATGCCCAGGCATGGAAGCGCGGACTCTCAATATTTCCTTCCAGCAATTCACCGGGACGAAGCTGCGGATAAAGCCGCGCGAACGACAAAACATCCGTGCCCGATATGCGATGCGAGAAGTGAATCGGCCGGATTTCCTGCGGATGGCTGAGACCCGCCGCCGCGATCATTTCCGCCAGCGCATGCAGCGTCGCGTGGTGATAGTTGGCGACGCGTGTGGTTTTGTCGGGAACCACAAGAGCGCGATTGCGCGTCGGGTCCTGCGTGGTCACGCCGGTCGGGCAGCGATCGGTATGGCAGCTCAGCGACTGAATGCAGCCGAGAGCAAACATGAAACCGCGCGCCGAATTGCACCAGTCCGCGCCCAGTGCCATGGCGCGCGCCACATCGAATCCCGTTGCGATCTTCCCCGCCGCGCCGATCCGGATGCGGTCCCTCGCATTGATTCCGATCAGGGCGTTATGGACGAAGCTCACGCCCTCACGCATCGGCATGCCAAGATGGTCCATAAACTCCGCCGGCGCGGCACCGGTGCCGCCCTCATTGCCGTCGACCACGATGAAGTCCGGATAGATCCCGGTCTTGACCATCGCCTTGCAGATCGCAAGAAACTCCCAGCGATGCCCGATGCAAAGCTTGAAACCGACGGGCTTGCCACCTGACAGCCGCCGCATTTCTCCGATGAACTGCATCATCTCGATCGGTGTCGAGAACGCGCGATGATAGGCCGGTGAAATGCAATCCTCACCCATCGCAACACCGCGAATTCGTGAAATCTCCTCGGAGACCTTCGCCGCTGGAAGCACACCGCCATGGCCGGGCTTCGCGCCCTGGCTGACTTTCAGTTCAATCATCTTGATCTGATCGTCGCTCGCGACTTTGGCGAACAACTCAGGATTGAACGTGCCGTCGGGATTTCGGCAGCCGAAATATCCTGAACCGATTTCCCAGATCAGGTCGCCGCCGTTTTCACGATGATAGGGACTGACGCCACCCTCGCCGGTGTCATGCGCGAAATTTCCCTTCTTTGCTCCGGCATTGAGCGCGCGCACCGCGTTAGGACTAAGCGCGCCGAAACTCATCGCGGAAATATTAAACACCGACGCCGAATACGGCTTGGTGCAATCGGGTCCGCCAATCGTGACGCGGAAATGCTCGTCAGCCGGCGGCTTCGGCGCGACCGAGTGATTCATCCATTCGTAGCCCTGCGCGTAGACATCTTCCTGCGTACCGAACGGACGCTTGTCGAGCACCATCTTGGCCCGCTGATAAACGACTGCGCGGGTGTCACGGCTGAATGGCTTGCCGTCCTTCTCGCTCTCGAAGAAATACTGCCGCATCTCGGGCCGGATCTCCTCCAGCAAAAACCGGATATGCGCGGAGATCGGATAGTTGCGCAGAACGGCGTGGCTCTTCTGAAGCATGTCGTGAATGCCGAGAACCGACAGTGAGCCAAAGATAACGATCGGAATCGCAAACAGCACGAAATGCTTGGAAACATAAATCGCGCTGCCGACCAGAAAGGCGGTGACAACAATGCACAGCGTCAGAATGATGAAACGAGGCGACAACATCAGCGCTATAGTTTGCATAAAAAACCTCGATAACGAGTTCGGCAAGGCGCTCAGACTCTGGCCCGCATGTTGGCCCGTTTCCCCGCGCGGGTCGATAGCGTTAAGCGAACAACTACAATAGACGAAGACTATACACCAAACCATCAGCCATCGACATCAACGTGATGTAGGCCTGCGAAGGATCTGACGTGACCCTGTCACATCGCTCGAGTAACACTTGCGGCTTGCCGATTTGTTGCAGAGCAATATTCGGACACGGCTGGTTTTCGTCGTTCCGAATCTGCGATCAGTGCTGATGGGGACGCATCTCGCCAGGGATCCCGCTTTTCTCAAGCCCGCCGTCCGCGATCCACATTTCGGTGTTTCTGATGGCTCGCATGATGTGGTCTTCTGTGCGCGTGAAATCGTAAGGCGAACCGACCAGCGGACAGAGCGGCGGCACGACACAATACTCTACGGTCGGCTCGATATATTCCAGCTCGGTGGTCATCTGCCGGGAAATCAACAGCGTCAGGGCGTGCAGCGCGGTGGCGACGGCCCCTACAGGCGGCTCCTGCCCCGCACAGGCAAACCCGGTTGGCATAATAATCAGGCGCTGCGCGCCTTTCTCGATGGCGACACGGATCGGCGTGTTGCTGGATATCGCGCCATCGGCCAGAAAGCGGCCTTTGTGTTTCACCGGCGCGAACGCCCCCGGAATCGCAGTGCTGGCCACGATGGCCTCGGCAGCGGAACCTTCGGAAAGCACCACGGTCTCCCCGGTCACAATATCAGTCGTCACGATATGAACCGGCACGACCGCGTCTTCGAGTTTCTTGTACGGGAGATGATCGTCGATCAGTTTGCGGACGCCGTCATGCGAGATCAGGAAATCCCGGCGCCTCAGGAACCCGACAAACGAGGACACCGACACCGGAAACACATCGTGCCGGGTCAGCCCGCGCCAGATGTCCGCCAGTTTCTCGACCCCCTCCAGTGTCGGCGCACCGGCAAAATAAGCGCCGTTCATCGCACCCACACTCGATCCAACCACCAGATCAGCCGTGACCCCATGGGCCACAAGCGCCTGCATCATCCCGACCTGAATAGCGCCAAAACTTCCGCCGCCGGCGAAAATGAAAGCTGTCTTCTTCTTTGTTTGGCTTTCTTTGCCGTACATCGCGTCCACAACTCTCCTGTTACGCCAAATCTACAAGAGATATACGTACCGAGACGCTGGATTTATACGAACGCTTCCGCAGAGCAACCCATCAAGTTTTCTTGTTCGGGCCCGCGGGTCTTCAAGCCCGCACCAGGACCTTCTTCTTGCGGGTCTCGCCAAGCCTGCTCATTGCATCGTTGCGCCCGCCAAGCACACGGGTCAGGTGCAACGCCCCGTCCAGTAACAGTTCCGACATGCTTCGCGAGTTGTCCTTGGTGAATCGCGGTTTCGGCCCGGACACGGACAGCGCGCCTGCCAATGCGCCGTCTGCCCCGAACACCGGACATGCGATGCCGGCGCAATCCGGATCGCGCTCTCCGAAAGAAGTTGTAATAAAATCGGCACGGATGCGATCGAACGCCTCGCCCCTTTCACCGCCGAACGCCAGAATGACTTTTCCGGCAGCGCCGCGATCCAACGGCAACAGCCCGCCGGCCTCGACACGATCCAGCGTCGAATGCTGCGAATCCACCCGGAACACGCAGAGCCGCGACTTGGCGTCGTGCCGAATATGAAATGACGGGCTTTCGGTTCCGGCAACAACGAGATGGCGCAGCACCGGCATCACATGATCGTACAGCCGGTTTGTGCGCTGATACACCGCTCCCAAACGAAATGGCGTCGGCCCCAGATGATAACGCCCGTCGGCAAGCTGGCCGAGATAGCCGAACTCCTGAAGCGAGGTCATCAATCTCAGCAAGGTGCTTTTGTAGAGGCCGGTGCGGCGCGCCAGCGCGGCGAGCGTCATCGCTTCGGTCTCGCCGTCGAACGCAGCGAGAATGGTCAGTGCGCGGTTCACCGCAGCAACGCCAGGAGATGACATCTGCTTACTCCTTGTCGAACAATGCGGGGCGGTCTGCAATTTTGGCGATCACCGGAAAGTATGCGTCGCCAAACCCGCCATCGATAGCTTCCTGCAGAATTTCGCCCACTAGCGCCGCACCGCGCGGCCACACGCCGCCTTGCGCCGCAAGCTCCAGCGCATAAGACATGTCCTTCAGCGCGTATTCAGTTGAAAAAGCGCGCAGCGGAAAATCCCCCGGCACGATGGCTTTCATTCCGTGATTGCGCAGCGCAAAACTGTCCGCCGAACCTTTCGACAGCGTTTCCAGCAGCAGTTTCGGCTCGACGCCGCTGTGTCTGGCAATCGCGACGGCCTCAGCCAGCGCGTTGACCGTCTGAAACAACACCATGTTGTTGAGGATCTTGGTCACCTGTCCGGCACCCGTGCCGCCGCAGAGCGTTACCTCGGTTGCGAAGCAGCGGATCAGCGGCTCGACGGCATCGAACAGCTCCCGTGATGCACCGACCATGACACTCAACGTGCCGTCCTGCGCCGCCTGACGCGTTCTCGCGATCGGCGCATCGATCCATGATGCGCCACGGCCCTCGAGCTGACGCGCGAAGTCGCGGGTGAGATCGACCGCCGATGTGCCGAGATCGACGACAATTTGTTTCGACCGGACATTCCGGAGAATTCCAGCATCCCCTTCAAAGGCGGCGCGTACATGCGTGGCACTTGGCAGGCAGAGAAACAGAACGTCGCAACGCGACACAACGTCCGCAACCGAAGCGGCAATGGCCGCGCCCTCGTTACCAAGTCGCGCGAGCGGCTCTGTCGCGAGATCATAAACGACGAGCGGCTGTGCACTTTTCTTTAGAAGATTACGGCAGATCGGCTCGCCCATAACGCCGAGCCCGATAAAGCCGATGGGCTTCGACGCTAAACTGGTCATAGCGCTTTCACTCGCTTGCCTGCAGAATCCCCGGCGATGCGTCCGAAAACCGCGCCCGCCGTCAATCCGGTGCCGCCGGGATAATTGAAGTAGAACAGGCCGCCCACCAGTTCGCCGGCTGCGTACAGATTCGGAATCGGCGCTTCATCCAGGCTGACGACTTCGCCGGCCTGCGTGATTTTCAGGCCGCCGAAGGTGAAGGTGATGCCGCAGGTCACCGCGAACGCCAGATATGGCGGCTTGTCGAGCGTGTTGGCCCAGTTGCTTTTCGGAACAGCAAGGCCATCGGTGCCGCGCCCATCCTTGATGTTTGGATTGAACGGCACGTCGGTCTTCACCGCACCGTTCCAGTCGGTCACGGTACGCATGAAACCAACGGGGTCGACGTCATCGAGTTTCCTCGACAACTCCTCCAGCGTGTCGGCTTGAACTTTCGTTACCTGCCGGATGCGATATTCATCGCGCAGCAGGTGCGCCACTTTCTGATCGAAAATCTGCCAGGCAAACTGGCCCGGCTGATCGAGAATCACGCGGCCGTATTTCGCATACGTGTAGTTGCGGAAATCCGCGCCCTCATCGACGAAGCGTTCGCCCTTCGCGTTGACCATGATGCCGAATGGATACGAGTGCTTCTGGAAACCATCGCCAACCGCAAGATCGCCATGCTCCGGCGCGTTGCGATCCCAGCCCACCGCATGACAGCCGGACCAGTTGCCGGTTGGCCGCGCGCCGATATCGAGTGCCATCTGGATTCCGCCACCGGTGTTGAAGCGCGTCCCACGCACCTTCGCGAGATCCCATGACGACCCGAGATAGCGCGTGCGCCATTCGGCGTTGGCCTGAAAGCCGCCGCTGGCGAGAATCACGGCCTGGGCGCGGATGTCGCGGGTCTTGCCGTCCTGCTTCACGCGAACGCCCCGCACACCGCTGTCGTCCGTCATCAGCGACAGCGCGCGCGTCTCGAACATCACCTCGATGCCTTCACGCGCGGCCGATTTGTGCAACGCCTCGACCAATCCCGGTCCGCCGCCCCACGCCTCGACAGTGAGCCCGCCCCAGAATTTGAACTTGCCGTCGATCTTGAACGCCTGACGGCCATAGATCGGCACAAAGCGCACGCCCTTGCCGCGCATCCAGTTCATGGTGGCGTGGCTGCGCCGCACCAGCAGTTCGACCATGTCGGGGTGGGTGCGATTTTGCGTGACCCGTGCCATATCGTCGAAAAACTGATCTTCGCTGTAGGTGCCGAAGTCGGTGTTTTCCTTTTCGCTGTCGGACAAATCCGGCATCAACGCATAGAGATCGTCCACCGTATTGTAGGCGACGCGCATCGCGCCTGCCGTGAAACTCGAATTGCCGCCATGCTCGCCTTTCGGCGCGCATTCCAGAACGGCGACGCTCACGCCGTGCTCACGCGCCGCGAGCGCCGCGCACATCGCGGCATTGCCTGCACCCACAACAACAACGTCGTATCCGCTCATGGTCATCGTTGTCACTGTGCTCCGTTTCGGCGCGGCATTTGTTATTCGGCTACCGATCTCGTGATGAGGCCACCAACTTGTCGGAAGTCCCATTGTTCTGATAGATAGAACGATGTTCTATTACTCTCGCAGACGAAGTTTCTTACCTTGCTTTCGCAAAGCAGTTCAAGCGCTGGCTTGAGCGCGCCTAGGTGGGGACCGAGCGTTTCGGGGGCTTGTGCAGCGCGACGGCATCGACCTTGTCGCTTGCTTGCGGATAAAGCTCGCGCACCATTGGATCGTGACCGGGAATGACGCGATCGGGATGACCGGCAAGACGTTCGACGGTCTTCCAGCCCTCCATCATGTCGCCGAGATTGTAGACGATCGGGAACGGATTGCCGCGCTGCATGTTCCCGTAATAGTGCGCTGCATCCGACGCCAGCACCACAGGCCCGCGCTCGGTCTCGACACGCACCACCTGCAAGCCATCCGAATGTCCACCAATATGATGCAGCGTCACGCCGGGCGCGATCTCATCGTCACCGTCATGAAACAAGACACGGTCGCTAAACACATGGCGCACCATCAAGGTGACATCATCTGCAGAAAACGGATGACGCAACAGGCCGTGGCACATGCAGCGGCCAGTGGCGAAACTCATTTCGCGATCCTGTAAATGAAACCGCGCAATGGGAAAGCGATCGAGATTGCCCGCGTGATCGTAATGCAGGTGCGTGATGACGACGTCGCGAATGCTGTCCGGCCGGACACCGAACCGGTCCAGCGCCTCGGCAGGGTTGATCGTCAGATTGCGCGACCGCTCCCGCGCGGCAACATCGTTGAAGCCGGTATCGACCAAAATGTCGCCGTCCTTGCCGCGGATCAGCCAGACGAAATAATCGAGATCGGTGCCTTCGTTATGGATATCCGGCGTCAGATAATTCTGGTGCGGCTGCCGCCCCGTCATCGTTGCGTACCGGATGGCGTAAATCTCGCTGTGCTGGGCCAAGGCGTTCCTCGTCGGCTGTTGTTTTGCCGACACTCTGCACATCGCCAGCCGTCACGACAAGCCGCGCGCGGAGAAGACCCGTCCTACGTCAGCGCCGTCGAATAGATCGTCATCGCGCCGATCCCGATGGTGACAATGCCGACTACAGCCTGAAGTCCACGATTGGCCCATGTCAGCCATCGTGCGGAGGCGGCCAGCGGCACCGCGATCACGGTGGACAACGCACCCATCCCCAGCATCGATCCTATTCCGAACAGCAGAACGTAAAACAGTCCGACCAGCGGATCGCCAAACTGCGAGACCACCAGCACCAGCAGCGCGGCTGACCCGGCCATGCCGTGCATCAACCCAACCAGCAGGGACCGCCACCGGAATCCATGCTGATGGTCATGTGCGCTGCGCTGGTGCGGAACAGCATCCGCAGCGTGACTGTGAAGATGAAGATGCGCGGTGCCGTCGCCGTGCCGGTGCTGGTGGAAATGAACGCGGTCGCGCCATAGCCGCCACAGCACATGCGCGCCAAGACCAACGAGCATAAAGCCGACCGCCGTTTCCAGCGGACGAGCCAGATGTTCCGGGATCGCGTGACCGAGAAGGATCGCAGCCCCGGCGAAAATAAACAATGTAATCGTGTGACCCAGACCCCACGTCAGCCCGTGCTTGACGATATCGCTGACGCTCGATCGACGGGCGGCAATGCTGGACACTGCCGCGATGTGATCGGCCTCCAGCGCATGCTGCATTCCTAACAAAAAGCCGAGGCCCAGAATTCCAAACATCCGCGTGACGATCTCATGTGACGGGCAACCATAGCCGATACCAGCGCGCAGCAAAGCCCTTTGTCAGAACTGACCGGCCACGGTGAGGCGAACCGCAAACGGCTCGACCGGATGCAGCACGCGATCCATCACGCCGGTCTGACAGACAGCGGCAGGCGGTGGATTGCCGGAGTTACACTGGGCGTACAGCGCATCGGTCTTCAACAGCGACCCGTAGGCATAGGTGATCTGGTCGGACTTGCTGTCGGTCAGGTTGTAGGCGTCGAGCTGAATGCGCCAGCCGTTGTCGAACCGGTAGCCGACCTGCCCGTTCAGCAGGCCCGTGGCCGGAGACACGAAGGCACCGTCTTCCGTCAGCGGACGCGGCCCGAAGTAGCGATAGCGGAGCGCGCCGAACCATCCGGTTTTCTCGCCGAGCCTGATGCCTGCGGAAGCGATCATGTTCGGCGCACCGGGAATGAAATTGCCCGGCGCGTTGCCGATCTGCGATTCGGGATAGCCCGCCAGTTCGGCATAGGCAGCCGCTTGTGCCGAATTGCCGCCGCGAAACCGCGCGTGAGTGACGGCCAGATCGCCATCGATCTGCAGCCAGGATACCGGCTTGTAACGGTTGCTCCATTCCACGCCGTAACGGCGGCTCGGACGGCTCGGCTCGGTATCCCCCGCATCGCCGACGAACAGAATCTCCGACGCTGAATCGAGCAGAAACAGGCTGACGGAGCTGTCGAGACCTGGAATGAGCCGCGTCCGGATGCCGACCTCGGCGCCCCGCGTCTTGACCAGGAACGGCGATGAATCCACCGGCGATCCATCCGACGGAGATTCCCTGATGGTCACACCGCGCGCGTCGTTGCTGTGGAAACCTTCGCCCGCATTAAAGTAAAGTTCAGTCTTCGCGAAAGGCCCAAACACGACGCCAACCTTCGGACTGCCGATCGAGGCCGTGGCGTTGCCGGAGTTCGCAGGCGTCAGCAGCGAATTTACGTTGGTGGTGTAAAAGTCGCTGCGATAGCCGAGCGTGGTGCGCATCCAGCCGGTCCATTGAACGGTGTTCTGGATGAACAGCCCGACGCTGCCCTCCTTCACCTTGTCGCTGCGTGTGCCCGACAGAAACTGGCGTTGATAAGTGTTGGACAACGCAACCTTGATGTCGTCATAGCGACTCTGGATTCCGACTTCGGTCTGCATCGGCAAGCCTGCGACCATCGTATTGAACGTGTGCGAGGCATTCACGCCAGCAAGCACGCGATCGTCGCGCTGGTGAAACTGATCGCCCTGATCGGGATTATCGAGAAAGAAAGTGAAATTGTTGTAGAGATCGAGCGAGCTTTTGATCGCATAGAAATTGATCTTCGACGATCCGTCCTTGTCGGTCTGCGCCCATCGCCCCGACAACGAGAAGCGATCGGAATTTCCACCATCGGTCGGATCGAGTGCGCCATACAAGCCGACCTGCCCCGATGTGATCGCGCGGAGCGGAATCTGGTCGGTCGAATTCCAGCGATTGGAATAAGCCATGCCGGTCAGCGAGAAGCCGTTCGCCACCGTGCCTTCGGTGTAGCGCACCACGGCATTGAGCTTGCGCAGCTTGTCGGGATTGTCCCATGGCCCGTTATAGGTGTTGGCTTCTCCCGCGATCAGCAGATTGCCGTCACCGACCTTGGTCGATGTGATGCCGAGCGCCCTGCGATAGCCGAAGCTGCCGACCGTCGCCAGCGCCATCGACTTCTGAATGGTGTCGATCAATCCGATGTTGACGGCGCCTACGGACGAGAAATCACCTTCATCGGCGAAATACGGTCCTTTTCGCACATTGACCGAACCGATCAGTTCCGGGATCAGGAAATTCAGATCGGCGTAACCCTGCCCGTGGCCGTGGGTGCGCATGTTGACCGGCATGCCATCGACCGAGATCGCCAGATCGGTTCCGTGATCGAGATTGAAGCCGCGCAAAAAGTACTGATTGGCTTTGCCGTCGCCGCTGTGCTGCGTGACGATCAGACCGGGCACGACTTCAAGCGCTTCGGCTGGCCGCGAGAATGGCCGCGCATTGACCTCCTCGCCGCTGATATTCTTTTCGCTTGCTGCCGCGACCGGCGCTTGACCGGCATCCGAGGCCGCGTCGGCATTCGTGGTTGCAGGGGCCGCGCGGGATACCGTCCTGCGTTCCGGCCGGGCACGCGGCGCGACCACATCCACCGTGGGCAGCGATGTCGATGCCGCTTGCGTATCGGCGCTTTGCGCCAGCGCCACTCGCGGCACGACGATCCATCCCGCGACCGCAATTCCGATCGCGAGCGACGTTCGTCCGGACATTTTCATGCATCGTCGCGAACGACGGCGCGCCACCGTCGCCTCGCGATGCTTCGAACCAAACTGTTGAATAGACACGCCCCCGCGTCCAACTGAACCGGCAGGGTTAGGCTCGCACGCGCAGTATGATATTGTCAATAATTCGTCATACCGACAGACGTCAGACAGTATCGGCACGCGAGATTTCCACGCCAGCCCCGCGAGCGCGCTCTGTCGGCCAGCGCATCGTTGATTTGAAAACTGGCGATCCCGGGAAGACTCGAACTTCCGACCTGCGGTTTAGGAAACCGCCGCTCTATCCGGCTGAGCTACGGGACCGGATGCATCTCTTGCGGAAGATGAACGGCAAGAGCGCTTAAAACTTTCGCAATTCCATACCAGAGGCCGCGCGCCACCGCCACCCGCCTTGTAACCGTCATAACGAGACACTACTCTTCGCGAGGGGCGGCGTCCGACAGGAGAGAACGATGGGTTTGCTCGATATTCTCAACGGCATGCAAAACGGTCCTCGCGGACCGAGCGAGCCAAGCGCACCGGGCGAAAGCAGCGGCGGGATGTCGCCGATGACTATGGCGATCCTTGCTCTTCTTGCCTACAAGGCCGTCAAGCATATTGGCGGCGGCGCGAGCCCGGCGGGCAAAGTACCCGCCCCGTCAACGCCGATACCGCTGCCCGGAACGACGACCGCCAGCACAGGCGGGTTGGGTGGTGGACTTGGCGGCGGACTTGGCGACCTGATGAAGGGGCCGCTCGGCGGCGCACTCGGAGGATTGCTGGCGGGCGGTGCTGCGGGAAGCGTTCTCAGCGGCGGACTGAACGATCTGCTCAAGCAGTTTCAGGACAAGGGCCACACCGAGACCGCGAATTCCTGGGTCAGCCCCGGCCCCAACAAGCAGATCTCGCCCGGCGATCTCGCCTCCGCGTTGGGCGCGGATCAGATCAGCACCTTGACCTCCCAGACCGGTCTGTCACGCGACGAACTGCTTGCGGGACTTTCAAAGCAATTGCCGGACATCATCAATCAGCTGACACCGGACGGACGGCTGCCGACCGAGCATGAAGCGTCGCGCTGGATTTGATCGGTGTCACGACCGAACGTGGAGCGATGTTTCTCGCTCCACGTTGACCGACAAGCGGCTCCTTGAATTTAAGCACAAAGGATACCAGAAATGCTTTACATTCTGATCGTCGGCCTGGTCGCCGGTTTTCTTGCTCGGCTTTTGTCGCCCGGCCCGAATAATCCTACAGGCTTCATCCTGACGATGGTCCTCGGCATCGCGGGCGCGTTTCTGGCAACCTTCATCGGCCAGGCCATCGGGCACTATGGTCCGAACCAGGGCGCGGGATTTATTACCGCAACCATCGGCGCGCTGATCGTGCTGTTCATCTGGAACAGACTTGTCGCGCGGGGCGTCGTCTCCGATCCCGGCAACAAAATCTGAACAGCCGGCCCAGAGGCCGGCTGCGCTGTCTCAGGCCCGCTGTCTCAGGTCTTTTTGGGCAAAAGCGCCGGCCCCAAATGCACACCGGCATCGATACGGACGATTTCGCCGGTCATGCTGCGCGACGCCGGACTGGCGAGAAAACAGACCAGTTCGGCAACGTCTTCCGCCGTCGTGGCGAGCTTGAGCGGCGTCTGCTCGACCACCGTCTGACGGACCTTCGCCGCCTGCTCGACGCCGCGCCCCTTGGTGAACCACGGCGTGTCGATGTATCCCGGACAGACCGCGTTGACACGGATGAGCGGCGCGAGCGCCCGCGACAGTGAGAGCGTAACGGTATTCAACGCGCCCTTGCTTGCCGCATAGGCCACCGACGATCCGATGCCTGCGATTCCCGCGATCGACGAAATATTTACAACCGCTGAACTGCGGCTGGATTGCTCCGCGCCCGTCTCCAGCAACGCCCGCGCGGCACGTATCATCTGATAAGGCCCGATGGTGTTGACGGCATAGATGCGCTGGAAATCTTCGGCGGATAGACCGTCAAGATTGGCGTGTTCCACATGCTTGGTCATGCCCGCATTGTTGATCAGGGCATCGAGCCGTCCCCAAGGCGCCGCAGCGGCCACGATTTTCTTGCAGTCTTCATCGCGCGACACGTCGCCTTGCACCACGACCACTTCTGCGCCTGCGCTTCGGCATACATCGGCGGTCTGTTCGGCTTCCTTCTGGCTCGACGAATAGTTGACGACGAGGCGCGCGCCCTGCTTCGCCAGCAATGCGGCAGAGGCCGCGCCGAGCCCCGACGCGGAGCCTGTTACAATGACCGTCAATCCGTCCTTGGACATTTTTTATCCTTCTCGAAGGGCTTTGTTGCGCGCGCAATCTAGCGGCCAATCTTCGGCCGTAACAGCAATTTTCAGGCTTATCTGGCGTGGGAATAGCAGGTGCGCAACGACAATACGGACGTCCTTACCCGGCAAAATCAGCCTGATATTGATTCCTTGCCTGCAACCAGCGCATCGATAATCGTAACTCCCGATCCGTCCTCATGCACGCGAACCGGATTGATCTCAATCTCCGACACACGATCTTTCAGTTCGACCGCCAACAGTGAAATCCGGGCGATCAATGCTGCCAGCGCCGCTGTGTCGGCCTTCGCCGCGCCGCGAAATCCGTTGAGCAGCGCCGCCGATTTGAGTTCGCCGATCATCGCTGCTGCCTCAGCTTCGCTCACCGGCGCCGGCCGATAGACCACATCCCTGAACAATTCTGTGGCGATACCGCCGAGCCCCGTCATCACAATCGGCCCGAACGTCGCATCGTTGACAGCGCCAACAATCATCTCGACGCCCTGCCGCGCCATCGGTCCTACCAGCACGCCCTGGATGTCCGCGTCCGGTTTGAATTTGGATGCGCGTGCTATCAGATCGCTGAATACCGCGGCCGCTTCATCGGCATCGTGGACATTAACCCGCACGCCGCCCGCTTCACTTTTGTGCGGAATGTCGCGCGACTGAATTTTCATCACAAGCGGAAAGTCCATGCCAGAAAGCGCTGCCGCGAGCCGGGCTTTATCCCGCACAAGGCTCTCTTGCGGAATCGTAATTCCGGCTTCACGTAGTAACGCCTTGCTTTCATGCTCCGAGAGGCGCTCGGGCACGGTGCTTTCGGAAAGCATGGGCCGCGATGAAGGAAGCTCCCCGCGCGGCGCGAGGTTAAACCGGCTGCGCTTCACGAGTTGACTGACCGCCCTGCCGAGCCCGGCCAAACCTGGGAACGCGACGATACCTGACGCAGCCAGTTCGGTACGAGCGAACTGCGACGGCAACGTGTAAGTGAAAAACAAAATCGGCTTACGCTGGGCGTCGATCAGCGGCTTGATCTCATCTCGCTTCACCGGGATGCGGGTTTCGCTTGCGAGCGATACAACCACGACAATGGCGTCGACGGCGTCCGATTGCTCGAGCAGTTCGATGACCTTCTGCAGCCCCCCGCTGTGAACCGCCTGCGCCGTAATGTCGACCGGATTGCGCGGCGACCCGTAGGACGGAATCAGCCCGCGGACCTGCGCTTGCAATGACGCGGGCAATTCAGGAATCTGTAGCCCCTCCGCCGCCAGCGTGTCCGCGACCCACGCGCCCGCGCCGCCCGATACAGTGACGATTGCAACACGATCCCCCCGTGGCATCGGTGCTGTGGCGAATGCGGCGGCAATGGCAACCGCCTCGTCGAGATCGTTGGAAACGATGAAACCGTATTTGGCAAACACCGCATCGTAAGCCGCTGTCCAGCCGGCCATACTCGCCGTGTGAGACGCGGCCGCACGCTCGCCCGCGCCGGAACGGCCCACCTTCGTGACAATCACCGGCTTGCCGGCTTCCGCCGCGCGACGCGCCGCGGACACAAACATCTCAGGATCGCGAATGCCTTCAATAAACATCAGGATGACGTCAGTGTTCACGTCCTGCGCCATGTAGTCGAGGAATTCTCCGGCGGCCAGATCGGATTCGTTCCCGGTGCTGATGACGTTGCTCACAGCAACGCCCATCGCCTTGGCACGATTGTAGATCGCAAAACCGATACCGCCGCTTTGCGCGATAATGCCGACGCGGCGCGGACTGGCCAGCAAGCGCGGTGTATCGGGCTTGACGTCGACCGTCGGGCTGAACGTCGCAGCGATGCGCTGTGGCTCATTGTAGAAGCCTTCAGCGTTCGGCCCCGAGATGCGCATGCCGGTGCGCTTCGCGAGTTCGGCAATCTCAGCTTGCACCTCGGCGCTCTCGCCGCCCTCCTCGGCAAAGCCCGAGGAGATGACAATCGCGTTCTTTGCGCCCGCTGCTGCGCATTCCTGCAACGCGCCGAGAACCGCCCGCGCCGGAATGATCACGATGGCGAGATCGATTGGCGCTCCAATCGACGCAATCGACGGATAACACCGGATATCTCCGATGCTGTCATAGGAAGGATTGACGGGATAAATCTCTCCAGCGAATCCATTCCTTCGCAGAAAAGTCAGCAGCAGGCCGGGGATTTTCTTGTCGTCCCGCGACGCGCCGATGATTGCGATACTGCTTGGTGAGAAGAACGTATCCAGCGGGTGCTTTGACAATTCGTGACTCAGGCCGTGATATGAAAATCGACGCCGCCAAGGGCAAATGAGCTTCCGGTGACGGCGTGCCCCCTTGCTCGCGCGGCATCAAGCACGGCGGCCGGATCGCGAACCTGAAAGGTCAGCGCATTCATGATCTCACTGTTGCCGTCCACGAACCGGATTTTGCAATTGATCAGCGCGATCTCCGTGCCGATTGCGGGAACACCGATGATGCGGCCCCAGTGTTCGGCCAGATTGCGCGGATCGGGACTCGTCAGGACAATTTCGGTCAGCGCCAACGTCACGTCGTCGCAGATTGCGTTGTGCCAGTCCGGCCCTGCCGGCGGGTAGGCACCGCGAATATTGTCGCTACCCGCGGTGTGATTGAATTCGATGAAGGCAGCGCGGCAATCGCGCGGATGAAGCTGCACGCCGAGATATGGCGGGCGATCGATGACGTGAGAGGTCCGCACGCCGATGCTTTCCGCATTGGCCTGGCGTTCGCGTGGATCGGCGCACGAAAAGATCGCCATGTAACCGCCGCGACCTCCGGTCTTGTCAATGAAGCGTCCGGCCGCCGTGCCCGCCTGAAAGGGCGCGACCACCTCGAGCAGAATAGTATCGACCGGAAGCAGCGCGTTCTCGAGGCCGTAGCGCGCGACATTGGGATCGCGATGACACACACTCAGGCCCATGATCGCGGCGATGTCGCCGATCACAGGCTCCAGCTGTGGTGCGACAAGACAGATTTGCCGCAGCCTCATCGCCTCCGTCATGCGCAACGCTCCTACTGCCGTCCCAACGTCCTAATCTTAGTGGGCATGATCTTGTCCGAAAACCGGTTCCCACTTTTCGGGATCATGCCCTAGTGCCCCTTGAACACTGCGGCGCGCTTTTCCATGAACGCCTTCGCGGCTTCGATATGGTCGGCGGTTTCCGAGCAACGGGTGTGATGCGCGGATTCGGCATCGAAGCACGCTTCCAGCGATAGGGTTTCCGCGTTGTTGATATTGCGCTTGATGTAGCCCAGCGTCACGGTCGGCCCCTGCGCCAGCGACATGGCAAGTTCGGTCGCTGCATCGGCGACGTCCGCATCGGGAACGACTTTCGTGACCATTCCAAGAGCAAGCGCTTCCTGCGCCGTCAGCACCGGCGACATCAGGTAAAGCTCGCGCGCCTTGGCGCTGCCGAGCATTTGCGTCAGGAAGTAAGTGCCGCCGTAGTCGCCAGAGAAGCCGACCTTGGCAAATGCCGTCGTGATCTTGGCGGATGCGCCGGCGACACGCAGATCGCAGGACAGCGCGATCGACAGGCCCGCGCCCGCCGCTGCGCCGTCGATCTGCGCCACCACCGGCTTCGGCAGCTCATGAAGCAGTCGCGAAATTTCCATCCCGCGCCGCAGATTGGCGCGCTTTGTCTCGTATGACAGCATGGCCTTGTTCTCAGCCATCGACTTGACGTCGCCGCCAACGCAGAAGGTCCCGTTGGCGCCACGCAGCAGCACCGCGCGCACGTCGGTATCATCCGCAGCACGCCGCGCCGCCTCGATGAGATCCGCCGACATTTCCGCATTGATCGCGTTCCGCCGTTCCGGACGGTTCATCGTGATGGTCAGAAGACCGCGATCGAGACTTTGCAAAACCGTACCGCTCATGGGATTTTCCTGCGCTGGAAGGTCAATGCGCGCCGGCCGAAGCCGGCGCGCATCGATCGAGTTACTTTTTGATGAACGGGCAGCGCGACGCGTCGAGCGACTGGAATGCCTGATCGCCGGGAATGGTGGCGAGCAGCTTGTAGTCGTCCCAACGTGCCTTCGATTCCGAGGGCTTCTTCACCTCGAACAGATACATGTCGTGGATCATGCGCCCGTCTTCGCGGATCTTGCCGTTCTTGGCGAACATATCGTTGATCGGGGTCGACTTCATGATCTTCATCACCGCAGCGGAGTCGGTCGTGCCCGCGGCCTTCACCGCCTTGAGATAATGAGTGACCGACGAATAAACGCCCGCTTGCGCCGAGGTCGGCACCCGCTTGACCTTTTCCATGAACCGCTTGGTGAACGCGCGCGTTTCGTCATTCATGTCCCAATAGAATGCCTCGGCGAGCACGAGACCCTGCGCGGTCTCCAGCCCGATGCTGTCGACGTCGGTGATGAAGGCCAGCAATGGCGAAACCTTCTGCCCGCTTTTCATCAAGCCGAACTCGGCGGCCTGCTTGATCGCGTTGATGGTGTCACCGCCGGCATTGGCAAGGCCAACGACTTTCGCCTTCGATCCCTGTGCTTGCAGCAGGAACGAGGAGAAGTCCGACGTGTTGAGCGGATGCTTGACGGTGCCGAGCACCTTGCCGCCCATCTTGGTGACGACAGCGGCGGTATCTTTTTCAAGGTCCTGCCCGAATGCGTAGTCCGCCTGAAGGAAGAACCAGGTGTCGAGCCCCGCTTTCACGGCCGCAAGGCCGGTCGAGTTGGCCTGTCCGAACGTGTCGAACACATAATGCACCGAGTAAGGACCGCACGCCTCGTTCGTCAAGCGAACCGAACCAGGACCGTTAAAGATGATGATCTTGTTGCGCGCCTTGGCGATCTCGTTGGCGGCAAGTGCTGTGGCGGACGCCGCGACGTCGACAATCGCCTCGACGCCTTGATTGTCGAACATGTCGCGGGCAATGCTCGACGACAAATCCGCCTTGTTCAAATGATCCGCCGCGATGATCTCGATCTTGCGGCCCAAGACTTCGCCGCCGAAATCTTCAGCGGCCATTTTCGCTGCGGTCTCACTGCCGACGCCGGTGATGTCGGCGTAAAGTCCCGACATATCGAGGATCGCGCCGAGCTTCAGTGGCGGCTTGCCTTGCGCCATTGCGGCGCCTGAACCGAGCACCAAGGCAGATGAAAGAAAGGTTGCGAGGATTTTCTTCAATGTTGTCTCCCGTTATCGATGACGCGCTTTATCGGCGGCATCTTTCATTGGTTTCATCATGGCGCAATGACGCGCCAGCGACAAGGCCATGCGGCCCTCGCTCTTGACTCGCGCGAGCGAAATTACAAGTTTGCAGCCGTCGGCCCGCATCCGCGGAGCGCGCGTTTCGCCAGACGGAATAACATGCGGGTTGTGATCACAGGGGCAGGTGGATTTATTGGATCCAACCTCGTGCGTGCGCTGCTGGACGTGGGGCAACTCACCGACAGGCATGGAATCCCGCGCCAGATCGATCGCGTGTTGCTGGTCGACTCCCATCTTCCAAACGACACAGACCGCAGGCTTGAACGGATCGAGGGCGACATATCGGATGACGCCGTTCTCCAGCAAGTTGGAGACTTCCAGCCGGACAGCGTATTTCACCTCGCTGCCATTCTCACCAGCGCCGCCGAAAAGGAACCTGCTCGCGCATTGCAGGTGAACGTGTCAGCGCTGGCGCGACTGATCGAGATGGTCGGCTCGCACAAGAATCCGCCGAAGTTTGTTTTTCCAAGTTCAATCGCCGTCTTTGGCGGCGCACTTCCCGATGTCGTGCACGACGATCTGGTTCAACATCCGCAAACATCATACGGCACGCACAAGTCGATTGCCGAGCTGATGCTCGCGGACGCCACCCGGCGCGGCGAGATCGACGGCCGCTCACTCAGATTGCCGATCGTGCTGGTTCATCCCGGCCCGCCAACATTGTCGGTTTCGGATCGCATCGCGGCTATCGTCCGCGACGCCGTCGCCGGACGCGATGTCACCGTGCCGCTAAAAAACGATACTTGTATTCCGGTGGTGTCGGTTGCCGCCGTCGCAACAGGCCTGATTGGACTTCATAACGTGCCATCCGCAAAGCTTAACGGCACCACCGCAATCAATCTCCCCGCGTTGACCGTCAGCATGGCGGACATCGTTGCCTCGCTCGAAAGAACGATAGACCCATCGCGTCTGGCAAAAATCGCATTTACGCCGGACGCAACATTGGAAGCCATCGTCGATAGCTGGCCCAAGGGCTTCGTTTCGCGAACGGCCTCCGCCATCGGCATCTCTGGCGATGACAATTTCGACAGCATCGTTCGGCATTACATCGCGAGTCTCGACAATGCCTGACACGACAATTTCACCGAACATTTGCATCATCGGCGCAGGTTCATCCGGCGTTGCGGTTGGAAAGGCATTGCGCGACCGCGGACTTTCGTTCGATTGTTTCGAGAAGGGATCGAATCTCGGCGGCATGTGGCGTTACGAGAACGACAACGGCCTTTCTTGCGCCTATCGCAGCCTTCACATCGACACCAGCCGCAACAATCTCGGCTATCCGGATTTCCCGATTCCGGCCGACCAGCCGGATTTTCTGTCGCATCGGCAATTGCTGACCTATCTCGAATCCTACGCGGATCATTTCGGGGTGCGCCCTTCTGTCTCGTTCAACACAGAAGTGACATCGGTCGAGAAAGCCGGCGATGGCCGCTGGCGGGTCACGACCGGCGATGGCCGCGCCCGCGACTACCGCGCCGTCATTGTCGCAAACGGGCATCTGTGGAATCCGCGCCGGCCGTCGTTTCCCGGTACATTCAACGGCACCGCGATTCATTCCAGCGAGTACCGCACCGCGGCGCCATTCGACGACAAGAACGTCCTGGTGGTCGGCATCGGAAATTCCGCCGTCGATATCGCGGTCGATCTTTGCAAGCGCGCCAAGAGCGTCACGCTGTCGACGCGGACCGGCGCTTATGTGATGCCGAAATACATGATGGGAATTCCCATCGACCGCTGGTCGGCATTCATATCTCGCAAGCTAAAATTCCCGACGCTGATCACGCGCATGATCATGGCACGCCTGATCTATTTTGCCGTGGGCGATCAACGCCGGTTCGGAATTCCAAAGCCGAAACATCCGATGTGGCGCGAGCACGCGACCCTCAGTCAGGAGTTGCTGCCTTACATCGGGCACGGCTGGATCGACATCAAACCGAATATCGCGAACCTCGCCGGCGATACAATTGAGTTTGCGGATGGATCGCGCAGCCAATTCGACGCCATCATCTACGCCACGGGATACAAAACGACATTTCCGTTTCTGGCGCCGTCGCTGTTTTCGGTGACGGACGGCGGCATGGTCGATCTCTATAGGCGCATGACGCCGCCCGGCCAGTCCGGGTTGTTCTTTGCCGGTCTGGTTCAGCCGATTGGCGCAACAATTCCGCTGGTCGAGGTGCAGGCGCGATGGATCGCGGCGGCCCTTGCAGATAACATGACGCTGCCTTCTGCTGCCGAGATGGCCCGCGAGGTCAAATCGCATCACGAGCAGAAGCAAAAGACGTGGCTGAACTCGGCACGCTATACGCTGGAAGTGGATTTCAAGAGCTACGCCGGAGCGCTTCGTAAAGACATGGAGCGCAATCAAGCAGGTCTCTAACGGCAGGACGCCGATGACGAAACGCCGATGACCAGATGCATGGTTCGCATTGCGGGAGCTGTGACCGGTCTTGCGGGTTTGATCGTCGGCGCTTGCGGTGGTCCTGCGCTTGCGGCATGCGAGTTGCCGCTTCAGGGCGATGGACGCGTCGATAGCGTGCTTGATGCCAGAACCTTTCGTCTTGCGGATGGGCGCGAGGTACGTCTCGCCGGACTAGAACTTGCTGCGGGCGAAGCTGACCGTAGCAAGGCGGCGCTGGCCTCGCTCATCGGGGGACGTGACGTCGCGTTGCACGGCGCAGACGACACGCCGGATCGCTACGGCCGCCAGACCGCTTTCGTGGTCCTGAAAGGTTTAACAACGCCGGTCCAGTTCGAGTTGCTGAGCCGTGGCGAAGCGCTGGTGTCGGCAACCGTCAGCGACAAGACGTGTTCCAATGCCCTGCTGGATGCTGAAGCCGATGCGCGTGCGGCAAGACGCGGCATCTGGTCCGGTTCCGCTGCCTTAAAAAACGCGGAAAGGCCCGACGATATTTTGGCTGGAAAGGGACGTTTTGCGGTGGTGGAGGGGACTGTTACGTCGGCTCGGCTCGCTGGCGCGACATTTTATGTCAATTTCGGACGCCGATGGACACGGGACTTTGCCGTGACTATTTCAAGGCGCATGATGCCGTCGGTCGAGGCCGCCGGCATCGATCTTAAGTCTCTGAAAGACAAGAGAGTTCGGGTTCGAGGCTGGATCGAGAAGCGTGGCGGCCCGAGGATCGAGGTCACCCACGCGGGACAGATCGAGTTGATAAACGCGGCCAAGGCTTTGAAAGACGATTTGGCCGCAAAGAAAACTGTGTCCGAGGACGAGGGCAAATAGCGGCGTGGCAGCATCTGCAGGCCAACGAGACCCAAGACGTTTGCGCCGCGGTTTCGCGGCTGCAGCACTTTGCGCATCGTTTGCTCTGAGCGCCTGCGGCGACCTTGGCCGATTCCAGACCGCATCCAATCCAAGCTTCGCGCCTATCAAACCGAACAAGCCCGCCGCGCAAACTCCGGCCACCGAACGTGAGCATAGCCGCATTCTCTCGTCGTACGGCGGATCCTATGACGATCCGCGGCTCGAAGCCCTGATCACCAAAACCGTCGACCGCCTCGTCGCGGCGTCCGAACGGCCCGACCTCGCCTACAAGGTCACAATCCTGAATTCCGGCGCGGTCAATGCGTTCGCGCTTCCGACCGGGCAGCTTTATGTCACGCGCGGGCTGATCGCGCTCGCCAGCGACACATCCGAATTGTCGTCGGTGCTGGCGCACGAGATGGCGCATGTGCTGGCCAAGCACGCGGCAATTCGTGAAGACCAGGCCAAGCAAGCTGCCGTCGTGACCCGCGTGGTTGCCGATATGGGCAGCGACGCCGATATGAACGCACTGGCGCTGGCTAAAACCAAACTGACGATGGCGAGCTTTTCGCGGGCGCAGGAATTCGAAGCCGACGGAATCGGCGTCGGCATCGCGGCGCGCGCCAAGTTCGATCCGTTCGGCGCATCCCGCTTTCTCTCCGCCATGGAGCGCAACGCCGCGCTCAAAGCCGGACGTGCACCGGCAGACCCGCGCTCGCTGGACTTCCTCTCATCGCATCCGGCAACGCCGGAGCGGGTGCAGAACGCGCAGTCCACCGCGCGTCAATATTCGTCTCCGGAAGGCGGCGAGCGTGACCGCGATGCTTATCTTTCGGCGATCGACAATCTCGTCTACGGCGAAGACCCCAGCGAGGGCTTCGTGCGTGGCCGCCGTTTCCTGCATCCCAAACTGGGATTCACCTTCCAGGTTCCGGACGGGTTCGTGCTTGAGAACACAGCGCAGGCCGTTGTCGGCGTTCGTGAAGGCGGCTTGCAGGCGATGCGCTTCGACGTGGTGCGTGTCCCCTCAGAACAATCGCTCGGCGATTACCTCAATTCCGGCTGGATGGAGAACGTCGACAAGGCATCGACCGAAGATACCACTATCAACGGTTTCCCGTCCGCCACAGCGACCGCGAGCGGCGATCAGTGGCAGTTCCGGATCTACGCCCTGCGGTTCGGCAGCGACGTCTATCGCTTCATTTTCGCGTCCAAAAAGAAAACGCCCGAAAGCGACCGCGGCTTCCGCGACACGGTGAATTCGTTCCGGCGTCTGACGCTGGCCGAGATTCAGGCCGCGCGGCCGCTGCGGATCAAGATCGTTACCGCGCAGCCCGGCGATACAGTGGAATCGCTGGCGCATCGGATGCAGGGCGTCGATCGACAGGTCGACCGGTTTCGTGTGCTGAACGGCCTCGATGCCCGCGCAACGCTTAAACCCCGCGAGCGCGTCAAGATCGTGGTGGACTAGACCTTTCGGACAACGATCATCATCATCAAAAGCCTAATCAGCAAAAAGCCCGGCACGATGGCCGGGCTTTTTTATTCCAGTGATTGAAGGCCGATCAGGCGGCTTCGTCGGCAGAGACCGAGTCGTCGCCGTCGCTATCGTCCGCGTCATCGGTCGAAGCTTCCGCACCTGCGTCAGCATCCGCCTTGGCGCCGCGACGCGGGCTCTTGGCAAGGTTCGCTTCGATTTCCTTGACCGCTTCGGTCTCGGTGACGTGCTGGACAACGGCGATTTCGCGCGACAGCCGATCGAGGGCTGCTTCATAAAGCTGCCGCTCGCTGTAGGACTGCTCGGGCTGCGATTCGGAACGGAACAGATCGCGCACCACTTCGGCAATCGCGACGATGTCACCCGAGTTGATCTTCGCTTCGTATTCCTGCGCACGGCGCGACCACATGGTGCGCTTGATGCGCGCGCGGCCTTTAAGGGTTTCCAGCGCGCGCTTCACAAGCGACGGATCGGACAGCTTGCGCATGCCCACATTGGCGACCTTCGCCGTCGGCACCCGCAGGGTCATCTTGTCCTTGACGAAGGTGATCACGAAAAGCTCAAGCCGCGCGCCTGCGATTTCCTGCTCTTCGATCGCGAGAATCTGGCCAACGCCATGCGCCGGATACACCACGAATTCGTTGGTCTTGAATCCCTGACGCTGGGTCAGCGGCTTCTTCGGCTCCTCCACGCGCGGCGCAGCAGCGACCGGCTTCGCGGCAGGCTTGCCGGCAACGGTTTTCACCGGAGCCTTCACGGCAGTGGTCTTCGCAACAGGCTTCGCCACCGTCTTTGCGGGCTTCGCAGCGGATTTTGCGGGGGCCTTCGCAGGCGGCTTTGCAGTTTTTTTGCTGGGCATTGTGCTTCTTTTGTTTTTTGAGGTTGGGGCGGATGCGCGAGCATCCTTTTTCGGCGCGCTGCGAATCGCAGACGCCTTTTTGGTGCCCTTATCCTTGGAACCCTTGTCGTTTATTTTGGAGTTCTTTTTGTGACGCGATTTGTCTGACACAGCGCCTCTGCGTGGAACCGCCACGCCCCTGTTCAATGGTTTCACGGGAACCCATTGAGGCCCTCAACGGAGGGCGAAAGGGGTTCTGCTCTAGAATGTGCCCAAAATAGCACATTTCCCGCAAAAATCAATGGTTTATGGCCTGCGGCCCGCCCCGGGCGGCCTCAGCGGCGGCATTCATCGCCGGTAGGGTTAAAAGTTACCCGCAACGCGGGGCTGGACCGGCGGTCCCGGCATCTCGGCCCCACAGGCCAGATCAGTCGCCGGAGCCCGGATTGGCAGAAAAATATTTGTCGAACTTGCCTTCGGTGCCGTCAAACTCCTTGGCGTCGTCAGGCGCGTCTTTCTTCTGGGTGATGTTCGGCCAAGACTTGGCGTATTCGGCATTCACCTCGAGCCATTTTTCGAGGCTCGGCTCAGTGTCGGGCTTGATCGCGTCCGCGGGGCACTCCGGCTCGCACACACCGCAGTCGATGCACTCGTCCGGGTGGATCACCAGCATGTTTTCACCCTCGTAGAAGCAATCCACGGGACAAACTTCCACGCAGTCCATGTACTTGCACTTGATGCAGTTTTCAGTGACGACGTAGGTCATCCAAGGCTCCGGAAGGGTCTAAATTTCAGAGTTTGCGTAGCGCAGGACGTGCGGCGCTGCAAGGGAAGTCGGTCGGGGTTTATTGGCAATTAATCACTCTTGGGGCGTTTGCAAATCGACGTAAGTGGCGCGCGCGGCCACGGCATCCCCGCGTCGATCCGCAAATCCGGCGATCTTCAGAATACGCACCCGGCTGTCGAGGGCGATGGTGAGCACCTCACCGGCCTTCACGGCATGGCCCGGAGATGTCTGACGTGTGCCGTTGATACGGACGCGCCCCTTGGCGACCAGGGCCGCCGCATCCGTCCGGGTTTTCACAACCCGCGCATGCCACAGCCACTTGTCGAGACGCTGACGATCCAAATTAGTCCTTGCGAGTCCCCGCGAGCTGCTCCTTGAGCGCCGCCAGTTTTGCAAAGGGCGAATTCGGATCGGCGGGGCGATCACGTTCGCGCGGCGCGGCGCTCGTTGCGTAGGTCCGATGCGAACCGCCACTGCGATCCCGATCATCCTTGCGCCCGTCGCGGCCACGCTTGTCGAACTTGCCTTTGCCACGATCCTGGCCGCGATCCTGATTGCGGTCCTTGCCCTTGAAATTGTCGCGGGGCGGACGACCGCTCTTGTCATCGCGCGGTGGACGCGCCTGTGCTGCGTCGGCGCCTTCCGCAGCCACGGCAGGCGCATCGCTGCGCGGGCGGCGATGTTCGTTGTTGCGATCGCGCCGATGACGATTGTGGCGCTCGGGCTTGTCGGTGCTGGCGGCTGCTTCACCTTCCGCTGCCGGTGCCGCGGATTTATCCGGGCCCTTGTAACGGCTGCGGTCATGACGCGGGCGGCGCTCATCCGAACGTCCACCCGGACGCCAGACTTCGACCAATGCAGGCTCGGCAGCAGCTTCCGCAACCGGAGCAGCGACGGCTTCAGCATCTGGTGATGCAGTCTGGGGTGCTGCGGATTCAGCCGCAACCGCTTGCTCAGCAGGGGATTCAGCAACGGCTGGTTCGGCTACGGGCTCAGCGGATTCCGCGGCCGGGGCAAACTCAACGTCCGGCAACAGCGTCGCGGTCGCTTCAGGCGTCGCTGCCTCGATGGAAGCCGCTGTCTCATTGGTAACGTCAGCAACGGAATCCGTCGCGGCTGCGACCTCTGGCTCGACAGCGACAACCTCAGATACAACGTCGGTAGCGACTGCTTCCGATCCAGCAACGGTTTCAGTTGGTGCTTCCACAGGAGCCACAGGCGGTGCAGCTTCAGCCGGCAGCGGCGGCCGCTTTTCCATGCGATAGCCGAGTGCCTTCAGGATCGAGGCGAAATCGTCGCCCGCCGAACCGGTCAGCGACGTCATCGCCTGCGTCGCGACGAAAGAACGGCCATCGAACGCGCCTGCAGGCTTGTCGCCCGTCGCACCGGGACGCCACGAGAGCGCCGGACGAATGAGGTCGGCAAGACGTTCCAGAATATCGACGCGCACCGCGCGGTCGGCACACAGCTTGTAGCCGAGCGTGCGATAGACATCCTGATCGAGCGCCTTGTCGGCGGGAAACGAGGTGCGTCCGCTCGCAGCCAGATGCTGCGCACCGGTCAGCGCCGACCAGTCGACGTTGTCGCGCTTCAGCGCCCACAGCAGCGACGCCAGTCCGCGCGCGGCGGGCTTGAGCAGCGCAGGCAGGAAAATATGATAGGCGCCGAACCGCACACCGTATTTGCGCAAGCTCGCGCGCGACGGCTGGTCGAGATCTTTCATCTCGGCAGAAATCTTCGAACGCTCCAGCACACCAAGCGCTTCGATCAACTGGAAGGCGATGCCCCGCGCGATGCCGGTGACGTCTTCAGCCTTCGACAATTCGAACATCGGGCCGAGAATTTTTTCGATATGCGTCTTCAGCCACAGATCGAGCCGGGTCTGCACGGCCTCGCGCGACGGACCGGTCAAGCGCTCGTCGGCGATAATCCGGATGCGGGGATGCAACACATCGTCGGCGGCAACCAGCTTGGCGACGGCATCGCCGGTCCAGCGCATCGTCCCGTCGGCGGCCAGCACGAATTGATCGTCCGGTGCGTTCGACAATTTTTCGGCGCGCGCATCGACCTCGCCAGCCAGCGCCTTAAGCGCTGCGGCCTGCAAGGCCTTGGCATCGGAACCTGCTTCAGCCGACTCCGGCGCGAACATGAATCCGTCGAGACGGCCAATCATATGGCCCTCTACGATCACTTCGCCGGTCTTCCCAATCTCAGTATTCAGCATCGTGTTTTCCCGTAAGCGCCGCATCAATACACTGGTCCGGCGATCAACGAAACGCTCCGTTAGCCGTTCATGCAGGGCATCCGACAATTTATCCTCAACCGCGCGGGCAATACCCTGCCAGCGCTCGGGGTCCACCAGCCAATCGGGACGATTTGCCGCGAATGTCCAGGTCCGGATCTGCGCAATCCGGGCGGATAAGGTGTCGATATCGCCGTCTGTACGGTCGGTTTGCGCGATCTGGGCCTCAAACCAGTTGTCCGGAATCCGGCCCTTTCGCATCAGAAAACCGTACAGCGTGGTGACAAGCTCGGCGTGCGCGGCGGGTGCGAGCTTGCGATAATCCGGAATCTGGCAGGCTTCCCACAGCCGCTCGACGGCATCGGCGCCCTTGGCCATGTCCCGGACATCCTCATCGCGCGCGGCATGGTCGAGCACGCGGATGTCCTCGGCAATCGGTGCGCGGGTCAGGACCTCATGGTTCGGCACCACCGCGAGCGATACCTGAAGCGCGCCCAGCGACGAGAAATCGAGCTTCGTGTTCCGCCACTGCAACATTTTCACGCTGTCGAAGGTGTGGTTCTGCAGCGCGTTGACAAGTTCCGGCTCGAACGGTGCACAGCGCCCCGTGGTGCCGAACGTGCCATCGCGCGTCGCACGGCCCGCGCGGCCGGCGATCTGTGCGAACTCCGACGGGGTCAGCCGGCGGAACTGATAGCCGTCGTATTTTCGATCCGACGCAAAGGCCACATGATCGACGTCGAGGTTAAGACCCATGCCCACAGCGTCGGTGGCGACGAGATAATCCACGTCACCGGACTGGAACATCTCGACTTGCGCGTTACGCGTGCGCGGCGACAGCGATCCAAGCACCACTGCGGCTCCGCCATGCTGACGCCGGATCAACTCGGCAATGGCGTAAACTTCATCGGCGGAGAACGCCACAATGGCCGTGCGTCGCGGCTGGCGCGTGATCTTCCGATCGCCAGCGAATTCGAGCTGTGACAGCCTCGGGCGGGTGACGATATTGGCGCCGGGCAACAGCCGCTCGATGATCGGCCGCATCGTGGCGGCCCCCAACAGCAGGGTTTCATCGCGCCCGCGCCGGTTCAGAATCCTGTCGGTGAAAACATGCCCGCGCTCCAGATCCGCAGCGATCTGGACTTCATCCACCGCAAGAAACGACACATCGAGATCGCGCGGCATGGCCTCAACGGTGGAGACCCAGTACCGCGCTCGTGGCGGCTTGATCTTCTCCTCGCCGGTGATCAGCGCAACCGCATCGGCTCCGGCCCGCGCGGAAATCTTGTTGTAGACCTCGCGCGCCAGCAGCCGCAGCGGCAGACCGATGATTCCGGACGAATGCGCCAGCATCCGCTCAATCGCAAGATGGGTCTTGCCGGTGTTGGTCGGCCCCAGCACCGCAGTGACACCGGCGCCGGGCGCGCGCCCATTGGAAAACAGCGGAACGGAAGACGACAAGGGCATAATCGAGAGGTCCGCATAACGCACACGACGCGGACGCCGTAGCCAGTTTCAAGGAAGTGTCTCACAATGCGACGCTTTTCGCCTCGCAACTTAAGGTTTGGAACGGGTAAGGAACGAAAGAAGCCCGAATCGCTGACTCCCGCGTTGCTGGCGCCGATGCCCTCAACATGTCGCATAAACCACCGGCAGACGATACTAGATGGGGTTTGAAGATGCTCCGCGCATGCCGGGATCTGGATAAATTCGTTAAGGCCGGAGTCGAATCGGATTGGCCGAAGAGTCAACACGATTCACGATGAGATTCGCCGCGGAATCATCGCTCCAGCGCGAAGCACAGGTCCGGATCGCCTGCGCTCAATTCGTCTTGGCGGTCTTTTGCGCCGAGATGAATTCGGTAGCCTCGATCAAGCCGGTGCCGAGCGGCGTCGGGATGGCGATTCTGAATGGTGCCAGCACCCGCGTTCCCGCAATCGGCGCGAACCAGATTTCCATGTTGCGCTGGGCCGCCACGTATTTGATCGATACCCGGTCAGGGACATAGCCCGCGATCGGCGTGAAGTAGACGGCACAAACCACCACCGGTCCGTGATAGCCCTTTTCAGCCTTGACCGTTTCCATGCGCTTGTAATCGAGACGCAGGTCGTAACGCATCCTGCCGTCGAACACCGACAGCGTCCTGCGGCAGGCCTCGGGACCAACCGGATCGCCGGTGCCCGACACTTTCAGCAGCGAGCCCGTCATCGGATCGAGAACATTGCGGCGATGCGCGTCGGTGACCGGAATACGATCCGGGCTTTCCGGCGGCTGCGGCTCGATCGCGGAATCCTTCACATTGCCGCCACCCAGCGAGATGCGGATGACCTCGGCTTTCTTCCCGTAATTGATGGTCGAAACGTAGCTCAACGGCATGAATTGACCGGCGGTGATGCGGCCCTGTGCGGTGCCGGTGCCGTTGCCACCGCCGATGGATTTCATCAGGCCGGTGGTGGCGCCGCTCACAGCCGCCGAATACTGGTCTTCCGAAACATCGACGACCCAGGCCCCCTTGCCGATCGGCAGGCCTGCCAGCGAGGCTTCATACTTCGCATCCAGACGCCCTTGGGCATTGGCGGGGTCGGTGGGCATCGCGACCAAAGCCGTGCAGACAGCCAGTGCACCCTGCAGGCAAAGCCTGGCTGTGGCGATTTGAGAAGCTTTTCGAACGAAATCTGGGAACCGGGGCATATCCACCGACGAAAATCCTGTTGCGCAATGACCGGCGATTGGCCGGTGCCACCGGGCACGGCATCGGCGAGACAACTATCCCGCATAGGCCGCGAAAGTCGTATCGAAAGCCTGTGACATCCTTTCTCGTTAGGGAATACGTCGATTATATGTTGGGAAATCACTGGTTTGACGGGGAAAATCGGCATTTCCGCCAACGGCGGTCATCGCCGAAATCCGCAGATAAGCCACTGAAATCGGCTCCCAACCTTGACGCTGGGCGGCTGGACCCTTATAGCTCCGCCGTTCCTGAAATGGACGGTTTTAACCCCCCACGCGACCCCTCTCCGGTGGTCCGGGGCGACACAAGATTTCGCCAAAGGATTACGCTATGTCTCGGCGCTGCGAATTGACGGCCAAAGGCCCTCAGGTTGGTCACAAGGTCAGCCACTCGAACCACAAGACCAAGCGCCGGTTCCTGCCGAACCTGTGCAACGTCACCCTGATTTCGGACACGCTCGGCCGCTCGGTGCGCCTGCGTGTTTCGACCAATGCACTGAAGACGGTCGATCACCGCGGCGGCCTCGATGCATTCCTGATCAAGGCCAGCGCTGGCGACCTGTCACCGAAGGCGGTCGAACTGAAGCGCCAGATCGAAAAGAAGAAGCTCGCCGCTGCGAGCTGATCTTTTTTCATCGACAGAATTTTGAAAAGGCCGGGTTTCGACCCGGCCTTTTTGTTTGCGCCCTCGTCCGTGTCACTCTCCCACCAGCGTGAACTGAAGCAGCAGCGTGCGCTGGATCACCGAGAAATTATCGTCCGAGACCATCGTCAATACAGTCTCACCATCCTCGGTGACATGCACGTCGATGCCTTCCATGTTGTCGATCTCGTAACCGAGATCGACATCGAAGATGGTCGGCCCGTCGATCACCGCATCCGGCACAACGGAACTGAACGGCACGCGGCGAATGCGAATACCCACGCCCTCAAGCAGTGAGAATTTTCGCTCGAGCAACAGCAGGTCGCCGGACGGCAGCAAGACGGCGTCGCTGATGTCGAAATTCTTGCTGCGCTTGACCGCGAACTGACCCGGCGACGGCCCACCAACCAGGAAGCCGAGGATATTTCCCGACGGGTCGAGCCCGCGCTCCGAAATGGCAATCAGGGTTCCGGCAAGCGGCTGTCCCTTGGGGACGAACACCAGCGCTTCGAGTCCTTTGTTGAAAGGCAGATCGCTGATACCGGACGGCACCGGCACCACCTCACCGCGCGAACGGATGCCGCCCTTGGAGAAATCGAACCGTAAAATCTGATTGACGCGCTCGAGGCCCACATAGACCACCGACCCGTCAAGCGCGAGCGACTCGCTGTCGAACCAGCCGCGCGCGGTAATCCTCTTACCGTCGCTGTCGAGCATTGGCGCGGATTTCACGTCGGCCAATCCAGCAAGGCGTTTGCCGCGATAGGCAAGACGTCCGGTGAACCAATGGCCCTTGTCGCTGAGAGAGATGAACTGCTCGCCCTTCTTGTCGAGCCGCAATCCCGACAAGCCGCCGAAGCCGCGGAATGGTGAGGTCAGGATAAGTCCGCTGCGAAACTCCAGCGACCCGTAACGAATGTGGGTTGGATCGCGCGGATCGAAGGATTCGATGGGACGTGCCTTGACCTCGACGTTGGAGACCGCCTGCGCGAATGCGGGCTCGGCCCCAATCATTCCGGCCGGAAGCGCAGCCATGGCGTTCTTCAAAAACCGCCGGCGGCTGACGTCGATGGTCATGTTGTCAGATCAGGAATGAAGTCTGCGCCGACGCGACGGCGATGGGGCCTCGACATGCGTCTCGCTGAACAGCTCGGCCAGCTTTTCGGTAATGGCCCCGCCGAGTTCTTCCGCGTCCACAATGGTCACAGCGCGGCGATAATAGCGCGTGACGTCATGGCCGATGCCAATGGCGATCAGTTCGACCGGCGAACGGGTTTCGATTTCCTCGATGATATGGCGCAGATGCCGTTCAAGGTAATTGCCAGGATTCACCGACAGCGTCGAGTCGTCGACCGGCGCGCCGTCCGAAATCATCATCAGGATCTTGCGCTGCTCGGATCGCCCGAGCAGGCGCTTGTGCGCCCAATCGAGCGCCTCGCCGTCGATGTTCTCCTTGAGCAGACCCTCGCGCATCATCAGGCCGAGATTTTTCCGCGCACGGCGCCAAGGCGCGTCAGCCGACTTGTAGATGATATGCCGCAGATCGTTGAGGCGGCCCGGATTGGCAGGCTTGCCCGCCGCCAGCCACGCCTCGCGCGACTGACCGCCCTTCCATGCCCGCGTGGTGAATCCCAAAATCTCGACCTTGACGCCGCACCGCTCCAGCGTCCGCGCCAGAATATCCGCACAGGTCGCAGCGACCGTAATGGGCCGCCCGCGCATCGAACCGGAATTGTCGAGCAGCAGCGTCACTACCGTATCGCGGAAGGTCGCTTCCTTCTCGTGCATGAACGACAGCGGATGATGCGGATCGGTCACCACGCGCGACAGCCGCGCCGGATCGAGGATGCCTTCCTCGAGATCGAATTCCCAGGCGCGATTCTGCTGCGCCATCAATTTGCGCTGCAGCCGGTTGGCCAGCCTAGCTACGATGTGCTGCAAATGCGCGAGCTGCTTGTCGAGATAACTGCGCAACCGTTCCAGTTCGTCGTGCTCGCAGAGGTCTTCCGCCGAGACAACCTCGTCGAACTTCGGCGCGAAGGCATGATATTCCGGCCCGCGATGCTCGTTGGCGCCACGGCTGGGCGGGCGATGCGCCTCGCCGGGCGTCTCGTCATCGCCCATCTCATTGTCGTCGAAGGCGTCGCTGGCCGAGGCCTGCGCGCTTTCCATCGCGTTTTCCGACATTTCCTCGGTGGACGACTGCGCCTGATCGGCGCTCATCTCCTCGCCGGATTCAGCATCCGGCGAACCGTCGGAACCGGACTGGTCTTTCTCGCCGTCGCGGTTCTCATCCTCGTTATCGTCTTCGTCCTGATCGGAGTTGCGTTCGTCGCCAAGCTCAAGCGCCTGCAGCAGATCGTGGACCACATCGCCAAAGCGCGACTGGTCTTCGGTGAACTCCTTCAATCGGTCGAGACGCGGGCCGATCTTGTCCTCGAGAACAGGCCGCCAGAGATCCACCATCTTGCGCGCAGCGACCGGCGGCGCGAGGCCGGTCAACCGCTCGCGCACCATCATCGCCAGTGCATCGGCCAGCGGTGCGTCTGCGCGGTCGGTGATCTCGTCATACTTGCCGCGATGAAAGTGATCGTCGAGCATCGCGGTGAGGTTCTTGGCGACACCGCTCATGCGCTTGGCCCCGATCGCCTCCACGCGCGCCTGCTCAACAGCATCGAACACGCCACGCGCCTGCGGATTGCCCGGCACCAGCTTGCGATGAACCTTTGGATCGTGACAGGCAATTCGGAGCGCAATCGAATCCGCATGGCCGCGCACGATGGCCGCGTCTTTGCGAGTGAGTTTTCGCGCCGGCTCCGGCAATCGGGCCTTGCCGGGCGATAGGCCGGGGCGCTCGGCGGCAAACGTCACTTCAAGTTCGGGCTGCTTGGCGATGGCCCGCAACGCCGACGTCACCGCGCGCTTGAACGGCTCCGTCGGAGATTCCTTCGACCCGGTCCTGAACTTGATATTGGACGTGCTCATTGCGGCCTGCTCCCTCTCCCCGCTCGCGGGGAGAGGGTTGGGGTGAGGGGGACTTGAAGA